>Ga0073899_10002362_pt1 | contig 17008 bp, 12 predicted proteins | sample KloWWTmetaKNB5Ph_FD_88975 | JGI IMG/M metagenome (GOLD analysis project Ga0073899, IMG submission 88975) | Active sludge microbial communities from Klosterneuburg, Austria, studying microevolution and ecology of nitrifiers - Klosterneuburg... | ecosystem: Engineered > WWTP > Aerobic digester >...
AGCTCGAAGGCGGTCCGGAGGTCGTCGGCCTTGGTGGAACGGAGCGGTTTCAGGTCGATGCTGCCAGGGCAGTAGACGAGCCCGGCCAACTCCGGCGGCAGCTGGTCCGCAGGGAAGGGGCCAGCGGTGGCGTCGAAGGTGATGTGCGGTACGCCGAGCCCAGGGTCACGGCGGCCGGCGGTGATCACGTTGCGGCCCTGGGCCATGAGCCATTGTGCCGTGGCCTGGCCGATGCCGCTCGACGCGCCGACGACAAGGAAGGGAGCGGGGGACATTGCCCCAGGAACAGCGGCGGCGCCCGCCTTGTTCGCGATCAGAGGCTCAGCAGGTCCTTGAAGCGCGTGGCCTGGCGACGACTCACCTCGATGCTCTCGCCGGCCGCGCCGCTCTTGTCCGCGGGCTTCAGCTTCACCATCAACCCGCCGTTGAACCACGGTTCGATCCTGTCCACCCAGCGCAGGTTGATGATGTGCTTGCGGCTGGCGCGGAAGAAGGTGAGGGGGTCGAGCTTCTCCTCCAGCTTGTTGAGGCTGCGCAGCACCAGCGGCTTCTGGTCGGCGAAGCGCACCCGCACGTAGTTGCCCTCGCTCTCGAACACCCGCACGTCCTTCAGCGTCACGAACCAGCACTTCTCCCCGTCCTTCAGGAAGATCTGGTCGTTCTCGCGCAGGATGTCGCGCTGCGGCACGTCCTCGCCGGTGGGCTGGGGCACCTTGGCCAGCGCGGCGTCCAGGCGTTCGGGGTCGATCGGCTTCAGCACGTAGTCCAGCGCGTTCACCTGGAAGGCGCGGATGGCGTGTTCGTCGTAGGCCGTGACGAAGATCACGTGCGGCGGGCGGTCCAGCGCGCTCAGCAGTTCGAAGCCGTCGCGCCCCGGCATGTTGATGTCCAGGAAGATGAGGTCGGGGTGCTTCTCGGCGATCAGGGCCTCCGCCTCGTCGGCGTTGGCGGCCTCGCCCACCACGTCAACGTCCTCGTGCTTCTCCAGCAGCGAGATCAGCTCCTTGCGGGCCAGGCGTTTGTCATCGATGATCAGCGTCTTCATGGTCGTTCGTTGTTCGTGTTCGTCAGGCGATCGGTCGCAGGCCATGCGCTTCCGGCCGCAGGCCACAAGCCTCCAGCCTCCGGCTTGCGGCATTCAGCGTTGGTGCGGTCGTTCCTGTTCCCGTGTCCCATGGTTCAGGTCTCCTCGCCGAGCACCGGGGCTTCGGCGCGTGGGATCAGCACATCGGTGACCACCATGCCATCGGCGTTGCTGATGTGCAGGTTGGCCTTTCTGCCGTAGATGAGGTCGAGTCGGCGCTGGGTGTTGCGCAGGCCGATCCCACTGCCGTTGATGCGGCCGGGTTCGTAGTGGCCGGTGTTGCGCACGGTGAGGTGCAGTCCGTCGTCCGCCTGGTGTGCCGCGATGTGGATGTCGCCGCCCTGGGTGAGCTTGGCGATCCCATGGCGCACGGCGTTCTCCACCAGTGTCTGCAAGAGCATGGGCGGAACGGGTTCGCGGTCCAGGCCCTGAGGCACGTCGAACTGAACGCGCAGGCGCTCCTCGAAGCGCATGGCCTCCAGTGCGAGGTAGGCCTTCACGATGTCCACCTCCTCGCCGAGCGGCACCGTGGTGCGCTTCACCGTGCTCATGGCATTGCGCAGGATGGCGCTCAGCTGGGTGATGGCCCGCTTGGCCTGTGCGGGATCCTCGTCGATCAACGCGCGGATGCCGTTCAGGGCGTTGAACATGAAGTGCGGGTTGAGCTGGCTCCGCAGGTTGTTGAGCTGGTTCTCTCGGTCGGCTGTCTGCAGGCGCAGGTTGCGGATCTCCTCCAGGCGGTTGCGGGCGAAATAGTGGTAGGCCAGGTAGGCCAGGGACCATACCACCAGCAGCACCACCCAGTTGATGAGCTGGCCGAAGAAGCGGATGACATCGCTGCTGAAGAGCGAGTCGTACTCCGGCAGCAGAAGCTCGACCAGGAGGCCTTCCACCAGCGCGGCCGCGAGGCCCAATAACAGGCCGGCCAGGGCCAGGCGCGGGATCAGCAGGCCCAGTGGCCGTTCGAGCCAATGGTTGCGCACCATCACCTCGCGCAAGGCGTGGCTTGTGCCGATGCCCAGGGCGAACACCAGCACCAGGATCACGTTGAGCCCCGGGTCGAGCGTGCCCTTCACATAATTCCCCAGGGCGTACAGGCCCACATAGCCGCCCCACGCCACGAGCTGGGTGGCCCAATAGAGCAGATAGCGCCGCTGCGGTGACATCGGTGGAGCACGAAGGTACCGGGGCGGCGGTCCACGGGCCGGGGCATTCCACGAGCGGCGGACGGCCGGGTTGGAAGGGCGGTACCTTCGGGCCCCGCGATGAACTTCCTGGGCCACCTGTACCTGAGCGGCGATGATCCGCTGGTGATCACGGGCAACTTCATGGCCGACGCCATCAAGGGCGGAGACCTCAGCCGATTCCCCGACGATCTGCAGCGTGGCATCCGGCTGCACCGGACCATCGACCACTACACCGACCAGCATCCGCTGGCCCGCGCGGGCCGTGAACGTGCCCGGGCCCATGCCGGCCGGTACGCCCCGGTGGTGATGGACCTTTTCTACGACCATCTGCTCGCGGCCCACTGGAGCGCGCTGCACCCCGAGCCGCTGGGGCACTTCACCGCCCGGATGTACGCGGTGCTCGAGGCCCACGCCACCTGGATGGAGGGCCGGCCGGCGCGCATGCTGCCCCACCTGATGGCGGACGATTGGCTGGGCGCCTATGCGCGGCGCGAAGGACTGGCCGGGGCCCTGCGGGGCATGGCGCGACGGGCGCCCGAGGGCGGCTCCATGGTGGGCGCCGAGCAGGTGCTCTGGCAGCACTACGATGCCTACCGCGCTGAGTTCATCGGCTTCCTCACGGACATCGAACGCGCCACACGCACCCTGCGATGACCCGCACGCAACGCATCGCCCTGATCGGCCTGGCCACCATCGTGGTCGTTGGCCTGGCGTTGTGGTTCCGCACGGAGGTCGCCGTGCCACGCGGCGCACAACGCCCGTGGTCGGATCCGCTGGTGGACCGCGATCTGGCGGCGATCGCTGCGGATACGCTGCGTGTGCTGGTGGTGGAGCACCCGCTCACCTACGAGCGCTTCCCCGGAGGGGAACGAGGAGCGGAGCTCGAGCTGTTGGAACGGTTCGCACGGCACCGGAAGCTCCGGCTGAAGGTCCTGGCCGTGGCGCCCGACAGCCTGCTTCCCCTGGTGCAGCGCGGGGCCGGGGATGTGGTGGCCGCGCTGGTGCATCACGGGCGTTTCGGCGACGCGTTGGCCGGCACCGCGCCCTGGTGGCACGCCGCACCGGTGCGTGTGCGGCTGCGTCCGGACCGGGCTGCGGAGGTGGGGCCGGGCGATCCGGACACGGTGCATGTGCATGCCTTCGGACCCTGGTCGACGGACAGCGTGGTGGCCCCGGTGCGACGGGCCGACGCGCGCACGGGCACGGCATTGATCGAGGCGGTGGCGGTGGGGGAGCTGCCTGCGGCGCTGGTGAGCGACCTCGAGGCGCGCCACCATGCCGAGGACCTGCCGCAACTGGCCTTCGAACCGGTGGACGGCGCGCCGGTGGACCTGGTGTTCGCGGTGCGGCGCAACGCGGTGCGGCTGCTCGATGCGCTGGACGGCTGGCTGGCGCTGCCCGCCGAGCAGGAAGCGCGCGCGCTCATCATCGCGGCCTACGGCGATCGGTTGCCCCGGCGCGGCCCCTTGGGCGCCACGCGCGGAAGGCCGCTGACCGGTGACTCCTTGTCGCCGTTCGATGCGCTCTTCCAGGAGAAGGCGGACCTGATGCACTGGGACTGGGAGCTGCTCGCCGCCATCGCGTTCAAGGAATCACGCTTCGACACGGCCGCGCTCAGTGTGAAGGGGGCGCAGGGCCTCATGCAGATGATGCCCGCCACGGCCGAAAGCCTGGGCGTGGACAGCATGCAGTTGGTGGAAGGGCAGGTGCACGCCGCGGCCATCTACCTGGCCATGTTGGACAGCCTGTGGAGGCGCTCGATACCGGAGGCGGACGAGCGCCTGCACTTCGTGCTGGCCGCCTACAACGCCGGGCCGGGCCATGTGCGCGACGCCCAGCGCCTGGCGGAGGAACTGGGTCTGGACAGCCGCCGGTGGACCGGTCACGTGGAGCGAGCCATCACGCTGCTGGCGTTCCCGGCTTATTACCGGCGACCGGGCATCACGGCGGGGCGTTGCAAGGGCTCCCAGACCTTCCTGTATGTGCGGGAGGTGCTCGGCCTGCACCGTCGGTTCCGCTCGGCGGGGCGCTGAGGGGGGCGTCCCTTTACCTTGCGGGGCCATGTCACTGCGCTCTGTTCCACCGTCCCGCGTCCTCACACGCCTTGCCGCCATCCTCAGCCTGGTGACGCCCCTGATGGCCGCCGCGCAGCAGGGGCTGCCCCACGCGCTCGACCCCTCGGAGGTGCCGTTGATCCGCGCCTACCGCGACAGCCGGGCCCAGGACGCGCGCGGCACCACCACCCCGCCGCCCTTCGCGCCACGCACCATGGCCGAGTGGGAGGAGGTGCAGACGCTGTGCGTGGCCTGGGTGTCCTTCCCCAGCATCCTCAAGCAGATCGTCCGCCACGCCAAGGCCGAGTGCCAGGTGCTCATCCTCTGCGGCAACCCCGGCACCACCAACTCGCAGACCAACATCATCAGCTACCTGCAGGCGAACAACGCGGGCGGGGCACCTCTGCCGGACCTCGCCAACATCAGCTTCCTCAACACGCCCTACAACAGCATCTGGATGCGTGATTACGGTCCGGAGTGCATCTACCAGAACGAGGTGGATTCGCTGTTCCTGCTGGATTGGATCTACAACAGGCCGCGGCCGGCGGACGACGCCACCCCCGACGCGATCGGCACCTTCAAGAACATCGCCGTGTACAGCACCACCACCGCGCCGAACGACCTGGTGCACACGGGCGGCAACTTCATGAGCGACGGCTTCGGCACGGGCTTCAGCAGCGACCTGGTGATCGAGGAGAACGGCCCTTCCGGGGCGTACAACCAGACGGACAAGACCCCCGCGCAGGTGGACGCGTTGATGACCACCTGGATGGGCATCCAGCCGGGGCGTTATGTGCGCATGACGCAGCTGCCCTTCGACGGCATCAACCACATCGACATGCACATGAAGCTGCTCGATGAGCGGACGCTGTTGATCGGGCAGTTCCCGAACGGCCTCAGCGACGGGCCGCAGATCGAGGCCAACATCCAGACCATCCAGCAGAACGTCTCCAGCGTGTTCGGCACGCCGTACCGCATCATCCGGGTGCCCATGCCACCGAGCACCGGCGGCGCCTTTCCGCCGAACAGCAGCTACCGCACGTACACCAACAGCATCTTCATCAACCGCACCATCCTGGTGCCCACCTACCGGGAGCAGTACGACAGCACCGCACTGCGCATCTACCGCGAGGCGCTCCCGGGGTACAAGGTCGTGCCGATCGATTGTGACGATGCGAGCGGCAACATCATCGCCCAGAGCGGCGCGCTGCACTGCATCACCAAGGCGATCGGGGTGGCCAAGCCGCTGCTGATCCGCCATGAACCGCTCGCCGACCGGACGAACACGGGCGGCGGTTATCCGGTGGAGGCCTACATCCGGCATCAGAGCGGCATCGCCTCGGCAGAGGTGTACTGGACCACGGACACCACGCAGGGCTATACGGCATCGGCCATGGTGCCCATCGGCGGGAATGAGTGGGCCGCCACGATCCCCGAACAGGTCGGCGGTGGCACGGTGTACTACCACATCCGGGCGGTGGCCCACAGCGGCAAGGTGCAGGTGAGGCCCATCACGGCACCGCAAGGTTGGTGGCGCTTCAGCATCACGCCGGCCCCGGGCCTCGCCCTGGCGGTGCGCGCCTGGCTGGAGGGGGCCTTCGATGCCAATGCGGGCCTGATGCGCGATGACCTGCGCACGCAGGGCCTGCTCCCCCTCACCGAGCCCTACACGGCCGCGGGCATCACGCTGGTGGGCAACAGCACGCCCACCACCACCGCACCCGTGCTGGCCGTCACCGGAACGAACGCCATCGTGGACTGGGTGCTGGTGGAGCTGCGCGACGCCACAGTGCCTTCCACGGTGCTCCGCAGCCGAACGGCCCTGGTGCAGCGGGATGGCGACATCGTCGCGGTCGACGGTACTTCTCCGGTGAGCTTCGACCTGCCACCAGGAACGTATCATGTCGCGGTGCGCCACCGGAACCACCTGGGGGCGATGACGGCCACGGCTCTGACCATGGGCGGCGGGACCACCGCGCTCGACCTCACCGCGGCGGCCACGCCCACCTGGGGCACCGACGCGCGCAAGTCGGTCGGGAGCGTGCGTGCGCTATGGACGGGCAATGTCCTGCGCGATGACCGGTTGAAGTACGCCGGCAGCGCCAACGACCGGGACCCGGTGCTGACGGCGATCGGTGGCACGGTGCCCACGGCCACGCTCAACGGGCAGTACCGACCGGAGGACGTGAACCTGGACGGGGTGGTGAAGTATGCCGGCGGCGCCAACGACCGCGACCCCATCCTGGTGAACATCGGCGGCACGGTGCCCACGGCCACGCGAATGGAGCAACTACCTTGAACCAAGTACGATCAACACATGATGAGGACCTGGATCGGAGCCGGCCTGATGGCCATCGCCGCGAGCGCCTTCGCGCAAGGACCTTCCCGCATCGGTGATGAGACCGAACATGTTCCCGGCCACGTGCTGGTGCGCCTGGCCCCGGAGGCCGATCCGCGCGACCTTGAGCGCGACCTGGCCTTCATCGATGGAAGGCCGACAGGGCTCACCGCATCGTGGGAGGTGAGCCCTCCGGCGCGGATCTGGCTGCTGCGCCACGACCCGGCCCTGGATGCCGCCCTCGTCCTCGAACGCATCCGGCGGCATGCCTCCGTGGAGGTGGCCCAGTTCGATCACGTGGTCCACGAGCGCATCACCCCGAACGACACCCAGTTCGGCCAGCAATGGCACCACGTGGATCCGCAGGACAACGACATCGACACCGATCTGGCCTGGAACACGACCACCGGTGGCAACACGGCCTTGGGCGACACCATCGTGGTCTGCGTGGTCGAAGGATTCGACCGGTCGCACAGCGACCTGAACGGCAATGCCTGGGTGAACCGCGCGGAGATCGACGGCAATGGTGTCGACGATGATGCGAACGGCTACATCGACGATGTGTTCGGCTGGAATCCGTCCGCAGGGAATGACAATACGCTGTTCAGCGGCGGTCACGGCACCAGCTGTGCGGGCATGGTGGGGGCGCGGGGCAACAACGCGAATGGCGTGGTGGGCGCCAACTGGGCGGTGAAGATGATCCCGGTGCGCATCGGCAGCCTCACGGAGTCCAACGTCATCGCCAGCTACACCTACCCGCTGGTGTTGCGCCAGCGCTGGAACCAGACGAACGGCGCACAGGGGGCCTTCGTGGTGGCCACCAGCAGCAGCTGGGGCATCGACAACGCGAACCCGAACAACTATCCGCTCTGGTGCGGCTTCTACGACACGATGGGCCAGGCGGGGATCCTGAACTGCGGCGCCACGGCCAACAACAACGTGAACGTGGATGTGGTGGGCGACATGCCCACGGCGTGCAGCAGCCCGTACATGATCAGCGTCACGGCCACGGATGCCAACGACCAGCGCACCTTTAGCGGCTACGGTCTCACCACCATCGATGTGGGCGCCCCCGGAGCCAGCGTCCGCACCACTTCGTCCAGCAACGGATACACCACCACCAGCGGCACCAGCTTCGCCACCCCGCTCACCGCCGGTGTCATCGCGCTGATGTACAGCGCTCCGTGCACCGGGGTCGCGCAGCTTGCGCGCACCGATCCGCAGGGTGCGGCCGATGCGATGCGCACCGCGCTCTTCGCGGGGGTGGAGCAGGTGGGCAACCTGCCGGGCCAGACGGTCACCGGAGGGCGGATCAATGCGAACAACAGTGTGCAGTACGTCATGACCAACTGCGCCACCTACAGCCCGGCGATCACCTTGGACGCGAAGGTCCTGCTCGAAGGAGCCTACGTGGAAGCCTCCGGCCTGATGCGCGACGACCTGCGCACGCAGGGCCTGCTTCCCCTGGTCGAGCCCTACACGGCCGCAGGCATCCCCGTGGTGGGCAACACGACGGCCACGACCACCGCACCGGTGCTCGCCGTCACCGGGGCGAACGCCATCGTGGACTGGGTGCTGCTGGAGCTGCGCGACGCCACAGTACCTTCCACGGTGCTCCGGAGCCGAACGGCCCTGGTGCAGCGGGATGGCGACATCGTCGCGGTCGACGGTACCTCGCCCGTGTCCTTTGATGTCTCACCAGGTACGTACCATGTCGCAGTGCGCCATCGGAACCACCTGGGCGTGATGACGGCCACGGCCCCGTCGTTGGGAGCGGGTGTCACCGCGCTCGACCTCACCGCTGCGGCCACGCCCACCTGGGGTACGGACGCACGGAAGTCGTTGGGCACCGTTCAATTGCTGTGGGCGGGCAATGCCTTGCGCGATGACCGGTTGAAGTACGCCGGCAGCGCCAACGACCGGGACCCGGTGCTGACGGCGATCGGTGGCACGGTGCCCACGGCCACGCTCAATGGGCAGTACCGACCGGAGGACGTGAACCTGGACGGGGTGGTGAAGTACGCCGGCGGCGCCAATGACCGGGACCCCATCCTGGTGAACATCGGTGGCACGGTGCCCACGGCCACGCGGCAGGAGCAACTGCCCTGAGCGTCTGCTTTCCAAGGCCCGTCCACGCCCGGGTTGATGGCCGCGGGCAAGCCGCGCTACCTTGGCGCCGAACGAACGCCCATGTTGCGCCGCATCCTCCTTCTCGCCCCCTTCATCGATCCCGCTTCCGTCCTGCACGCGCAGGAGCACGCCCCGCTGCCCCATGTGCTCGCCCCGCATGAGCACGCCCTGATCCGTGAGTACCGCGACAGCCGTGCGAACGCAGGACGGGGCATCACCACACCGCCACCGGGGCCCGTGCGCACCATGGCCGAGTGGGAGGAGATCCAGAGCCTGGTGATCTGCTGGGCCCAGTACGAGGGCATCCTCAAGCAGATCGTCCGCCACGCCAAGGAGGAGTGCGAGGTGATCATCGTGTGCGACGATGCCGCCGATGTCACCAGCACCCTGAACAATGCGCAGTACGGCGGTCCGCTGAACAACCTCAACAACGTCACCCTGCTGGAGGGCGACTACAACAGCGTGTGGGCCCGCGATTACTTCGCCGAGAGCATCTACCTCAACGAGGTGGACTCGCTGCTGCTGCTGGACTGGATCTACAACCGGCCGCGGCCGCTGGACGATGCGATGTCCGACGCGGTCGGGACCTTCAAGAACATCCCGGTGTACAGCACGAGCCAGGCGCCGCACGACCTGGTGCACACGGGCGGCAACTTCATGAGCGACGGCTTCGGCACGGCCTTCAGCAGCGAGCTCGTGCTGGAGGAGAACGGCCCCAATGGCCAGTACAACCAGACCGTGCGGAACGAGGCGCAGGTGGACGCCCTGATGGCCACATGGATGGGCATCCAGCCCGGGCGCTACGTGAAGATGAACACCCTGCCCTACGACAACATCCATCACATCGACATGCACATGAAGCTCCTCGATGAGGAGCGCCTGCTGGTGGGCGAGTTCCCATTGGGGCTCAGCGATGGTCCGCAGATCGAGACCAACCTGGACTACGTGACCAGCACCTTCAACAGTGTGTTCGGCACGCCGTACGAAACGATCCGGGTGCCCATGCCCCCCAGCACGGGAGGCAACTTCCCGCCCAACGCAAGCTACCGGACCTACGCGAACAATGTGTTCGTGAACGGCACCGTGCTGGTGCCCACCTACCGTGCGGAGTACGACACGGTGGGCCTGCGGATCCTGCGCGAGAGCCTGCCCGGTTACAACGTGGTGGGCATCGACTGCGACGACCAGGGCATGAACATCATCAGCGCGAGCGGGGCCATCCACTGCATCACCAAGGGCATCGGCGTCAGCGATCCGCTGCTGATCCGGCACCAGCGGCTGGACGACACGTACGAGACGGTGACCCCCTACCCGGTGGAGGCCTACATCCGCCATCGCACGGGGATCTCCGGTGCGCAGCTGTACTGGACCACGGACACCGCCGCCGGCTTCGCCGCGCTGCCCATGACCGACCAGGGCGGCAACACGTGGGCCGGGGCCATCCCCGCACAGCCGGCAGGCACCCGCATCTTCTACTACATCGAGGCCGCGGCCAACAGCGGCAAGGTGCAGGTGCGCCCCCTGGTGGCGCCCGACGGCTGGTGGGACTTCCGCGTGCTCGATGCCAACACGGCGGTGTCGCCCGTGGATGCGCCGGCGTTCGTATCGCTCTATCCCAACCCCGCCACCTCCATCGTGGTGGTGGGCGTGGAGCCGGGGCGCACGGACCGCTTGGAGCTGCGCCTGCTCGACGCCACCGGCCGGCTGGTGCACACGGTGTTCCGCGGTGTCCCGCCCGCCGACGGCCGGCTCTTCGTGGACATCGCCACACTGCCCGTGGGCGTGTACCAGCTTGAACTGCGGAGCGCATCGGGCCGCAGCGCCCGCACGCTGCTCAAACAGTGAGGTGCACGGATCGGCACGCCCTTCGCGTTCACCGGACGTGAACATGTCCCTGCTCAGCCCTGCGTTGCCTTCGGCTTTGTGCCTCACGGCCGCGTTCCTGCTCATCGCGCCGCTGCGTGCGCAGACCAACATCCCCTGGAGCGCGGAGCGGCCGCTCACCTGGGCTGATTTCCAAGGAACGCCACCGCGTGGCATCGACCGTGACGCCTACACCTACTACGGCATCTCGGCGAGCTTCGAGCGCGACGGGGAGGGCCGCATCACCGCCGAGGTGAGCTGCGTCTTCATGCCGGCGGAGAGCTGGGTACGACCACCGGCGAAGGCCAGCGCCCCATTGCTGGCGCACGAGCAGCTCCACTTCGACCTGGCCGAGCTGCATGCGCGCCGCTTCGCCCGCGAGCTTCCGGCCCAGCTCGGGGGTGCGGGCCCCGAGGCCGCCTTCCAGCGCGCGCACGACCGCATGATGGCCCGTCTGCGGGAGGAGCAGGAGCGCTACGACCGCGACACCGATCACGGCAGGGATGCGGCCGCACAGGCGCGTTGGGCCGCGGATGTGCGTCGTCGCCTCGCCGAGGATGAGCGGTGATCAGCGCGCCACCACGAAGCGCACCGATCCGTTCACGCTGCCGTCGAGGCGAAGCAGGTAGGTGCCGTTCGCCAGTTCGTTCACCGGCAGCTCAGCCCTTCCGGCCGAAACGCGCAACGCAACGGAACGGACCATGCGCCCTTGCAGGTCGATCACCTCGGCCAGCCGCGCTGTGGCGGGCACGCCGGTCAACTGCAGCACATCGCTCACCGGGACGGGGAAAGCGCCCAGTGCAGGCCGGTCCCGGTCGGCCACGGCGGTGGGCAGTGCGGCCTGATCGCAGAGCGTGAAGGTGCCCGCATCGGCGCCGCCACCGTTCCACACGCGCACCAGCAGGTCGGTGTTCAGCGGCAGGCCGTTCAGCGTCACCGGACCGGCCACCTCGGTGAAGCAGTCGATGTAGGCCGGCGTCGCACAGTCGGTGTACACGGCCATGTTGAGCGTGGCCGCGCTCTGCGCCTCCAGCGTCAGCACATGCGAGCTCGTATCCCCCGTGTTGAAGCTGTACCACACGTCGATGATGTTGGACCACGGATCGCACGGCGGATTGGGCAGCGGCGAACCGTAGGCGCACACGTTGGTGCCTGCGGTGGGTGTGGCGCAGGTGCCCAGCGGAAGCGTGGGCACGGGTGTGGCCCCCGAGCAGACGTCGTTGGACGGGATGTTCGCGCACGGCGGTGCGCAGGAGAGGGTGAGGAGGAAGGTGCCCGTGGCGCCGTTATAGCCGTGCACGAGCACCAGGTATTCCACGCCGTTCTGCGCGAAGAAGGTGACGCTGCTGGTATTGCCGGGGCAGCCCATGGCGTCGTCGTTACCGGCCGCGCACACCGGGCTGGCGCAGCTGCCTTCGAACACACTGATCCGCGTGTCGAACGAGGCCTGGTCGCAGGTGAAGAGCGTCGCGTCCTCGCCGGTGCCGATGAAGATGTACCAGAGCCCCGGTGCGCTCACCGCCGCACTGCCGCAGGTGGGCGCCGGCGCGAAGAGCCCCTCGTTCGTGTCGCCCAGCAGCGTGTCGCCGCAGTTGATCGCGGCGGCCTGGTTGCAGAACGCGTTCGTCGCCACCGGGTCCAGCAGGGTGGTGAAGGCCAGGGGACCCACCGTCGGGCTCACGTCGCCGCTGCCGCAGTCCTCCTGCACGTAAAGCTCCAGGTCGGTGCCCGGCGTCAGCCCGTTCAGCGTCACCGGCGGACCGTTGATGCCGATCGTGCCGCTCACCACGGTGCCGGTGCCGGGGGTGAAGCCCGCGGGCCCGAACTCCACGCTGAAGGTGCCGCTTGGGTTGGCGCTGGTCCAGTACACGTTGGCCTGGGTGTCGCTGGGGCTCACCACCACGTTCTGCGGGGGCGCGCAGCTGTTGCAGCTCAGCGACAGGGTGAAGTCGCCCGTCTGCCCATCGTAGCCCTGCACCAGCACGAAGTAGGTGACGCCCGCATCCGTCAGCACCGTCACCTCCGAGGTGTAGTCTGCGCACAACGGGCTGTCGTCGTTGCCGCCCACGCACACCAGGTTGCCGCAGGTGCCGGTGTACACGTTGATGCGCGTGTCGTAGGTGGCCGCGTTGCAGGTGCTGAGCGTGGCGCTGCCCTGCACGCCGGTGAAGCTGTACCAGATGCCCGGAGCCTCGATGCCCGTGCCGCAACCCGCCACCGCATCGGCGAAGGCGTCGGTGGTGGAACCCTGCACGGTGTCGCCGCAGGCCAGCGGCAGCGCGTCGATGCAGTCGTCGTTGGGCACCAGCGGATTGCCCGCGGTGGTCACCGGCCAAGGGCCGATGCTCATGCCCTGGCCGCAGTTCACGTCCAGGTACACCGCGTATGCCGTTCCTTCTGAAAGCCCGCTAAAGGTCACCGGAGGCCCGTCCACGCCCACCGTTCCGGTGATCAGGGTGCCTGTTCCAGGGGTGAAGCCGGCGGGCCCCAATTCCGCACTGAACAGGGTGCCGGGCGGCTGTGCGGGCCAGTTCACGGTGATGCTGCTGTCCGTGCTGGAAAAGGTGGGCGGGTAGGGACCGGGGCAATCGTGCAGCATCAGGTCCCAGGTGAAGCCGTCGGTGCTCCAGCGGTCGTCCCATTCGATGTAGTAGGTGACGCTGGGCACCACGGCCAGGCCCGCCACCAGCGAGTTGCCGGGCGGATAGCCGCCGGGGCAGCCATCGTCGTCGATGGCCAGCTGCGTCAGGTTGGTGCAGGTGCCCGTGTGGATGATCACCCGTGTATCGGTGGCGCCGTCCACGCAGCTGTTCACGGTCATGTAGCCGGGTTGATTGGTCTCGAAGGCGTACCAATCGGCGTTGGTGGCGTTGCCCTGGGTGGCGCCGGCACCGGCGCTGGGACCGTCCGCGGTGTGCCCACCCGGACCGATCAGGACGGCGTTCGTGCATAGGTCGCCTTGGGCGTGGACAAGTGAGGTGGCGAGCAGCAGGGCGGGGGTGAGGGCGTGGCGCATGCGACGGGGCTGGGCAGGAAAGATATCCGGCGCGGGTGAACTGCGCGGTGAGCGAACGCAGCGGGCGTGGAGCAACTTCGAACGGTCCTCGCGAGCAGCCCGAAGGGATGTGCGGCGATCTCCCCTGTCAACGATCGGATCACTTCCGGGGAGATCCCTTCAGGGACATCGCCCAACCGTGTGAAGCCCATGTGAAGTGTTCAACCAGCAGCACCAACTGGCTCGTCGTCGACTATTTTCGACCTGCCATGCCTGCCGTGAACCCCATCTCCAGTGAGCGCGGAACGCGCGGAGGCCTGCTGGAAGGGGGGGGAAGTTGGCGGCCAGTCGGCCGGTCGGCCAAGTGGTCTCCAGCTCGGCTCAGGCAGCGCACTGCACGCCGTGTGTTCCTTCTTTTTATCAACGCCTAACCCGCTGCATCATGGAGCAGGCACCGCCATACCATAGATAGGTGCGAGCCTCCGACTCGCGGGCATCGGATCGCTTACACTGAGCGCAGTCGAAGTGTCCGATCAGCTGCTCGCCCCGGCCACTCCCGGCCGCCGCAAGGGAAGGCACGCTGGCGTGCAGCTCGCACCTGGCGTTGTATTTTCACATCAGAGGACCGGCCCTCTGCCGGTCATCACGAACTTCACGCAATGCCAAGGCAAGCGAACATGCATCGGATACACAAGCGCAGCAGCGCGGTGCCCGCCCTGTGGGCCATGGCTTGCCTATTCTTCCTTGCCCTTCCGCGCTGCGAAGCGCAAAACCTGGTGCCCAACCCCAGCTTTGAGTTGACGGATAGTTGCCCTGCTTCGGCAGGATTCAACGATGGTGCGCGCCCGCTGTATTGGCATCGGTGGGACCAAAGCCCTGAATACTTCCATGCCTGTGCGGGTGACGTTGGTGGTATTGACTCCCTGTGGGATGTGCCATTGAACGGCTTCACTTGGCAATACGCTCACAACGGAGATGCATACGTGGGAATGGGCTTGTACACCGTGGATGATTTTCGGGAGTTGGTCGGCGCCCCCTTGATCGAGCCGCTGGTGGTGGGGCAGACCTACTACGTGAGCTATTGGGTGAACCTGGCCACCGAGGGGTCTTACTACTGGTTGCGCTGGGCTTGCAACAACCAGGGCGTGCTTTTCACCATGGATGAACACATCTGGAGCGGCCAGACCGGCTCCGGCCCCGAGTTCGCACCCCGCAACTACGCCCATGTGAACAACCCCACCATCATCACCGATACGGCCAACTGGACCCTGGTGAGCGGGAGCTTCGTGGCCGACAGCGCCTACCGCTACATCGTGCTGGGCAACTTCTTCAACGATGCCCTTACCGACACGGTCCATTTCACTCCGGGGCCGTCGGCTGCTGCCTATTACCTCTACGATGCCATTTGCGTTTCGCCCACACCGGGTGAGTGCCCAACGGCCACCGGGTTGCCGGAGCTAGGACAGGCAACGCTTGCGGTGCGCGTAGGGGGCGGTGGGCAGTGGTTGCAGGTGGATGGGGTGGATGCTGGAGCCAATGGCTGGGTGTACGATGCCGGGGGGCGCTTGGTGGCGCAGTTCGCCCTCAATGGAAGTACCACACAGCCCATTGGGCATTGGCCGGAAGGGGTCTATGTGCTGCGCGTGCAGGGGCGCACAGGAAGCATTTGGCATGAGAAGTTCGTGGTGATGCGGTAGCTGCGATCCGGTCTTCGGTTGAACACCTAACACGAGCACGCCATGAAGCCATCATCCCAGTTCAGCGGGGCGTATGCCAAAGCACAGTAGGCAGCGCCCACCGGCCCCCGACCGGTCTCTATCTTCAGGATGCCTTGACGGAACCCGCGCCGAACGAAGGCATTAGCACCAGCGGAAGAAGGACCGGAACGATGCTTCCGGTCGATACGAACGGACAATGACTCCCACGGGTAATATGCACAAGGTCTTCAAGCGGATCCTGCAATGCACAGGGGTGGTGTGGTGCCTGGTGCCTTTCGCCCATCCAACTGCCGCCCAAAACCTGGTGCCCAACCCGGGGTTCGAAGTGGCAGATACCTGCTCCACGATGGGCTTTGGTGTCGAAGGTCCGCTCTTTTGGCACAGCGCCAATGTGACTCCTGATCACTTGCAGGGTTGTTTGCCCTATGGGAATGCCCTCGGGCTACCCCTGAATTTCATCACCTTCCAAGAGCCATTCGAGGGTTCCTCATGTGCTGGCATGCACACGTACCACCAGAATGGCTCTACCGAGAACCGGGAATGGATTCAGGCTCCATTGCTGGAGCCTTTGGTGGTGGGGCAGACTTATTACTGCAGCTTCCGGGCGAACGCGGCCTTCGGCGGCAACGCCTAGTACCCGCAGATCTGGTTGGCCAGTGACAAGGTGGGCATGCTATTCACCATGCAAGACCGGCCATGGGCTTGGGGTGACCCTTACCCTGTGCCTCCCAACCATGCGCACATCGCTTATCCACAGATCCTCGCGGATACGGTGGGTTGGACGTTGGTGAGCGGCAGCTTCGTGGCGGACAGTGCGTACCAGTATGTGATGATCGGGCAGTTCTTCAGCAATGCCTTGACGGATACGCTGCACTTCGCGGACCCGAACTCCGTGTTCCCATGGTATCCTCGGGGATACACTTTGGTGGATGCGGTCTGTGTCTCGGCCAGCCCGGAGGGTTGCGAACTGGGGCAAGCGGTGGGCGAGGCGCAGGCCACAGGCCCGGTGCTGTTCCCTAATCCTGCACAGGACCAATTGGTGGTGGGCCAGAGGACCGGGGCTGAGGCAAAGGTGCTGGATGCGATGGGGCGCTTGCTGTGGCAGGGGCGGATCAGCAACGATCGCTGGGTGCTGGAGGTGGGGTCCTGGGCACGCGGCACCTACGTGTTGCGCATGGCGCATCGCGGCCGGGTGGAAACGCACAAGTTCGTATTGACCGAGTGAACGCATCGTTCCGGTCCTTTCAGCGAACACGTAACACGAAAAGACATGAGAACGAAGAACTTCTTGAAGCACCTGATCCTCGGTGCGCTGTTGCTGACGATCGGCAAGGTGGTCGGCCAAACCTCGGTAGTTGGAAACTCTGGTGGCGTGACCGATTTCCTGGGTTGGGACAACACGGTGACCAACAATTTCCCGCTGATGGTTCGGCATGATCTGAACCAGCCGATCGAATTCTACACCGAGACCGATGAACGAATGACGATATCACCAATTCGCACCGGCCAAACCATCAATGCATACACGAATCTGGACCTGACCGGTTTCGTGGGGGTGGGTGATTTCTACACCAACACCAACATCTTTCGCCATCCGGTGGCTCGCGTACACGCGGAGAATGGAGGAGGGATACCGACC
>Ga0073899_10002364_pt1 | contig 17001 bp, 19 predicted proteins | sample KloWWTmetaKNB5Ph_FD_88975 | JGI IMG/M metagenome (GOLD analysis project Ga0073899, IMG submission 88975) | Active sludge microbial communities from Klosterneuburg, Austria, studying microevolution and ecology of nitrifiers - Klosterneuburg... | ecosystem: Engineered > WWTP > Aerobic digester >...
CCGCCGGCTCTTGCAGCCTTGCGGCGCAGCAGCGCCATCAACGAGCCTGCGGCCCGTACCTTGGTGGACCTTCCAAAGCTCCTCTGGAAGGCCGTGTAGCTCAGCCTCTCGGCCTGCAGCATGTTGCCGCAGGCCAGGATGCGGTTGGCCAGGGCGCCGTGGCTGCGCTCCCGCCGCTCGGCCAGGATGCGCTCGGTCTCGGCCAGGTCCTGCCGCAGCGCCCGGTACCCCGCACTGCGAACCGACACCTTGGCGCCGCGCTTCCAGGTTCCATCCGGGTTGAAGCACTGCGGGTTGGTCGCGCGCTTGGAGCGGTCCATGGCGCGCTGCAGCCGCCGGGCGTGGGCCCAGGGCTGCTCGACCTCAGGAGCCAGCGGCACCAGCGCGGCACCACGCTGGCTGTAGACGGCCACGGTGGATGGGCCGATGTCCAGCCCCACCACGGCGTCGCCGGCCTGGTACTTGAGCGGCGCCTGGCCCTCCTGGGCCAGCTGCACGAACCAGCGGCGCCGGCCCTGGATGGTGCGCCAGACGATGCGGGCGTACTTGGTGCGGGCCTTGAGGGCTTGCTCCAGCCAGGTGTCGCGGCCGTCGGGCGGCACCAGGGCGGGCAGCCGAAGGTTGCCCCACTCCAGGCAGCCAGCGCCGGTGCTCCAGCTGATGCTGGATCCGGCACTCTTGCCTTCCAACGAGTGCAGGGGCCGGCCCTTGCCCTTGAAGCGCGGGCGGCCGCGCTGCCCAAAGGCGTACAGCTCGGTGCAGGCAAACGCCCGCTCGGCGATGCGCTGGGTCTCGTGCGCACCCAGACGGGGATCCGTGCGTGGCCGCGCCTCATTCCATCGCGCCTCGTTCTTGCACTGGGTACCGAAGGCGGAGAGGGAGGCGCTGGTGAAGCCGTGCACATGGCGGCAGGCTGCGAACGCCGCAGCGCGCTCTTTGTTGGGCTTCTTGCCCGATAGCTTGGGCAGGGCGCAGGCCTGGGCGTAGGCCTTGGACTGACGCATCCGGTCCAGCCGGCGCAGGGCTTCACCCAGGCAGGCGTTGTAGAGCTGGCGCGCCAGATCAAGCCGCACCAGCATCTCGCGCTCGTCGCGCCGGCTGACCACCAGTGGCAGCTCGACGACGAACGTGGCGGTGCCGCGGCGTGCCATCAGACGTGCTTCTGGTTCTCGATGTACTGCTTGATCACCGCCAGGGGCGCGCCGCCGACGGTCGAGACGAAGTAGCTGTTGGTCCACAGCGTGGGCAGGCGGCTCTTCAAGAAGGGAAAGGCTGCGCGCAGCTCGCGCGAACTCGTGCCCTTGACCTCCTTGATGAGGCGGTGGATGCCGAACTGCGGATCGACATCCACCAGCAGGTGCACATGGTCGGGCATCACTTCGAGCTCGATGAGAACGGCCTCGCGTGCCATGCACACCCGCTCGACAATGCGCTTGAGCGCCTCGTCCGCGCCATCGACCAAAACCGCGCGACGGTACTTCGGGCACCACACGACGTGGTACCTGCACGAGAACACGACGTTGCGGTTGGAGCGATAGGGACTGTACATAAGCCCAGTATGCAACGAGCCAAAAGCTAATGCAACTCTCGGGCTCGCATCACGCGAGCCAGCGGCGCTCACCCCATGGCTGATGCGAGGGGCTTGCGCGCCGCCATTGGTCAGCCGCCGCGCCCACGCCGATGGGGCTGCTTGTCTGGCGATGCTCGCTCGCCAGCGCAACTGGCTGGGTGTACCAGCTGCAGATACAGCGCCAGCGCGACGGCGCCTATGCGCTGATCGTTCTGGCCCCTCGCGGGGCAGCAACGACGCACATGACAGGCCCCTCCCTGCGGGGGGTGCTGCGCAAGGCGTTCGAGTTGCGCGCGCACTTCGATCGTGCCTGCGCGACGACCGCGACCCGCTCTTCGCCGCAGCAGCTGCACGGCTGAGACAGCGGGCACGTTTCAACATCGAGCGCGACCCGTCGCCTCGACGCCAGCGCACCGCGCGCCGGCGCAAGCCCCGACCTCATCGGGCCTTGCGCGGGCGTGTGACACGTCAACCCGATCTCGACGGCCCTTGCGCCGCCAAGCGTGCGCGCCACTGAGCGCGCCTTTCAATCGCCCGCCGCTCGCGCGGCAGGGTCCCAACACCCTCCCACATCGAGGAGATCGACATGAAATCGATGCAGAACACCGGCCGCGAGCAGCGGCGCTACAGCGACGCGCTGCAGTACGCGCGCGAGGCGAACCGCGCCGCCAGCGCGCGGCGCTTCATCGCGCGAGCAAAGGCGCAATGCCGGCGCGCCTGCCGCCGGGCGCAGGACGGCGCCACCCGCAGTTTGGCCGCCGACGCGTTGAGCGAGCTGGCCGGCCTGGCCGCCGACGCCGCTGCGTTCGAGCGCAAGCTTGCCGCAGCCCTGCGTCGCGCGGAGTTCGCGGTCGTCGCGGCCCCGGACTTCGGGGCCATTGCGGCCGCGGCCTTCCCGGCCAAGCCGGCCACAGCCATCCGGGAGATCCCGGTGGCTGTGCGACGCGCCGACCGGCGCATCGAGCACCGCGTGCTGCGCCTCGCGGCATAGCGCGGGATTCTCAAGACAAGGAAGCGGCCCCTCGGGGCCGCTTCTTCTTTGCCCGACGAAAGGACCCCCCATGACGGCGCACCACGCCGACACCCAGGCGGCCACAGAGCCGCCCACCCGCGCTGCCGCGCGGGACATCCCTGCAAGCGACCTCTTCGAAGACGAAGACGCGCTGCCAGTTGTCGCCCTCACCGCACCACCAGCCGCAGCCCGTGGGCCTGACCTGAGCCAATATGAGGAGTTCATCGTGTTCTTCTCCGGCGGCAAGGACTCGGTGGCGTGTGCGCTGCACCTGCTTGAGCGCGGCATCGCGCCCGATCGCATCGAATTGCACCACCACATCGTGGACGGCATGGAAGGCTCGGACCTCATGGACTGGCCGTGCACCGAGGCGTACTGCCAAGCCTTCGCGCGGGCCTTCGGAATGCGATACGCCACTTCCTGGAAGGTCGGCGGCTTCGAGGGCGAGATGATGCGCAACCACAGCCGCACCGCTCCGATCGCAGTGCCGGGCCCGGACGGCAAAGCACTGGTCACCGGCGGCGAACGCGGCACGCTCAATACGCGCCGCAAGTTCCCGCAGGTGTCGGCCAACCTGTCGGTGCGCTGGTGTTCGTCGGCCTGCAAGATCGAGGTCGGCGCACGCTACTTCACGACGCATCCGCGCTTTGGCGACGGGTGCAAGCGCCTGGTCATCACGGGCGAACGCGCCGAGGAGTCGAGCGCACGCGCGAGCTACGCCAGCTTCGAGCGGCACCGCACCGATCGGCGTGACGGAAAGCGCACCACGCGCTGGCTTGACCACTGGCGCGCTGTACACGCATGGACCGAGCACGACATTTGGTCCATCCTCGAACGCCACCGAGTAACGCCACACCCGGCGTACTGGGTCGGCCTGAACCGCGCCTCATGCCAGTTCTGCATCTTCGGCGGCCCGCAGCAGTGGGCCACGATGCGGTTCATGAGTCCGCAGCGGTTCAGGCGTATCGCCGAGCTCGAGAGCGAGTTCGGCACCACGATCCACCGCAGCCGCTGCGTCAACGAACAGGCCGACCGCGGCACGGTGCTCAAAGGCGCCAAGACCGCGTGGCGCGACATCGCGCTGTCGCGGCAGTGGACGCTGCCGATGATCAGCCCTGACTGGCAGCTGCCGCCGGGGGCTTACGCACACGGCTGCGCCGGCCCCACTTGAAGACAGCGATCGTTCCCGAATCGCACGCACCGCCTCGAGCGGCGCGCTCTCAGACGACAACCTCTGCACAAAGACGCCCGGCCCTCGCGCCGGGCGTCTTTCTAGAGCGGTTTCGATCCAGTCGAAGCGCCATTGCGACTTCGACTGGTGCGCCACATCACGGCGCATCTCAGCCACCTCGGACCCATACGGACCGACACAACCTGGAGGGCACATGCCCAACCACACCTACTACTTTTCGCCCGCCGCTCAGCGAGTTGTGGACATCGCGATGCCAGATGGCACCGGCGCCCACAGCCGCAAGACGCGCGAGCAACTGCTGGCCCTGCACCCAGACCTGCGAACCGGTCCGGCCGAACTGGCGCTGCGCACCATCGAGGACACGTACCTCGAGGCCCCGCGACCTGTCACCGAGGACGACTTCGAGCAGGCCTACGGCGCGCTGCCGCCGCTGCACTCGCGGCACACGGCCCGCGCGCACAGTTTCATGCTCAGCGAGATGCACTACGGCCGGGTAACCCGCATCTACGCGCATCTGCGAGAAAGCGGCACGTACTGGACTCTGCGCGATCGCATCGACGCGACGCACGAGGACATCGAGCGGCGTTGTGAGCTCGCGCTGGCTGGCCAGACCGATGCCACACCGACCCACCGCTGTGACAACGGATGACCGCGGGGTCGATATGCAGCACACCACGCACCCAACCACATCTTTCAAGGACGGCAACATGCCTCTCACCGTACAGTCCGACACAGAACGCGCCCTGCATAGGTTGCTTGCGCGCGCGGGCACTTCGACAGCTGACGTGCAACCGAGCCGCCTAGCCGACATCGACGAGATCCTCGAGTTCGTCTGCGACGCGCCACCATCGACCTTCATCGGATTCGGCGGTCAGCCTGGGCTTCCCATCGATGCCGCAATCGACAAGGCCATTGCCGGCATGAGCGCTCTTGCACTCGGCCACCACGAGACGGCGACGATGCGGGCGGCCCTGGAGTTCTGGCAGCGCGAGGGCCAGGGCTCCAGCGGCCACGAACACGACATCGCCGCAGCGGGCGGCTCGCTGCAACCGCTAGGGGCCGACGAGATTGCGCAACTGGTCGCGCGCCTGGCCGGCAGTGCGGAGGCAGGACCAATCGATAAGGCCAGCGACTCGGAAGTGAACCGCGCGCGGCGGTTGTACGCTAATGACAATGTGCAGATCGACGATGGCGCACGCGCCTCGCGCGGCGACGGCATCACCTGGGTGGAAGCCTGGGTGGCACTGGAAGAGCAATGCCATGAATAGCGCGACGCCCGAGCGCCAGGTAGCCGTTCCGGTCGTCCAAGGCCGCAACCGCTTGCGCGGCAACGCGCTGGGCTGGCTCTACGACGACAACCCGGCCTACCCGAGCACCACCGCCCGGGTCCGTGCGGAGCTCGCCACTGCGGCACGCTCCAACGGCGTGGAGCCAACGGACGTCTGGCTGCGCATGGCGCTGGCCCAGTTGCTCGCGATCTTCGATCGCGAGCACCGCCAGCACCGCACCGAGCGCACCGACGGCGTGACCGGATTCGTCTACGACGCCGGGATCGGCGGCGGTGTGCGGCTACTCATGGCCGAGCGCCCAACCCTCGAGCGAGTCGGGCACAGCCTGCCGCGTCTCTTGGAGGCAATGCGATGAGCGCCGCGCTGCGAGGGCCCGGTGCACCACCGGTAATGGTCGTGCCCGTTGGGCGCGAGATCGAACCCGGTCTCCACGTCGAGCTGATCGGCCAGGGCCGTTATATGGTCCGATGCACAACAAGTGCAAGCGCACCGCTGCGTGTTGGTGAAGTGATGGGTGGGCGGCGCAAGTTCCTTGCCTGTCGACTCAATGGCGAAGTCATCGCACTTGCCAAGACGCTGCGCGAGGCCGCGCTGCTGTGCGCCAAGGCGCGCCCCAGCGCGAAGGCGCGGTCCTGACTCTCTAAAGGCAACCCCCCGGCGTCGCAAGGCGCCGGGGGGCTTTTTCGTTTTGAGGCTGCGGCCGCGCGCGCCAACAGCCTCCCGTGTCCAGGGGGGGCGCCGCCGGCAAGGGTGCCTGGCGTGGCGGAAGTGGCGTATGTTCTCGTTTGCAGTGGATGGAGTCCAAAATGAGAAAGCGCCTACTTGGGGTCATCGCGTTGGGGTTGATCGGTATCGCGCCGGTTGCGGGCGCCTCGATCGTGGACAGCGCCGATGGGACGTACTTGACCGACACGGCCACGGGCCTCGATTGGCTCGACGTGACCGCCACGACAGGCCGCAGTTACTTCGACGTACAGGCGCAACTCGGACCAGGCGCAGCGTACTCGGGTTGGCGTCACGCGACACTGGACGAGTTCAACCAACTGGTGAGCAACTTCACCGGCCTCCCCATCGCCACGTACGACAGGGTCGAACAGGAGCCCAACCTGATCGATCCGCTGGTGGTGCTGTTGGGGTCATCGCTCGATGTGGGCTGGATCCGCACCAAAGGCGTGACGTGGGACGCCTTTAACGGCTACGCCGAAGGTGAGGGCTTCGACATGTCGGCGGGCATCCTCGCCGATTTGAACCCGCACTCCCCGGACGAGAACGTTTTTGCGGTCCTTTGGGACGATGACCAACCTGGCGGCCAGCAAGACTACAGCTTCGCGCACGCCGGGCATGTGGCCAAGCCATACGCGCCGGCAGAGATCGGCCATTTCCTTGTGCGAGGCACCGGCTCGCCACCGGTAGCATCGATCCCGGAGGGCAGCAGCCTCGCGCTGGTCTGCCTCGCGGTCGGGCTGCTGAGCGCATTCGCGCCGAAACGGCGATAGAGCAGCGGCGACGATCAGGCAGCTCGCGCCCGTGCAGGCGACTCCGGGGCCACAGCCGGCCGGCTCACATCCTGGATCACGCGCCCGCCCTGCAGCACTACCACGCGATCGGCCGAGGCAATTGTCTCGGGCCGATGGGCGATCACCAGACGCGACAGGGCGAGCTGGCGGATAGCCGAATTGACGGCCTGCTCTGCGACGATGTCCAGATGGCTGGTCGCCTCATCGAGCACCAGCATTCGCGGCTGCTTGTACAGAGCACGAGCCAGGAACAAACGCTGGCGCTGGCCACCGGACAGGCCGCTACCGGTTTCGCCGACGAGGGTGTCGTAGCCCATAGGCATCGCGAGGATCTCCTTGTGCAGGCAAGCCTGCGCGGCACATGCCTGGGCGCGAACGAGGTCTGTGTTCGGCTCGAAGAAGGTGATGTTCTCCAGGATCGAACCGCGAAACAGATGGTCGTCCTGCAGGACCGCACCTACGGCGCGGCGGTACTGCTCGGCGCCGATGTGGCGCAGCGGAACGCCGTTGATGAGGATCGAACCCGCAGTCGGCTCCAACAGGCCCAAGAGGAGTTTCACAAGTGTCGTCTTGCCACACCCGGACGGTCCGGTGATGGCCACGCATTGCCCGGCCGGAATCTTCAGATTGACGCCGCTGAGGACGGGCTGCTCAGCGTCGCCATAGCGGAAGCAGACGTCGCGCAGTTCGATGGTCAGCGGGCCTTCGGCCAATGGCATTCGAGCGCGGCCATCCGCCGACTCCGGCGCTTGAAGCAAGACGTCGGCCAGGCGCTGCCCGTGCACCCGCAGCAGGCGCAGTTCCATCACGCGGTCGACCAGCGCAAGGACGCGTTGGCTGAACTGGTCCTTGAGCGCAAGGAAGGCGAACAGCATGCCGATGGTGAATCGCGCATCCATGACCGCCAGGGCGGCCAACCATATGACGAGCACGCGCTCCACGCCGAAGACGAGCGTGCTGGCGGCGGCGTTGCCGATACCCACGCGGGCAACCCGCACCTCGGCTCCGAACTGCGCGGCCAGCAGGTTCATCCAACTGGACTGGCGCGTCGCCGAGCCGTTGAGCAGTCGCAGCGTGGAGATGCCCGCCGCCGACTCCAGGAAGTGCGACTGCACGCGAGCCGAGTGCGACAGCTGCTCCGCAGTGGCGCGCTGCTGCGGGCCGAGCAGGAGTAACCGCACCGCGGCGTAGATGGCCACCGCAGCCAGACAGATGGCCGACAGCGTCGGGCTGTACATCAGCATGGCCGCCAGCGTCGCGATCACCAGCAGTCCGTCGAGCACGGCTTCGACAAGTTGCGAGGTAAGCGTGCGCTGTATGGTCTGCAGGGAACCGATTCGCGACAGCAAGTCACCCAGGCTGCGTGTCTCGAAGAACGGCAGGGGCAGGCGCAGTAGGTGAGCAAAGACGCTGGACATCCACTGGTAACTCCAGCTCGAGGACATGACCGTCACAACCCACGATCGCAATGCTCCCAGCAAGAGCCGCAGCGCCACCAGCAGCAGGAAGCCCAGCCCGACCACAGTGACCAGGTCGCGGTCCTGATTGACAAGGGCCTCGTCGACCAGCCACTGCATGGCCATGGGCGCGAGCACGGCACACGCCTCGAGCATCAACCCCAACATCAGCACCTGTGCAGCTGCCGAAGGAAGGCCTTGGACCTTGCCCAGCAAATCGCGCAGCCTGATCCGGCGCGCGGCATGGACCGGACGGAAGTCCGCCGCCGGGGTGAACTCGACAGCCACGCCGCTGAAGTGCGACGAGACCTCGTCAATGCTGATTTCGCGGCGACCCGCGCCGGGGTCGAGGATGACCGCGCGCTTGCCTTTGACTTCGGCCAGGACCACGAAGTGATTCATGTCCCAGTGCAGGACGCAAGGCAGGCGCAACTGCACCAAGCTGCCGAGTGGCAGCTTCAGCGCACGCGCACTCAGCCCCAGGTGCGAGGCGGCCGCGACCAGAGCGCGCAGCGTCGTGCCCTTGGAGGATATGGCGATGCGCTGGCGCAAACCGGTCAGGTCCTCATGGTGGCCCCAGTGGGCGGCAATCATGGCCAGGCAGGCCAGCCCGCACTCGGCGGCTTCGGACTGAAGCACCAACGGCGTGCGGCGACGGGGCAAGAAGTCGAGGTTGAACATAGAAGGGATCCGCGAGAGGGGGTGTGGCCGCGCGGCCAGGGCGAGGCAAGGGCGAAGCGGTGCAGCGATGAAGGCGCCTCACAGGCGCGAGCGCAGCGACAACAGGGGCTCGAGCAACCACTCGATCAGGCGTCGGCTTTCCAGGATCACGCTGGCCTCCACACTCATGCCAGGGCCCAACGTGAATTGCTGGCCATTGGAAGAAACGAACTGCCGATCCAGGCGCACGCGCACCCGGTACAGCGGCTCCGATGACCGAAGAGATTGGCCTACAATGGCTGCTCCGCCGGCGGCCAGATCCTCCGCTCGCAGCGCGGCGGCAGCCACCTGTCGAACCGAACCATCGCCGAACCCGTATCGCTGGTACGGGTAGGCGTCGAAGCGCACCGTGACTGGCAGGCCTGGGCGCAGATGCCCGATGGCGCGCGACGGCACATAAACCTCGGCCTCCAGGCGCGCGTCTTCGGCGACCACGACGGCGAGCACCTGCCCTTCACGGACACGCGAGTCCGCAGCGATGGTGATGCTCGCAATACGGCCCGTGGTCGGAGCCCGCACCACCGTGGCGCTGCGCGCCGCGACATCCAGACGCTGCTGGTCGAGCGCAGCGATCTCGCGTTCGATCTGCGAGCGCTCGCGGGCGGCCAGTTCCTCGATCTCCTCAAGCTCCGCCCGCGCAGCAAGCCATTCGCGTTGGCTGGTTGCCGCCGCGCGAGTCAGCTCGGCCAGGCGCTGGCGCTGCTCGAGCACCGCGGCATGGCGAGTACGGTGCTGCGCGTCGGAGACAAACCGTGCCGCCGCCAGATCCGCGTACTGCGCAGCTTCGTGCTCAGCCAGAGCCAGGCGCTCGCGCTGAACGACCAATTGCGCAGCGATGGTGCGCTGCTCGATGGCCAAGCTGTCGGCGCGAGCCTTGGTCGCCGAGCCGCGACTGCGCGCGACAGAGTCCACCCGCAGCAGGTCGGACCCCAAGCTGGCGCGGCGCGCTGCGATGTGACGATCGGCGTCTTGCTCAACCGTCGCACCCATACCGGTGTCGCGCGCCTGCGACAGGACCGCAACGACGTCGCCGGCTCGAACATGCTGCCCCTCCGTCACACGCAGATCGGCAACATGCGCGGCCGCCGGGGCCAGCACGCGCCCAGTCGCGCCCTCGGCAACCAGCACCCCGGCGACCTGTACCTTGCGCGAGTACGACCCCAGCAGCAAGAAGGCAAGGACCACACATGCGAGCACGACCAGCCCGATCGCCAATGCCCGCGAAGTCGGCGCGCGCGGCAGCGTCACCGCGCCCAACGCACCGGTCGCGGCCGCCTGGAGCGCTTCCTGCCGGAACAGCCGGCCCTGTCCTTCGGACGGTTCATCCATCGCTCAGCCCTTGAGTGCAACGAAACGAAGTTTAACACTTGCGCGCCGTTTCAGTTAACGCTAGACTCGTTTCAACGCTAAACGACAACCAAGATGACGTTTATCGTTGCAAACCGGCACGAACGGTTGTGTTTTGTGCTAAATCACTCAACGACTCAGAGGATCAAATGCAAGAACTCACTTTGGACGAAATGGACGCGGTGGCCGGTGGCGCGACACTGCTGGAAAGCATGGGTGCGGGCGCTGGTGCTGGCGCCATTTATGGCACCATCTGCGCCGGCTTTGTCGGCACGGCCATCGGCGTGGTCGGCGGAGCAGCCGGCGGCGCGATCGGCTGGCTGGCCTACGACTTGTTCTGACAGACGCCGCGAGCGCAGGCGAGCGGCGCTCGCCTGCGCAGCGGACCAAACGAGACAACAGCGATGGAACTCAGCGAGGTCCCACCCGGGGCAATCCAAGTGGCCGTTGCAGCCAAGTGGCTGGGGCGCGTGACCTGCGTCCTGGCGCTTGGTCCCGCCGCTCTTTGCGGCGACCCATTCGAGGCGGCCATCTGGATCGCTCTGGCTGCGTTCTCCCTGTGGCTGAGCCTGGCCATGGACGCGTTGGCCACCTACCGACACGGCATACCGAGCAGCAAGCGCTGGCTGGTGCCGGCGGTCTTTGAGGCCAGTTTCCGCAAGCATTTCGTCGACGCCGACGACAGCGAGCGCCATCGGCGCAAGCACAACCTTTGGGTCACGACCCTGTGCATGGGGATCGTCGGCTTCGGGCTGACGTGGGCCCATGGGGCGTACCTGCCTCTGGCAGCGTTGATCGCCGGCGGCATCCTGGTGTACGCAGCACGGCCGCATTGAGGCGCGCACGCCGCCCATCAAGGCCGCCGCTTCAGCGGCGCGCTGCGCTAGACTGTCTTGCATTGAACGGGCCGCAGCGCCCGTCACACGCTGCGGCCCTCGGCTGCAGCCTTTCACCAACCCCGCGGGGCCATCGCCGCCCCGACCGGGGCCGCCGCATGGTCTTCGCACACGGAGACCACCATGAAGGACACCAAAGTGCTCGCCCTGGGCGAGAACCGGGGAGCGCCGCGCCTGTGGATGCAGGGCCGCTGCCTGCAGCGCGCTGGCTTCGTGCCGGGCGCACCGATCAGGATTGACGGCGGCGACCGGCACCTCGTGCTGTCGCTGGTCGAGCCATCGGAGCTCACGCCCAACGCCGTCAGCCGCAAGGTAAGAAAGACCGCCGACGGCCGCGAGGTCGTCGACCCTGTCATCGACCTCAACAGCCGCGCTTTGCTCGGGCGCTTCGACGGCATCGAGGCCCTGCGTGTCGCGCTGTCCGAGGGCCAGATCATCATCACGCCCCTGGAAAGCGAACTTCGCGCGCAGACCCGCGGCAAGCGCCTGGCCGATCGGCTCGCCGGCAATCAACCGCTCGAGATCGGCTCACTTGCTTTCGGCGCGGGCCTTCTCGACAGCGTGCTGCACCAGGCGTTTGAAGAGCAGGACATGCCCACGCACTTGGCGTTCGCCAACGAAGTGCGCGAGGACCTGATCGAGCACGCCGCGCAGCACCACCCGGCGGTCGCCGCCGACACCAAGCTGCTGTGCATGCCGATGCAGGAGCTCGCTTTCGACGATCGCGTGCTGCGGCACGTGCCGCCGGTCGACATTCTGGTCGCAGGACTGCCGTGCAGCGGCGCAAGCGTGGCCGGCCGCGCAAAGCGGCACCTGACGCAACCGGAGGACCACCCCCTGGTGGGCCACCTGGTGGCGGCGGCCGTGGCCGTCATAGCGCGCGTCAATCCGGCGCTGATCGTGATCGAGAACGTGCCCAGCTACGCATCGAGCGCATCGGCGGCGATCCTGCGCAACCAGCTGCGCGACTTTGGCTACGGTGTGCACGAGCGCAAGTTTTTGGCCACCGAGTTCGGCGACCTGGAGCAGCGCGAACGCTGGTGCATGGTCGCGGCCACGCGCGGACTGCAGATCAACCTCGACGACGTGCAGCCAGCACCATTCATGGTGCGCACCCTGGCCGATGTGCTCGAGCCTCCAGAAGCAGTTGCCGACCGCTGGTCGCCCATGGACGGCCTGAAAGCCAAGCAGGCGCGCGATCTCGAGGCCGGCAAGAACTTCAAGATGCAGATCTACGCCGGCACGGAAGCGTCGATCGGCACGCTCACCAAAGGGCTGTCGAAGAACCGCTCGACCGACCCGAAGTTCCGCCACCCGCAGCAGCCCGAGCTGCTGCGCGTGCCCACCGTGCGTGAGCATGGGCGCATCAAGGGCTTCCCTGAGAGGACCATCACCGCCATCGAGGCGCTGGGGTTCACATCGGGTCACGAGGCGCTAGGCCAGGCCGTTTGCGCCGCGCCTTTCATGGCGCTGTTCCGCTATCTGGCGCGACGCCTGCGCGTCGCAGGCCTGGCCCTGCCGAGCGTGAGCCAACGGCCGTCCAGCGGTCGCATCGATGGTGCGCGCACGGGGCTGGTGCTCGCCGCGGCCTGAGCTCCGACCCCAAGTACTGCTGGGGCACGTCGCTGCGCCGGCCGCCCTGCGCAGGCGCAACCCGCCCAGCCCATATCGCGCCACAGGCGCATCCACCTCGCCACCAAGGCGAGATCTCACCAACACGGCTCGCGCCACATGCGAGCCCCACATCGAGGACACCCGATGAACCGAACCACACCGAACCGCGACCCCGCGGTCATGGACCTGACCCGTCGCACCGCGCTGGCCAGCCGCGACAACCTGCGCGGACAGTTTCCGATCGAGCGCCTGGCCCCGGCGTTGTACTTCACCGTTGACATGGACGGCGATGAAGTGCTGGTTGGCGACCGCTACGGCGCCGCCGCATCCCCGCTTCACAACCAGATCGAGGCGCTGGCCGGCGCCCAGCTGGTGCGACGCACCGACTGCGACAGCGACGGCGTGTTGGTGCTGGGCTTCAGCGCCGATACCGCCGCTGGCGTGCTCGAGCGGCTGGATTGGCTCGACGCGACCAGCGGCGAAGGCAGCGTCGCACAACCCACCCCTCCGGGGCGCAGCGCAGTGCTGCTGGAGCAGGCCCAACGCGATGCAGCGCAAAGAGTCTTCGAGGACTACGACTTCGGGCCCTCCGCACGCATCGAGGCCAGTGCCGGCTGGGAGTACACCGTCGCCACCGGCCATTGGAAGCGCAACGTGTACCTGGCAAAGACCTGCGCAGCCCCTGAGCAGCCCAGCCGCCAGGTCACGATGTACGTGCGGTTTGCACCAGGCACGGCTCAGGTCATCAAGGGCTGTGCCATTGGCGCCGACGGTGCGGTCGTCGGAGGTCGCCCATTCCACGCCAGTGTACTGGCCATCGCGCCACAGGGCACCCAGATCGACTTGGGCGAGCGATGCGGTACAGCACACGACCACTCAACGGCCGAGGCCATCGCAGCCGACGCGCTTTGGGAGCCACGCCTACAAACCACCGGCCACCGCTGCGAGGTGCGGGTGCGGTTCCTGGACGTCGATGACGATGCCACGGAGCCGCGCACATGAGCCGGACTGACTGCGCCAACTCGGGCGCGACACCAACGAAGCCGCGGCTGGCCGAAGACCCCGACTCACTTTGGCGGGAAAGCCAGCGGGTCAGTGGCGGGGTCGTCGCCCGCGAAGCGGGCAGCCGCCTGCTGTACCCGACCCTGCGAGTCGTCGGCGGCGAGGACTACCAACTCGCCGCCAATGGGCGGCTGCAGGTGCTCGTGCGCGGCATGGATGGTGTGGCCGTGCGCGAGGCCACATCGCAGGAGGCAGACGACTTCCATGAGGAGGTCGTACGTGATGCGGTCCAGGTGCTGCTGCTGACCCCGCCGGGGTACGCCAGCGACTACCGGTCGCGTCGTGTCGTGCGAGAGTTGCATAGCCCTTCTCGGGAGTACTTCACGCCTTGCTGGCAGCACGACGGCAGCCCGGAGGAGACCGCATGAAAGCGCTTCAGAAGCAGTTGGCGGTGGCCTTTCGGGCCCCGCGGCAACGCGAATCGACCGCCCAGCGTCGCGCCCGCGAAAAAGCCAGGCCCATCGCTGAGCGCTTGGGCATCGAGATCGAGCCTCTGCGACCGGGGATGAACGTCTGGCCGCCAAAAGGCTTTCGTGGCATCGACCCGTTCGAGGGCGATCATTTTGCGCAGGACTGGGAGACAGCGCTGAGCATGGTCCGCGCGTACGCCAGCGCGATCGACGACAAAGCACGCTGATCGACACCGGGCCCAGTGCCCGACATCTCAACTTGGTGGCCTCCACAGCCACCCGCCCGCGCGCAAGCGCCGGCGCAAGCCCCGCGTCCAAGGCGAGGCTTGCGCAGGCGCTGGCACTTCCGGCCCCGGCGCACGCGCCCTGGGCCGCAGCGCAACCGATCTCACGACGATGGCCCGCGCGCCGTCGTCCCTTCCCGTCCCGGCAGGCGTCCTTCGACAAACGTAGGGATGGCCTGGCGACGGCGCGGTCGACACAATGCGTGCCTCGAACAACCGCAGGGGGATCTATGCGCTTGGCCGTATACAACGTGGAAAACCTGTTCGACCGGCCGAAGGCCATGAACCTCGGCAGCTGGTCCGAAGGCAAGCCCGTCTTGCAGGACTTCGCGGCGCTGAACCAGTTGTTGGGTGAGGTGGACTACACCACCGCCCGCAAGACGCGCATGGCTGAGCTGATGACCCGCCTGGGGCTGGAGAAGGACGACGAGGCCCCCTTCGTCATCTTGCGCCGCAACCGCGGCCAACTGCTGCGACGCCCCAAGACGGGCGGCATCGAGATCGTCGCCACAGGCCGGGCCGACTGGGCCGGATCGCTGGAGTTGAGGGAAGAGCCGGTCGATGAAGTCGCGATGCGCAACACCGCCCGAGTGATCATGGACCTGAAGGCCGACGTGCTTGCCGTTGTCGAAACCGAGAGCCGGCCGGTCCTGGAGCAGTTCAACCAGCAAATCCTCAAGGCCGTCGGTGGCCAGCCGTTCCGGCACGTCATGGTGATCGATGGCAACGACAGCCGAGGCATCGACGTCGGTCTATTGACCGGAGAGCGCCACCCGATCGGCCTGATGCGCAGTCACGTCGACGATCGCGATAGTCAGGGCCAGACCATCTTCTCGCGCGACTGCCCGGAGTATGCGATCCCGTTGCCCGACGGAAGCACCCTGTGGGTGCTCGTCAACCACCTCAAGAGCAAAGGCTACGGCAGCAAGCCGGCCTCGGACCGCAGGCGCAAGGCGCAAGCCACGCGGGTCAAGGCCATCTACGAGGCAAAAGTTGCGGCGGGAGATGAACTCGTCGCCATCGTCGGCGACTTCAACGACACGCCCGACAGCGCCCCGCTCGCGCCGCTTCTGAAGCAGTCCGACCTCAAGGACGTGTTCGAACACGCCCGCTTCGACGACGGCGGGCACCCCGGCACTTACGGCCTGTGCAACGCCAGCAACAAGATCGACTACATCCTGCTTTCGCCCAAGCTCTATAAGCGAGTCCAGGCCGCAGGCGTGATGCGCCAAGGCATGTGGCCGGGTGTGCGGCCCAAGCGATGGGAAACGTACGAGGAGCTGGACGCCCCGAAGCACGCGGCGTCCGACCATGCCGCGCTCTGGGTCGACCTCGACCTCTAGACAGCGTCCGGTACTGACCACGCTCGCGGCCTTGGCGCCCACCGCCCCAGGCACTATACTTTTGCATCCGCGCCGCAATGGCGCGGATTGCCGCGTCCGCCGCGGCCTGTCACTCGCCGGGGCTCCCCCCGGAGCACCTGAGATTCATCTTTAGGCCAGAGCTCGCCTTAGGCGCGGCTCACGCATCGGCCAATAGGCGCTATCGGCGCCACCGCGCACCCGCCGCCGGCCGGTCCCGCGCGTAACCCAAATCGAACGCCACCCGAGCGTCGACGCAACGCAGCCACTTGGCCACAGCGTTGCGCCTGCGCTCCGTGCACGCTCGATTCCCCCTGACGCCTTGCGCGTCACCCGTCGCTCTCGAAGTGGCATGTCAAACCCTCGACCCCCCTCACGCGAACACAGGGATCTGGTCGAACTGTCAAACGCCGCCATCCCTGCTCGGGATGGGTTCGCCGGCACGTTCTCAAGGAGAACAAATGAGATTCACCTTCTGGGTGGAAGGTGTCGAGGGCCTGCGGGCCCTCGACACAGACAACCTGTTCGAGGCCGCGCGCATCGCGCGTGACCTCGGGCTGAAGCGGGTGCTGGGGTACAACCCCGGCACCCGCAGAGAGTTCGCCTACCCCGTCTGACGGGGTAGGCGACACGCAAGCAAGGCGCGGCAATCGCCGCTCGCCTTGCTTGCGCACTATCGGACACCGCGCCGGCGCCCGCCACCACACAGCGCGCGGACAGCGCCCATCCCGACGAACGCGCGCGCCAGCCGACCCTACACACCCGCCAAAGCGGGGTGTTTGGCCGTCTTGCGCGTGCGCTCTCGCGCACCGCTGCTGCTGCCCACTGGCGCAAGCCCCGTTCAACCTGGTGCCCCACAAGGCGCGCCTTCGTCGCGCATGTCGCGGCATCTCACCAGCTCGCTCGAGCGAGCAGAAAGGACCCCGATGCACCCTCAACCGCATCCCCAACCCCTCACGTCGGAATCCGCCCCTGCTGACGCACGCGTCACGCCGTGGCTACACGGCGTTCAAGGCGTCACCAAGGACGCTGCCGGCTACGTCTACTGGCGCGGCAATGAGATCGAACACTACTCGTTCGGTCGCGACCGCGAGCGCGACGAAGAAACGGCTGCCCGTCAGTTGCAGCGCACCTGCCTGGCCTTGGAAGCCAACGGGCGCGCTGTCACGCAGCGCTCGTACTTGGACTGGATAGCCGTCTACGGCCGCGTGCGCACCGTCGCTTGTGCCACGTTCACCGACGTTGTCGGCTGCGAGGCCTTCTACGCCCG
>Ga0073899_10002365_pt1 | contig 16999 bp, 13 predicted proteins | sample KloWWTmetaKNB5Ph_FD_88975 | JGI IMG/M metagenome (GOLD analysis project Ga0073899, IMG submission 88975) | Active sludge microbial communities from Klosterneuburg, Austria, studying microevolution and ecology of nitrifiers - Klosterneuburg... | ecosystem: Engineered > WWTP > Aerobic digester >...
CTGGCCTACGGCCCCGTCTACGAGGCCGCGCTGCTCGCCGGCCGTCTTCCCGAGACCGGGCCGCACCGTCTCGAGGTGTTGCACGAGCTGCGCAAGCAGGGCAAGGCCGCCCGCTACGGGTACGAAGCCATCGGCGCGCCTGGAGCGCGCGAGGCCGCGCGCTGGAAGGACGTGACCGAGGAACTGGGCCACGTGCAGGACGGCGTGGTGTCGTCGGCCCTCCTCGACGAACTGCAGCAGGAGGCGCGCGTGGCGGGCGAAGCGCTGCCCGCCTACGCCGCGCTGCGTGCCGCGGTCGCCCGACAGATGCGCTCGGGGGAGCGTCGCGGGCTGGACGCGCTGGCCGTAGCCGTCGCCGAGGCCCCCTGACGCAGGCTTCCGGGCAGCGGATCCCGTGGCAACAAGAGGGAACCGCAGGACGGCCCGGCCGGGGACGACTAGACAGGTCCTACATCAAACGGACTTGGAGGAGGAGTTATGGCTGACCAGCTGCGACTGGGGATCGTGGGTCTGGGTGCCCAGGGTGGGTTCTACGCGAGCCTGGTGGCAGGCGGGCGGGTGCCTCGCACGGTGATCGGTGCCATCTGCGACAGCGACGACGCGAAGCGGGCGGCCGCCGCGGAGCTCTACCCCGACGTGCCCTTCTACTCCACCTACGAGGAACTGCTCGACTCGGGTGACGTCGACGCCGTGGTCACGTGCGTCCCGCACTACCTGCACCCGCAGATGGGCATCGCTGCGATCCAGCGTGGCATCCACGCGCTCGTCGAGAAGCCGGCCGGGGTCTACAGCAAGCAGGTGCGCATGCTGAACGAGTTCGCGGCGTCGCACCCCGAGACCACCTTCGCCATCATGTTCAACCAGCGCACCAACCCGCTGTACCGCGACCTGAAGGCCCTGCTCGACTCCGGGGAGCTGGGTGCGCTGCGCCGCTGGACCTGGACCATCACGACCTGGTGGCGGCCGCAGGGCTACTACGACCAGTCCGCGTGGCGGGCCACCTGGGGCGGTGAGGGAGGCGGCGTGCTCGTGAACCAGGCCCCCCATCAGATCGACCTGTCCCAGTGGATGCTGGGACTGCCCCAGTCCGTCTACGCGAAGCTGGCGTTCGGCTTCAAGCGCGACATCGCCGTCGAGGACGAGGTCGTGGCCGTCTACGACTACGGCGACGGCGTCACGGGTACGTTCATCACCTGCACCCACGACATCGCCGGTACCGACCGCCTCGAGATCCTCTGCGACAAGGGGAAGATCGTGGTGGACGGGTCGAAGACCGTGACCGTGACGAGGCTTCAGGAAGACGAGCAGACCCTCTCCAAGGGCATGACGATGGACGAGGTCAAGCAGATCTTCATGGGGTCCGACCTGATCTCGAAGCTGACGTCGACCGACACCCGCACCTACGAGTCGGTGTGGGGCCAGCAGCACTCCGACGTGCTCACCAACTTCACCGACCACGTGCTCGACGGATCGCCCCTGATCGCGGCCGGCTCCGACGGGATCAACGGGGTCCGCCTCGCGAACAGCATCCACCTGTCCAGCTGGCTGGGCGAAGAGGTACCCGTCGACCACGACGAGGACCTTTATCTGGAGGAGCTCAACCGGCGCATCGTGTCGGAGGGCAAGTTCGAGGCACAGCCCGCCTGACGCGGGGCACGGCGGCGAGGCAGACACGTCACAGGGCCCGGGGCAGCTGCCCCGGGCCCTGTGGCGCGTGTGCCGGACGGCGGTCGCCGCCCGAGTGTGCGCGAGAGTCAGCCGTCCGAGCGAACCTCACGCTCGACGTGCTGAGTGCCCCCGGGGACGCCCGGCTGCTGCACCGTCGTGGACTCGACCGTGCGTGCCGAACGACGGCCGTTGGCGATGAGCTCGATGACCAGCCACACGGCGCCGGCGGCGGCGAGGATGACGCCGATCAGGTAGAGGTTGGCGCCCGGGATGGCGACGTTGATGCCGAAAGCGAGGATGAGTCCGACCACGATCAAGCCGATCGGGCCTCCGAGACGAGCGTTCATAGGATCCCCCTGTCTAAGGTTTGTAAAGACCTATTGCACCAGCTCCTGCGCCGAGACGCCAACCGTCGGAGGCCCTCCGGCCCACCCGAGCGGGTGGTCATCTGCTTCTGACAAGCGCAAACGGCCTGCGGGAAGAAAGTTGAAACTTGTACCGCGACCGGGCCGAGGACGGCCGTAGAGCGCGGCGGTGAACGTCGACGGGCGCCGGCGGCAGGGCCCGCCTACCCGCGAGTTGCCTCGCCGGAATGCTCGGAGACGGAGCCCTCGGAGGTGGAGCCCTCGGAGCCGGAGAGTGCGACCGGGTCGCTCGGCTCGGGCTGCAGCACGAAGGTCTGGGTGGGGATGTCGCTCACGAGCACCAGGTCGGGCACCCGCGCCACGTGGATGACCGAGGCGAGGTCACCGGCGGCCGGGTCGAGCTGGAGATGAACGTTGGGGAGTGCGAGCACCACCTCCGGCCGGAACACCACTCCCGAGCGATCCTCGAACACCGCGGCGTAGAACGTGCCGGTCTCGACGAGTTCCTGGAAGAAGTGGCTGCCGTAGGAGAGCTCCGGCCGGAACCCGCCGTGGGTGTAGGTCGTCTCCACCAGCGCCACGAACCGGTTCAGGTCGGTGAAGGGGGCGGGGACTCCGAGGGACGCCATCGACGTGCCCCAGCGGCCCGGTCCGATCAGCACCGCGGTGGCTCTGCCGAGCCTGCGGTTCAGCACGCCCAGCTGTCGCGCCACCCGGTAGCGGTCTGTCTCACCCAGCCCCAGGTAGACCTCGGGTCGAACCATGACCACCAGATCGACGGTCAGATGAGCATTGCCACCCATGAAGTCGCCCCGCGTGGCGACCAGGCACCGGTCGGCGTCGACCACGGGCGCCGTGCCGCCCCGCGTCCCCAGACCTCGGGTCTGGAGCGGTCGGCACTGCACCAGGTTGACGACGTAGCCGCCGTCACGGTCCGGGTTCAGGGTCAGCTCGATGTCGACGGGGTAGTCGTAGGCCTCGGCCAGGGTGGCCAGCATGTCGCGCAGCAGGGCGGGCACGCCCGTGGCGCCCAGGAGCCCGGCGAGGTCGACGACGTCGGGGGTCGGACCGCTGCGACCGAGGTCGCGCAACCGTTGTGCCGCTCCCCGGTCGGGGCTCACGAAGGCCGGCCAGGGCAGGCCGGGGGCTGCTTCGCGCACCCGGGGGAGCGGCACCTCGACCACGGCGTCGGCGGCCAGATCGATCACGTCGACGCGATGCTGCGAATAGCGGCCCACGTCGTCGGCGCTGACGGGCGACGCGAGGGGGTCCGCCAGGGAGACGATGCGTGCGTAGTCGTGCCCGGTCCGGTCGACGGCGCGGGTGCCCAGTCCGACCACCAGGCGGGCCATGCCCTGGTCGGCCTGGTCGGCTCGCCAGACGTAGGGACTCGACGAGTTGGCCACCCCTGCCAGGGCCGGCAGGAACCAGCCCGAATGGTGGTCGCCGGACACGCGCTGCACGAGGACGGCCATCTGTTCGTCGTGCTGGGTGAGGCCACGGTCGGCCCGGTAGCGCATCGCTTCCGGCCGGACCACGCTGGCGTAGACCTCCTTGACGGCGGACTCGAACGCGGCCAGCCGCTCGTCCGGCGACCCCTGGTTCGCGCGGAAGACGCTGTCGTAGGTGCCCGCGAAGGCGTTGCCGAAGTTGTCCTCCAGCAGCGAGCTCGACCGCACGATGATCGGCGCCTGCCCGAAGTACTCGATCATGGTGAGCAGCTGTTGACGGATCGGATGGGCGAACTCGCCGGACGGGATGAGCTGGTGCAGGCGCGCGGCGGCGGCGCCGTCGTCGCGCCTCACGTCGGTCCACAGCGGCCACCAGCCGTTCACGGCGAGGAAGCTCATGAACACGTCGCTGCCGACGTAGAACGAGTCGTGCGGCTCGAGATGGTGCGCGAAACGCCCGGCCGGGTCGTGCTCCAGAATCGCCCGGGCGGCGAGCATGCCCACCGCCTTGCCTCCCACCGACCCCGTGCCGATCTCTCGAGAGGCCACGGCCAGGAGATCGGTCAGGGTGAGGTGACGGCGACACAGGTCGGCCATCCGACCCCGGTTGCCGACCACCATCGACAGCATCCGCTCGCGCGCCGCCTCCTGCGCCTCGGCCGACCCGGACTCCAGGGCGTTCCATGCCTCGTCGATGCGCCGTTGCCATGGTTCCTCGGGCGAGCGTCGCCGGGCGAGTCGGGCGAAGAGCTGGGTCGTGGCCCCGGACGACGTGACCGAGATGGCCGTTCCGCCTTCGAGCCGGTGCGGGAAGAACATCCCGGGCGCGTGACGCTGCCACACCTTGTGGGGGTGCACGTAGAGGTCGTCGTCGATGCGATGCAGATCGAGCAGCAGCTGGGTGGTCTCCCGGATTCCGGCGACCGTGGCCTCGGTGTGCTCGCCCCGCACGAGGGCGAAGTAGGCGATGGTGTCGAGTTCGAAGAGGTAGGGGCAGGTGATCTTGAAGAAGGTCATCACCATCAGGTCGGACTGCCAGTGGGCGTGCAGGTCGGCGAGCGGATCGAAGACGTAGAAGCCGAGCGGTCCGATCTCGGTGAGCGTCTCGCGTACCCGCACCGCGAACCGCTCGAACCCGACGGACGGGTCGATCAGGCGCACGTCGACATCGGTGGCTCTGGTCATGGGGGGACGTACCCCGAACCGGACGTAGACCAGACGACGTCCGTCGGCTCGGGCACGTCCCACGAACGGTGACACCACGGCGTCGAAGTCGTCGACGGAGTCCACCTGCCAGACGACGTTGTCGCCGAGCCGAAGCCCGTCGACGGTCTCGTCGAGGCCCGGAATCCCGGTGGACGCCCGGCGGTTGTCGTGCCGGCGGGTCACTGCGGGTCCAGGTGTTTCAACGCCTCGCGCCGCGACAGCGTGGACAGCGAGCCACGGTGATCGGACACGAAGCCCAGCACCCAGGCCGGGTCGGTCTTCGCGTACTCACGCAACGCCCACCCGATGCCCTTGCGCAGGAAGAAGCCCGGATCGGTGAGGTTGCTAGTGAGCGCGTAGGCGAGCAGGTCGGTGTCGGTCTGCCGTTTCGACCCGAGTTGGCTGAGGATCGCGGCGCGGCGGAGCCAGGGGTCCGGATCGGTCGCCCAGGCGCGGATCGTGGGCGCCACGTCCGACGGCCGAGCTCGCAGCAGGTCGCCCACCAGGTGCGACGCGATGTCGTCGACGACGTCCCACCAGGCCCCGGACGTGATCAGGTGGCGAAGCGTCGGCACGAGGCCGGGTGCGGTGGCCCAGGCGTGGTAGCGGCGCAGGCGAAGCAGCTGCAACGCGACGTACCACTCCTCGCGGTGGGTCGCGCCGTCCCACAACGACAGCGCGGTTCGCTCCCACTCCGCCGCGTCGGCGAACGCGACGTTCTGGAACACCTCACGGCAGATGAGGGCGACCACCGGCGACGGCACGCCGTGATAGGGGAGCAGCGACTTCATGTAGCGCTGCTGCGCGACGGCACGGGCCGGGTTGCCGTGCGCCGCCAGGCGTCGGCTCACCTCGGCGACGAGGTCGGTGCGCTGTTCGCTCATGCTGGGGCCCTCCCGCGACGCTGCTCAGACTAGGGGTCCGGGTGGGTCCGGCGGGGCCGCGCACGGTGTTCCGGGGGAGTCCCGGAACACCGTGCACGAGCCGGAGAGGCGATCGGGCGGTGCTTCCCCCGCCCAGCGGCCACTCAGATGACGCCCATCGCCACCATCGCGTCGGCCACCTTGATGTAGCCGGCCAGGTTGGCGCCCACCACGTAGTCACCGGGATGGCCGTAGAGCTCGGCGGTGTCGACGCAACGACCGTGGATGTCGTTCATGATCTGCTCGAGCCGGGACTCGGCCGTCTCGAAGCTCCACGAGTCGCGCGAAGCGTTCTGCTGCATCTCCAGGGCGCTCGTGGCGACGCCACCGGCGTTGCTCGCCTTTCCGGGGGCGTAGAGCGTCCCGGCGGCCTTGAAGACCTCGATGCCCTTGGGCGTGGTGGGCATGTTGGCCCCTTCGGCCACCAGAGCGACGCCGTTTCGCACCAACGTGGCGGCGTGGTTCTCGTCGAGTTCGTTCTGGGTCGCGCACGGCAGGGCGATGTCGCAGGGGACGTCCCAGATCGAGCCCTCGGCGACCACGCGGGCGCGGCTGCCGACCGCGTCGACGTAGTCGCTGATGCGGCCGCGGCGGATCTCCTTGACGTCCTTGAGCAGATCGAGGTCGATGCCTGCTTCGTCCACCAGGTACCCGGACGAGTCCGACACCGCGACGACCTTGGCCCCGAACTGCTGGGCCTTCTCGACCGCATAGATGGCCACGTTGCCGGAACCCGAGACCACCACGGTCTTCCCGTCGAACGAGGCGCCGGCCTCCTTGAGCATGGCCTGGGCGAAGAAGACGGTGCCGTAGCCCGTGGCCTCGGTGCGCACCAGGGAACCGCCCCAGGTCGTGCCCTTGCCGGTCAGCACACCCGACTCGTACCGGTTGGTGATGCGCTTGTACTGGCCGAAGAGGTAGCCGATCTCGCGGCCGCCCACGCCGATGTCGCCGGCCGGCACGTCGGTGTATTCGCCCAGGTGACGGTAGAGCTCGGTCATGAACGACTGGCAGAACCGCATGATCTCGTTGTCGGACTTGCCCTTGGGGTCGAAGTCCGAACCGCCCTTGCCGCCGCCGATCGGCATGCCGGTGAGCGCGTTCTTGAACGTCTGCTCGAAGCCGAGGAACTTGATGATGGAGAGGTTCACGCTCGGGTGGAACCTGAGTCCGCCCTTGTAGGGGCCGAGGGCGGAGTTGAACTCCACACGGAAGCCACGGTTGATCTCGACCTGGCCGTTGTCGGTCACCCACGGCACGCGGAAGATGATCTGGCGCTCCGGCTCGCAGATGCGCTTGAGAATGGCCCACTGCGTGTAGTCCTGCCGGGACTCGGCGAGCGGGGCCAACGAGTGCATGACCTCGTAGACGGCCTGGTGGAACTCTGGTTCACCAGGGTTGCGGGAGAGCACGATCTCGTACATCTGCTGAAAGCTGGGATGGAGGGCATCAGTCATGATGCCGACCTTAGGACACGCCCCCGACGCGCTCGGAGGGTGGTCGGGTTTGTGGTCAGCGGGGGAGTGCCGCGAGTCCCGCCACGAGGGGGGCGGTCCGCAGTGAGTCGCGGGCGATGCCGGGACTGAAGCCGAGCCGCACCACGACCAGCCCGGCCGAGGGCACCACGAACAGCCGCTGCCCGTCGTGGCCGTTGGCCGAGTAGGTGTCGGCCGGAAGGCTCGGGTCGACGAGCGAGCCGTCGGCGCGGCGGTTGGCCCACCAGCCGGCGGCGTAGCCGTCCTCCTCGCTCGTGGCCACGGGGTCGACCGTGACCGACCGCTGCAGCCACCCCTCCGGCAGCAGTCGGGTGCCCTGCCACACACCGTCGTTCAATGCCAGCTGGCCGATGGTGGCCCAGTCCCGGGGCGTCGCCCACAGGTACGAGCTGCACACCGGCGTGCCGGTGGCGTCGACCTCCCACACCGCCGACGACAGCCCGAGGGGGGCGAACAGCAACCGTCGGGGCAGGTCGGCACCACCGCTACGCGCTGCCAGTACCGAGCACAGGAACGTCGTCGAACCCGACGAGTACTGCTGGTAGGTGCCCGGCGGGTGGGCCAAAGGGCGCGACGCCACGTAGGCGCCCATGTCCTGCTCGCCGTACAGCATCCGGGTGATCGGCGTGCCCAGGTCGTACGTCTCGTCCCACGAGAGCCCCGAGGTCATGCGGAGCAGCTGGTCGACGGTGATCAGGCGCCGATCGTCGGTCCACGCGGGGTCGAGACCGGCCTCGTCCACCCGGACCGTGCCGGCGGCCACCATGCGGCCCACCAGGAGGTTCGTCACCGACTTCGACATCGACCAGCCCAGCTGCTGGGTCGTGGCCGTGAAGCCCGGCGCGTACCGCTCCGCCACGAGCTGCCCGTCGCGCAGGACGACCACCGCCCGGGTGCCCAGCCCGGTCCGCTCGGACTCGGCGAGCTCGTCACCGAAAGCCGCGGCGACGAGGGCCGTCGTCGCCTGGGTCATCGTGGGCGTGGCGGCCGTGGTCAAGGCATTCGAGGAGACGGGAGTCGCGGGAGGCAGCACCGGACGGGTGGTGGCCAGCGTGCAGCCGTACCCGGCGGTGTACCAGGCGGTCTGCCCCGCGAGGACCCCGCGGATCGTCGTCCGCGCCTGATCGGCGCCGACGGACGTCACCAGGTGCGGCACCAGGGGGTTGGGGGGAAGGTCGCTCGCCGGGACGGCTCGACCGGCGAGGTGGACGACGGCGCAGGCGTTGTGCGCCGCGTAGCCCGTACCCGTGATCAACAGGGGCCGCGCGTACCAGTAGCCGCCCACCGCGGCCACGAGGAGCACGACGACAACGCCGATCAGGGCACGGAACAGGAGGCGGCGCATGGCGGGACGATACCCGCCGCTCACCCCGGAGTCGACGCTCTGGGCCGAGGCTCGTCGTTGCGCTTGCGCCAGGCCCGGAGCCGGCGCAGCCTGGGTCGTGGGGCGGTGTGGGCCAGGCTGAGCCAGACGGCCGCCCCCAGCACGAGGGCGGCCCCCACCAGGCCGGCCGGCCCGAGCCGCTCGCCGTAGAGGAGCGCGGCCAGCGAGGCGGCGACCACCGGCTCGATGCTGGCGATCACGGCGGCGTGCGTGGCGGGCAGCCGCAGCAACCCCCGGGCGTAGGCGAGATAGGGCAGGTACGTGGCCACGACGGCCAATCCCGCCACGGCGAGCGAGGCCGGCGGTGCCACCGGGCGGAACGAGGCCAGGGGTGCCAGGACCGCGCTGCCGGCCAGCAGTGCCACGCCGAACAGCGCCACCGCGTCGTAGCGGGGGAACATGGCCTTGCCGAAGAGGTAATAGAGGCTGTAGGTGAAACCGGCGAGCAGGCCCCACCCCACGGCGGCGAGTCCGACGGCGGCGCCCTGTCCGCCGGAGAGGCTGACCAGCGCCACGCCGCTCAGCGTTCCGGCGATGCCCAGCACCTCGCGCCACGTGAGGCGTTCATGCAGGGCGAGCCACGCGAGCAGAGCGACGAAGGCAGGGGCGCTGTAGAGGAGCAGCGACGCCAGCCCGGCGCCGCCGGTGAGCACCGCCAGCTGATAGGACCCGTAGAGGACGGCGACCGCGACCAGGCCGAACCCGATCGTCACCGCGAGGTCACGGCCCCGGGGGAACGTCACCTCCGCCACGACGGCGTGCGCCAGGAACAGCACGCCGGTGACGAACGCCCGCCAGAAGGCGACGTCGGCCCAGCCCATGCCGTTGAGGTCGGCGGCCTTCCCGAAGATCCCGATCGTGCCCCACAGCACCCCGGCGATCAGGATCAACACCGGGGCGGGCACGCGCGAGACGCGGCTCATGCCCGGGCGGATGCCAGGCCGCGGCGCGACGTTCGCCGGGCCCGGTCGACCCGGCAGTAGGCTGACGCAGCGCCGCAGCCGGTCGCCCCGGCGAGGCGTTCGGGACGGTGCGGGGTCGTGGGCATGAGGCCACTCAACACGATCGGCAACCACCCCCTGGCCACGTGCGAACGGATGGACATCGATGCGCCACCTGAGACACCTGTCACGTCGCGTTCACCTCACACCCATGGGGCCGCTGGAGCAGCTGCGCGCGGGCCGACTGCCGGCGCGTCTGGCGCAGCTCGTCGTCGGTCTGTGGCTCTTCGGCACGGCCAGCGCGATGTTCGTCCGCAGCGGGCTGGGCCTGGCCCCCTGGGACGTCCTGCACTCGGGCCTGCAGCGCGTCTGGGGGGTGTCGTTCGGAACTGTGATGGTCGTGGTGGGGGCGGTCGTGCTCCTCCTCTGGATCCCCCTGCGTCAATGGCCAGGACTCGGCACCGTACTGAACACGATCGTCATCGGCGTGGCTGCCGACGTCACCCTCGCGTGGCTGCCCGTCCAGGCCGGCTGGCCGTCGAGATGGGCGCTGCTGCTGAGCGGCGTCGTGCTGAACGGGTTCGCCGGGGCCCTCTACATCGGGAGCCAGCTCGGTCCGGGTCCGCGTGACGGGCTGATGACGGGGTTGTCGCGGCGCACGGGACGGTCGATCAGGCTGGTCAGGACGCTCATCGAGCTCACCGTGCTCGCCGCCGGGTGGGCGCTCGGGGGCGTCGTCGGGGTGGGCACGGTGTTCTTCGCCATGCTGATCGGCCCCGTGACGCAGCTCTTCCTGCCCATGGTCACCGTGCGGCTCCCGTCCAGGGTCGGGGAAGTGGACGGCGAGGCCGCCTGAGCCCTTCGTCGCGCCGCGGATGCGTGCGGCCGGCAGCCGGAAGCACCTCCGACCGCCGCTCGGTGGAGCCGGACGTGGTCGGTGGAGCCGAACGTGACGGGTGGAGCCGAACGTGGCGTGGAGCCGAACGTGGCGGGTGGGTCCGAACGTGGCGGGTGGAGCCGAAAGCGGCCGGTGGAGCGGTGTGCGGCTCGATCGGACGATGTCGGCTCGTGTGGGTGGGGGGATCCGGGTCTGCCAGGTGGGGACGGCCGGGTCTGCATTTCGGCTGCTCGGTCGAGCCGAAAGCGGCCGGTGGAGCGGTGTGCGGCTCGATCGGGCGATCTCGGCTCGTGTGGGTGGGAGATGTGGGCTCCAGCGCGTGGGGACGGCCGGGTCTGCATTTCGGCTGCTCGGTCGAGCCGAAAGCGGCCGGTGGAGCGGGGTGCGGCTCGATCGGGCGATCTCGACTCCAGCGGGACCCGCCAGGACCCTGGCGGCTGTGTCGGCGGGGGAGTCCCGGAGGGAGCGGGCGCGGTGCTCCGGACGTCCGCTGGCCGGATGCCCACGTCCGCCCGGTGCCGTCCGGCGTTCGAGGACGGACGGTAGCCTCGCGGCTTGTGGAGTGGGTCGACGAGGTGGTGCGCAGCGTGCAGCCCTCCGCGTCGCTGCCTGACCTCTCATGGCGCACCCTGCTGATCGTCGGGGCCCTCGCGCTGGTCCTGGTGACGGTACGGCCGCTGTGGCGTGTGGTGCGGTTGGGGGTGACGCTCGTCCACGAGCTCGGACACGCGTTCACGGGCATCCTGTGCGGGAGACGCTTCACCGGCTTCGTGCTGCGTCCCGACATGTCCGGTCACGCGGTGACGGCGGGCCGGCCGCGCGGTGCCGGCCTCGCGCTGACCACCTGGGCCGGCTACCCGGCGCCGGCGGTGGTGGCGCTCGGAGCGGTGGTGGCGGTGGGACAGGGTCTCGCCGCCCCCGTGGTGACCGTCGCACTCCTCGCGCTGGTCGTGGCCCTCCCGCGGATCAGGTCCGTCCTCACGGCGGCGGTGGTGGTCGCGGTCGCGGCCGGGCTGGGAGGGCTGTGGTGGTGGCGGGACGACACGCTGCAGGCCGGTGTGCTCCTGGGTGCAGCGCTCGTGCTGCTCGTCGGGGCATGGCGGCACATCCTCACCGTCGCCGGCGTCCGCGACCTCCGTTCGGACCCAGCGGTTCTAACCGCGTTGACTCGTGTTCCACGACTCGTGTGGGTGGCGACCTACCTGGCCGTCGCGGCGGGCGCGACCTACGGAGCAGCCTGGTCGCTGCGGCTGGTGCCCGGCCCGGGCTGACGGCGGTTGCGGGCTGTCCGCCCTCGTCAGCGCCTCTCCGGCAGGTGACCGGGTCGCTGCGGCAGCGCCTCGCCGGCGCGCCCCTGATCTAGGCTGCCAAGCAACGAGGCAACGCAGGGCGACGGAGGACGGTGATGGAGGCGAGCGAGCGGAGGCTGCGTCGGTTCGAGGTGGTCGACCGGCAAGGCTTCGGCCGACCGGTGGTGGCGCTGACCGGCGTGATGCCGGCCACGTGGCACCTCGTCGCTTCTGATGTCACCTACGACACGTCTCGAGAGTGCCCGGTGATGTCGGTGACCACCTCGTTCCAGGTCGCGGCCGAGGATCGCCGGCACGGCCTCGAGCTCTTCCCGGCGTCCTACTCCGTGTGGTTCGACGAGCCGTCGGCCGAGGTGATGTACGGCTCGTCCGCGCTGGCGGGCGGGGGGTGCGAGCGCGGTCCGGTCATGGACGCGCCGGTCTACGTGCGCCATCGACTGCTGCCACGGTTTCGCAGCGGGGGAGTGGTGACGGCCGTCGAAACCGTCCCACCCCTGACCCAGGCGCTGGAGCGGCGCGTCCGCCGGGTCTCGTCGCGCAACACCGCACTCCGGGTCCTGCGAACCGACGTGTCACTGGTCAAGGTGCTCTACCCGGCTCACCGCACCGAGGAGAGGGTGTTGGTGTTCTCGGTGCATCAAGGCCAGACGTTCGACCCGCGGGCCTTCTCCGGACCTCCTCAGCAGTGGGCTTCGTACCGGCCGCTGGTGCTCGGCATGTGGGCGCCCGAGGGGGAGTGGGAGCGTCATCGCGCCACCTACGAAGAGGTGATCGGCTCTCTGATGCAGGAAACCGACTGGCTGGAGAGACAGACCCAGCTCGACGTCGCGATGGGCCGGACGACCACGCGCGCGGCCCGCGACCGGCGGCTGATCTGGGATGCGACCGTGGAACTGTCGAACCCCACGCTGCTCGGTGCGTTGCGCAATCGCGAGACCGGAGACGACGTCTTCCCGGTGTCCCTGTGGACGGGCGGTGGGGTGCGGTACGCCTTCGGCTCCGGCGTCCGGAAGGCGTGGACGGTGCCGTCCGGCGAGATCGTCGTGACCGGCGACGCGACGTCCGACGGGCCGGGCCACGGCGGGCGACCTCTGCGACCCGGCGCCGACGTACTTCCGGGCGAGGAGAGCGAGGCGTCCGATCACGACGGCGACACCCGTCTGGCAGCCCCCCGTGGCGGGACGCTCTCGGCCCCGTCGGGATCGTCCGACACGTCGGGCATCGCCCCGGGCGGTTCCGGTTCGCCCGCCGACCGTCGCGTCCCGGCCCGACCCGCCCGCGCCGTCCTGGCCCAGCCCGGAGGAATCGCGACCCCGGACTAGTGGCCGTCCCGGGCGTCACCTCGCGTCCCCGAACTGGACCTGTGCGTCAGGATCTGACCAGTACACGGGTCAGATCCTGACGCACAGGTCCAGTTGGAATGGGCCGGGGGACCACGGGGAGGGTCCGGAGAGGGTCGGAATCCGGGCGAAATGTCATAATGCACATTATCGGACATGCGGAAGGGCGTGAGTGTTTCGCGACCGGCGACCGCAGCGACGGGCGGTTCCGGCCCCCGTGACGCCCTCAGCGGACGGATGGGTTCACGCCGCACGACCCAGCAGTCCCTGCTCGACGGTCGCGACCATTCCGTCGGCAACACTGGCGATGGCGGGACGGCACCGGTGGCGCGGCTCCGTCCGCAGTCTGAGTGCCAGGCTGCGGACGGAGCACACACGACGAGGAGCTGCCGGGGCTGTCAGAATTCCCCGTCCGTACGGATCTGGAGCTGCACCGAGGCCGTCTGCGTGCCGTTGTTGAAGGCGCAGACCTGGTAGACGCCGGGACCGGGGAACGTGCCGTAGCTGCTGCGGAACTCCTGGGCCCAGGCGGTTCCCGCCGGGACGGGGCTGATGGTGACGCCGTTCTTCTTCAGGCTGAACTTCACCGAGCGAGACGCCCAGCCGTCCCCGCGGACCTGGTAGGACGCGTACTGCTGCACACAGGCCGTGGCACCGGGCGACAGCGTGACGGCGCCGGTCTGCTGGGCGTGGGCGGCCGGCGCCACGGCAAGGATCGCCAGGCCGGCGGCCCCGAGGGCCAGGGCGACGGTGGTGGCAGCGCGGACGGGACGGCGGGTGGTGATCGTGGCGTGGGACATGGTGTGCTCCTTCGAGTGGGTCTGGATGAGGCTCGGACCTTCGTGGTCCGGCCGTCCGGTCCGGGGGCGCCTTCCCGTGCCGACTCCCGAAAGATAGGCGGGCCGACTGTCCGTTCACGAGGCCGTTCGCCGTCCACTTCCCTACCGAAACCGAGCCGATCCGGGTCGTAGACGGGCGGACGCCCGCCGGCCGGCTACGTCACGTGTCGCGATCCTCGGCGAGCAGCAAGGCGGTGATCCGCTCGACCCCGCGCGCCAGGTGGCGCCGGAAGGTTGTCATCGGCAGGTCGAGGAGCTCCGCTGCCGCGGCCTGAGTCGCGGCGGGCTGCAGGTAGGCATGGTGCAGTGCCCGGAACGCCTGCCGGTCGCGGGGGGACGTCGCCAGCTGGGCGGCGGCGTCCCGGAACGCGGCGCGGAGAGCATCGGTGCGCGCCCGAGGTGCGGGATCGGTGGTCCGGCGGGTCACCAGGCGCGTGTTCAGCAGGGGGGAATCGCGAAGACCGTCGACCCGTCCCAGCCCGCGGAGGGCCGACCTCACGGCTGCTGCGAATTCGCTAGTGGGGAGCCACACCGGCGGCGCGACCGGAGAATCGGATTCGGACGGCCCCGGTGCGCCCCCCGGGTCCCCCGCGACCTCTCGCTGACCGAGCAGCGCCAGCCAGGCCGACGGCGGTGTGGTGCGCCAGTCGCGGCCGTACACCCCGTACCGGCGATTCCCGACGACGAAATCGGCGGCGGGCAGTCGTTGCATGTCGTAATAGGCGCACACCCCAGCCCACAGCTGTGGGTCCGCGTAGTACAGGTAGGACTGCGCCAGGCTTCGCGTCGCGAGGTAGGTCCGGCCGAAGTGCAGGGTGAGGAACATCTGCACCGGACCGAGGTCCTGGTACCCGTCCTTCGCCATCCAGAACCGGCACATCAACGCCGCGTCGTTCTCCCCCAGCGGCGGCAGCGTCGCCAGATGGGTCGCCACCGCGGCGACCGCCGGGTCGCGGACGCGGTCCTCGTCCGTCACGTCGCGCAGCGAGAGGGTCACGCTGAGGCCCAGCCGGTCGCCGTCACGCCCCACCACCTGCACCGCCGAGCCGGGTTGGCGGCTCAGCCAGTAGTCCAGCAAGTCCGCCGCCTCCTCCCCCTCGGCTGCCGCGACCATGGCTCGCGCAGCTCGTGCGGACGCGTCGTCGTCGGGGGTGACGGCGACGGTGACCAGGCTCCGCAGGTCGAGCCCCGAACCCACGCTGGAGGTGACGAAAGGACCGAGGACCGAGCTCTCGCGGTGGAGGAACACGTAGTCGACCAGAACCTGCTGCTGTGCCGACGGAGAGACGGCGTAGAACCGGTCGCGGTAGAACGCGCCGGCCCGCTGGTGGATGGACGCGTGCTGGTCGGGGTGCCGCCAGCGGAGCTCGGCGCTGAGGGCGTCCCGCGCCAGGTCGTGCGGGAACAGCCCGCGACGTCCGCTCTCCACGATGGACAGGCCCGTCAGCCACGAGAACACGTCGTGGGCGTCGTCCACTCCCAGCACAGCGGCCAGCAGCGGCTCGGTGGTGGTCAGCACCTGGGCGCAGATCTCGAGGGCGGCCCGGTGGCGGGGGCTGGGCACCGACTCGATCAGGACGCCGAGGAGGGCCCGCACGAGAGCGGGGTCGTTCTCCACGGTGAGGTCGTCGCCGCCCTGTTCGGTCACGTCGGCGACCAGCGCGAGCGCCAGGGGATGTCCCCTCGTGAACTCCACCACCCGGTCGTGCGCCTCGCGCGGCACACCGCGCCGATCGAGCAGTGCCCGACTCTCCTGATCACTGAGGTTGTTCAGGCGGACGGAGTGGAGCAGTCCGCGCCACCCGGGATCGGTGCGCCAGGCCACGGTGGGCGGCTCTCGGCCCGCGAAGACGGCGATGGTGTCGGCGCCCAGCGCCGGCAGCAGGTCCTCCCGGAGCCAGCGGTCCAGGGGGCCCAGCAACTCGGTCGTATCCACCAGCAGGACCAGCCCCCGCACGTTCGACACCGCGCGCAGGAGCCTCACGTCGGCCTCGTACCCCTGAGCGTCCGTGATCCCGCCTGGCCCGCCCTCCGCGAGGCCGGTCGCGCCGCGGACGCCGGCGGCCCCTGCCAGTGCTGCCACGAACGCCGCCGGCAGGGGCGGCACGTCGTGCCCGTCGACCCGGACGACCCGACGTCCCGCCTCGTCGGCCAACCCGCCCAGCCGACGCAACAGGGTGGTCTTCCCCACGCCACCAGGGCCATGGACGAAGACGACCGCGCCGTCCTCCCCGCTCCGGAGCAGCGACTCCAGCAGGGCCAGCTCGGCAGCGCGCCCCACGAAGTGACGGTTCCAGCGGGCGAGAAGCCGATCTCGCATCAGCTCCATGGTCACCTCCCCGCACGTCGAGCATCGGTGACAGCATCCCGCGTGGCGGTGGCGCTCCGGGCCCGGAGGCCGCGATCGCCCCCGCAACCGGGTCCTCGGCCGGCTAAGGAATCAGGGCGCCGGGCAGGATCGGGTTGAAGATGGCCAGGGTGGCGATGCCGATGCCGAGCACGGTCAGGATGATCGTGTCGAGAGCGCGGGACCGGACCATCAGCAGCCCGGCCCGGGAGCGGAGCACCCAGCGCAGAAAGGCGCCGAGCAGCAGGGACGCCCCCATGAGCAGGGATCCACGTCGCCAGTGTCCCGGCGGGAGCACGGCCCAGAGCACCCCGCCGGCGAACGGGAGGACGGTGACCAGCCACGCCCAGTTGCGGCGTGCCATCGCCGCCAGGGCGTACGGCCGACGCGCAGTCGCTTCTCGGGGCCTCGGCACCCGGAGAAGTATAGGGAGACGGGTCGGACGCCTGAGGTCGCCCCGCCCCCAGGCGTCGCGGTGGGGGCACCACCCACGGACCGGAGGTCCGTCCTCAGCCGCCGGTGCGGCACCGGCCCCGCGGCTGTGCCACCCGCCGCGGTCCGTCGAGACGACCGGGTCGGCGGAACCGACACCTGTCCCGCGACACCGGCGGCGCCTATTGTCAGGGGCACCCCGTCGATGGGAGCACCCGTGCCGAGCCAGCCCCCGGACTTCACCGCATCGTCGTTCCCCGCCCGCCCGCCGCTCGAGTGCAGCATCGTCATGAAGGGCGGCATCACCAGCGGGGTCGTCTATCCCCACGCCGTCTGCGAGCTGGCCTCGACCTACCTCCTGCGCGAGGTGGGCGGCGCCTCCGCCGGTGCGATCGCCGC
>Ga0073899_10002366_pt1 | contig 16992 bp, 17 predicted proteins | sample KloWWTmetaKNB5Ph_FD_88975 | JGI IMG/M metagenome (GOLD analysis project Ga0073899, IMG submission 88975) | Active sludge microbial communities from Klosterneuburg, Austria, studying microevolution and ecology of nitrifiers - Klosterneuburg... | ecosystem: Engineered > WWTP > Aerobic digester >...
GATCACGTTCAGGTTGGCCAGGAACTCCCCGGCCTCGTGCAGCTGCAGTTCCAGCCCGAGCCGGTCCCGCATCGCGGCGAGGGTCACCTCGTCGACCGCGTCGTCGGGGACGACCTCGGCGAGCCGTGCCAGGGTGGTGCGGTTGAGGTCGGCGGCGGCCTCCAGCCCGTCGGGGGAGAGGTCGGTCATCAGGTGGTCGTAGCCGGCGATTCCGACCTCGGTGGCCAGCAGCGGGTCGAGGGCGGCGAGGTCGGCGGTGTGGGCCTCGGCGATGACGTCGATGGCGGTGGGTGCGCGATGGGTCATCTTCCAGACCTTAACCGCAAGTCGGCCTCCGGGAGCCGGCGAAGCCGCGTGAAAGTAGCCTGTTCGGTGGTTGCCCAGCGCGACCGCACACCGAGGAGGGACATGGGGGCACCGGCCGGATCACGTGCTGCGGTCGCGGCGACACCGGGCCGGCGGGCATGCTGATCTGGGCGCACCGGGGCTGCCCGACCGAGGCGCCCGAGAACACGCTGGCCGCTTTCACCGCCGCGGTGGACGCCGGGGCGGACGGGGTCGAGTTCGACGTCCAGCTGAGCCGCGACGGAATCCCGGTGGTGATCCACGACGAGACGGTCGACCGCACCACCGACGGCCACGGACCGGTGCGCGACCACACGGCGGCGCAGTTGGCCGGCCTCGACGCGGGGGCGGGTCCCGGGGTGCCCACGCTGGCGGAGGTGCTGGCCCTGCTCGAGCCGACCCGGCTGGCCGCCAACATCGAACTGAAGAACTCCGTGGTCGAGTACCCCGGGCTGGAGCGGGAGGTGCTGGCCGCCGTGGCCGCGGCCGGGATCGGGGAGCGGGTCGTGCTCTCCTCGTTCAGCGCGGAATCGGTGGGAAGGCTGGCCCGGCTGACCGAGCTGGAGGTGGCGCTGGTGTATTCCCGACCCTGGCCGCGGCCCCTCGCGCTGGCCGTCGAACTGGGCGCCCGGGCTGTCCACCCGTCGCGGCGGTTGGTGCACCCCGGCCTGGTCGTCGCCGCCGGGCGGCTCGGCCTCACCGTCCGGCCCTGGGTGGTGAACAGCGCGGGTGCCCTGCGCCGGCTGGGGTGGGCGGGAGTTGGCGGGGTGTTCACCGACGAGGCGAGGTGGGCCCGTACCCGACTGGCTACGATGCGGATGCCGTTCGATGGCCGCGGGAAGGGGAGCCAATGACGCACCGACGCATCCTGATCAGGGTCGGCCGGCCGCCGCACCGTCCGGTGAACATCGAGGCCGCGCACGCCTACCGGGCCGTGGGGACCTTCTCGACCAACACCGGCAACCTGCTGTTCCAGGACGCGGTGTACCGCGCGCTGGCCACGCCGTCCACCGAACTGGTGGTCGACTCGCTGTCGTCCGAACGTCGTGGCGTGGACGGGGCCCACATCGAGCGGATCAACTCCGAGTTCGACGCGCTGGTGCTGCCGCTGGCGAACGCGTTCCGGGAGGACTTCCTCACCCCGCTGAACCGGCTGTCGAAGGTGGTGGAGCGGCTCCGGATCCCGGTGATCGTCACCGGGGTGGGCGCCCAACTGCCGCTGGACGGCGACCCGCGGGCCGCCGGCACGGCGATCGACGAGGCGACCACCCGGTTCGTCCGGGCGGTGCTGGAGCGGTCGGCGTCCGTCGGGGTGCGGGGCGACCTCACCCGCGACTACCTCATCCACCTCGGCTTCGAGGCTGACCGGATCGACATCATCGGCTGCCCGTCCATGCACCTGGCCGGGCCGGAGGCGACGGTCGGGAAGAACCCGGCCGGCCTGACCGCCGACTCCCGGGTCGCGCTCAACCTCACGCCCGGCGTGGACGAACTGCGGGCCTTCCTCGAACTCAACCACGAGCGCTACCCGCACCTGACCTACGTGGCGCAGGACAACGAGATGGCCGGCCTGCTGCTCTGGGGCGAGGAGTTCGAAGCGCCCCCCGGCATGCCCGGGACGATGGACCACTACCTCTATCGCGAGGACCGGATCCGGCTGTTCGCCGATCCCCAGCCCTGGCTCGACTTCCTCGCCGGGTGCGACTTCGCGTGCGGCAGCCGGATCCACGGCAACGTCGCGGCGCTGATGGCGGGGACGCCGGCCTTCCTGCTCGCGCACGACTCCCGGACGCTGGAGCTGGCCCGTTTCCATGGCATCCCCCACGGCGCGGTGGACGGGTTCGCGGCCGACGAGCTGGACCTGGCCACGCTGTACGAGCGCACCGACCTGGCGGAGTTCAACCGCCTGCGCGGCCCCAACCATGCCCGCTGGCTGGAGTTCCTGGAGCGCAATGACCTCGCGCACACCTGGGCCGACCCCAACCCCGGCTTCGAGGCCGAACTCGCCGCCACCACCTACCCGGGCCCGGCCCGTCCGATCACGTCGGCGACCCCGCAGGAGCTCGCCCAGCGGCTGCGCTGGCTGCGCCAGGGCGTGGACGACGGCGACCGGCTGCGCACCCACCGCGCCTACCAGCCCGAGTTCGTGCCGGAGGCGGCGCGGCCGTCCAACGTCGCGGCACGGCTGCGGCAGGAGCGGGAGCGCACCGCGGAACTGGGCGAGCAGGTGGCGCGGCAGGCCAAGGAGATCGAGGCCCTGACCAAGGTGGTCGAGCGACACACCCGCAAGCTGTCCCAGCTCAAGCCCACGATCCCGCAGCGGCTCGCGCGCAAACTCGGCCTCGGCGGAGGTGGACGGTGAGCACCCCCTGGCAGCCGGACCGCTGGCGGGCGGTCGAGGGGTTCGACTTCACCGACATCACCTACCACCGCGCGGTCGACGTACCCGCCGTCCGGATCGCGTTCGACCGTCCCGAGGTGCGCAACGCGTTCCGTCCGCACACCGTGGACGAGCTGTACGCCGCGCTGGAGCACGCCCGGACCTCCTCCGACGTCGGGTGTGTGCTGATCACGGGGAACGGCCCCTCGGCACGGGACGGCGGCTGGGCCTTCTGTTCCGGCGGCGACCAGCGGATCCGGGGCCGCGCCGGCTACCAGTACGCCGGGGGCGAGACCGCCGAGGCCGTCGACCCCGCGCGGCTCGGGCGGCTGCACATCCTGGAGGTGCAACGGCTGATCCGGTTCATGCCGAAGGTCGTGATCGCGCTCGTGAACGGGTGGGCGGCCGGCGGCGGGCACTCGCTGCACGTGGTCTGCGACCTCACCCTCGCCTCCGCCGAGCACGCCAGGTTCAAGCAGACCGACGCCGACGTCGGCTCCTTCGACGCCGGCTTCGGCTCGGCGTACCTGGCCCGCCAGGTCGGCCAGAAGTTCGCCCGCGAGATCTTCTTCCTCGGCGACACCTACGACGCCGAGGCCGCCCACCGGATGGGGATGGTCAACGCGGTCGTCCCGCACGCCGACCTGGAGACCGTCGGGCTGGAGTGGGCGGCGAAGATCTGCGGCAAGTCACCCACCGCGCAGCGGATGCTGAAGTACGCGTTCAACGCGATCGACGACGGGCTGATCGGTCAGCAGGTGTTCGCCGGCGAGACCACCCGGCTGGCCTACATGACCGACGAGGCGGTCGAGGGCCGGGACTCCTTCCTGGAGAAGCGCTCCCCGGACTGGTCGAAGTTCCCCTACTACTACTGAATAGGCACTATAAGGCCTAGTCAAGGCGATTTGCGGCACCGCTAGTCCGCACAGAGTCCGCAGAAAGTCCGAGGACGGTAGTCATCAGACCGCCTGCGGCGACCCGTGTCCGGTCCTCTGCGGAGGGCCACAGATGCGCGTAGGTGCCCAGCGTCGTGGATGCCGACGCGTGGCCGAGAGCCCGCTGCACGGTGACCACGTCACACCCGGCGGCGATCAATCCGGACGCGTAGAAGTGCCGCAGATCGTGCAGCCTGACGCCGCCCACGTCCGCGCCGCCGGCCGCCCGCCGCCACAGGTAGGTGACCCGGTTGTCATGCCACGACGTCCCGCCGTCGGCGAACAGCCAGCGCGCCGGATCGTCACCGGGGCACCACCGGGCGACGTGCTCGGAGAGCAGTTCGACGAGTTGCTCGGGTAGGTAGACGACGCGCTCCGAGCCGTACTTCGGCGGCACGACCTCCATCCCGCCACCCTCAGCCCGCTGCAGCTGCCGGGACACGGTCAACGTCCGTCGCAGGAAGTCGACGTCGCCGACGCGGACGCCGGCCGCCTCTCCCTTGCGGAGCCCGGCGAAGGCGCACAACGCCATGAACGCCCGGAACGGGGTGCGCACCCCGAGCAGCAGCCCCACCTGCTCCGACGAAGGAATCCGCATGGCCGCCTCGGCCCTGCGCTTGCGGGGCAGCCGGACCCCGACGCACGGGTCCACCGCGATCACCTTGTCCCGATCGCGGCGCGAAACACCGATCGCACCTGCTGGAAGCGGACACCGATCGTGGATGCCGCCAGCCCGTTGGTCACCTGGCTCTGCACCCACGCCTCGACGTGCGAGGTGCGAACGGATCCGATCGGAAGCGCGCCGAACGGCACGGTGGCCATCGCCCGGTCGAACGACAGGCGGGTGGCCCGCACCCAGACCTGGCGAGCGGACCAGCCCTGGTAGTAGGAAGCGAACGTCACCCGACCGGCTTTCGGGTCCGCGTATAGGCCGGTGAGGATCGACGTGGTGACCTCGTCCAGCCACCGCTGCGCATCGACCTTACGGCGGAAGTGGCGGGAGCGCTCCCTGCCGGCGTCGTCTCGATAGCGGGCTCGCCATACTCCGTCCGGCCTTCGCGAGATGGACGCCATCACGCCCTCCTTTCACCGACCAATGCTCCGGGTCGGAAGCTGTCCGGTACGTTGCCACGCACGCGGGGAAAGGCCGTAGGTCCACCATCTTCTTGCCCGTCATCAGTTCGTCCCCCCGTCTGGTGACTCGTGCGCGTCCGCGGCGGCGGCTTCGGACTCGGCGCGCCGGGCGGCGACCGCCGCGTTGTGGGCGGTCAGGATCCCCGCGAAGTGCTGGCGGTTCACCTCCTCCCTCACGCCGCCGGGCTTGGGCGGCAGTTGCCCGGTGATGCCCTGCAGTACGCTCACGGCGCCGGCGGAGAGGGTGTCGAGCAGTTCCAGCACTTCCTCGGCCCAGGCCTGTATCTGGTCGCCCTGGGCAGAGTCGCTGCTGCGTGCGAGGCCGGCTACGACCCGTTCACGGTCGCCGTCGATGGTCGCGAGTTCCTGGTGGATGCCCATCGAGATCCGGAACTCGGTCTCCTGTGCGCGCCTGGCGATGTTGGTGAGTTCGCGGAAGGCGTCGTCGGCGTTCGACCAGTCCGCCAGCATGTCGTCCACTGTGGAACCTAGGACCTCGGCGAGTGCGTAGACCTCGTCGAGTCGGCAGGGGCGTTGGGCCTTCTCGACCCGGTCGATGGTGGCCTGGTGGAACTTCAGCCCGTACTGCTCGCGGAGTTGGACGGCCAGGTCGGTCTGGGACAGGCCGCGCAGCTCCCGGAGGCGTCGAACTTCGCGTGCGAAGGTCTGGCCCAGCGGGCCGACATCGGCGCCGCTGGTGGGGGCCTCGGTGTCTGTCATGCCCTCAGCGTAACAACGCCATGTTGCGTTGCCAATACAGTGCTTGACAAGTCGGGGCCTGCCGCTCATCATCAACATGCTGGTATCCCTACACGCTGCTATGGAGCGAGCGATGATCGACGACACCGAGATCTGGTACACCGACCAGGTGGCCGAGTACCTTCACACCCCCGCCACCACGATCCGGTGGTGGCGCTACATCGGCCAAGGACCCAAGAGCTTCAAGCTCGGCACCCGCAAGGTCGCCTACCTCCGCAGCGACGTCGAAGCCTGGCTCCAACGGCAGTACGCCGCATAGCAGGGCCGCCGTCGGCCACAGGTGCAGAGGACCTCCGCGCCAGGCTGGCACGGAGGTCCTGTGCTGGTTGGAGGACGGTCCAGGTAAAGCGAGTCGACGTTGACCTGGACGAGGTGGTCCCCCGGTCAGTGCTGGTGGGCCATCTGGTAGCCGAGGAGCGCGGGATCGAGCATGCCGAAGATCATGGCGACGTGGGCGACGACGAGGAAGATGGCGATGAAGATCGCGTGCAGCTTGAGCGCTTGGCCGTCGCCGGTTCCGATCACGCCGAGTTCGACGAGTGTGATGCCGGCGAAAGGAACGACGCCGGAGAGGTAGAACAGCACGGCGATCACGTCAGCGGGGCCACGCCAGCCGCCGGTCAGGGTGAGCGGGATCACCGCGTTGATCAGCAGGTGAAGGAAGATCGCGACCATCACCGGGCCGGCGAGCAGGCCGGCGACGCGGCTTGTGGTGCGCACCCAGGCGGGGGTGGCGTCGCGGAGGAAGAGGATCGCGAGTTCCGTGATTGCCAAGGTTTCGGCGAGCACGACCGGGATCGCCATGAAGACGATCAGGTTGCGCGGCTGGTGGACCGCGAGGAGTTCCATGTAGTGGGTCATCCCCATGCTCATGGTCATGCCCAGCTCGTTGGCGACCAGGCTCGGCCCAAGCAGCGCGGCGATGGCGAACGCGGCGGTCAGTGCGAGGACGGCCGCGGCGACACCGGGGTTCGGCAGGGTCCGGAGGGTGGGGGGACGACGGGCGGTGCTGGTGGTCATGGACGGTCCTCGGTTCGGGGAATCGGCGGGTCTGTCCAAGGGTCTCGTGCGCGGCGTCCCGTACCCGGCCGCTTTCGATGAAGTTTCGATGAAGTTCGCTGCCCTCGGCTCCGGAGGGGGAATGAAGGACGTGACGGGTCCGTTGGTCCGTAAACCCCATGGGGGTATAGAGAGTGGAGGATCGCATGGCCGAGCACGAGACTGCCCATCACCCACACGGCGATCATGCCGTTGGCGGTTCAGCGGCCCCCAAACCCGCGCCCGCCCACCTGGCGGGCGGCTCTCCGGCCACAGGAGCGAGGATGGCGCACGATCGCCATGCCGATGGTCACGGCGACCATTCGGGACGCTTCCGGCGGCTGTTCTGGGGGATGCTGCTGCTGGCGGTGCCGGTGGTGGTGTTGTCGCCGATGTTCGCGATGCTGGCTGGCTACGAGTTGCCTGCGGGCGGACTGGTGGCGTGGGCGGGGCCGGTACTGGGCACCGTTCTCTACGCGTGGGGCGGGTCCCCGTTCCTGACGGGCGCGGTCGGCGAGTTGCGGGCTGGTCGCCCGGGGATGATGCTGCTGATCGGGTTGGCGATCTCGGTGGCGTTCGCGGCCAGCTGGGGCGCCACCATCGGCCTGCTCAGCCCTGAACTGGAGTTCTGGTGGGAACTGGCCCTGCTGATCGTCATCATGCTGCTGGGCCACTGGCTCGAGATGCGTTCGTTGGCGCGGACCACGAGTGCTCTGGACTCCCTCGCCGCACTCCTGCCGGACACCGCCGAGGTGGTCCGGGGCGAGAGGGTGGAGTTGCGTGCTCCGTCCGAGTTGCGGGTCGGTGAGGTGGTGCTGGTACGTCCCGGCGGCAGCGTGCCGGCGGACGGACGCATCCTCGAGGGCGAGGCCGATCTTGACGAGTCGATGGTCACCGGGGAGTCGAGCACGGTGCACCGCCGTCCGGGCGACCTCGTAACGGCCGGAACCGTCACCACCGACTCGGGGCTGCGCGTCGAGGTGACCGCAACGGGCGACGACACGACCCTGGCGGGCATCCGCAGACTGGTCGAGCAGGCCCAGAGTTCTACCTCCCGGGCGCAGCGGCTCGCCGACCGTGCCGCCGCCTGGCTGTTCTGGTTCGCTCTGGTGGCCGCCGCCGCGACCGGTGTGACATGGACGATGCTCGGCGAACCCGAGCAGGCTGTCGCGCGAGTGATCACGGTACTGGTGATTGCCTGCCCGCACGCGCTCGGGCTGGCGATTCCGCTGGTGGTGGCAATTGCGACCGAGCGGTCGGCCCGGGCGGGGGTGTTGGTGAAGGACCGGCTCGCCTTGGAGCGGATGCGCACGGTTACCACGGTCGCGTTCGACAAGACCGGGACACTGACCAGAGGCGAACCGGCACTGGTCGCGGTCGAGTCCGTGCCGGGCGCGGGCGCCACCGAGGACCAAGTTCTCGCTCTGGCCGCGGCGGCGGAGGCTGACAGCGAACACCCGCTGGCCCGGGCGATCGTCCGGGCAGCGGCGGAGCGAGGACTTCCCGTGCCGGCGGCGGCTGACTTCGCCTCCCAGCCGGCTCTGGGAGTGACCGCGACTGTCGGCGGTACGCAGGTCCGGGTCGGCGGGCCCCGGCTGCTCGCCGAGCAGGCACTGGTTGATCCGGCGCCCTATCGCGGGGAAGGTGTGACCCGGCTGTTCGTCTTGCGTGACGGCGTTCTGGTGGGTGTGCTGAGCCTGGCTGACGAGGTCCGGGCCGAGTCGGCTCCGGCGATCGCCGCGCTGCATCGGCTCGGTATCCGGGTGGCGATGATCACCGGCGACGCCCGTTCGGTGGCCGACCGGGTGGGGGCGGAGTTGGGCGTGGACACCGTCCTGGCCGAGGTCCGTCCCGAGGACAAGGCTGCCCGGGTCGCCGAGTTGCAGGCCGCGGGCGATCGGGTGGCGATGGTCGGCGACGGGGTGAACGACGCGCCGGCCCTGGCGCGGGCCGATGTCGGTCTGGCGATCGGTGCCGGCACCGATGTGGCGATCGCCTCGGCCGGGGTGATCCTGGCCGGTGACGACCCACGGACGGTGGTGTCGGTGATCGAACTGTCCCGGGCGAGCTATCGCAAGATGTTGCAGAACCTGTGGTGGGCGGCGGGCTACAACCTGGCCGCTGTACCACTTGCCGCAGGCGTGCTGGCACCGATTGGGATCAGCCTGCCGATGGAGCTGGGTGCGGTGCTGATGTCGGTCTCGACGATCGTGGTGGCTGCGAACGCCCAGTGGCTGCGACGCCTCGACCTGCGCCCCGCCCGGCTCGCTGTCTAGTACAGGAGGCTGGTCATCATGCCGATCTCGGCGTGGTAGATGTTGTGGCAGTGGTACGCCCACCTGCCGGGATTGTCGGCGTGCAGGTCCGCGGTGACGGTTTGCATGGGCAGCACCAGGACGGTGTCCTTGCGCAGCCCGCCGTTGCCGGGCAGCGACCAGGTGTGGCCGTGGACGTGCATCGGGTGGGCCATCATCGTCTCGTTGGTCATCTGCAGCCGGACGCGGGCGCCCGCCGTGGTGCGGATCGGGGTGTCGGAGCCGAACACGGTGCCGTTCATGCCCCAGGCGTACGGCAGCATCTGGCCGTTGAGGGTGACCTGTTCGACCTGGTCGGGCTCCCGTTCGGGCAGGCGGGCCGCGTCGGTGGGCAGCAGGGCGGCCATCAGGAGCGGATCGGTGTCCAGCTCGGCAGGACGCACGGTAGCTGAGGGGCGCCCCCGGAGCCGGTACGCACCAGGATCAAGCCCTGCCCTGTCTTGCCTTCGGCGGCCGCAACCAGCGGGAAGACACCGTCGCCGAGGGTGACGAACACGTCGACCCGCTCGCCCTGGGCCAGGTAGAGCGCGCGGGTCTCGACCGGCTGCACCGGGTAGCCGTCGGTGTGGGTGACCGTCAGCATGTGCCCGCCGAGCGCGACCCGAAACAGGGTGTCGGCGGCGGCATTGATGACCCGGACCCTCACCTTCTGGCCCGGCTTGCCCGTGAGGGTGCGGGGTGCGGTCGGGACGCGTCCGTTGATCAGATAGTGCGGGTAGGCGATGTCACCGACGTCGCCCAGGGGTGAGGAGCCCATGCCATCCATGCCGGACATGTCGTGGTTCATGCCCTTGCTGACCGTGCCGTTCTGGGCCTTGAACTCGGCGAGGATGTCGTCGGGGCTCTTGCCGACGCCGTCGGTCCAGTCGTCGAGCACCAGTACCCATTCGGCGTCGTAGCCGCCCGGCTCGGCCGGGTCGTCAATGATCAGCGGCGCGTACAGACCGCGGTCGATCTGGACGCCGCTGTGCGGATGGAAGAAGTAGGTTCCGGGGTCGGGCGCCCGAAAGGTGTAGGTGAGGTTCCCGCCCCTCACGATCGGGTCCTGGGTGAGGCCGGGCACGCCGTCGGCGGCGTTGTGCAGCCGGATGCCGTGCCAGTGGACACTCGTCTCGGCCGGCAGGCCGTTCTCCACCCGCACCTGGAGCACGTCACCGGCCTTTGCCCGCAACTCCCTGCCGGGCAGCACGCCGCCATACAGCCAGGTGGACGCGGTGATCCCGCCGAGGTCGACCTGGGCGACCCCGGCGCGGAGGGTGGCCTGCACCGCCGGCGTCCCCAGCGAGGGCGTCGGCGGCGCAGTGATCGGGGTGGTCGCCGTGGGCCGGGCTGCGGAGCAGGCGCTGAACAGGGCGGCGCCGCCGAGCCCCAGCCCGGTGGACAGCAGGTGGCGGCGGGAGAACGGTGTCGGCAAGGCGCGGCCCTTCGTGTCGGTTCCTTCCAGCGTGCGCGCGAACCCTCCCTCGCCCCTACGGTGTTTGATGAAGTTTCGCTGTCGTTTCGTCCGCTGTCCGGGGCAGCCGCAGGGTGACGGTTGCGCCGGCGCCCGGGCCGTCGCTGGTCGCGGTCAGGTCCCCGCCGTGGGCGCGGGCGATGGCGCGGGCGATGGCCAGGCCTATCCCGGTGCCGCCGTGGTCGCGGTCCCGGGCGGTGTCGGCCCGGTAGAACCGTTCGAAGATGTGGCCCAGGTGTTCACCGGAGATCCCCTCGCCGGTATCGCCGACGGCCACGTTGACCGTGTCGGCACCCGTGTCCAGGCTCACCGTCACCCGTCCGCCGGGCGGGGTGTGCCGCAGCGCGTTGGACAGCAGGTTGGCCAGCACCTGACCGATCCGCGCCGGATCAACCTCGACCAGCGGACCCGACTTCTCCACGGCGTCGAGGACCAGCTCGACGCCCTTGCGGTCGTAGCCCTCGCCGGCGGCCAGCACTGCGGTGGCGGCGAGGTCGTGGGCGTCGACCGGACGCCGGGCGAGGTCGAGGCGTCCCTCTTCGGCGGCGGACACCTGAGCGATGTCGTCGGCCAGCCGCGCGATGCGTTCGATCTGGCTGGACAGGATGCTCCAGGCTTCGGGCCCTGGCTCGATGGCGCCGTCCTCGAGGCTTTCCACACAGATCTCCATGCTGGCCAGCGGGGTGCGGATCTCGTGGGCCAGATCGGTCAGCAACTGGCGACGGGTGGCCTCCACACCGGCGAGCCGTCCAGCCATGGTGTTGAAGCTGCCGGCCAAGGTGGCCAACTCGCGGGAGTCGGCCGGCCCGACCCGCAGGTCGTAGTCACCCTCCGAGATGCGAGACGCGGCCTCGCCGAGGTCGCCCAGCGACCGGCGGAGGCGACGGCTGATCAACACGCTGACCAGGATCGCGCCACTCGCCGCGATCGCCAGCCCGATCCCCAGAGCGAGGGTGCCGGCGGTGGTGAACGCCTCCTCCGAATGGGCCAGGACGTCCGGGCTGTCGTGCCCCGCCTCCAGCATGTGCGCCTCGAACAGCGGCGGGCCGGCGATCGCCGCCACCACGACCATGGTCAGCGCCATGGCTACCGTCACCCCGACCTGAGCAGCCAGCAGCCGGGAGCTCAAACTGCCCGGGGGTCGGGTGTTCATCGGCACGGTCCCATCCGGTAGCCGACCCCCCGGATGGTCTCAACGAACACCGCCGGCGAGACCACGGCCAGTTTGCGGCGCAGGTGCAGGACGTGGACATCGACCAGGTGCTCGTCGCCGACCCAGTCCTCGCCCCACACCGCAGCCACCAGCTGCCGGCGGGCGAATGCCGCCTTGGGACGGGCCGAGAGAACGCTGAGTAGATCGAACTCCGTCCGGGTGACCTCGACCTCGGTGGCGTCGACGAACACCCGGCGTCCGGCCGGCTCGACCCGCAGCCGGCCGACCGTGCGGGTCGGCTCCTCCACGACTCGATCAGCCCGGGGTCGGCGCAGCAGCACCTGCACCCGGGCCACCAGCTCGCGAGCGCTGAACGGTTTGGTCATGTAGTCATCAGCCCCGCTGGTCAAACCGACCAGCTTGTCGATCTCCTCGTTGCGGGCGGTCAGCATCAGGATGTAGCAGTCGGAGTGCCGGCGGATCTCCTGGCACACCTGGAGCCCGTCCTTGCCCGGCAGGCCCAGGTCGAGCACCACCACGTCCGGACGCTCGGCCAGCGCCCGCTCGACCGCGGTGTTGCCATCGAAAGCGGTCGAGGTCCGGAACCCGGCCCGCTGCAGGTAGTTGGCGACCATGCCGGCCAGCACCGTCTCGTCGTCCACCACCAGGACATGAGCCGCCGCGGCAGCAGGATCGTGGGTCATGACCGCAATGATGCCCCCGCTGGCCCGGCCCGCCTGAGCCGGCGGCGTGCACCTTCATCGTTTCTTCATGGAGAGTCCGGAGTTTAGACCGGACGGCCACCGCAGGCTATGTGCCGAGCAAGAGACCGGAAGGAGAAGCGAAGATGATGGGATTCGGCGCGATGGGCATGGCCAGCTGGATACTCGGCGCAATTGCGCTCACCACCATCTGGGGAGGGCTGTGCTGGGTCCTCGCAGTGGTCGGCCACCGAACGGCCCAACCTCCACCCGGCCTCCCGACGGGCTTGGCCGGCGACGAGCCGCCCCTCACCGCTGGTTGGCAGCAGCCCGCCTTCGGACCGCCGCCCGTCCTTGGCCCACTCACCACTGACCAACCGCCGCAAGGCGCCCCTGCCATTCCCTCCGGGAGCGAACTTCGATGAGCCCCCACCCCCTGACCGCCACGACACGGATCACTCTGGTGACCGCCGCCGGCTGCCACTTCTGCGATGACGCCCACCAGGTTCTCGCCAAACTCGCCACCGATGACCCGTCGATCAAGGTCGAGCAGGTCGATGCGTGCTCCGAGGACGGGCGCCGCCTGCTCGGCCAGCACCGGGCAGCCATGAATCCGCTCGTCCTGATCAACGGTACCTACTTCTCCGCCGGGCGTCTGCCCCGACGCAAGCTCGAAGCACTGCTCAGCACCAGGACACACACCGAGGCCACGGTGAACTCCCGTGGGTGACCTGCTGACCACCGGCGGTGTCCTGGCCGCGTTCTTCGCCGGCGGAGTCGCACTATTCGCGCCCTGCTGCATTGTGTTCCTCGCCCCCAGCTACCTCGCCGGCGCCGTCAAGAACCGTCGTTGGCGCCTGCTGCCCCTCACCTTCCTGTTCGCAGCCGGGCTGGCTACCATCCTCGTCCCGATCACCGTCGGGATCAGCCTGATCGCCGCAGCCATCGCCAAGTACCACGCCGTCCTGTACTACGCCGGCGGCGCTCTGATGCTCGACCTGGCCGCCTTCACCGTGTCCGGACGGATGTGGAGCCTTCCCGGCCTTCTCCGAGCCCCGGACACCACCCGGGGCGACGGCGCCAGCTTCTACGCCCTCGGCGTGTTCAGCGGCATCGCGTCCAGCTGCTGCGCGCCCGTCCTGGTCGGTGTCATGACACTGTCCGCCCTGGCCGGGAACCCTCTCGGTGGAGTCTCCCTGGGCCTGGCCTACGTCTTCGGAATGGTGTTCCCGCTGTTCGTGATGGCGCTGGTCTGGGACGCCACCGGACTGCGCCACCGGCGTCTCATCGCCCGCCCCGTCCGGCTCCGCCTCGGCCGCTGGACCTTGGCCACGAACACCGTCAACCTGATCGTCGCGGCCGGCTTCACCCTCATGGGGGGCTTCATCATCTACCTGGCCAACACCGGCCAGATGACCAACGGCCCCGACATCCAGGTCGCCACCGGACAGGCCCTCGCCGGCTGGTTCGCCCAGCTCCAAGGCTGGCTGCAACCCGTCCCCGAACCCGTCCTTGGCAGTGGTCTGCTGCTGGTGGCCGGTGCCTTGATCTGGGCCACCCTGATCGGGCGACACGACGATCCCGCCCCCGCATCGGAGCCGGCCGAGAACCTCTCCGACGAACCCGCCGAACACTCCTGCCACTAGCCAGAGAGACGACCATGACTACCAACACCCGACAGCAGCTTCATGCCCGGCAGCGCGCGGCCGCGCAGACCGACCGGCGCCGCCGCAACATCAAACGCTTGGCCTCCTGGGCTTCGGTGATCGCCGTCGTCGTAGCGATCACCGCGATGCTGGTCACCTCCCAGACCACCTCGGCCACGATCAGCACCACCGCTCCGGAGTTCACCCTGCCCACCACCAACGACACGACGGTCACCTTGTCGAAGCTGCGCGGCAAACCCGTCCTGCTCTACTTTAACGAAGGCGCCGGCTGCGGCGCCTGCATCATGCAGATGACAGCCATCGAGAAGCAGAAGGGCGACTTCGACGCCCTCGGCGTCACCGTCCTGCCAATCGTCATGAACACCAAGGCCGACATCACCACCGACATGACCCGCTACGGTGCCACCACCCCGTTCCTCCTCGACGACGGCAGCGTCTCCCGCGCCTACGGCACCCTCGGCAGAGGCATGCACGCCGACCTGCCCGGCCACAGCTTCGTCCTCATCGATGCGGCCGGCGTCCAACGCTGGTACGGCGAATACCCCTCCATGTGGCTGGAACCTGCCGACCTGGTCAAGGAGATCCAGGGTCGGCTCGGGAGCTGAGCGTGCGGACGGCGGCTCGACCCGTGTGTCCAACCCGCCAAGCGATGACACAATCGACCAACGTCGGGACGAGATCGGGAAGGCGAAGATGAGAGCGGCAGCAGCCAACCGCGGCGTGCAGGCCGCCCTGGTGTCCGCGGTGCTCTTCGGCGCCGGCACGCCGCTGGCGAAACTCCTGCTCGGCACGGTGAATCCGTGGCTGATGGCCGGCCTGCTGTACTGCGGTTCAGGCGTCGGGCTCCTTCTGGTACGGCTGATCCGCCGGAGCCCGCGCGTCCGACTCACCCGGCATCAGATCTGGCCGCTCGCCGGCGCCATCATCGCCGGTGGCGTCGTCGGACCGGTGCTCCTGATGATCGGGCTGTCAGCGATGCCGGCGTCCGGAGCGTCCCTGCTGCTGAACGCCGAAGCCGTGTTCACCGTCGTGCTGGCCTGGCTGGTGTTCAAGGAGAACGTCGACCGCAGAATCCTGCTAGGAATGCTGGTGATCGTCGCCGGTGCGGTGCTCCTCAGCGTCCCATCTGCGGTGGAACTGGGCACCCCCTGGCCCGCCCTCGCGGTTGTGGGCGCCTGCCTCGCCTGGGGTCTGGACAACAACCTCACCCGCAAGGTCGCCCTGACCGACGCCACCTGGCTCGCCGCGATCAAGGGCAGCGTCGCGGGCCCGGTGAACCTGACACTCGGCCTCCTGCTCGGCGCGGCCATGCCCCCGCCCGGCCCGACTGCCGCCGCCATGTCCGTGGGGTTCTTCGCCTACGGGGTGAGCCTCGCGCTGTTCATCGTCGGGATGCGTCACCTCGGGACCGCCCGAGCCGGCGCGTACTTCTCGATCGCGCCCTTCTTCGGAGCGCTGCTCGCACTCGCCCTCGGCGAAACGCCGACTTGGCCCCTCGTGATCGCTGGCGCCCTGATGGCCCTGGGCGTGTGGCTGCACCTCAGCGAACACCACGAGCACGCTCACCGGCACGAGCCGGTGACTCACACTCACACCCACGTCCACGACGAGCATCACACCCACGACCACGAGCAGCCAGTCCCGACCGGTACCCGGCACAGTCACGAGCACACCCACAACGCTGTCGTCCACAGCCATCCCCATTACCCGGACGCCCACCACCGCCACTCGCACTGAGCCACCCGCTGCCGAGACATCTAGCAGCTCTAGCCCTCTTTCAATGAAGCGCACGCAATGTACCATTGCTAGATGGTGAGGTGTGTGGCTCCCACCGGACAGTGGCCAAAGAAGGGAGAATCTCCCGAAGGAGGAGAAGGGGTCAATGTCCAAGTACAGGAAATACACGCAGGAGTACCGCGACGAGGCGGTGAAGATGGTGTTGGAGAACGACACGCCGATCGCGAAGGTGGCCCGGGATCTGGGGATCAACGAGGGCACGTTGGGGAACTGGGTGAACAAGTATCGGCGGGAGCATCCGGTCAGCGAGGAACTCTCGTTGCCGGATCGTGCCCGGCTCCGTGAGCTGGAGCGGGAGAATCGTGAACTCCGGTTGATGAACGATTTCTTGAAAAAAGCAGCAGCCTACTTCGCCAGGGAGCAGCAGTGAGCGACAAGTACGAGCTCATCGCGGCGGAGCAGGCCAGTCCCGAACCGGCTCCCTCGGTGAGCGCGATGTGCGCCGGCCTGAAGGTGTCCAGGTCGGGGTTCTACGACTGGCAGCAGGCGCAGCCCTCACCCCGACAGCTGCGGCGCGCCAAGGTCACCCGCTACGTGCGCGCCGCCTTCGACGCCGGCCGCGGCGCCTACGGGGTCCGGCGGGTCCACGCCCTCCTTACCGGCAGCACCGATCCCGAGGTGGCCTCGGCCTCGGTCGACCTGGTGCGGGCCATCATGCGCGAAGAAGGGCTTGTGGCCTGCCAACCGCGGGCCTACAAGGTCACGACCCGCCAGGATCCCGACGCCGACCCGATCCGCGACCGCGTGAACCGGGACTTCACCGCCGACCGGCCAGGGGTCAAGCTCGTCGGTGACATCACCTACATCAAGACGTGGGAGGGCTGGCTCTACCTGGCCACCGTCATCGACTGCTGCACCAAGGAAGTGATCGGCTGGTCGATGGCCGAACACATGCGCACCGACCTGGTCTGTGACGCCCTCACCATGGCAGCGACCCGGCACCAGCTCGCCACCGGCGCGATCTACCATTCCGACCGCGGCACGCAATTCACCTCCGCCCAGCTCGCGAAACACCTCGACGACCTGCACATGGTCGGGTCGATGGGTCGCACCGGCGTGTGCTGGGACAATGCGATGGCCAAATCATTCTTCGCCGCGTTGAAGAACGAACTCATCTACCGGGTCGCACTCCCCACCCGCGACAAGGCCCGCCGACTAGTTGCCGAATACATCGAAGTGTTCTACAATCGCACCCGTATTCACTCGGGGCTGGGCTACAAGACACCCGCCCAAGTCGCCCTCGAATACCAGCAAGACAGGTCACAAGCAGCGTAAACCAGCAAAATCAGCTGTCCGCTGAGAGCCAATCAGACCA
>Ga0073899_10002369_pt1 | contig 16985 bp, 9 predicted proteins | sample KloWWTmetaKNB5Ph_FD_88975 | JGI IMG/M metagenome (GOLD analysis project Ga0073899, IMG submission 88975) | Active sludge microbial communities from Klosterneuburg, Austria, studying microevolution and ecology of nitrifiers - Klosterneuburg... | ecosystem: Engineered > WWTP > Aerobic digester >...
TCCGTCGACATGCTGACCCCGCACGCGAACTTCAATGACCTCGGGTTCATGCGGCTCAACAACTTCATCGACGGCAGCGCCAACCTCAGCGTCTACAACGCCCAGCCCGTCGGCAACCTGCGCCGCATCGTCGGCGGCGTCGGCACCCGCGTCGCCTCGAGCTTCCAGGGCCAGCTGCTGCAGAAGCAGCTCACCGGCGACATCGGCTTCACGACCCTGAACCTGTGGCAGGTCGCCGCCAGCGCGGGCGGCCACCTGCCGCAGCTGGACATCTACGAGACCCGCGGCGGCATCGCCTACGAGGTCCCGCTGCACTGGTGGACCGGCCTCGACATCACCTCGCCCGACAACCGCCGGGTCGTCGGGGCCTTCAACGGCGCCTACGGCGAGCAGAACGGCCTCCCTGGCCCCGACCTCGCGCTCGAGCTGCGCCTGCGCCCGGTCGACCGCCTCGAGCTGACGCTGCGCGGCGACTTCAACGCGACCTACAACCGGCCGCGCTGGACGATGACCAACCAGTTCGACGAGCCGGTGTTCGCCCGGGCGGTGGTCAACTCGTACACCGGCGTGCTGCGCGGGACCCTGGGCATCCTCCCCAACCTGACACTGCAGTCGTTCAACCAGCTCTACTACCTCTCGGCGCACCACGACGACTTCTTCATCCTGACGGCGCCGAGCGTGCTGGTGCCGACCGACCCGAGGCCCTACACCGGCGTGGTCGACCAGGGGCTGTCGAGCTTCATCTCGAACACCATCCTGCGCTGGGAGTACCTGCCGGGCAGCTTCCTGTTCGTGGCCTACACCCACCGCACGTCGCTGAGCGAGGGCGGCATGACCGTGAAGTTCAGGCCGGGCGCGGGCTTCACGAACCTCGTCGCTCCGGGGGCGATGAACGAGGACATCGTGTTCGTGAAGCTCCAGCATCTGTTCGGGCTCTGAGCCCTGTGCTCATCGTGACTCGCGGACGACGTGGCAACGACTCGAGTGCGCGGGCGACGTCGCAGGTAACGACTCGAGTGCGCGGGTGATGTCGCGTCGTGACTCGAGTGCGCGGGTGATGTCGCGTCGTGACTCGAGTGCGCGGACGACGTCGCGCGGGCCGGCGTGGGTCCGGCTGAGCGTCGCACAACCGGGCGCAGCCAGGTTTCCGGCGGGCGGCTCGCCCTCAGACAGGTCGCGGTCGATGGACGCAAGGGCGCTGCGCCGGCGATAAGGCTCCCGCTAGACTCGGTCGACCCGCCCGCCGGAACCCTGGCACCACCGCTCGCGCAAGGACGGAGCGGTCGGCGCGGCCGAGAGCCGGACCCACGCCGACCCTCGGGGCGCAGTGTGTACTCCGGGATACTCTTCGCTGTGGTGCTCCTCGGAGATCGGCTCGCGCATCGCAACGCGGGGCGGCGTCGGCGTGTTAGGGTCGACGCCGTGTACCGCCTGCCGATCGTCACGCGAAGATCTGCCGGCCGCGACCTCCCCGCAGGCTCGCTCGAATTCCTGCTTTGAGCTGCAAACGCGCTGTTCCAAGTCTTCCGATGGAGATCGACCACATCTTTATCTGTGTGCAGCCGGGCGGGCCGGAGGCCGAGGCGCTCGTGCGATTCGGCCTCGTCGAGGGATCGGGCAACACACATCCGGGGCAGGGCACAGCCAACCGCCGCTTCTTTTTCGACAACGCATTCATCGAGCTGCTGTGGCTGGTCGACGCGGCCGAGGCGTGCAGCGCAATGACGCGGCCGACGCTGTTGTTCGAGCGCCTCGCGGCCGGCGGCGCCGCTCAGGTTTCGCCGTTCGGCGTATGTTTTCGCCCGTCCAGCCCCGGCGAGAAGACAGCGCCGTTTCCCAGTTGGCAGTACCGGCCCGCGTATCTGCCCCCGGGGCTGGCGATCGACGTCGCCGCCGTCCCGCCCTCCGAGCCGATGTGGTTTTTCCTCGCGTTTGGCGGGCGGCCGGACGCCGCGCCGCCCGAGCGTCGCCAGCCTTTGCAGCCGCCCGGCGGTCTGCGCCGGATCACGTCGGTGCGCGTCACCTCGCCGGCGAGCGGCGAGCGCTCGGCCACGGCCGCCATGAGCGGCGTCGAGATGCTCGACGGCGCCGCGCATCTGCTGGAGATCGGCTTCGACGACGAAGGCGCGGCGCGCTCGCACGACTTCCGCCCAGCCTTGCCTTTGCTGCTGCGATGGTAGCGTTGCGCGCTTGTGAGTGCGGTGCGGCCGACCTCGACCACGCCCAACGGGCGGCCATGTCATGACAGCGCGAGGAAGCTGTCTAATCAGACATGTCCGAACAGCCATGATGTGCCCGGAGGGCCGGGACGGGGCCGGCTCTCGACGTAGGCGACCGCATCGTCCCTCGGCACAAGCCTGGGTGTCCGGGGGCCGGCGGGCGGGGCGACCGAGTCTAGCGTGAGCCATAACGTCGTCACATCGCCTGGCAGTGAACGAGCGCGACCTGTTTGAGCGTCGCCCCGCCCGCCGGACACCGGACTGCACCAGGTTGTACGGGCGTAAAGCCGGACCCGTCCCGGCCCGTGCGACGTCGTCCGCGCACAAGCCGGACCCGTCCCGGCCCGCGCGACGTCGTCCGCACAAGCCAAGAGCATCGGCCCGAGCGACCGAATCAATCGTCGAGCGACTCGGCCGAGTCCGCGGGGTCCCCCGCGGGCGAGCGCCCGCGCATCCCGAGCATGCGAGCGCTCAGCTCCGCGAAGAACTCGTGCATCGGCGCCGCGGCCTCGGCCCCATGCAAGACCTCGACGAGGCGAGTGGCGGCCTCGTAGGTGCAGAGGGCGGCGGGGTTCGGGGGGGTGCGCACGCCCCAGCGGGAGGGAGAACCTGGCGGAAGGGTCAGGTGTGGCATCGCCTCGATCACGGGGGCGCGGCGGGCCATGCGGGAGCACTGATGCCAGGTGCCGTCGAGGATCACGAAGCAGCGGCGGCGGCCCGGGGCCGGGGCGGTGGCGGCCGCGTCGACCTCGGCGGCGCCCTCGGCCGGGAACAGCACGTAGTAGTCGGTGTCCGGGTCCTCGAAGGGGCGGGTGTCGAGCGGCTCGTCCTGGGCGCCGTAGTAGATCACCGGGGCGCGCAGGGTCGCGGCCGCGATCCTGCCGGTGCTGGTCGGCTTGTTGCGCTCGCGGTTGTGCTGGACGACGATGAAGGCGGTCGAGAGGTCGCGGACCGGCGTCTGCGGGCACATGCACAGCTCGAGGTGCAGGCCGCAGACGGGGCAGCGGGGGCGGGAGGACTTGCGGCGGGCCATGCGTGCTCGGGTCGGGGCGTTCGGGTCGGTTCAGGTCAGGTCGGCGAGCGCCTCGACGACGCGGGTCCGCACGCTCGGGGGGAAGATCGCGCGGTGGTGGACGAAGCGCTCGCGGCTGAGGCCGCGCAGCACCGGCGAGGCGTCGACGAGCTGCTGGACGCGGCCGCCGGAGCGCAGCACGCCGATCGCCTCGTCGTCGGTGTAGGCGTCGATCTGCACGCAGTCGATGGCGCCGAGGTAGGCCGGGGTGACGGCGGCGGCGCGGAGCACCGCGTCGAGGCGAGACTGGGCCTCAGCCGTGTCGGCGGTCGGGGCGAGGCGCAGGGTCTTGTAGAGGCGGCGCTCGTGCAGGCCGCCGGCGAGCTCGGCGAGCACCGGGTCGTCGGCGCGGGCGTAGTCGGCGATCGCGGCGCTGAGGGCGGTGTCGTCGAGCTGCAGGTAGGCGCCGACGGAGACCGAGCGGCCGCGGAGGATGTCCTCGAGGACAGGCGGTGTGGCGGCCTGGCGATCGATCTCGACGAGCCGGCGAAACAGCGCCCGGATCATCAGCTCGGCGGCGCGGACGGCCTTGTGCAGGTAGACCTGGCGGTACATGTAGAGCCGCGCGAGGAAGAAGCCCTCGACCGCGGTGAGGCCCTTCTCGCCGTCGACGGCGAGGCGCGCCGAGGAGCTGTCCTTCGGGACATACAGGCGCAGCGAGGCGAGCAGCCAGTCGACGTCGAGCAGGCCGTAGCGCACGCCGGTCATGTAGCTGTCGCGCATCAGATAGTCGCAGCGGTCGACGTCGAAGGTGCCGGAGACGGCGCGGGCGAGGTGGCCGATCGGGCTGTGGCCGTGGATCAGGCGCTCGACGATCGCGGGCATCTGCGGGTCGGCCTCGGCGAGCACGCGGTGCACGCTGGTGCCCGGGTCGAGGATGATGCGCGAGGTCCAGGTCTCGTGGCGGGGCGAGTCGGGCAGCACCGCCTCGAAGGTGTGCGAGTAGGGGCCGTGGCCGAGGTCGTGCAGCAGCGCCGCGGCGAGGGCGGCGAGGGCGACCTCGTCGTCGATGCGGTCGTGCGCCGGCAGCTCGGCGGCGAGGGTGCGCACGCGGTCGAGGTAGCGCTGCATGACGTGCGCCGAGCCGAGGGCGTGGGCGAAGCGCGAGTGCTCGCCGCCGGGGAAGGCGAGCGAGGCCAGACCGAGGGCGCGGATGCGGCGCAGCCGCTGGACCTCCGGACACGCCAGCAGCCGGGAGATCCACCGTTCGGCGGCGCCGGTGAAGGAGATCAGCCCGTGGACGGGATCGCGCAGGATCATCGGCCGCGAGCCTACACGCTGGGCCGCCCGCCGCAAGCTCGCGACGAGCCCCGGCCCAGGCGCCGGCGCGGCCGCGATGTTATCCTCCGCCTCCGCCGATGCTCCCCTGCCGCAAGTGTGCGTGGTCCCTGGGCGACGGCGATGGCGTGCCCGAGCGCTGCCCGAATTGCGGCACCCCGACGCGCGCGCCCGAGCCCGAGGCGGCGCCGCCGGTGGCACTCGGCGCGGTGTGGCGCCACGGCGCGGTCGAGGCCGCTGTCCCCGAGGACAGGTCGCAGACCGGCGGCCGGGAGCCCGAGGACCTGCCGGCGCCGGTGGCCTCGACGCGGCCGTTCACGCTGCCGCCGCTGGCGCGCCGGATCGCCGTGCCAGCGGCGAGGGCCGCGACCAACGACCTCGAGAACAGCGCCGAGCTCGACCTCCCGATCGCCCGTCCGCCCGCGATCGAGACCGTCGTCGCGTCGCCGCGGCCACCAAGCACGCGCCCCGATGACCTCGACCTCGACCTCGACGATCTCCACAGCGAGGCCGCCAGCGAGCCCCCGACCGCCTCCTCCTCGTCGGCCCCCCCTGAGCCCAAGGCCGCGACCCGCCCGCTGCTGCGTACCCCTGCGCTGCGGCCGCTGCCGGCCCCGATGGTCGCGCCGCGCTCGGCCCCGGCCGACCCCTCCGCGGGCCAGCAGCTCGCGCTGGTCCTGCTGAGCGGCGCGCTGCTCGGCCTGGGCTGGTACTACGTCGATCGCGGCCTCGGCGAGCCGGCGCCGGCGGGGGCGGGCGAGCTGTCCGCGAGGACATGGCCCGAGGGCTATCTCAAGACCCAGGCGCAGCGCCTCGACGTCGACCGCGCGAGCGAATACCTGGCGGCGCTCGCCGAGGCCGAGGCCGTCGGCGACCCGCTCGGACGGGCCGAGGCGGCGCTGTGCATGCACGTTCGTTACGGCCCGGACCTGGTGCGGCGCAGCGCGGCGGCGGTGTGGCGTCGACAGGCAGCGAGCGGAGATCCGCGGGCCCAGCGGGTGGCCGGGCTGGCGGCGCTGGCGGAGGGCCAGGTGGAGGAGGCCGAGCGGCTGCTCGCGGATGGTGACGACGCGCGGACGCACCTGTACCGGGCCCTGGCGGCGCAGCAGCGCGACGCGGTCGAGGTGGCGGCGCGCGAGGCCGCGGAGGCGCTGGCGCAGCGGTCCAACGACACGGCGGCGGCGCTGGTGGCCGCGACGGCGACGCTGGCGGCGCGCTGGGATGCGCCCCTGACGGGGCTGCAGGCGGCTCTGGAGACGCACCCGGGGCACCCGCTCTATCAACAGGCGCTGCTGCGCGCGCAGATCGATCGCGGTCGGTTGGCGGAGGCGAGGCAGCTGGTGGACCAGCTGATGCCGGTGGTCGGGGCGAGCGAGGCCCATCAGGCGCGGGTGCAGCTGTTGAAGGCCGATCTGGCGGTGGCGACGGGTGAGCACTGGCGGGCGCAGCTCGAGGTCGACGCGGCCGGACGTCTGGCGCCGCAGCACCTGCCGACCCAGCTCGCGCGCGTGCGCGTACTGCTGGCGATCGGCGAGCACGGGCGCGCGCAGCAGGAGATCACGCCGCTCGCCCGCGGGCCCGCGGCCGACCCCGACGCGCTGGCGCTGCAGGCCGAGCTGGCGATCCGCGCCGGTAATGAGAGCGTGGCGACGCGGGCGATCGACCGCCTCGCCGGCGCTGGCGAGCGCTGGCGGGTCGCGCTGCTGCGCGGGCGGGTGCACGCGCTGCGCGGGCGCGACGACGAGGCGGCGGCGGCCTTCCTCGCGGCCCTGGCCGCGGCGCCGGGCGAGGTCGACGCGGTGATCGCCCTCGCCGAGCTGGGGGTCCGTACCGGCGCCTCTGAGCCGCTGGCGGCGCTCGTCAAGGCCGAGGCGCTGCTGCGCGCGAGCCCTCGCGCGGCCCGGCGCGCCGACCTGCGCGCGCTGACTCTGGTCCACGCCAACCTGCTCGTCGAGACAGGTCGCAAAGACCAGGCGGTCAGGGTGCTCGACGCGGCGCTGGCGAGCGACCCCGACGACAACGCGGCCCAGCTGCGCCGCGGCGTGCTGGCGATCGAGCAGGGGCGGACGGAGCTCGGCCGCGCCGACTTGATCGCGGTGGCGGAGCGGACGGGCGGCTATCCGGGGCTGGTCGGGCCGCTCGGGCGGCTGTACCTGCGCGACGGCGAACTGACGGCGCTCGCCGGCCTGATCCAGCCGCATCCGCTCGAGATACAGCTCCCCGACGACGTCGCCCTGATGCGCGGGCTGCTGCGGCTGGCGCGTGGTGATCGCGACGCCGCGGACGAGGACATCGACCGCGTGCTGCGGCGCAACCCGAGCTCGTGGGAGGCGCACCTCGCCAAGGCCCGCGTGCTGTACGAGCGCGACCGCATCCCCGAGGCCCTCGCCGAGATCCGCCTCGCCAGGCCGCGCAGCCCCGACGCCGAGGTCGAGCTGTGGACCGGCAAGATCGCCGAGCGCAGCGGTAAGCCGCAGGAGGCCGCCGCCTCGTTTCGCCGCGCGCGCCAGCTCGACCCCTCGCTGCTCGAGGCCGCGTTCCTCCACGGCCGCTCCCTCCTCGCCCAGGGCCTCGCCCGCGAGGCCGTCGTCGAGCTCCAGGCCGTCACCCGCGTCAGCGACGACTTCCCCGCCGCCCAGCTCGCCCTCGGCCTCGCCCTGCGTGAGCGCGAGCTGCTCCCCGAGGCCCTCCAGAGCTTCCTCCGCGCCGCTGGCCCCGGCTCCACCCCCGAGGCCCACTACTGGGCCGGACGCACCGCCGCCGAGCTCAAACGCCTCGACGAGGCCGCCGAACAGCTGGGCCGCGCGGTCGTCCTCGGCCACCCAGGCGCCCCCTGGCTGGCCGACGCGCAGCTGTGGCTCGGCCGCACCCAGCACCGCCGCGAGCGCCGGGCCGAGGCCCGCGCGGCCTTCACGGCCTATCTGCAGCTCGCGGGCCCGCGCGCGCCGGCCCGGGCCGAGGCCCAGAGGCTGCTGCGCGAGCGATAAAGCCCTGGACGCGGCGCTGCGGGTTGCACATACTCCGAGGCCCCGGAGGAGTGGCCGAGCGGTCTAAGGCAGCGGACTTGAAATCCGTCGTGGGGGTGACTCCACCGAGGGTTCGAATCCCTCCTCCTCCGCCCCGTCGAGCTGTGCCAGAGGACATGTCGGATGGCACATGTCCGATAGCACATGTTCGATAGCACATGTTCGATAGCACATGTTCGATAGCACATGTTCGATATAACATGTTCGATAGCACATGTTCGATAGCACATGTTCGATAGCACATGTCTGTCCGCGCAGGTCGCCTCAACGGCGCGCGAGCCAGGCGTCGACGGCGGCGAGGCGGTTCGGCTGGCCGGTGGCGGTGAAGTACGCGCGGGCCTGCTCGGCGAGGGCGCGGGCCTGGGAGGGGTCGCCGCCGGAGTCGCGCAGGGCGCGGGCGCGGGCGAAGTCGAGGCGGGCCTGCTGATCGGGTTGTGGCGGCTCGCTGGCGTGGACGCGGGCGACGCGGTCGAGGAGGACGAGGGCGGCGGCGGGTCGGCGACGCTCGAGCTCGATGGCGGCGAGGGTGAACAGGGGGCCCACGGTGGGGATGCCGTCCGTTCCGAAGGCCTTCTCGGCGATCGCGAGGGCGCGGCGGGCGAGGGCCTCGGCGCGGGCGAGGTCGCGGCGCTCGAGCTCGGCCTGGGCCATGTTGGAGAGCGGGCTCACCAGCTCGCTGTGTTCGGCGCCGAGCCGGCGCTCGCGGATCTCCAGCGAGCGGCTGAACAGGGCGACCGCCTCGTCCACGTGTTCGCGCCGGAAGGCGACGTTGGCGAGGTTGTCGAGCGCCTCGGAGACGCTGGGGTGGTCCGGGCCATAGATCCGCTCCTTGGCCGCCAGGCTGGCGCGCAGCAGCGGCTCGCCCCGCGCCAGGTCGTCACGGATCAGGTAGGTCGCGGCGAGGTTGCTCATCGCCGTGATGCGGGTCGGGTGATCGGGCGGGAGGACGCGCTCGGCCCGGGCGAGGACCCCCTCGAGCACGACCTGCGCGCGGTCGAGCTCGTTCTTGGCGTGGTAGACGTTGGCGATGTTCATCCCGGCGCTGAACAGGGTTGGGTTGTCGGGGCCGAGCGCGCGGGTCCAGATGTCCTCGGCCCGCAGCAGCACCGCGAGCGCCTCGTCGTTCTTGCCGCGGGTCTTGAACAGCACGCCCATGTTGTTGAGCGTCGCGGCGACGTCGGGGTGATCGGGTCCGAGGGTCGTCTCGCGGATCTTCAGCGACTCGTTGTAGGCCGCGAGCGCCTCGTCGAAGCGGTCGAGGCCGTGCAGCGCGTTGCCCAGGTTGGCGAGGGTCGCCGCGACGTCCGGGTGCGCCTCGCCGAGCGCGGCGCGGCGCAGCTCGAGCGCCTGGCGGTAACGGGTGACCGCGTCCTCGTGCTTCTCCTCGATGTAGGCGAAGGTGCCGAGCTCGTTGTCGAGGCGGGCCTCGGCGACGGGGTCGTCACCGAGCCGCGCGACCGCAGCGCCGGCCCGCTCGGCCCAGCGCGGGACCTCGACGAGGCGGCCTTGCTTGACCACGACGCGCACGATCTCCGTCCAGGTCGCGGCGGCCGCCTCGTCGTGGTGACCGGCCTCTGCGGCCCACAGCGCGGCCCACAGCGCGGGCTCGGCGGACGTGAGGTCGCTGGCGCGGCTGTGCAGCTCGCCGAGTCGCTGTTGCACCTCGGCGATCACGGGCCGGTGCCCGGTCGTGTCCGCGGCCTCGACGAGGGGCCCGACGATCTCCAGCCCTTCCTTGAACTTGCCGGCGTCCTGCGCCGCCTTGGCCTGGTCGAGCAGGCCGCGCAGGCGTAGCACCTCGCGCGCCAGCGCGGGATCTTCCGGCGGCTTCACCCGGGCCAGCAGGGCGCTGCGGTCGGCGCACGCGGCCACCGGCGGCAGCGACAGCGCGGCGCTCATCGCCTTGTCGACGATCTCTGCGTCGGCGCGCGCGAGCAGCTCGATCAGCGCCGCGGTCTCGCTGCGTCGGCGCTCGAGGCAGGCGCCCTGCAGGTCCAGCAACTCCGCCGAGATCTCGCCGCGCGCGTGGGCCTCGCAGGCGGTGGTGTGCAGCCCGGCCCAGGCCGCGGCGCGGGCGTCGAGCTGGGCCTGGACCTTCTGCGCGGTCGCGGCGGCGTAGGGGCGACCGGTGGCCTCGAAGGCCGTGGCGAGGGCAGCGGCGCGCGCGGGGCTCCAGGTGTCGACGAGCAGCTGTTCGGCGCCGCGGCAGCGCTGGTTCCGGGCGGACTGTACGGCGGCGAAGCCCCAGGCGCCCGCGACCACGAGCGCGGCGGCGCTCGCCAACAGCAGCCAGCGACGGCGCGCGGCGCCGGGGTCACGACCGAGCTCGGCGAGCAGCGCCGCCATGGTCGGGTAGCGGTCATCCGGGCTCGTGGCCAGGCCGCGCAGCACGCAGCGCCGCAGCCAGGCGGGGGTCCTGCGGTCGCGGGGGGGCTCGCGCACGGCCCCGCGCACGACGTTGACGGCGAGGCTCTTGAGGTCATCGCCGTCGAAGGGGCGCTGGTTGTGAAGGGCCTCGTAGAGGGCGACGCAGAACGAGAATTCGTCGGTGCGGGGGTCGGTGGCGCCGCCGAGGTGCTGCTCGGGGGCCATGTACAGCGGGGTGCCCATGACCGAGCCGGTGGTGGTGAGGCGCTGGAGCAGCTGGCTCGAGCTGTGCAGTTCGCTGCTGTCCTTGGGGACATGTTCGATCGAGTCGGCGACGCGGGCCAGGCCGAAGTCCATCACGCGGACCCGGCCCGAGCGGTCGATGAGCACGTTCTCGGGCTTGAAGTCGCGGTGGATGAGGCCGACCTCGTGGGCGGCCTGCAGCCCGCGCCCGGCCTGCAGGAAGGTCGCCAGGATGCTCCGCCAGTCGCGCTTCTCGGCGCTGAGCCAGGCCTCGAGGGTGGAGCCCTCGACGAGCTCGAGCGCGAGGAACACCTGGCCCTCGTGGGTGCCGGCCTCGAAGACCTGCAGCACGTTGGGGTGGGAGATCTTCGCCATCGCCTGGGCCTCGCGCAGCAGGCGGCTGTGGCCGACGGTCTCGCCGCCGGCCGCGGCGAGGTCGCCGTGCAGCAGCTTGATCGCGACCTTGCGGTCGAGGTCCATGTCGTAGGCGGCATAGACCACGCCCATGCCGCCGGAGCCGAGCGGCTTGAGCACCTTGTAGCGGCCGATCTGGGTCGGCATCGCCGGCTCGCCGCGGCGACCTGGGCGCAGATTCGTGGCGCTCAGGGTCGTCTCGCCGAGGCTCACGCCGTCGATGTGTTCGCTCGCCATACGCGGTGAAGATAGCCCAGGCGCGGCATTTCAGGGGATGCGCGCGAGCGCCCAGCGCGGCTCAGCGCGGCTGCCGATGAGTCGATACATGTCTTAACAGACAGGTCATGCCGCCGACCCGTACAGCAGTCGCGGCGGGTCGAAGGGCTCGCGCACGTCGGCGACCAGCACCGTCAGCGCCGCGCCCGGGCGCTGCCAGTACAGCGCCGGCGACACCGGACCCGGCAGGCGCGCGTGCGCGTTGGCGGTCCAGGTGGCGAGGAAGCGCAGCGACTCGTGCAGCTGCAACGGGACGTCGTCGGCGTCGCTGGACCAGAACTGTCGGAAGCGGCCGACGCGGGCGAGGGTCGGGCGCAGGCCGCAGGCGAGCGGCGCGAGGAACAGGGCGGTGCCGCGGGCGGGGACCGCGAGCACGGCGCCCGCGGGCCCGAGGGTGGCGCCGAGGCGCTCGAGCTCGAGGGCGGCGACCGCGGTGTCACGACCGCCGGGGCCGCCGACGATGTACGCGTGGACGCCGGGGAGCGGGCCGGCGCGGCCGAACTCGAGGGCCTCGCTGCAGGTGCCGCGGCGGGCGCGAGAGAAGGCGGCGGCAGGGCCGATGCCGTGGAAGCGCAGCTCGCCGCGGCTGGGCAGCGGGAGGTCGAGGCCGTCGCGGGCGACGAGCTCATGCAGCCCCGGGGCCAGCTCACGGGCTTCGGCCTGCGGGTGACGGGCGCGCTCGGCGGCGTCGACCAGGAGCGAGCGCAGCCGCGGTTCGGGCAGCGGGAGCCGCCAGCCGGGTGGTTCGAACCGCCGCGGCGCAGGGGAGGGCAGGGGCAGGGGGACGGGGCGGGCGGTCGACATGGTGGGCGTGGTGAGGCCTTCATCGCCACGTCGGGCGCTTTCGTTGCGCTCGGTCGGAGTTTTTGTGCGGCTGCGTCGGCGCGCGGCTCCGGTTATGCTGGGCGCGGATGGCTCGCGATCTGCTGCTCTTGCTCGGCCTCGTGCTGCTCCCCGGCTGCGCCGGTGAGCTCACGGCGCTCGCGGCGATGGTGTTCAGCATGAGCCTTGGGGCCTGGCTGGTCGGTCGCGGGCACCAGCGACGTGCGCTGCTCGAGGCGATGCAGCTGCGGCGAGCGATCGCCACCGGACGCCACCGGCAGATCGAGCAGCACCTGCGGCGCGAGCTGGCGCTGGCGGCCGCCGGCGAGGCCGTCAGCGTCGAGCGTCAGTGGCTGGCGCGCGCCCAGCTCGGCGGCCTGCTGGTCGCCGAGTGGCGACTCGACGAGGCGCGGGAGATCTACGCGATCAGCACCGCCAAGCTGTCCCCGCATCTCCAGGCCCTCGCGGCCTTCGGTCGGCATGAGCTCGATGTCCTCACTCGCGAGCCCGACGCCGTGGTCCTTCGCTGCATCCGCGGCGACCGCGACCTGTGCCTGCGCCACATCCCCGTCGCCTATCAGCCGACCGTCGCCCGCACCTGGGCCGCCCTCGAGGGCCTGTGCCTCGCGCGCATGGGTCGGCCGCGCGAGGCGGCGCCGCTGCTCGAGCGCGGCCTCGAGTGCCTCGGCTTCAGCCCCGCGCGCGTCGTCTACCTGTTCCACCTCGCCCAGGCCCACGAGCAGCTCGGCGCCCGCCAGCTCGCCGCCTCACGCTACGAGCAGGCGATGCACGCCTTCCCCGGCACCCGCCTGGCCAGCGAGGCCCGGGCCCGCTGCCACGCCCTCGACACCGGCCGCAGCGAGGACCTGTTCCGCGGCATGTTGCCGGAGGCCCCGATGGCGGTCCGCGAGCGCGGCTGAGGCCGCGCGGCGGTGTCGTCATCAGTCGTCGTCACCAGTCGTCATCAGTCGTCAGTCGTCAACATCGGCTCGCTCTCGTAGCGAGCATCGCCATCAGCGGCGTTGGCCGTGACGGCGCGCTTCGTGGCAGCGCACGAGGACCTGTCCGATCGGGCAGCCGAGCCGGGCGGACGGGTGTCCAGGTCGGCTCGACTGTTGCGGTACGCGTTGCCGGTACCGCGAGGGACAACAACTGGTAGAATGCTCGGGCTGTGAGCGACGGCTTCGTGCGCAAACGTCTGCACAGTGCGGCGGAGACGATGTCGCACAGCCTGGGATATGCGCGGCATCTGCTGCGTGGAAACCGGGTCGCGGGCGACATGTCGTGGGTCCAGCCGGGCACGCGACCGGTGCTGCTGGTTCATGGTTTCCTGGGCACGCGAGGGACGATGCAGCCGCTGACGCGGCGGTTTCAGGCGGACGGTCGAGTGGTGTTCAGCTACCACCACGGGACCTTCCAGCTGGGGTCGCTGCGCAGCTCCGCGGAGGAGCTGATCCAGCGGCTGCGTGACCTGGTGGTGAACCTCGAGCTCGACCGGGTCGACGTGGTCGGCTTCAGCATGGGCGGGCTGGTCGCGCTGTACGCCGCGAAGTTCCTGCAAGGGCAGCAGTGGATGCGACGGGTGGTGCTGCTCGGCACGCCGCTGGCGGGCTCCTGGATGTCATTGGCGGGGATCGCCACCGTCGGGCTGGTCAGCCCATCGGTGTGGCAGGTGCGCCCGGGCTGCCGCTTCCTCCACGAGCTGCGGGCCGCCCCGCTGCCGCACGGGGTGCGTCTGCGGCAGATCCACGGCGACGCCGACGCGTTCTGCCGCGACCCGGGACCGGTCGAGGGCGTCGACCGCGAGCACGACTACATCGTCCTGCCCGGCGGTCACTCGTCGCTGGTGATCGCCCAGCACTTCTACGCGGCGACCCGCGAGTTCCTCGACGAGACCGACGAGGCCGAGCTCGAGGCGCCGTAGTCGTGACCGGTCGCGAGCCCTTCGTGATCGCCTGTCCCCGAGGACAGCTCAACCGCCGATGCGCGCGGTGACCTTGTCGATGCGACCCTGCGCGCTGGTCTCGCCGAGCTCCTGGGCCTTCTTGTAGTGGCGCAGGGCGTCGCGGTAGCGCAGCACGTTGTAGTAGGCGTCGCCGAGCTTGAGGTTGGAGGCGCGCGACAGCGGCGCGGCCTCGACGGCGAGCTCGGCGAACTGCACCGACTTCTGCTTGGAGCCGGTGTCGAAGTAGACGTCGCTGAGACCCATCAGCGCCTTGACGTTGCGGTTATCGTAGGAGATCGCCTGGTGAAACAGGTTCTCGGCCTCGCCGCGGCGACCAGCCCGCAAGGCCTCGGCGCCCGCGTCGGCCAGCCCCCTCGCGCGCTTCGGGTCGCGGCGGTTGCGGGACAGCGGCGCCCGACCAGGCTTGCCAGGGCGCAGGTCAGCGGGGAGCACGCTGTCGTCCGGGAGCGGCACCGGCATCAACTCGTCGACCGGGTCGGGCTCGGGTGGGAGCGGCGGCGGCTCCGGGCGGCGCCGCGGCGGCGGGAGGCGGATGCCGGCGCTCCGAAGCTGCTCGTCGAGGGCGACCTCGTCCCGCAGCGAGCGCGGACCGTCCGCGAGCGACCGCTCGACGCGGCTCTGTCGACGAGTCGGGTCATCGTCGGCCAGCGCGCCGACGAGGCCGATCGCCCTGAGCTCGTCAGGGTCCCACTCGCCGCGAGCAGCCCGCTGCTGGAAGGCGACGAAGTTGCCCATGCTGAGGCCGGAGCGCAGCACGGCCCGATGGTTGTTCGGGTCGAAGGTCCGAGCCCAGATGTAGTACTCGATCGAGAATGGCCGGGCGACGTCCCAGTACTTGTCGCCGAGCGCGAGCAGACCGGCCGAGAAGCGCTGGCGCAGCTCGCTGGCGCGCTCGTCGGCGAGGGCCTCCGCGGGTCCCTCCAGGGCCTCGAGCGCGAGCACCCGCTGGTAGGCGGTCGAAGCGGTGGGGTCGTCGGGCGGCGGGGCGACGTAGTTGGTCAGGGACGCGGCCTGCAGCGCCTCCTCGGCGATGCGGTCGACCTCGCTGCGGGCCTGCACGGACGGCTCGCCGCCGACCAGCGCGAAGGTGACGGCGACGCCGGCGGCGAGGGCGGCGAGGACGGCGACGGGCAGCAACCAGCGGCGAGCGGGCTCGGGGTGGGCGCTCGGCATCTGTCGGCGCAGCCTTGCGACCCGCTCGGGGTCGACCTCGGGCAGCGGGAGGTCGTCCCATTCGGTGCGCAGGCCAGCGGCGATCTGAGCCTCGCAGATCGCCGCCTCGAGGTCGTTCATGTCCGCGTAGCGGTCCTCGGGTCGCTTGGCGAGGCACTTGAGGATCACGGCCTCGAGCGCGGGCGGGGTGGCGGCGCCCTTGTCGGTCGAGCGCGGCGGGCGCGGCGGGTTGTCGATCTGCGCGAGCAGGACCTCCTCGACGACCTCGCCGGGGAAGGGGGGGCAGCCGGTGAGCAGCTCATAGGCGACGCAGCCGACGGCGTACATGTCGAGGCGACCGTCGAAGGGCTGGCCCTCGATCTGCTCCGGGGCCATGTAATGCGGGGTGCCGGTGATGCGGTCGCTCGAGTCCTTGGTGTCGGCCGCGAGCATCGCGGAGATCCCGAAGTCGACGAGCTTGACCACGCCCTCGCGGCCGCCTCGCTTCACCAGGATGATGTTCTCGGGCTTGATGTCGCGGTGGACGATGCCCTGGCGGTGCGCGGCGGCGAGGCCCTTGCACAGCTGGCGAAGGATCGCCACGACCTCGGCGGGGCTGCGGACCGCGTTCTCGTCGGGCACCAGGTCCTTGCCCTCGAGCAACTCCATGCAGAAAAACAGGCGACCGTCGGGGAGCTCGCCGAAGTCGAAGACCTCGACGATGTTGGCGTGACCCATGCGACTGGCGGCGCGCGCCTCGTCGCGGAACACCTGGGTCATCTCCGGCTGCTGGCTCAGGTCGAAGCGGAGGATCTTGAGGGCGACGCGGCGCTCGATGTCGATGTGCGCGGCTTCATAGACGACGCCCATGCCGCCCTCGCCGAGCCAGCGGACCAGGCGGTAGCGGGTGCCCGGGATGATCTTGCCGGCGATCAGACGCAGGCGGGCGCTCGCGGGGGTCGTGCTCGCGGGGGTCGTGCTCGCGGGGTCCGGGTCCTGCGCGAGCTGCCGCGGGATCGTGTCCGAGGCGCGGCCCGTGGCGTCGGCGTCGACCGTCGGGACCGAGCTTGTCTCGAGCGCGGCGACGCCGGGCGTGGACGCGAAGCCGACGTCGGTGCTCCGGATCTCCTGTGCCTGGCGCTCGAGGTCTTCGGACATGTCCCGCCAGTAGTGTAGTGAGCGGAGAAAATCGGCGCCAAGGGCGAATCGCGTGACCGTACGGCGGCAACCGTCGCTCGCCGGCTAGGGGCCGGGCGCTTTGTCCTGCTCCGCCGGTGGAAGCACCAGGATCGGTCGGAGATCCTGGGATACCAGGAGCTCGCCGCTGCGGGTGACGAGCACTGCCTCGAGCTCGGGGTGGGCCTCCACGAACGCCATCCCCTTCTCCGGGCCCATGACCGCCACGGCGGTCGCGTAGGCGTCCGCGTCGGTGGCATTGGCGGCCACGAGCGTGACGCTCTGGGCGCTGGCGGACTCGTCGAGGGGCCAGCCGGTGCGCGGGTCGAGGATGTGCGCGTAACGCTTGCCGTCGACCTCGAGGAAGCGCTGATAGCCGCCGGAGGTGACGATGGCGCGGTCGGTGGCGGGGATGGCCGCGAGCGAGCCGGCGCGGTCCGGGCGCTGGATGCCGACCTTCCACGAGGCGCCGCCCTTGCTGCCCGATACGTAGGTGTCGCCACCACCCTCGACGATGTGATCGGCGAAGCCGTGCTGAAGGAGGAGCTGCGAGGCGCGGTCGACCGCGTAGCCCTTGGCGATCGCGCCGAGGCCGATCTTCATGCCGGGGCGGGCGAGGCGGCCGACGCCGGTGTTGGGGTCGAGCTCGATGTCCTGCCAGCCGACCAGCGCGAGCTTCTCGGCGATGCGCTCGGGCGCGGGTGGTCGCGCGCCGGGCTCGAAGTGCCACAGCTGGCCGACGGCGTGGAAGGTGGGGTCGAAGGCGCCGTCCGTGGCCTCGGCGATGACCTTGCTGCGCTGGAGGACCTCGAAGAGCTCGGGGCTGAGCGGCCGCGCCGGTCCGCCGGCGTTGTCATTGAGCTGTGACAGTTCGCTGCTCGGCCGCCACTCGCTCATGATCTGCTCGATGCGCTCGATCTCCGCGAAGGCGGCCTCGATCGCGGCGCCGGCCTGCGCGGGCGAGCCCTCGCCGA
>Ga0073899_10002370_pt1 | contig 16985 bp, 11 predicted proteins | sample KloWWTmetaKNB5Ph_FD_88975 | JGI IMG/M metagenome (GOLD analysis project Ga0073899, IMG submission 88975) | Active sludge microbial communities from Klosterneuburg, Austria, studying microevolution and ecology of nitrifiers - Klosterneuburg... | ecosystem: Engineered > WWTP > Aerobic digester >...
AAGACTACGTCAGGTGGCGCGCTGGACCCTGTCGCTTTGGCTTGGCACACGTGCGGTTGCTTTGGGCGCTGCGCGGGTGCCGGTCGCAACGGCGGGGATCGGCCACGGCTCGGATTCCTGTGCCGGCAGCGGTCGGTAGCTATCGTTCGGTGTGCGACCCTAAACGCTGCTTGCACCGTGCGAGTTTTCGGGCCCGGCCGAAAACTTGCTCAGGTGCGTCGCATCAGGCGGTCGATTCGGTTCTCATTCCGGCGGGCGTGTCTGCCTTTCCGCCCGCCGGAGTGAGAACCGAATCGACCGCCCACTCCGACCTCCTGACCGCAGGCCAGGCCACCCGAAAAGCCGCTCTTGCGAGCGTCCACCCGCACCCCCACTATCGCTACCCGACCCGACGCCGAACCCGCACCGTGGCCCGCATCCCCCAGCATTTCATCGACGAACTCGTCGCCCGCACCGACATCATCGAGGTGATCGGCAGCCGCGTGCAGTTGAAGAAAGCCGGTCGCGAGTACAAGGCCTGCTGCCCGTTTCACGACGAAAAGACGCCGTCGTTCTGGGTCAGCGTCGACAAGCAGTTCTATCACTGCTTCGGCTGCGGTGCGCACGGCACCGTGCTCGGCTTCGTCATGGAATACGACCACCTCGGCTTCATCGAGGCGGTCGAAGACCTCGCTGCGCGAGCCGGCCTCGAGGTGCCGCGCGAAGGCGGCGCGGCGGCGGGCCCGGCCAATCCGCACGACGAACTCTACGTGGCAATGGAACGCGCCGCGCTCTACTTCCGCCAGTGCCTGAGCAGCGATGCGCGCGCACGCGACTACGTGAAGCGACGCGGACTCGACGCCGACGCCGCGCAGAAATTCGGCATCGGTTACGCCGCGGCGCGCTGGGACGGATTGCTCGAGCGGTACGGCGGTACGGACGACGAACGGCACGTGCTGCTGCGTGCGGGCCTCATCATCGAGCGCCAGCCGCAGCAGGACACGACAACCGACACCGTCGCGGCTGCCGCCGCCAGCAACAGCCACACGCGCGAGCGCGGCTTCTACGATCGCTTCCGCGACCGCGTCATGTTCCCGATCCGCGACACGCGCGGCCGCACGATCGGTTTCGGCGGACGCGTGCTCGATCAAGGCGAACCGAAGTACCTGAACTCGCCGGAGACCGAACTCTTCCACAAAGGCCGCGAGCTCTACGGCCTGTACGAGGCACGCCAGGCAACTCGCAGCCTGCAGCGGCTGCTGGTGGTCGAGGGCTACATGGACGTCGTCAGCCTGCACCAGGCCGGCATCACCTACGCGGTCGCGACGCTCGGCACGTCGACGACGCCCGAGCACCTGCAGCGCATCTTCCGTCTCGTCGGCGAAGTGGTGTTCTGCTTCGACGGCGACCGGGCCGGCCGTGCGGCGGCCTGGCGCGCGCTCGAAAACGCCGTCGCGGAAGTGAAGCAGGGCCGGCAGGTGCGATTCCTGTTCCTGCCGGACGGCCACGACCCCGACACGCTCGTGCGCGAAGAGGGCAAGGACGCATTCGAGACGCGCCTTGCCGACGCGCTGCCGCTCTCGCAATACCTGATCCGTGAGTTGTCCTCGCGGGTCGAGACCGGCAGCGTCGACGGCCGGGCCAGGCTGGTCGAGCTGGCGCGACCGTTGGTACGCAGGATTCCGTCCGACGTCTACCGCGAGCTGCTGATCAATCAACTGGCCGACGTGGTCGGCATGTCCGCGGCCCGACTCAATGAAATGCTGGGTGGTGATGCTCCGCAGACGCAGACCGCCGCCGGGCAGGCGCGCACCCCAGCCTCGCCGAGCGGATCGTATTCCGAAAGAAATTCAAGCGGTTACGAACGACCGAGTGGCCTTGGCGGGGCGCGGTTCGGGGCCTTGCAAACGTCCGCCCCGGGACGCGGTACCCTGGTCCGCCAGGCAATCATGCTGCTTGTGCACTACCCGACCGCCGCGACGGCCATCAGTGGCCAGCAGATCGACGCCGTGGCGGCCATCGACCGGCCTGGAATTCTGCTGCTGGCCGAGATGCTGACCCGGCTGCGGGAAGATCCACCCGCGAACACGGCAGCGATCCTGGAGCGTTGGCGCGGCCGGCCCGAACAGGGTTCGCTGGCCAAGCTGGCCGCAGCAACCTGCCTGGCACCGGATGCCGCGGGTGCGGCTGCGGAACTGAAATCGGCCCTGAACCGTCTGATCATCGAGGAATCGCCGGTCCGGCGGCTCGACGAGCTGATGGCCAAGGCCCGGGATTCGGCGCTGGACGATGCTGAAAAGCAGGAATTGCAGGGACTGCTCCGGAGCCGGAGCCCGGCGGCCCGCAAACCCCCGGAAGCCCCCCGATAGTCGGGCGCGGCCGGCCCCAGGCATGGTAGAATTCCGCTCTTTTTTAGACTCTCCGTGAGGCGTCCCATCTTGAGCAAGACGACGGCACGCAAACCGGCCCGGAAGCACCCCGCCAGCAAGTCCGCACCGGCGGCCAGAGCCAAGACTGCGCCGCTCCGCAAGGCAGCGGCGCCTGCCAGGGCCAGGCTGGCAGTGAAGAAGGCAGCGAAGCCCGCGGCCAGGCCCACCAGAGCCGTCAAGCCGATGACCAGCCAGCGCAAGCTTGCTGCTGCACCGGTGAAGTCGGGACGTGCACCTCAGACATCGGCCAAGTCCGCGCCGGCGAAGGCTGCCGCCGCACCGGTCGCCGCCAAACACGTTGCTCCCAGCCAACCGGCCAAGGCCGCGAAGGGCGCGGCGCCGGTCAAGGCTGTCGCGCCTGCCGCCAGGCCTGGCGCTGCCGCGCCCGTTGCCGCCGCTGCGAAAGAGAAGACCGGCAAGGCGGGCCGCAAGGCGGGTAAGGAAAAAGCCGAAAGAATCGAGATCAAGCTGCCTGCCAGCACGCCGGAAGATCGCCAGTCGCAGCTCAAGCTGTTGATTGCGCGCGGCAAGGAGCAAAGCTTCCTGACGTACGCCGAGGTCAACGACCACCTGCCGTCAGAGATCGTCGATCCGGAGCAGATCGAAGACATCGTGCAGATGATCAACGACATGGGCATCCCGGTGTACGAGAAGGCGCCGGATGCCGAAGCGCTGCTGATGCGCGAGCCGGTGGTCGCCGACGAAGAGGCGGCAGAGGAAGCCGCGCAGGCGCTTGCCACCACCGTCGATGCCGAATTTGGCCGCACCACCGACCCGGTCCGCATGTACATGCGCGAGATGGGCACGGTCGAGCTGCTCACGCGTGAGGGCGAAATCGCGATCGCGAAGCGCATCGAGGAAGGCCTCGACTCCGTGCGTCGCGCCTTGTCGCACTATCCGCCGACTTTCGACTACATCCTGCGCGCTTACGAGCCGCTGAAGTCCGGCACGGGCCGGCTGGTCGACATCATCGTCGGCTTCGTCGACCCGAACGCGCCGGACGTGATCGCCGAACCGATCAACCCGAAGCTCGCTGCGAAGGCCGCCCCGGAAGCCGAAGCCGAAGACGACGCTGGCGAAGGCGATGGTACGGAAGAGGAAGAAGCGCTCGAGACCGGCCCGGATCCGGAAGAGGCCGCGCGCCGCTTCGCTTCGCTCGGCAAGGTCTACGCGCAGGTCATGAAGTCGCTCGAGGACAAGGGCAGCAAGGATCCGAAGACGATCAAGCTGCGCAAGAAGCTCGCCGAAGAGTTCATGGAGCTCAAGCTCTCGCCCAAGATGTTCGAGCAGCTCATCACGCAGCTGCGCGAGCACCTGAACGAGATCCGCTCGATCGAGAAGGCGATCATGCTGCGCTGCGTCCGCGACGCCGGCATGCCGCGCTCGGACTTCATCGAGACTTTCCCGCGCAACGAGACCAACCTCACCTGGCTCGACAAGCACGTGCGGGCGAAGCGCAAGCACTCGGCCGCGCTCGGCAAGTTCCGCGAGGAGATCGAGCGCGAGCAGAACCGCCTCGCCCTGAGCGAGAAGCGTGCACGCCTGTCGATCGTCGAAATCAAGGAGATCAACCGCGAGATCGCCGTCGGCGAGGCGCAGGCCCGTCGCGCGAAGAAGGAGATGGTCGAGGCCAATCTCCGGCTCGTGATCTCGATTGCGAAGAAGTACACGAACCGCGGCCTGCAGTTCCTCGACCTCATCCAGGAAGGCAACATCGGCCTGATGAAGGCCGTGGACAAGTTTGAGTACCGTCGCGGCTACAAGTTCTCGACCTACGCCACGTGGTGGATCCGGCAGGCGATCACACGCTCGATCGCCGACCAGGCGCGCACCATCCGCATCCCGGTGCACATGATCGAGACGATCAACAAGCTCAACCGCATCTCGCGCCAGATGCTGCAGGAAATGGGCCGCGAACCCACGCCCGAAGAGCTGGCGGTGCGCATGGAAATGCCGGAAGACAAGGTCCGCAAGGTCCTCAAGATCGCCAAGGAGCCCATCTCGATGGAGACTCCGATCGGCGACGACGAGGATTCGCACCTGGGCGACTTCATCGAGGACACCTCGGTGGAATCCCCGATCGAATCGGCGACCACGGAATCGCTGCGAGAGACCACGCACTCGGTGCTGGCCGGCCTGACGCCGCGCGAAGCCAAGGTGCTGCGGATGCGGTTCGGCATCGACATGACGACGGACCACACGCTCGAAGAAGTGGGCAAGCAGTTCGACGTCACGCGCGAACGCATCCGCCAGATCGAGGCGAAGGCGCTGCGCAAGCTCCGTCACCCCTCGCGCTCCGAGCAGCTCAGGAGCTTCCTCGAGGATTGAACCTCCTCGCCTCTCCCATGCCCTCGTGGGAGAGGCCGCGGGATGGCCAGATCAATCCGCTCGTTCGTGCTCCTGGTGGATCAGGCTGTGGTCGCGCGTATCGCGCAGCTGGAAAGTCGCGAACAGTCCCACGATCATCATTCCCGACACCAGCCAGAAGTACGCAGCCTCGTGCCCGACGTGCTTCAGGTACAGCGCCGCCGTCTCGGCGTTGCCGCCGAAGATCGCCTGGGCGATCGCATAGGGCACCGCGACGCCGAGCGCACGCACGTGCACCGGGTACAGTTCCGCCTTGAAGATGGCACTCAGCCCGCAGTAGCCCGACAACAGGACCAGCGGCACCAGTCCCAGGAAATACGCCGTCACGGCGCTGGTGGCAGTCGAGATCGCGCTCAGGACCGGCACGCTGACCAGCGCAAGTCCTGCATAGGACGCGAGCAGCGTGCGTCGATGCCCGACCCGGTCGGCGAGCCAGCCGGCGAGCGGCGGCAGGAACATGAACGTCGCGAGCAGCAGCGTCACCACCTGTGACGCCACGGGCTTCGAGAACCCCGCGCTGTTGATCAGCAGCTTCTGCATGTACGCCGTGTAGGTGTAAAAGCCCAGTCCGCCGGCGGCCGTCAACGCCATGACCGTCAGCGTCTCCTTCGGATAGCGCGTGAACAAGGCCCACACCTGGCCGCGCTCGTTTTCCGGCGCGGACGCGTGCGTGAACGAACGGGTCTCGTGGATACCCCGGCGGATCCACCACACGATGACCGCCAGTGCCGCGCCGACGGCGAACGGAATGCGCCAGCCCCATTCGTACAGCTGCTGCTCGCTGAGCACACGCTGCAGCAGGACCAGCAGCAGCAACGCGGCCAGCTGCCCACCGGTGAGCGTGACGTACAGAAACCCGGACCAGAAGCCACGCCGGGTCCGTTCCGCCATCTCGCTGATGTAGGTCGCGGACGCACCGTACTCGCCACCCACCGACAGGCCCTGCAGCAGGCGCGCGACGAGCAGCAACGCCGGCGACAGCACGCCGAGCCCGGTCGGGATCAGCGCAATCATCAATGATCCGCCGCACATCATTGCCACGGACAGGGTGAGCGCCGCACGGCGACCGGCACGGTCGGCATGCCTGCCGAACAGCAGCGCGCCCAGCGGCCTGGCGATGAAACCAACGGCAAAAATCGCCGCTGCACCGAGCAATTGCGCCGTCTGGTCACCTGCCGGGAAGAACGCGCGCGAGAAATAGATGGCGAAGGCCGAGTACGCGAACCAGTCGAACCACTCGACGAAGTTGCCGGCCGAGCCGCCAAGGATGTTCTTGAGTCGCCGCGCCGGAGTCATCGTCGCCACGCCGCCCGGAGGCGCGACCGGCCGGGTCACTGCATCGCTGCCGCGGGCGATTCGACTGCGGGCACCCTGGCAGCGGCGAAGTAGTCTGCCGCACCGTCGTGCAACGGGATCGTCACGCCGGCCAGTGCCCGCTCGCGCGACAGCCGCGAAGCACTGACGCCGCGATCAGCAGCGAGCCCGCTCTCGAACAGAAAGTCCAGCACCTGCTGCACCGACGCGTCCGGCACGGAATCGGCTGCGACCAGCAGCGCCGTGGCGGCAAGCGTGTTGACGGCTCCTTGCTGCCGGTCGTAAGTGCGATCGGGGATGGCGAGGGGCACGAGGCCGGGCACCGACTCCGCCACACGCGTCATCGCGTCCGCATCGAGCGGCAACAAGGTCATCGGCACCTGTGCCGCCGCCTTCGCCAGCTGGCGCCACGGCGCGGACACGACCTCGACGACCGCGTCGACATCCCCGGACGCCAGCAGCTGCAGCGCTTCCTCGGGGTTGCTGGCGTCGGCGATCAGGTAATCGCCATGCTCGAGGCCATGCGCACGCAGCACCTGCATTGCGGTCTGGCGCGTGCCGGAACCACGACTGCCCACGGCAATGCGCTTGTCGCGCAGCTCTCCGATCGAGCGCATCGCGTCAGCCTCGCGAACGACGACGTGCACGGGCTCCGGGAAGAGCGCTGCCACGGCGCGCAGGTGCCGCAGCGGGCCGTAGGTGGCGAACGCAGCCTGCCCTGTTACCGCTGCGGCAGCCACATCGCTCTGCACCAGCGCAAACCGGGCCTCGCCGGAATCGATCATGAGCGCATTGGCGACGCTGCCGCGTGTGCTGGCGGGCGAAATGGGCCACGGCGCGCCGCGAGGCCGCAGCGATTCGATGAAGCGCGCGTATTCGCCACCTGCGGGGCCGGTGGCCACGATGAGGCCCTGCTCACCGCGATTGAGCCGGAGCTTGATGTTCTGCAGCGCCTGGTCGAGTTCCTCGGTGATGATGGCGTCGTCCGCATCGTGCAGTCCCGGCGTCGTGTTGACGATGCCCGCGAGTCGCTCGATCAGGTCCGTCGGTTTCACGGGGCCGCTGACGCTGGCGGCCAGCTGCGCGGCCGCGGGAGGCAGCAACGACGCCTGCCACGTGTCGTCCGCACGGCGATAGACCATTGACCCGTACGCACGCAGCGTCGCGCCGGCAGCCATGCGTCCCGCGCCGAGCCCCATGACACCTTGATCCGTGGCTCCAAGCGCGTCGGCGACCAGTTCGGGGCTGAGGCCATTCCAGTCGGAAGGGTCGTACGGCGCCGTGAACGCGAGCACCGCGTTGTAGTAGACGATCGCCTGCGATCCGCCATCTTTCGCGCGGGCGAGAGGCGCACTGCCCTGCCTTCGCAGCGACTTGACCTCGACGATCCGGCTGCCGAACAAGGTGTCGAGTTGCGCCTGCACGTCGCCCTGCAATCCGGCCTCGTCCGGTCCGCGTGCGCAGCCGGCGGCGAGCGCGAGCGTGGCCGTCAGCAGGAGCAGATGGCGCCAGAACGATCGCACGGTCAGAACCCCAGGCCGGGCAACGCGAAATACACCTGCAGCACCAGCGCGTTGGCGATGTCGGCGAAGAACGCGCCCACGATCGGAATCAGCAGGAATGCCAGGGGCGCCGGACCATGGCGTTGCGTCAGCGTCTGCATCACCGACATCGCGACCGCCGTAGTCGCCAGGCCCGCCGCAACGTGACCGCCGGCGACCACCGCCGCATCGTAATCGTTGCCCAGCACACGTCCCGTGATGAAGTAAGCGAAGGCTGCGGTCAGCAGCGCGTTGACGACGACGATCAGCAGCATCGGGCCGGCAAGCGTGGCCAGGTCGAGGATACGCATCGACATCAGCGCCATGATCAGGAACAGCGAGAGCGACACGCCGCCGACCGCCTGCGCGGCACGGTCGTTGTTGCCTTTGATCCTGAACAACGTCGCCAGGTTGCGCACGACCATGCCAACCAGCAGCGCCCACAGGAAGTCCGGCAGCAGGATGCCGGTGTCCTGCATCAGGTTGTGCACGAGGTGGGCCACCCCGATGCAGGCGAGGCAGACCAGCAACACGAACAGCAGCTGTTCGGTCGTGATCGGCATGTGGAATGGATTCTCGGGAGCGGCCGCCGGCGTTACAGCCTGACCGGACGCGCTCGAAGCCCGCGCCCTGGCACGCTTCATCAGCCGTTCAGCCACCGGCCCCGACAACAGGCTGCCGAGGATCAGGCCTGCCGTCGCCGCAGCCATGCCCAGTTCCATCGCACCCTGCAGGTTGCGCGTCGCACCGAAGCTGGTGGCATAGGCGGCCGCAGTGCCATGGCCACCCGTCAACGAGATGGAGCCGGCGAGCAGGCCGACCAGCGGATGCAGGTCGAGCAGCCGAGCCATCGTGATGCCGATCGCATTCTGGATCACCATCAGCAGCACGAACAGCACCAGCAGGATCGCGAGCTTGCGGCCACCACGGGCCAGCGAGCGCACGTCGGCGCCGAGGCCGAGCGTGGCGAAGAACGCGAGCAGCAGCGGGTCCTTGAGCGACTCGTTCATGCTGAACTGCACGGGCGTCACCAGCCCCGCGAGCGCTAGCACGACCGCGAACAGGAACCCGCCGACGACCGGCACTGGAATGCTGTAACGCTGCAACAGGGCCGAACGCCCCACGATCAGCTGTCCGACGAAAAACAGCGCGGTTGCCAGGGCCAGTGTGGCGAGCAGGTTGAGATTGATGGTCACGGGCTCGTCGTCTGCGGTTTCTAGCGACCGGCGCCGGTTCCCGCCGTGCGTTCAAAGTCGGCATCGGCGGTCACGATGTCGGTGGCACAGAAGCCGAGATCGCGCAGCAACCCATCGTTGAGACGATAGACCCAGGCATGCACGGCGAGCGACCGCCCCTTCTCCCAGGCCTGCTGCACGATCGTCGTGCGACACACGCGGCGCGCCTGCGCCAGCACGTTCAGTTCGCACAGCCGGTCGACGCGATCCTGGTCGCTCGGCAATTGCGCCAGCTGCGACGCATACGCACGGGCGGTATCGCGGATCGGCAGCAGCCAGTTGTCAACCAGGCCGAGCGGCCGCTGCTCGTAAGCGGCCATTACGCCGCCACAGCCGTAATGTCCGCAGACGATGACGTGTTCGATGTCGAGCACGTCGATCGCATACTGCAGCACCGAGAGACAGCTGAAATCGTTGTGGAACACCAGGTTCGCGACGTTGCGGTGCACGAAGAGCTCGCCGGGCGCGAGACCCACGATCTCATTGGCGGGGACGCGACTGTCGGAGCAGCCGATCCAGAGGTACCGCGGCGACTGCTGCGCGGAAAGCTCGCCGAAAAAGCCCGGATGGCGCTGCTCCGTGGCGGCGGCCCAGCGGCGGTTATTGGCGAAGAGTTCCGGCAGCTTGTTCAATGTTGTAGGCCCGGAGCTGGGTTTGCCGGCAGTCTAGCAGCGCGGACGAACCGTCCGCTCGTTGACCTGCACACGCGTCTGGTAATGTGCGCAGCGTGCTGCTGCTCCGCAACGCCGACGTCTTTTCACCCCATCCCCTGGGACTGCAGTCCCTGCTGATCGGCGGCCGCACCGTGCTCTGGATGGGGCCCGGCAGGGAACTGCCTGCGCTGCCGGTGGCGCTCGCCGCAGGCGTGACTGAAATCGACTGCGCAGGACTGCGACTCATCCCCGGCCTCATCGACGGTCACGTGCACGTCACGGGTGGCGGCGGCGAAGCCGGCTTCAGGACCCGGGTCCCGGCGGTGCCGCTGACGCGCTACACGCTCGCCGGCGTCACGACCGTCGTCGGACTCCTCGGGACCGATGACGTCACGCGTGGGCCGCGGGGCCTGCTCGCGCAGATATATGCCCTGCGCGAAGAGGGCCTCAACGCGTTCGGCTACGCCGGCGGCTATCACGTCCCCCTCGCGACCCTGACGGGCAGCGTGCGTGGAGACCTGGTGCTGCTCGAGCCGTTGCTCGGCATCGGCGAACTGGCGATCAGCGACCACCGCTCGAGCCAGCCGACCTTCGATGAAATTCTCCGTCTCGCCGCCGATGCCCACGTGTCCGGCCTCATGACCGGCAAGGCCGGCGTGCTGCACCTGCACCTGGGCGATGGCCGTCGTGGCCTGGATTTCGTGCGTCGAGCGCTGAGCGAGAGCGAGATCCCGGCGCGCGTGTTCAACCCGACCCACGTCAACCGTCGCAAGGCGCTGTTCGACGAAGCCGTCGCGCTGGCCGGCGACGGCTGTTACATCGACCTGACCGCCTTCCCGGTCGAGGACGGCGAGGACGCCTGGAGCGCGGCAGAGGGCCTGCAGCGCTACCTGGCGAGCGGGGCCCCGCCGGACAGGATAACGATCAGTTCCGACGCCGGCGGCTGCCTGCCCTGCTTCGACGCCGAGGGTCGCGTCAGCCGCATGGACGTCGGCCACTCCGGTGCCCTGCTCGAAACGCTGCGGGTCCTGGTGGACAGCGGCATGCCGCTCGAGACAGCCCTGCCCGCCTTCACCGGCAACCCAGCCCGCCTGCTGCGACTCACCGGGAAGGGCCGGGTCGAAGCCGGTGCCGACGCCGATCTCGTTGCATTGGACGCGACAGGAGCCGCTCAGACCGTCATTATCGGTGGGCACATCCACGTCCGGGAGGGCCAGGCCGTCCGGCGGGGAACGTTCGAGAATCGCCAGGAGCAGCACGTTGCCGAGTATCGTCCCTGAAGGCGGAACCCGCGGCTGGATCATCCCGATCGGCGGCGCCGAAAACAAAGAGAACGACCGCCACATTCTCGAGCGGTTCGTGCGTGTCTCCGGGGGCCGCGACGCCGACATCGTCGTGATCCCCACCGCCAGCCGTCTCACCGAGACCGGGCCGCGTTACGAAAAGCTGTTCCGCGACATCGGCGCCACTCGCGTCACGTCGATGGACTTCGACACCCGCCGCGACTGCCACGAGCCCGGCCGGCTCGAGCGACTCGCAGCAGCGACTGGAATCTTCTTCACCGGCGGCAACCAGCTGCGCATCTCGACGCTGCTCGGCGGCACGCCGGTCGCGAAGCTCATTCGCGTGCGCAATGCAAACGGCGTGACCGTCGGCGGCACCAGCGCAGGTGCCAGCATCCTGAGCGAGCACATGATCGCGTTCGGCGACGAGGGCTCGTCGGTGATCTCGGGCAGTGTCCGCCTCGCGCCTGGCCTCGGCCTCACCAACCGCTTCATCATCGACCAGCACTTCCGCCAGCGCGACCGGCTCGGCCGCCTGCTCACGGCACTGGCGTACAACCCGTTCGCGATCGGTATCGGCCTGGACGAGGACACGGCGGCTTTCATCGGCCCCGACGAGACCGTCGAGGTCGAGGGCAGCGGCGGCGTGATGATCGTCGACGCCAGCGAGGTTTCGTTCTCGTCGATGGACGCCGTGAGCGAGGGCCAGCCGGTCTGCCTGCTGGGCCTCAAACTGCACATGCTCGTCGCCGGCGCGACCTACAACCTGCACACGCGGCTGGCGCAGGCCGGGTCGCTCAACGTTCCGAAAGAATAAGCTTTCATCGACAGGGAGGAAGCCGGGAATGCGCATCCTGGACCGGTCCGTTTACGTCGGGCCTTCGCTTTACGCACATTTCCCCGTCATCCGGCTCGAGCTCGACCTGGGCGAACTCGAGCACTGGCCCACGGGCCGGCTCGGCAACGCCTTCATCGACGGACTGGCGGCCGCGCTCCCCGGCCTCGCCGAACACGGCTGCTCTTATCGCGAGCCGGGCGGCTTTTTCCGCCGCATGCGCGAGGACGAAGGCACCTGGCTCGGCCACGTGCTCGAACACGTCGCGATCGAACTGCAGAACATCGCCGGCGAGAACGTCACCTTCGGCAAGACGCGCAGCGCCAGCGCACCGGGTGTCTACACGGTCGTCTACGAGTACGCGCAGCGTGACGAGGGCATTGCCGCCGGTGAACTCGCACTCCGGCTGCTGTGCTCGCTGCTGCCCGACGCGATCCGCCCGGCAGACAGCGTGCCCGACGGCTGGAACTGGCCCGAGGCACGCGACGAGTTCATTCGCTTTGCGCAACGGCGTGCGCTCGGCCCGTCGACGGCGTCGCTGGTGCGGGCCGCCGAGTCACGCGGCATTCCCTGGCTGCGCCTGAATGAGCAGTCCCTGGTGCAGCTCGGACACGGTCGCTACCAGCAGCGGATCCAGGCGACCGTCACCGGCCGCACTTCGCACATCGCGGTCGAACTCGCGAGCGACAAGGAAGAGACCAACAAGATCCTGGCGACCCTGGGCCTGCCCGTGCCGCAGCAGGAACTGGTGCAGAGCGAAGGCCAGGCGGCCCGCGCCGCGCGCCGCATCGGCTATCCGGTCGTGACCAAGCCGTACAACGGCAACCACGGTCGCGGCATTTCGATCAAGCTCATGACGGAAGACGAAGTCGTGCATGGCTTCCGGGTCGCGAAGGAACATTCGCGGTCGGTGATCGTCGAGACATTTCTCGAAGGCGACGACCACCGCCTGCTGGTCGTGAACGGCGAGCTAATTGCGGCCACGCGTCGCACGCCGGGTCACGTCGTCGGCGACGGCGTCAACAACATCGTCGACCTGATCGAGGTCGTGAACCAGGATCCGCGCCGCGGCGTCGGCCACGAGAAAGTACTGACGCGCCTCGAACTCGACGCGCAGGCGCTCAAGATGCTGGAGAAGGTCGGCATGACGCCGGAGTCGATTCCGGTGCCGGGACAGATCGTCTACCTGCGCTCCACCGCGAACCTGTCGACGGGCGGCACGGCAGCGGACGTCACCGACGTCATCCATCCGGACAATCGCGAGATGGCGGTGCGTGCGGTGCAGGCCGTGGGCCTCGACGTCGGCGGCGTCGACTTCCTTTCGACCGACATCACCGAGAGCTATCGCAAGATCGGCGGTGGCATCTGCGAAGTGAACGCAGCACCCGGCTTCCGCATGCACGTGGCGCCAAGCGAGGGCACGCCGCGCGATGCCGCGGGCCCGGTCATCGACATGCTGTTCCCCGCCGGTTCGCCGACCCGGGTGCCGATCGCCGCGCTGACCGGAACCAACGGCAAGACGACCACGGCGCGCATGCTCGCGCACGTCACCAAGATGGCGGGCTACACGCCGGGACTCACCACGACCGACGGCGTCTACATCGACGGCCAGCGCACGGTGCAGGGCGACATGACCGGACCGGTGTCCGCGCGCATGGTGCTTGCCGACCCGCAGATCGACATCGCGATCCTCGAGACCGCACGTGGCGGACTGCTGCGCGCCGGCATGGGCGTACCCGAAGTGAACGTCGGCGCCGTGCTCAACGTGCAGTCGGATCACCTTGGCCTCAAGGGCATCGACACGCTCGACCAGCTGGCCGAGGTGAAGCGCGTCGTGATCGAAGTGGCGAAGGATTGTGCGGTGCTGAACGCCGACGATCCGCGCGTGCTCCGGATGTCGGGTTACACCGAGGCAAAGAGCATCTGCTACGTCACCATGAACCCGCAGCACGGACTGGTGCGCGAGCACATCCGTGCGGGGGGCCGCGCCTGCGCGCTCGAGGCCGGTGTCAACGGCCAGATGATCACGCTGTACGACCGCAGCAGCCACATTCCGCTGGTGTGGACCCACCTGATTCCGGCGACGCTCGAAGGCCGCGCGCTGCACAACGTGCAGAACGCGATGTTCGCGGCGGCGATGGCCTATTCGCTCGGCATCAAGCTCGATGCCATCCGCCACGGCCTGCGCACGTTCGACTCGACGTTCTTCCAGGCGCCAGGCCGCATGAACGTGTTCAACGAACACCCGTTCAAGGTGCTGTTCGACTACGGTCACAACGCACACGCGGTCGCAGCGATGGCTGACCTCGCGCAGCGGCTGGACGTGACGGGGCGACGCATCGTCGTGCTCGCCGGCCCGGGCGACCGCCGCGACGAAGATCTGCGCGCGATCGCCGATGCCGTCGCGGGCCGCTTCGATCACTACGTCTGCCGGCGCGACGACAGCCTGCGCGAACGCGCTCCGGACGAAGTGCCGAGACTGCAGGCCGCGCAGCTGCAGTTGCGTGGCGTCCCTGCGTCGGCGATCTCGATCATTCCGGACGAGCAGGAAGCGATCGAGGCCGCGCTCAACATGGGCCAGCCGGGTGACCTGCTGCTGATCTTTGCCGATGCGCTGATCCGGTCGTGGAAGCAGATCACCAAGTTCCGTTCCGCCACGTCACCGGCGCCGGGTTCAGCGCTCGCGATCGCAGGCGAGGCGACTCCAGGCGCTGGTGAAGTCTCCGGTATCGGCGGCTTCATGGCGGTCGACAGCCCGGCGTCGATGCCTGCGGTGCAGGATGTAACTCGCGCGGCGAGCGAGGCAGCGCGCAAGCCGGCGCCGCGGCCCGCTCCCGTGGAAGCCGCAGATGTCGTCGGCACGCACGCAGCCGGCGAACTGACCGAGCAGTTGATGCCGGGGGTCATTCGCGACGAGCGCGGCGTCTGGATCGCGCCGGAGACGGAAGACTGAACGCCGAACACACCCTGCCGCTCGACGATTCGCGTCGGCTGATGGGCGGAAACCTGTTCTTCGCGGGCACCGGCGCGGTGCTGGAGACGGTCGGCGTCGAAGTCGACACCGTGCTGCTGGCCGGCTGGCATGCGCGGGTCGAGCGTGCGCGTCGACACCTGGGCTGGGACAAGTCCTCACCGGGCTCGCCGCTCGCCCCGGTGATCGTTGCACGCCGCCATGCCACGGGCGCCTCGCTCGCGCTGCAGGCGCCCATCGACCAGCTCTTTACCGCGACCGAACTCAACGAGTGGGCGCTCTGCGCGACGGTGTTCGAGCGTGATCCGGTGCGCTGGGCCAACGTCACCGTCGACCTGCTTGCGGATTACCTCGAGGATGCCAACGACCCGGCCGACGTGATTCCGCCGGTGCTGGAAGAACGCGCCGCACTGGCCAGACTGGCCGTGCGCGCGGCAAGTGAACGGCGCCCCGACGTCCTCTTGCTGATCGAAGCCGCGCGTGCCCATCGCGTCTGTCACTTGCTCGACGAAGCGACCCTGACGCTGGGTGCCGGCAAGGGCTGCAGGAGCTGGTCGCTCGATGCGCTCCCTGCTACCGACACGGTGCCGTGGGCGACACTGCACGGCATCCCGACCGCGGCCATCACCGGATCGAACGGCAAGACCACCACCGTGCGACTCGTTGCTGCCTGCGCGCGCGCCCATGGCTGGTGCGACGGCTTCAACTGCACGGACGGCGTCTTCATCGGCCGCAAGGCAGTGGCGTCGGGCGACTACTCGGGTCCGGCAGGGACTCGACTCGTGCTGCGCGACACGAGTGTGGAAGCCGCAGTCCTCGAGACGGCCCGGGGCGGCATCCTGCGCCGCGGACTCGCTGCAGATCGTGCGGACGTGGCCATCGTCACCAACGTCAGTCCCGATCATTTCGGCGAGTACGGCATCGACGACCTCGACGGTCTCGCGGACGCCAAGCTCAGCATCGCCCACCTGCTCGATCGCGCAGGACTGCTGGTGCTGAATGCGGACGACGCACTGCTCTGTGCCAAGAGCGGCATGCTGCGGCAACGACTGGGCTGGCAGCCGACGCTCGGCTGGTTTGCGCGCCAGTACGATCATCCGGCGCTCGTACAGCATCGTGCCCTGCTGGGCGCGACGTCGGGTGTGCGCGCTGGACACCTGTGGCTGTCGTCAGGCAACCGCGAGTACGACCTGGGCGCCGTCAACGACATGCCGCTGACGGTCGCTGGCACCGCAACCTACAACGTCGAGAATCTCGCGGGCGCGGCGCTGGTCGCAACGAAACTCGGCGTGCCGTCGGTGACCATCGCGCAGGTGTTCGCAACATTTGGTCGCGACCTCGCCGACAACGCAGGACGCCTCGTGCGCTTCGACATCGGCGGCGTGAAGATCATCCTGGATTACGCCCACAATCCGGACGGCTTGCGCGGCGTGCTGCGCGTGGCGCAGCAGTTGCGCGCACCGGACGGGCGCATCGGCATGCTGCTCGGACACGCCGGCAACCGGCTCGACGCCGACATCGAGGAACTCGCCCTCGTGGCGACTGAATTCGGTCCCGACCTGATCGTGGTAAAGGAAGACGAAGGCCACCTGCGCGGGCGGCAGCCGGGCGAGGTTCCCGCGATCATTCAGAACGCGTTGCTGAAGAGCGGGATGCCGCCCACCGCCGTGCCGATCTGTCCTTCGGAAGTCGATGCGGCGCTGACGGCGCTGGACTGGGCGCGCCCCGGAGATGCGCTGGTGCTGCTCATTCACTCGAGTCCGGCCCGTGCCCGCATGCTGGAGATCCTGCAGGCCCGGCGCGACGCCTAGAGGCGGCTGGCACCCAGCAGCGCTGGCCAGGGCCGGATGTGGCCGCCGATCAGCGTGAGCTCCTCTGCCAGCTCGCCGAGCGCAAGCAGTGCACGCGTCGCGCCTGCGCGCGGGCAGAGGCTCGACACAGTCCGCCACGCGTCGCCGAACAGTCCGGCCTGCAGGCAGGCGATGGCATGCAGCGTCGACGCTTCCAGCGCGTTGATGCGCCAGCAACCCATCCGCGATGCCGGTGACGACGGCAGCGGCGCGCCAAAAACGATGGCGACATAGCTGCGAAAGATCGATGCCGCGGTACTCAGTCCGGCACGATCGAACGATTCCTGCAGGCAATCGCGCGCGAAGTCCGGATCATCGTGCACCGACGACTCCCAGCGGATGGCCCACACGAGAAAGCGCTCGGCCCCAGTCAGGTCGCAGACGCTGAGACCCTCGCAGCCCTTGAGGTCATCGAGGGGGGGCAGAGCCTGCCGGGGGTGACGCGTCAAAGGTCATGTCGAATCATGCTCTCTAATGCGAATGCTTCTTATTGTGATCTAACTATCCCACTGAACGCAAGCACCGACC
>Ga0073899_10002372_pt1 | contig 16972 bp, 12 predicted proteins | sample KloWWTmetaKNB5Ph_FD_88975 | JGI IMG/M metagenome (GOLD analysis project Ga0073899, IMG submission 88975) | Active sludge microbial communities from Klosterneuburg, Austria, studying microevolution and ecology of nitrifiers - Klosterneuburg... | ecosystem: Engineered > WWTP > Aerobic digester >...
CAACGGCAGCTACTTCCCCAACGGCAGCTACTTCCCCAACGGCAGCTACTTCCCCAACGGCAGCTACTTCCCCAACGGCAGCTACTTCCCCAACGGCAGCTACTTCCCCAACGGCCAGGCCGGCACCGCCCTCGAGCAGGTCTACCTGCGCGGCGGCCTCTACAGGCTCAACGGCAAGTACAAGTCGATCGCCAACCCGGTCCAGAGCGGCGAGTCGCTCAGCGGCGGCACCGTCAACGGCTCGTCGATCTCGCTGACCAGCGCGACCCGCGGCGTGCTCACCAACGCGCAGCTGGTCGGCACCGTGTTCACCGCCACCGTCTACGGCGTCGACGCCACCATCTCGGTGCGGCTCGACGCCGTGGTCCAGGCCGCCGACCCGACGCCGAGCTGGTACTGCCCGACCGCGTGGAGCTGCGTCAACCTATCGGTCAACGAGCACGCCGACGTCTACCGCTACAAGCTCAGCTGGTACGAGCCGGCCCACAACTTCATCCCCGGCACCTGGCGCGCGATGTGCGCCAACGACGCCTACGCGGTGGCCAGCGCCGGTAGCTGGGGCCTGGGCACGGTCAGCCGCAACGGCCGCACCGAGATCTACGACCGCGGCCAGCTCTCCACGTCGACCAGCCAGGTCACGTTCTCGTGCGAGGACACCGGCCCGATCGCCAAGTGCATCTACGCCGGCTACAAGCCGTGGCTCGCCGCCGGCCCCAGCTACACCCAGGCCTGCGTGCGCATGGTCCGCGCCGACTACTGCGGCGACGGCATCGCCCACACCTCCGACGGCACGCCGATCGAGGCCACCGACGTCGCCGGCCTCAACGCGCCGCTGACCTCGGCCTGGGGCTTCGAGGCCGAGTGGGGCGCGACCGGCGCGATCTGCGCCAGCCAGCTCCGCTACGACTCGCTCGACCCGCTCACCGGCCAGCCGCTCAGCACGACGCTGGCCGCGTGCGGCGTGCGCGGCGCGGTGTGGTCGAGCGGCGATCCCGCCAACCCGTACGCCTGCGGCTACAACCCGGCCAGCCACTACGGCTCGCTGACCTCGAACCGCTCGTCGACGCTGGCGCCGTGATCAGCCCAGCGTGACGGTCACCGGCGCGTGGTCCGACGCGTCGTGGCCCTTGCGCGCCTCGCGATCGATCGTGCAGGCGGTGGCCCGGGCGGCGACCGCGGCGTCGGCGAGGAAGTGATCGATGCGCAGACCCTGGTCCTTGAAGAACTGCGCGCCGCGGTGGTCCCACCACGAGAAGGCGCGCAGGTCGGGGTGGAGGGCGCGGAACACGTCGGTCAGGCCCCACCCGAGCAGCGCGCGCAGCGCCGCGCGCTCCGCGTCGCTGCACAGCACCTCGCCGGCCCACTTCTTCGGATCGTAGACGTCGAGGTCGGCCGGCGCGATGTTCCAGTCGCCGCCCAGCACCAGCGGCCGCGCGCGGTCGTGGCGCTCGAGCCAGCGCGAGAGCCCAGCCAGCCACGCCAGCTTGTAGGCGTACTTGTCGCTGCCGACCGCCTGGCCGTTGGGCACGTAGACCGACGCCACCCGCACGCCGGCGACCGTGCCGGCGATCAGCCGGGCCTGCTCGTCGAGCGCCGCCTCGCCGAGCCCGGTGGTCACGTCGGTGATCGGCCCCAGCGCCGCGATCGCCACGCCGTTGTAGGACTTCTGGCCGTGGATCACGACCTGGTAGCCGCGGCTGGTGAACAGCTCGTGGGGGAATCCGGCGTCCTCGACCTTGGTCTCCTGCAGGCACACGCAGTCGGGGCGGGCGGCGTCGAGCCAGGCCCCCAGGCGGGCCGCGCGGGCCCGGATCGAGTTGACGTTCCACGTGACGAGGCGCATCGACCGGACCCTATCACCTGGGCGATAGTCGGCCCATGCGCTCGCTGGTACTCGTCCTGGCCGCCTCGGCCGCCTGCACCGCCGTCGATCTCGGCGCCGCCGATCAGCCGGTGGTCGGCGCCGAGCTGGCCACCGACGATCCCGGCGTGGTCGCGCTGATGACGTCGCAGGGCCGGGTGTTCTGCACCGGCACGCTGGTCTCGCCCGAGACGGTGCTGACCGCCGCCCACTGCATCGCCGAGGCCGGGGGCGATCCGGCGGTCGCGGCGTTCTTCGGCAACGACGCCGCGTCGGCCGGCTCGCGGGTCAGCGTCGACGACTACGCCGCCCACCCCGGCTGGACCGGCGACCTCGCCGGCGGCCACGACCTCGCGGTGCTGCACCTGGTGTCGGCGCAGCCGCTGGCGATGGTCAAGCCGATGAACACCACCGACCTGGCGGCGTTCGTCGGCGCCGACTACCGCGTCGTCGGGTTCGGCATCCACGACCGCACCACCCGCGAGCTCGACGGCAAGAAGCGCGTCGGCCAGATGCGGATCGCGCGGCTCGACGGCGACTACCTCGAGGCCGAGGACGTCGACCCCGATCAGGCCACCGCGATCTGCCAGGGCGACTCCGGCGGCCCCGGCTTCATCATGGTCGGCGGCGTCGAGGTGCTGGCCGGCACCCACTCGTACTCGATCCAGGGCTGCTTCAACCCGTCGGGCGACGCCCGCCCCGACCTGTACATGACGTCCTTCATCCAGCCGTACATCGACAGCCACGATCGCACCTGCCGCGCCGACGGCCTGTGCGTGCGGCTGGGCTGCTCGGCCGATCCCGACTGCCAGCCGTGCGGCGCCGACGGCACCTGCGCCACCGGCTGCCCGCTGCCGGATCCCGACTGCCCCACCAGCGCGCTCGGCGCGATCTGCCAGGCCGACACCCAGTGCGCGACCGGCCAGTGCATCGCCTGGCACGGCGACGTCCACACCCAGTTCTGCTCGCAGCCGTGCGCCGGCCCCGCCGACTGCCCGACGCCCGGCATGAGCTGCGCCGCGGTGCTCGGCGAGGGCATGGTCTGCACCTACGCCGGCCCGCCGCCGGGCGCGCTGGGCCAGGCCTGCGCGGCGCCGGTCGAGTGCGCCGAGTACACCTGCGTCGACAGCGTCTGCACCTACCCGTGCGACGTCCCGCGCGGCCTCTTGTGCCCCGAGGGCTTCGCCTGCGACACGCGCGATCAAGGCGCGACCTACAACTGCTTCGCCACCGCCCCCACCGGCGACGACGACGGCGGCTGCTGTTCGTCGTCGGCGGGCGGGCCGACCTCGATCGGCCTCACGCTCGGCCTGGCCGCGCTGGCCCGCCGCCGCCGCCGCCGCTGACGGGTCGGCCCAAACCGGCTACAGTCGCGCGATGCGCCGCCTCGGTCTCGTCGCGCTCGCCGCCGTGCTCGGCGCCGGCGTGGCCCACGCCAACGGCCGCTTCCCGCAGTCGGTGTCGGTCACCTTCCGCCCCGGCAACACCACCGACATCTACCTCGGCACCACGTTCGGCCTCTTGATCAGCCGCGACGACGGCCACTTCGCGTGGCTGTGCGAGAAGAACGTCGGCTACGAGGGCACCTTCGATCCCAAGTACCGGATCGCCGCTGACGGCACGATCTACGCGACCACCTTCCGCGGCCTGCGGATCAGCCGCGACGGCGGCTGCTCGTTCACCACCGCGACCGCCGATCGCCCAGCCTCGGACCCCGGCTACATCGCCGACATCTGGGTCGACGCCGTCGACGTCAGCGCCACCGGCGAGGTGTGGGTCGCGACCGCCGAGAGCGCGCGCGAGAACAACGTCTTCCACTCGACCGACGGCGGCCGCACCTTCGCCCCCACCGACAACCGGTCGATGCAGATCTGGTGGCGCAGCATCGCGGTGGCGCGCGCCGACGCCCGCCGGGTCTACGTCACCGGCTACCAGGTCAACGTCGGCGGCGACGACGCCGGGCCCACCGCGCCGAGCGTGCACCTGCGGCGCACCACCGACGGCGGCGCCACCTGGGCCGAGCTGCCGGTGGCGGGGTTCACGCTGGGCGGCGCGCCGCTGATCCTGGTCGAGGCGGTGTCGCCGACCAACCCCGACCTGTTGTTCGTGCGCTCGGTGCGCGCCGCGCTGCCGGCCAAGGACAAGCTCTACCGCTCGATCGACGGCGGCATGAGCTTCACCGAGGTGCTCACCACCGACGACGCGATCCGCGGCGTCGTCGTGCGGGCCAGCGGCGAGGTGCTGGTCGCCACCCAGATGGCCGGGGTGTTCCGCTCGACCGACGGCGGCGCCACCTTCACGCCGTTCACCGCGCCGCCCCAGGCCGCGTGCCTGGGCGATCGCGGCGACGCGCTGTTCTCGTGCGGCGCCAACTGGGATCCCGATCTGTTCTCGCTGGGCCGGTCGCCCGACGGCGCCGCCTGGACCAAGGTGTTCCGCTTCGTCGAGATGATCGGCCCGCTGCAGTGTCCGGCCGGCACGCCGCAGCACGATCAGTGCGAGGCGCTGGAGTGGCCGGCGATCCGCGAGCAGTTCGGCATCAAGCCGCCGGTCGACGCCGGCGTCGACGCCCCGGGCGGCCACGGTGGCGGCGACGGCTGTTGCGACGGCGGCGGCGCGGCCGCGCCGGTGCTGGTGGTGGGCGGCCTGGCCGCGGCGCTGCTGCTGCGGCGCCGGCGCAAGCGCCCCTGCTGCGAGTGACGCGGCGCGGGCCGCGCGCCTATTTGTTGGACCGCGGCAGGTCCGAGATCGTGACCTTCGGGTCGAGGTACGCCTTCAGCTTGCCCTCGATGTACTCGACGGCCTTCTTGCGCCACAGGAACCCGGGGTCCTCGCCCTTGAACTGCACCGCGGTGGGGCTGACCGACATCTCACCGTCGATCTTCACCACCAGGTACTTGCCGGCGAAGCGGGCCTTGTCGCCGTTCCACGTGACCTTGATGCCGTGGCGATTGTGGAGGTACTCGCCCAGGACTTCGAGGCGTGCACGCGCATCGCCGACCGGCAACGCGTGCTGGTAGTTGATCTCCATGCGCCGAATGTAGCAAGGCGACGACGAGCGTCAGCAGGAGATCGCGCGAAACCGCTCGCCTACATCGGCGGCGCGTAGCCCGCTACGCACCTCGGCAATCCGCTTCACGGTGCGCGCGGCGCGACGTCGTCGTGAGCGAACCGCCACCGCACCACGCGGCCGTCGATGCGGACCGCCTGGGCCTTCGCCAGCGGCGCGAACTCGGGGTCGCCGGTGAGCCGGACCCCGAGCGCCGAGATCCCGGGCTCGTGGCCGACCAGCACGACGGTGCCGTCGGGATCGAGCCCGGCCAGCGCCGCCACCACGTCGCCGGTGCGGCCCTCGGGCGCCAGCGCCGGCACGCAGTCGATGGGCCCGGTCCACTCCAGCGTCGCGGCCACCAGCTCGACGGTCATCACCGCGCGGGTCAGCGGGCTGGTCCACACCGCCGTCGGCGTGCAGTCGTGCCAGCGCAGGCGGCGACCCAGCTCGCGGGCCTGCTCGCGGCCGGCCGCGCTGAGCGGCCGCGCGTGGTCGGGCAGATCGCGGCGCTCCTCGATGGCGTGGGCGTGGCGCACCAGGAAGACGATCACGCCGCGAGCGTCGCGGCGGGCGGCGGGCGCTGTCAACCACCTGCTACCCCGCGATTCCTTGTGCCGCCCATCGGCGCGGGTGACAATGGCGACAATGAGGGGATCTCCAGGCGCTAGCCTTGTCTTGTGTCTCGCCGTCACCGCCGCCAGCGTGACGGCATGTAGCGACGACGAACCCGTCGACGGGGTGACGCTGGGCGAGGCGGTCGACGAGGTCGTCGTCGGCTCGTTCGCGGCCCGGTTCGACGACACGCTGGTCGGCGGCGGCGTCGTCGCCCAGGGCGCGTCGATGGCCGGCCGCGAGGACGCCACGGTCAACGCGTCCGCCGCGATCACGATCGCCGGCATCCCGGCCGGCGCGACGGTCAGCCGGGCGCTGTTGTACTGGTCGATCTCCGGCGGCAGCGACACCACGGCCACGGTCAACGCGGTCGCGGTCACCGGCACGGCGCTGGCCACCGCCGGCGACACCTGCTGGGGCGTCAACAACACCACGTTCCGCGCCGACGTCACCGCCCGGGTGACCGGCAACGGCGTCTACACCATCGGCGGCCTGCCGTCGTCGACGGTCGCCACCGGCGCCGACACCGACGGCGTCGCGCTCGTGGTCACCTACCAGAACCCGACCTCGGGCATCCGGCGGCGGGTGATGATCCGCGACGGCGCGATCACCTCGTCGGGCACCAACGAGACCGTCACCGACACCTTCACCGGCGTCGCCGCGCCGATCGCCTCGGCCGGGCGGTTCCACCTGGTGGTCGGCGACGGCCAGACCACCGCCGACGGCAACGTGGTGTTCAACGGCACGGTGCTCGGCGCCAGCCAGTTCTCGGGCAGCGACGGCAGCCTGTGGGACACCAACAGCTACAACGTGACGGTGCCGGCCGCGCTGGCGAACGCGACGTGGTCGAGCGGCACCAGCAGCGACTGCCTGGTCTACGCCGCGGCGGTCGTCGACTGGAACGTCGGCGTGTGCGGCGACACCGTGCGCACCGGCGGCGAGGCCTGCGAGCAGGGCAACACCACCAACGGCGACGGCTGCTCCGCCAGCTGCAACGTCGAGCCCGGCTGGAGCTGCACCGCCGCGGTGCCGGCGGTGTGCACGCCGATCTGCGGCGACGGCATCCGCACCGGCACCGAGCAGTGCGACCAGGGCAACGTCGCCAACGGCGACGGCTGCTCGTCGACCTGCCAGATCGAGACCGGCTGGACCTGCACCGGCTCGCCCAGCGTGTGCACGACGACCTGCGGCGACGGCGTCCGCGCCGGCGCCGAGCAGTGCGACCAGGGCAACGTCGCCAACGGCGACGGCTGCTCGTCGACCTGCCTGATCGAGGCCGGCTGGACCTGCACCGGCGCCCCGAGCACCTGCACCACCACCTGCGGCGACGGCATCCGCGCCGGCGCCGAGCAGTGCGACCAGGGCAACACCACGCCCGGCGACGGCTGCTCGGCGACCTGCACGATCGAGCCCGGCTGGACCTGCACCGGCGCCCCCACCAGCACCTGCACGACCACCTGCGGCGACGGCATCCGCGCCGGCGCCGAGGCCTGCGACGACGGCGACACGATGGGCGGGGACGGCTGTAGCAACACCTGCGCGATCGAACCCGGGTGGACCTGCACCGGCGTCACGCCGTCGGTGTGCATCACGACCTGTGGCGACGGCGTCGTCGCCGGCGCCGAGGCCTGCGACGACGGCGGCACCGCCCCCGGCGACGGCTGCAGCAACGTCTGCGTGGTCGAGCCGGGCTGGACCTGCGTCGGCTCACCGTCGGCGTGCGCCACCACCTGCGGCGACGGCGTCCGCGCCGGCGCCGAGGCCTGCGACGACGGCGACACGACGAGCGGCGACGGCTGCAGCAACGCGTGCGCGGTCGAGCCGGGCTGGACCTGCGTCGGCGCCCCGCTGTCGGTGTGCACCACCACCTGCGGCGACGGCGTGATCGCCGGCGCCGAGACCTGCGACGACGGCAACGGCGCCAGCCTCGACGGCTGCTCCGGGACCTGCGTCACCGAGCCGGGCTGGACCTGCGTCGGCGCCCCCAGCCGCTGCACCACCAGCTGCGGCGACGGCATCATCGCCGGCGGCGAGGCCTGCGACGACGGCAACACCGCCACCGGCGACGGCTGCGACGCCACCTGCGCCATCGAGGCCGGCTGGTACTGCCTCAACCAGCCCAGCACTTGCACCGAGCTGTGCGGCGACGGCCTGGTGGTCGGCGACGAGCAGTGCGACGACATGAACACCACCGCCGACGACGGCTGCTCGGCCACCTGCACCGTCGAGCCGGGCTGGTCGTGCACCGGCGAGCCCAGCACCTGCACCACCGGCTGCGGCGACGGCATCGTCGCCGGCGCCGAGGCCTGCGACGACGGCAACACCGCCGACGGCGATGGCTGCTCGCGGATGTGCACGGTCGAGCCGGGCTGGAGCTGCGCCGACGAGCCGTCGGCCTGCGAGACCCAGTGCGGCGACGGCATCCGGGTGCGGTCCGAGGAGGAGTGCGACGACGACAACGAGACCAACGGCGACGGCTGCGACGACCAATGCGAGATCGAGGACGGCTGGCTGTGCGAGCCCGACCAGGGCATCGAGACCAGCCAGTGCCAGGCGCTGTCGGTGGCCGGCGGCGGCTGTTCGACCGGCGGCGGCGGCGGGCTGCCGCTGGCCGCGCTGGTGATCGGCCTGGGCCTGATCGTCCGCCGGCGCCGCGCCGCGGGCGCGGTGGTCGCGATGCTCGGCCTGGGCGCCGCGGCCCCGGCCGCCCGCGCCCAGGTGGTGACCGGCGACGCCGACTACTCGGCCGAGCGCTTCCAGCTGGCGATGGACCGCCGCGGCGTGCTCGGCGTCGAGGCGCCGACCACCCCCGGCCACCTCAAGCTCGACGTCGGCTTCTGGCTCGGCTACGCCAACGACCCGCTGACCGTGCGGGTCGGCGACGATCGCGAGCGGCTGGGCGCGCTGGTCAGCGACCGGATCGGCGCCGACCTGGTGGCGTCGATCGGCGTCGGCCGGCGGTTCGAGGTCGGCCTGACCGCGCCGCTGATCCTGTCGCAGTCCGACGACCTCGGCATGCTCAGCGTGTCGAGCGGCAGCCTGTCGTCGTTCGGGCTCGGCGACGTCACGCTCACCCCGAAGGTGGCGCTGCTCGACGGCTCGGTGGCGGTGGCGGTGGCCGCGGCGATCGGCCTGCCCACCAGCGGCGGCGCGTCGTACTTCGGCGACGGCGGCGTCACCGCCTCGCCGGCGCTCCTGGTCGGCCACCGCGCCGGCGCGCTGCGGCTCTTGGCCAACCTCGGCTACCGGGTGCGCCCGACCGCGGCGATGAGCGGGCTGGCGATCGACGACGAGCTGTTCGCGCGGGCCGGCGTCGGCTACCGCGCCGGCAAGGCCGACGTGATGGCCGAGCTCAGCTTCGCGACCCCGGCGGCGGCGCCGCTCGACGACTACAACGGCAACCACGCCGAGGCCCGCGGCGGCGTCGGCGTCGACGTCGTCCCCGGCATCCGGGTGTTCGCGGCGGCCGGCCTCGGCCTCGCCGCCGGCTTCGGCACCCCCGACTGGCGCGCGCTGGGCGGGCTGTGGTTCGGCTCGAAGGAGGCCGCCGGCGAGCTCGCGGGCCCGCGCGACACCGACGGCGACGGCATCGTCGACCCGCTCGACAAGTGCGTCAGCGAGCCCGAGACCATCAACAGCTACCAGGACGACGACGGCTGCCCCGACGATCCCGACCCCGACCACGACGGCATGATCGGCGACGACGACGCCTGCCCGACCGAGCCCGAGACCAAGAACGGCTTCCAGGACAAGGACGGCTGCCCCGACGCCGTGCCCGACACCGACGGCGACGGCCTGTCGGATCCGGCCGACAGCTGCCCGACCAAGCCCGAGGACGCCGACGGCTTCGAGGACGACGACGGTTGCCCCGACGAGGACAACGACGCCGACACCGTGCTCGACGCCGCCGACCGCTGCCCCACCGAGGCCGGCGTGGTCGACAACGGCGGCTGCCCCGACGGCGATCGCGACGGCGACACCGTCGTCGACCGCCTCGACAACTGCCCCGACGAGCCGGGCACGGTCAAGAACTTCGGCTGCAAGGACAAGCAGCTGGTGGTGTTCAAGGGCGGGACGATCGAGCTGCTCGACGTCGTCTACTTCAAGACCAACAAGGCGATCATCGAGAAGCGCTCGTTCAAGCTGCTGCGCAACGTCGCCATCGTGATCAACGCCCACCCCGAGATCAAGAAGGTCACCGTCGAGGGCCACACCGACACCCAGGGCGACGACGCCTACAACAAGGACCTGTCGCAGCGGCGCGCCGCGGCGGTGGTCGAGATGCTGGTCGCCAACGGCGTCGACGGCTCGATGCTCGACGCGATCGGCTACGGCGAGGAGCGCCCGATCGCCGACAACCGCACCAAGAAGGGCCGGGCCAAGAACCGCCGCGTCGAGTTCGTCGTCGAGGGCATCACCGGCAACGTCCAGAACGTCAACTCGGCGCCCACCGGCGAGACGCTCGAGTAGCGCGGACGGCGCGCGCGGTCACGGCTTGCGCGAGACCTGCCAGTCGCCGGTCTGGAGCTGGCCGTTGGCGCTGACCTTGGTCTCGAAGCTGCCGCTGATGGTGTCGCCGGCGACGGTGCCGGTGAACGTGGTCTCGACCTCGCAGCTGCAGTTGGGGTCGGTGTAGGGCGCGACCGAGCCGCTGATCTTGCCGCCCTCGACCGCGACGAACTCGATCTTCAGCGGCGGCGCGTCGGGGGCGCCCATGTGGATCTCGCCGACGGCGGTGTGCCGGCCCAGCTCGAGGGAGAAGTCGATCGTGCCGTCGCGGCCCGACTCGACGCCGTGGTAGTCGCCGGTCCAGTCGCCGACGATCTTGGCCATCTCGTTGTCGTCGCCCTTGACCTCGACGGCCTTCTGGCTGCCGCCGCAGGCGGCCAGGGCGATCGCGAACGTGAAGAGGAGGTTGCGCATGGCGCGCGATCTTGCCACAGGCCCCCGCCGCGGGTGCGGGCGACATCGGCGCGCACCGGGGCTGCGATCGGGTAACGTCGGGCTCGTGACCCTCTCCCGACGCGACGCCCTCCGGGGCCTCGGCATGATCGTCGGCGGCGCCACCTTGGGCTGTGGTGGCGACGACGACGCCACCGCGACCGACGCCGCCGCTCCCGACGCCCGCCCGATCGACGCCCGCCCGCCCGACGCCCCGCCCATCGACGCCGCGCCGATCGACGCGCCCAGCGCCGCCGCGATGCTGGCGGCCATCGACACCTTCGTGGTGCTGATGATGGAGAACCGGTCGTTCGACCACTACCTGGGCTCGCTGCGGCTGCTCGAGGGCCGGACCGACTGCGACGGGCTCACCGGCGCCGAGTCGAACCCGGCGCCCGGCGGCGCGCCGGTGCCGGTCCACCGGCTCGACGACTTCACGCCGGCCGATCCGCCCCACGACTGGGACCCGTGCCACGAGCAGTGGAACCTCGGCGCCAACGACGGCTTCGTCCGCGCCCACGCCGGCGCGTCGCAGGCTGACGTGATGGGCTACCACACCCGGGCCCAGCTCCCGATCACCTACGCCGTGGCCGACGCCGGCGCGACCTGCGATCGGTGGTTCGCGTCGGTGATGGGGCCGACCTGGCCCAACCGGTTCTACCTCCACGGCGCGACCTCCAACGGCCGCCAGAGCAACCTGCCGGTGGTCGGGTTCCGCAACATCTTCGCGGCGCTCGACGACGCCGGCGTCAGCCACACCAACTACTACTCCGACGTCGCGTGGGCGGTCGGCGGCTACGGCAAGCTCTCGGGCAACGCGCCGATCGAGGACTTCTTCACCGCCGCCGCCGCCGGCACGCTGCCCAGCTACTCGCTGATCGATCCGGCGTTCTTCGGCGGCGGCGCCAACGACGACCACCCGTCGCACGACGTCCGGCTGGGCCAGGCGCTGATCGCCAGCGTGGTCAACGCGATCGCCGCCTCGCCGCAGTGGGGCCGGTGCCTCTTGATCATCACCTACGACGAGCACGGCGGCTTCTACGACCACGTGCCGCCGCCGGTGACGCTCGACGAGCGCGAGGAGTTCCGGCAGCTCGGCTTCCGCGTGCCGACCCAGCTGATCGGCCCGACCGTGCGCCGCGGCGAGATCGTCTCGACGCCGCTCGAGCACGCGTCGATCATCGCGACCTTGTGCCGGCGCTTCGGCATCGCGCCGCTCAACGCCCGCGTCACCGGCTCCAACGACGTCTCGGCCTGCCTCGACCCGGCGCGGCTCGGCGCCCCGCACGCCCCGCCGACCCTGCCGCCGGTGCCGATGGCGCGCGCCGCGCTCGCCAAGCGCCAGCCCTCCGACGCCCACGCCGAGCTGGCCGCCGCCCTCGACGCCATGGACCTGCCGCCCGGCCTCGACCGCCGCGGCGATCCCGCGGTCACCGCGCGCTTCCTCGACTGGGCCGAGCGCCTGGGCGCGATCCGCTGGACCGACTGAGCCGAGACGCGGGCACGTCGCGGCCGGCGGTCAGTTGTCGGCCGGCGCCACGATCTCGAACCACAGCGTGCGATCGCGGCTGCAGCGCTGGCAGCGGGCGCGCACCTCGCGGCGGCGCTGATCGTCGACGGCGCGGGCGTCGTGGTCGAGCACCTTGAGCGGGCCGCCGCAGTGGCCGCACGGCAGCGCCGCGGCGCGGGCCTCGATGACGACGGCGCTGTCGACGACGATCGGCCAGTCGCGGGCCCCGCCCGGCTCGAGCCGCGCGATGCGATCGCGGGTGCGGGTCACCGCCTGGGCGGCGCGGTCGGCGGCGCGGCGCTCGCTGCGGGCGCGCGGTTTCTTCGAGGCCACGCCGCGAGCCTGCCACAGCGCGCGGTACGATGGGCCGGGTGAGCCACCGGCGACGCGACGTGCTGCGCCTGGGCGCGATGCTGGTCGGCGCCCGGCTCCTGGGCTGCGGCAAGGGCGAGCGCGCTCGCCCAGCGGCCACCGCGGCGGCCACCAGCGACGCCGGAGCGACCGACGCCGCCACCGCGCCGCCCGGCGCCGCCACCGACGCCGCGCCCGCGCCGACGTCGACCCACGCCGACGTGGTCGTGATCGGCGCCGGCATGGCCGGGCTGGCCGCGGCGCGCGCGCTGGCCGACGCCGGCGTCGCGGCGATCGTCGTCGAGGGACGCGACCGCATCGGCGGCCGGGTGTGGACCGATCGCTCGCTCGGCGTGCCGCTCGATCTCGGCGCGTCGTGGATCCACGGCGTGCGCGGCAACCCGCTCACCGCGCTGGCCGACCGACTCGGCGCGCGCCGCGTCGCCACCGACTACGACGATCATGCGATCCGCGATCACACCGGGCGCCTGCTGTCGGCCGGCGAGCGCCGCGCGATCGCCCGCGGCCTGGCCGAGGTGCTGGCCCGGGTCGACGCCGACAGCGAGCGCCGCGACGCCGACCGCGACCTGGCGGCGGCGATCGCCGCGGTGGTCGCCGAGCTCGAGCCGTCGCCGCGCGAGCGCGAGCTCCTGGCCTACGCGATCGCCAGCGTCATCGAGCACGAGTACGCCACCGCGATCGCCGAGCTGTCGCAGTTCGAGCGCGACTACGGCGACGCGTACGGCGGCGGCGACGTGATCTTCGCCGAGGGCTACGACCAGCTGCCCCGGGCGCTGGCGGCCGGCCTCGACGTGCGCACCGGCCACGCGGTCACCGCGATCGCCCACGGCGCGGACGGCGTGACCGTCACGACCAGCCGCGGCGCGATCACCGCCGCCCGCGCGCTGGTCACGCTGCCGCTCGGCGTGCTGCAGGCCGGCGCGGTCGGCTTCGAGCCGCCGCTGCCGCCGCGCAAGCGGGCCGCGATCGCGGCGCTCGGCGTCGGCGTGCTCGACAAGCTGTACCTGAAGTTCCCGCGGGTGTTCTGGGACGACGCGACGCTGCTCGGCCACGTCGCGCCGGCCGACGCCGCGGGGCAGTGGGCCGAGGGCCTCAACCTGCACGCGCTGACCGGCCAGCCGATCTTGCTGCTGTTCAACGCCGGCGCCTACGCCGCCTCGCTCGAGGCGATGGCCGACGACGCGATCGTCGACGCGGCGATGGCGGCGCTGCGCGCGATGTACGGCGCCGACGTCCCGGCGCCCGACGCCACGCTGATCACCCGCTGGGGCCGCGACCGCTTCGCCGGCGGCAGCTACAGCCACCTGCGGCCGGGCGCCACCGGCGCCGACCTCGACGCGCTGGCGGCGCCGGTCGACGATCGGCTGTACTTCGCCGGCGAGGCGACCCACCGCCACCACCCGGCGACGGTGCACGGCGCCTACCTGTCGGGGCTGGCCGCCGCCGACGCGATCGTGCGCGCGGCCAGCCGCTGAATCACCCGGCGACGGTGACGCGCAGCGGCTTGTAGCCCGAGTCGGGGTCGTTGCCCTTGGCCTCGAGCCGCCCGCGCACCTGGTACAGGTTCTTGGTCCAGCGGCCGTCGAAGCTGGGCTGCAGGGTCGGCGGCACGTTGATCACGCCCTCGACGGTCTTGCTCGCGCCGGCGCCGAGCACGAACTCGCCGCACAGCTGGAACTCCTGCGTCGAGTGCGACAGCGACCGGTGGTAGTCCTCGGAGAACTTCTGCTCCTCCTTCTTGGGGATGTGGATCTGCTCCACGCCCTCGAAGTCGACGTAGACGCCCTTGCTCTTGATCTCGGCGCCCTTCGACGTGACGGTGACCTTCACCGCCAGCGAGCCGCCGGCCGCCACCTTCTCGGCGTACTGGATCTCTACGGTGGCGGCGCCGCCGGTGACGGCGTGCACGGCGCCCTTGAGCTTGTCGAGGAGTCCCATGGTCTTGTCCTGATCGCGGTGGGAGCGGGCGCGCCCGGGGAGGATCCCCGCGCGCGCGGCTCCGCGTCGACGCCACGATGAGCACGACCCGGGCCAGGTCGCAACCACGGAGTTCCGCGGGGTCGGGAGCGGCGGCGGGTGCAGGCCGCCCCAGATCGCCGGTCGCCGCGGGTCCGCGTGGCCCCGGTCGACGCGCGCCGCGGCTCACCCGGGCGTCGGCAGCGCCGCCTGGGCGAACTCGCGCAGCATCCGCGTCGCGCCGGTGGCCGCGGGGTCGAGCTCGGCCGCCAGCGCGCGCCACGCCTCGGGGGGCCGCGCGATCCCGGCCGCGGTGACCTGGTCGACGAAGTCGACGATGGCCGCGGCGATCGCGCGCTCGCTGGCCCGCACCGTCGCGCACAGCGCGGCCCAGCGGTCGTCGCCCGGCGGGGGCGGCGGCGCGGCGGCGATCGCGGCGCTGGTCGAGGCCGCGGCCCGGGCGACGCGCAGGAGCCCGTCGGTGTCGGTGTCGCCCGGCCGCGCGACCGCGGCCGCCATCGCGCGCGCGAACCGCAGATCGTAGCGGGCGCCGAGCGCGAACGGCCGACCGCCGGGGCCGGGCAGGTGGACGAGCACCTCGTCGTCGGGGTTGTCGGGCAGCGCCAGGCCGTGGGTCGACGCCAGCACCGCGTTGTCATGCCGGCCGTACGAGATCTGGATCTCCTCGCCCGCGGCCAGCGCCCGCGCCGCCCGCACCTCGAACCGCCGCGCCGCCGCGTCGTAGCCCCAGGTGGCGTCGATCCGGCCGTGATCGATCAGGTCGGCGATCGGCACCAGCGCCCGCGCGCTGCCGTCATCGTCGGCGATGCGGAAGCACCGCGTGCCCGCCACCAGCCGGCCCCAGGCGAAGTCGCCCAGCGCCACCACGGCCAGGTCGGGCACCAGCTCGGCGACGAACGCCAGGTCGCCGCGGCAGCCGTCGGCCTGGTCGACGATCATCGCCAGCGCCCGGGTGCCGGCGAGCGCCGCCACCTCCGCCGCCGATCGGTGCAGCGCCAGCCACGGGTACGCCGGCGGCAGCGCGTCGAGGTACGGCCGCCACCGCGACGCCGGGTCGGCGTGCTCGCGCACCAGCCACAGCCCGAGCGTGCTGTGGCGGCTCGCCATCATGGTCTCGATCTCCTTGACCGTCGCGATCAGCGGGCGCGCCCCGATGTCGACGTCGGTGATCATCAGCGCGCGCGGCACCGCGATCAGCAGCGCGCCGGCCGCCACGTCGGCCCGGGCCCGCGCGGTGCGGTTGCCGTCGGCGGCGGTGACGATCTCGATCGGCTCGAACCACGCGCCCTCGCCCGCCGCCCAGGCCAAGAGCGCCGGCACCGCGTCGGGCCGCGCCGCCGCCGCGCGCACCGGCAGCGGCGCCCAGGTCGTCGGGTCGAACCCGGCGCTCACGCTGGCCACGCAGCCATGGCGCGACGATGCCAGCCGCCGGCCGCGAGATCAATCCGCCGCCGCGGGGCGGGCGTGGTCGATCGCGACCTGGGCGTAGCCGCGCATCAGCCGCGCCGCGCCGACCGCGTCGGGCGCGATCGCGTCGACCACCGCCTGCCACGCCGCCACCGACCGGTCGCAGCCGCCGCGGGTGACCTCGTCGACGAACGCCAGGATCGCCGGGACGATCGCCCGCTCGCTCGCGCACACCGTCGCGCACAGCTCGGCCCACGCCGGGTCGTCGGCCGACGCCGCCGGGGTCAGCGCGATCGTCGCGCCGCGGTCCATCACCGCGGCGGCGATCCGGGTCAGGGCGTCGGCCTCGCGGGTGTCGGGCCAGGCCAGCGCGGTCGCCATCGCCAGCTGGAAGCGTGGGTCGTAGGCGGTGCCGATCGCCAGCTGGCGCCCGCCGTCGTGGGTCGCGAGGTGGATCACGATCTCGTCGTCCGGGTTGGACGGCGCGGCGAAGCCGTACGCCGACAGCAGCTGGGCGTTCTCGTGGTGGCCGTAGGAGATCGTGACCGGCTCGCCGGCGCCGAGCGCGCGCGCCGCGACCACCTCGAACCGCTGGTGCGCGTCGTCGTAGCCCCAGTGCGCGGCGTCGGCCCCGTGATCGAACATGTCGGCGACCGGCACCAGCGCGCGGACGCTGCCGTCGGCCGCGGCGATCCCGTAGCACCGGCTGCCGGCCACCGCGCGGCCCCACGCGAACTCCGCCAGCGACGGCGGGTCCGGCGCCCGGCCCGCGATCAGCGCGTGGTCGGCGCGGTAGCTCTCGGCCTGGGCCACGATCGCGGCCAGCGCGGCGGTGCCCGCCAGGCCGATCAGCTGCGCCGCCGGGCGATGGATCGGCAGCCACGGGTAGGCCGGCGGCAGCGCGTCGAGGTAGCGCCGCCACGGCGAGGCCGGGGCGGACCGCTCGCTCACCAGCCACCGCGCCACCAGGCTGTGGCGCGACGCCAGCTGGTCCTGGTGCGGCACCAGCGGCGCCACCGCCGGGTGCGCCGCGACGTCGACGTCGGTGATCATCAGCCGCCGCGGCACGATCACCAGCGGCTCCCCCGCCGCCACCGCCCGCCGGGTCACCACGCCGCGGTTGCCGTCGGCGGCCACCGCGATCGCGATCGGCTCGAACCACGCGCCCTCGGCCACCGCCCACGCCAGCAGCGCGTCGACCGCGCCCGCGGGCGGCGGCGCGGTCGGCAGCGGCAGCGGC
>Ga0073899_10002373_pt1 | contig 16969 bp, 17 predicted proteins | sample KloWWTmetaKNB5Ph_FD_88975 | JGI IMG/M metagenome (GOLD analysis project Ga0073899, IMG submission 88975) | Active sludge microbial communities from Klosterneuburg, Austria, studying microevolution and ecology of nitrifiers - Klosterneuburg... | ecosystem: Engineered > WWTP > Aerobic digester >...
ATCCCTTCGCCGTGGCCCTTGACGGCGTACTCGGGCAGCATCTCGCAGAAGTCCTTCCACTGGCCGGCCTCCCACATCTCGAGCACGCGGCGGTCGAGCTGCTCCAGGAAGGGGCTCCAGATCTTGAAGGCGTATTCCGGCGCCAACCCGTTCTGGGCGAAGCGGTGGCTCAGGCTGCCGCTGGCCAGGAAGGCCACCGTGCCGTCGTAGTGCTCTTCGACCGCCTTGCGCATCGCCCAGCCGAGGCGGGCGCTGTCGTTGAGGTAGTGCACCGTGCACAGCGCCGAGACCGAGATGGCCTTGAAGTGCTGGTCGGTGTTCATGTAGCGCATCGGCACCAGGGTGCCGTACTCCGGGTCCAGCGTGGTGTTGTCGTGCGCCAGGGTCTCGACACCGAAATCGCTGCAGACCTGGCCGAGCAGCTTGCCCAGCTTCGGGTTGCCCGGACACTCGAAGGGCATGTTGCTGATGAAGTGCGGCAGCTCGTTGCTGGTGTACAGCCCCTTGAAGTGCGGCGCGCAGTTGATGTGGTAGTTCGCGTTGACCAGCCAGTGGGTGTCGAACACGACGATGGTGTCCACGCCCAGCTCGCGGCAGCGCCGGCCGATCTCGATGTGGCCGTCGATGGCGTCCTGGCGCGTGCCCTGGCGCTCGCCAGGCCCTTCGCTCAGGTACATGGACGGGACGTGGGTGATCTTGCCGACGAGTGCGAGTTTGCCCATGGTGTGTCTCCTAAAAAGGCGGGTGGCGTCATGCGCAGGCGCAGACGCGGGGGGCTCCGTTGCGCTCATGTCCTCCGGTCCGGGCTGAAGCCCGGCCCTCCCCCTTTACTTCGCTCCACGGAGCCCCCCACATCTGCGCCTGGGGTGCTGCTCCTCGAACAGTGCAGGCGTCAAACACCCCAGTGCGGGATGTGGTGCGAGCCCAGGCTCACCGCCACGTTCTTCGGCTCCAGGAAGACCTCGTAGCTCCAGGTGCCGCCCTCGCGGCCGGTGCCGCTGGCCTTGGTGCCGCCGAAGGGCTGGCGCAGGTCGCGCACGTTCTGGCTGTTGACGAAGCACATGCCGGCCTCGATGCCCGCGGCCACGCGGTGGGCCTTGCCGATGTTCTCGGTCCAGACATAGCTGCTCAGGCCGTAGGCGATGTCGTTGGCGATGCGTACCGCATCCGCCTCGTCCTCGAAGGGGATCAGGCAGGCCACCGGGCCGAAGATCTCGTCCTGCGCGATCTTCATGCGGTTGTCGACGTCGGCGAACACGGTGGGCCGCACGAAGTTGCCGCGCGCCAGATGCGCCGGCAGGTCGGGCGCGTCCAGGCCGCCGCAGAGCAGCGTGGCGCCTTCCTTGGGGCCCAGCTCGATGTAGCTGCGCACCTTGGCGAGGTGGCCGGGGCTGATCATCGGGCCGACGAGGGTCCGCTCGTCCAGCGGGTCGCCCACGGTGATGCGCCGGGCGCGCTCGGCGAACTTGGCGGCGAAGTCGGCGTAGATCGACTTCTGCACCAGGATGCGGCTGCCGGCGGTGCAGCGCTCGCCGTTGTTGGAGAAGATCATGAAGACCGCGGCGTCCAGCGCCCGGTCCAGGTCGGCATCGGCAAAGATCACGAAGGGGCTCTTGCCGCCCAGCTCCATGCTGAACTTCTTCAGCCCCGCGCTCTTGACGATGCGGTTGCCGGTGGCCGTCGACCCGGTGAAGCTGATGGCGCGCACGTCCGGGTGGCTGACCAGCGGCTCGCCGGTCTCGGCGCCGTAGCCGTGCACCACGTTGAGCACGCCGGGCGGGATGCCCGCCTCCAGCGCCAGCTCGCCCAGGCGCGCGGCGGTCATGGGCGACAGCTCGCTCATCTTCAGCACCGCGGTGTTGCCGAAGGCGAGACACGGCGCCGTCTTCCAGGTGGCCGTCATGAAGGGCACGTTCCACGGCGAGATCAGCGCGCACACGCCCACCGGGTGAAAGAGGGTGTAGTTCAGGTGCGTGGGCGTGGGGTAGGTGTGGCCATCCACCCGGGTGCACATCTCGGCGAAGTAGTGGAAGTTGTCCGCCGCGCGCGGCACCAGCTGCTTGCCGGTCTGGCTGATGGTCTGGCCGGTGTCCTGGGTCTCGGTCTGCGCCAGCTCGGGCACGTGCTTCGTGATCAGCTCGCCCAGCTTGCGCATCAGCGCGGCGCGCTCGGTGGCGGGGCGGGCGGCCCAGGCCGGGAAGGCGGCCTTGGCGGCGGCGACGGCGGCGTTCACCTCGTCACTGCCGCCACGGGCGACTTCGGCGAGCGTCTCCTGCGTGGCGGGGTTGACGGTCTCGAAGTACTCGGTGCCGGCGACGGTCTGGCCGCCGATCAGGTGGTCGATGCGCATGGTGGGGGTTCCTTGCCGAATGGCGGGTCTTATCTGCCGAAGAGGTCGTCGCCGACGATCGTGTTCACCAGCCGGCCAATGCCGTCGATCTCGGTGACGACCTCGTCGCCCTCGTTGACGTTCACGACGCCTTCGGGCGTGCCAGTGAGGATCACGTCGCCGGCCTGCAGGGTCATGAAGGCACTGAGGTACTCGATCAGCGCGGGAATGTCATTGACCATGTGGGCGGTCGTGCCCTGCTGCGTGACCTGGCCGTTCACGAGCGTGCGCAGGCCCAGTGCGTGCGGATCGGCCACGTCCTCGGCGGGCACGAACCAGGGGCCCAGCACCGTGCCGCCGTCGCGGTTCTTGACGCGCAGGTTGGGGCGGTACCAGTTTTCGAGGTAGTCGCGGATGGCGTAGTCGTTGCAGACGGTGTAGCCGGCCACGTGGGCCATCGCGTCGGCGCGGGCGACGTGGCGCGCCGTGCGGCCGATCACCACCGCCAGCTCGCACTCGTAGTGCATGAAGGCCACGCCACGCGGGCGGCGGGTCTGGCCGCGGTGGCCGATCACCGCACCGGGCGTCTTCAGGAAGACCAGCGGCTCGTCCTTGGACGTGACCGTCAGCTCCTTGCTCAGCTCCTTGAGGTGGTCGGCGTAGTTCAGGCCCAGCGCGATCACGCTGCCCACCTCGAAGGGCGGTAGCCAGACGACCTGGTCCTCGGCGACGACACGGCCGTCGGCCAGGCGCAGGCCCTTGGCGGAGCCGAGGTCGTGCTCGAAGGCGGTGTGGATGGCACCGGCGTAGGCGACGCGGGCGGTCTTCATGCGGCGCTCCCTTCGTGGTCTGCTTCCTGGACGAGGCGGTTCGTCAGCCGGCCCACGCCGTCGATCTCGACGCTCACCGTCTGCCCGGCCAGCGCCCGCGGCCCACCGTGCGAGACGCCCAGCAGCAGCACGTCGCCCGGGTTCAGCGTCATGAACTCGCTCACGTCGGCGATCAGCTGAGCCACGCCACGCACGCGCTCGCCGGTGTCGGTGGCCTGGGCCAGCGCGCCGTCGATCCACACCCGCACCGCCAGCGCATCGGGGTCGGCCACCGCGCCGGCCGGCACGACCACGCTGCCCAGCGGGCAGGAGCGGTCACGCACCTTGAAGCGGGCACCGGGGCGGTAGTGCGGCGTGTCGCCGGGGATCGGCGCGCTCAGGTCGTTGGCCACCAGGTAGCCGGCGACATGGGCCAGCGCCTCGGCGGCAGGCACACGGCAGGCGACGCGGCCGATCACGATGCCCAGCGTCGCGCCCACGTCCAGGCCGTCCGTGCCGGCGGGGACTTCGTCGCCGTCGGCCGCCAGCGCGTTGCGCGGCTGCACCGCCAGCACCGGCGCGTTCGGCAGCGCCTTGTACGGCGCACGCAACGCCGCATCGCCCAACGCCGCGAGTTGCAGGCGATGATTGAGCAGGGCGCTGACGACCACGCCGGACAACCGCCAGGGCGGGACGTCGACGCGCACACGCGGCGCTGAAAGTGGCAGGGGGGAGAGGTTCATCGGCGGCTGGCTGGTGAATTCACTAACGTATTAGCAAATGTATTCACTAAGATGTGAGCATGTCAACCGCTGACAAACCCGCCCGGTCTCCCGCCTCGCTGCCCGCTGCCGAGCCCATCGACCCGCCCGAACTGCGCCGCGCCGGTTTCACGCACCGCAACCTGCCGCTGCTGCTGCTGCATGCGCGCGAGAGCGTGATCGGGCACTTCCGCCCGGTCCTCAACGCGCACGGCATCACCGAGCAGCAGTGGCGCATCGTGCGCGCGCTGCTGGAGCGCGGGCCGCTGGAGCCGCGCCAGATCGGCGAGGTCTGCCGCATCTCCAGCCCCAGCCTGGCGGGGGTGCTGGCGCGCATGGACGACCTGGGGCTGGTGACCCGCGAGCGCCTGGCGCATGACCAGCGCCGCGTGCGGGTGAGCCTGACCGAGCGCTCCCGCGTGCTGGCCGCCACGCTGGCGCCACAGATCGAGGCGGTCTACGAGGCCATCGAGACGCACATCGGGCGCGATTTCATCGAGCGTTTCTACACCACGCTGGACGAGTTGATCGGCCTGCTGGGCGAACTGCCACCCGTGGACGCCGACTGATCGGCCCAGCCGGCCCGCTGCCGGTCCACCGGCCGCAGGTCAAGGGCGGGCAAAAAGCAGTTCAGAAACCCGCTGGCGGCGCGGGCGTGCGACCGATGGGCAGCTCGCCCGCGGTAGGGACGCGCCACTCGGGCGCGGACCGAGCCTGCGCGCCCTGCCGCTGGGCACGCACCTCGGCATCGGTTGCGTGCACGAAATCGTTCCCCAGTTGCACCAGCTCGGTGCTGCCGCAGGAGCGGCACAGGCTCAACACGGCCCTGGCGTACTCAGGCGGGCCGAGCAGCAGCCCCACATCGACGGCCTCGCCAAGCTCATGCAGCAGCAGGTCGTGGATGCGCTGGGCGATGCGCAGGCGGTTCTGGGCAGAAGGTTCCATGGCTTGTTGTGCTCCCGAAAGCCATGGTCCATGCAGGTGACGTGCCGCACCATTGCGGCAAACACGCAAAATTGAAGCAATCCGTATCCGGAAGATGCCTGCGTCGGGCGCGGTGTGGCATCTGCACGGGCCAGCGGGGTCCGTCCCGGGCCAGACCCTCGCCGGCCCGGCGAGGGCGTCAGATCGCCTTGCGCAGATTCGCGGGCGCGATCTTGAGCGCCTCGCGGTACTTGGCCACGGTGCGTCGCGCCACCTGGATGCCCTGTTCTTCGAGCATCTGGCTGAGCTGGCTGTCCGACAGCGGCTTCTTGGCGTCCTCGGCGCTGACGAACTGCTTGATCAGCGCCCGCACCGCGGTGGAGCTGGCATTGCCGCCCGCCTCGGTGTTGAGCGACGAGCCGAAGAAGTACTTCAGCTCGAAGGTGCCGAACGGCGTGTTCATGTACTTGGCCGTCGTCACCCGCGAGATGGTCGATTCGTGCAGGCCCAGTTCGTCGGCGATCTCGCGCAGCACCAGCGGCTTCATGGCGATCTCACCGTGGGTGAAGAAGCCCTTCTGCCGCTCGACGATGGCCTGCGAGACACGCTGGATGGTGTCGAAGCGCTGCAGGATGTTCTTGACGAACCAGCGCGCCTCCTGCAGCCGCGCCGACAGGTTGGCGCCGCCCTCGTCCCCCGTGCGCTGGCTGCGGTGCTGGCGCAGCACCTGGGCGTAGAGGTCGTTGATGCGCAGCTTGGGCATCACGTCCGGGTTGAGCACCACCTTCCAGCCACGGCCGGACTTCTGCACGATCACGTCGGGCACGACGATGTTGGCCTCGGCGCGGGTGAAGCGCCGCCCCGGCTTGGGCTCCAGCGCGACGATCAGCGCCTGGGCCTCGCGCACGGTGTCCTCGTCAGCGCCGGTGATGACCATCAGGCGCTTGAGGTCCCGCTTGGCCAGGGCTTCGAGCTGGCCACGGCAGATCGCCAGGGCGGCGTCGCGCGCCTCGGAATCGGGCAGGTCGCGCAGCTGCAGCTGCAGGCACTCGCAGAGGTCGCGTGCGCCCACGCCCGCCGGCTCCAGGTTCTGCAGCCAGCCCAGCGCACAGCGCAGGCGGTCGAGCAGGTCCTCGCGCAGCGTCAGGGCCGTCTCGGCAGCCACCTGCGGGTCCGCGGCGGGGTCGGCCGGGTTGCCCAGCTCCAGGATCAGCGCCAGGCGCTCGGCGACCTCTTCGAGCGCGTCGGCCAGGTAACCGTCCTCGTTGAGCGAGTCGATCAGCGTCTCGACCAGCAGCATGTCCTCGGGCGCCAGGCGCATGCCCAGCAGCTGCTCGCGCAGGTGGTCGGGCAGGCTGGGGGCCACGGTGTTGCGCTCGGTCCAGTCGCTGTCCTCGTCGTCGGGGGCGGCGTTGCGGCTGGCGGGGGCCTCGGCACGGCCATCGAAGTCCTCGCGCTCGGTGCCGTTCTCCCAGTCTTCACGGTCGCCGCCGCTGAAGTCCAGCGGCTCCATGCCCGGGGCATCGCCGTCGGCCGGGCTGGCCGCCTCGCTGCCGAGCGTGTCGGCGCCGCCATCCCAGGGCGTGTCGGCAGCCCCTTCGGCGGGCGCGGACGGCGCAGCCACCTCGGCCGGCGTCGCCCCTGCCGCGCTGCTGTCGCCCGTGGCGCTGCCGTCGTCATCGACCTCCAGGAAGGGGTTCTGTTCGAGCATCTGCTCGACTTCCTGGTGCAGCTCCAGCGTGGAGAGCTGCAGCAGCCGGATCGACTGCTGCAGTTGCGGGGTCAGCGCCAGGTGCTGTGACAGGCGGACCTGCAGGGAGGGTTTCACGACGGGGTCCTCGTCTTCACGGATTCAGTGGGGTCTGGAAACAACGCCGCACGTTCACATGCGGAAGTGCTCACCAAGGTAGACCTTGCGCACATCGGGGTTGTCGACGATGTCGGTGGGCGTGCCCTCGGCGAGCACGCGGCCCTCGCTGATGATGTAGGCGCGGTCGCAGATGCCCAGCGTCTCGCGCACGTTGTGGTCGGTGATCAGCACGCCGATGCCGCGCGCCTTCAGGAAGCCGATGATGCGCTGGATCTCGATCACCGCGATCGGGTCGACGCCGGCAAAGGGCTCGTCGAGCAGGATGAAGCGCGGCTGGGTGGCCAGCGCACGGGCGATCTCGACGCGGCGGCGCTCGCCGCCCGACAGCGCCGGCGCCGGGCTGTTGCGCAGCCGCTCGATCGACAGGTCGGCCAGCAGGGCATCGAGCAGTTGCTCGATGCGCGCGGCGGGGTAGGGCCGGCCGCGCTCGTCGAGCTGCAGCTCCAGCACGGCGCGGATGTTCTCCTCCACCGTCAGGCGGCGGAAGATCGACGCTTCCTGCGGCAGGTAGGACAGGCCCATGCGGGCGCGCTGGTGGATCGGCAGGCGCTCCACCGGCAAGCCGTCGATGCGGATCTGCCCGGCATCGGCACGCACCAGCCCGACCAGCATGTAGAAGCTCGTGGTCTTGCCCGCGCCGTTGGGCCCGAGCAGGCCGACCACCTCGCCGCTGTGCACCGCCAGGTGCACGTCCTTGACCACCAGCCGCGCGCCGTAGCGCTTCTGCAGGCCCTCGGCCTCCAGCCGGGTGACGCCATTGGCGGCGGCAGCGCCGGCCCCGGCAGTCAACGCGGCCACGCCGGCCGCCGGCAGTGCCGCCGTCAACGGCTGCCCTCGGTTGCCCGCGGCGTCACGGTGCCGCGCACGCGGCCGCTGCCACCTGTGCCGCCACCCTGCACCTCGAAGACATCGCGGGCGTTGTCGTAGACGATGAGCTCGCCATTCACCTGGTCGGCCAACACCCCGGCGCGCAACAGGCGGACCTGGGCGCGCTGCAGCAGGCGCACCACCTGCGCACCGGCGTCGTACTCGACGCGCTGCGCCTGGCCCTCGATCCACTCGTCCACACCGTCGCGCTTCTGGCGGAACTGCACCAGCGGCGCGGCGGCCGAACCCTCGGCGACGGCCACCTGGCCCTGCGGCGTCTCGCGCAGCTCGACCTGGGCGGCCTTGATCTGCATCGTGCCCTGGTTGAGCTCGACACCACCGCTGAGCAGCTGCACCCGGCGCTTGCCGTCGATGCGCACCTGGCCGGCGTCGAACTGCAGCGGCTGGGTGCGGTCGCCGCGCTCGGCCTGGGCCGCCGCCGTGACCAGCAGCAGCGCCAGGACCGGATACCGCAGGCCACCGCCGTGGCGGCTCGTGCGGAGGAAATCACCCAGAGGCGTGTGGTGGGTCGGCAAGGCGGACTCTTTGGGGCATGGATTTTGCTTTTGATTCTAGCCCCGTGACACCCGAAAAGGATAGGGTGTCGCGCCCATCCACCAGAGACTTCATGGCCTCTGTCCGAGGCGCCGTCAGCCCTTGCGCACCCGCGCGATGAGCTGGTCGGTGAGGGCCAGCGCACGGGCCTGGCTCTCGGTCTCGGGCACATTGTCGCCACCGGCCAGCGAGGGCGAGGTGTAGAAGCGGCCATGGATGCCCAGGGCCGGCACGCCGTCGATCTTGTAGCGCTCGACCAGCTGCTTGGCCTGCACGACCTTGGTCTGCACACCAAAGGAGCCATAGAGCTCCAGGAACTTGGCGCGGTCGACACCGTGCTTGGCGACGAGGTCCGCGGCGACCTCCGCACCGCCGACGCGCCCACGCAGCGCCTGCACCTCCGCAAAGACCTTGCGCTGCAGGGCCTCGACCTGGCCCAGCGCCTCCAGCGAGAAGTACATGCGCTGCAGCACCTCGGCGCTCGCCAGGAAGTTCACCGGCACGCGGCGGAAGGCCACGTCGGCGGGCAGCTTCTTCACCCAGGCCTCCAGCGCCGGCTCGAAAGCGCTGCAATGCGGGCAGCCGTAGGAAAAGAACTCCAGCACCTCGACCTTGCCGGCGGGCGCCGACACCGACACGGCCTGAGCCAGTCGCACGTAGTGCCTGCCCTCCTGGAAGCCGGTCTGCGCCCGGGCCGCCCCACTCAGAGTGCCCACACTGCCCAGAAGGGCGACCGCGCCGGCCTGCCCGATGAAATCACGTCGATCCATGTCTGTCCTTTGGTCCTTGAACTTGGCTGAAGCTTGGCTGAACGCCGCCGGCATGTGACTCGAAGAGCGCCGGCAGGTTCAACGGTTCACGCGCACCAGGGTCGCTTCCGCATAACCCACGTCCGTTGCCTGCGTCTTCACCCGCTCTGCATCTTCGCGCACGTCGTAGGGCCCCAGGCGCACGCGGTACATGATGCGCCCGGACTGTTCGCGTTCGGTCACGCGGGCCATCAGACCGCTGAGCGCCAGCTTGGCACGCAGCTGCTCGGCTTCTTCGGCCCGCGTGAAGGCAGCGACCTGCACGAAATACACCAACGGATCGGCCCCCGGCTTGGCCGACACGCCCGAGGCGCCGCTGGCGGCTGCGGCCAACCGTGGCGCGGAGGCCGCCGGCACGGCGGCGGGCGGCGGAGGTGCCAGCACCGGCGCCGGCAGGCCGGGCACCGAACCCACCGTTGCACCGACCGGCGGGGGCCCGGACGCACCCGGCTCGCCCGGTGCCGGGCGCGGCGGCGCGCCCTTGCTCGCCAACGGGGCGTTGGGATCCCAGTGGCGGTTCTTCTCCGCCTCGGCCGCGTCCTGCTCCGCGGTGCGCTGCGGCACCTTGTCGATGAAGGGCACCGGCACCTTGGTGACGTACAGGGCCACGCCGAGCGCCAGTGCCAGCCCGATCAGCAGGCCCACGATCATGCCCAGCGCGAAACCGCCGCGCTGCCTGCGATTGGGGGTTGCCACCATCGAGGTCACTCCTGGGTACCTGGGAAAAGGGGTCGGGAACGGAGCCGGCAGCTCGCTGCTCACATCTTGCGCGGTGCGCCCACGCCGAGCAGCGCCAGGGCGTTGCGCAGCACCTGGGCGGTGGCGGCCAGCAGGGCCATGCGCGCGCGCATCAGGGCCGCATCATCGACCAGGAAGCGCTCGGCCGCGTAGTAGCTGTGGAAGGCCGCCGCCAGGTCACGCAGGTAGAAGGCCACGTCGTGCGGGGCGAGATCGCGCGCCGCGCCGGCCAGCATGGCCGGGTAGTCGGCCAGCCGCAGCATCAGCGCCAGCTCGGTGGGCGCAGCCAGCCGGGCAAGGTCGGCCGCGCCCAGCGTGGCCAGGTCGCCGCCGCGCTCACCCGCGTAGGTGTCCAGCACCGAGCAGATGCGCGCGTGGGCGTACTGCACGTAGAACACCGGGTTCTCGTCGTTCTGCTTGAGCGCCAGGTCGACATCGAAGGTGAACTCGGTGTCGGCCTTGCGGCTGATGAGGAAGAAGCGCACCGCGTCGCGGCTGGTCCACTCGATCAGGTCGCGCAGCGTCACGTAGCTGCCGGCGCGCTTGCTGATCTTGACCTCGGCGCCGTCGCGCACCACCCGCACCATGGTGTTGAGCACGTAGTCCGGGTAGCCCTGGGGGATGCCGACGTTGGCCGCCTGCAGGCCGGCGCGCACGCGGGCGATGGTGCCGTGGTGGTCGGTGCCCTGGCAGTTGATGACCTTGCCGTAACCACGCTCCCACTTGGCGATGTGGTAAGCCACGTCGGGCACGAAGTAGGTGAAGCTGCCATCGGACTTGCGCATCACGCGGTCCTTGTCGTCACCGTAGTCGGTGGACCGCAGCCACAGCGCGCCCTCGTGTTCGTAGGTCTTGCCCGCGTCGACGAGCCTGCGCACCGTCTGCTCGACCCGCCCGGAGGTGTACAGGCTCGATTCGAGGTAGTAGCTGTCGAACTGCACGCCGAAGGCCTGCAGGTCCAGGTCCTGCTCGTGGCGCAGGTAGGCCACCGCGAACTGGCGGATGCCGTCCAGGTCATCCGGGTCGCCGCTGGCGGTGAACTCGCGGTCGTCGGACTTGACGGTCTTCTTCGCCAGGAAGTCCGCCGCGATGTCGGCGATGTAGTCGCCGTTGTAGGCGCTCTCGGGCCAGCCATCGTCACCGGGCTTGAGGCCCCGGATGCGGCACTGGGTGGAGGTGGCCAGCGTGGCGATCTGCACGCCGGCGTCGTTGTAATAGAACTCGCGCAGCACCTCGTAGCCCTGCGTCTCGAACAGGTGGCACAGGCTGTCGCCCAGCGCGCCCTGGCGGGCGTGGCCCACGTGCAGCGGGCCGGTGGGGTTGGCGGAGACGAACTCCACCATCAGCTTGCGGCCGTTCGCAGCCTGGCGACCGAAACGCTCGGCACCGGCCAGCACCTCGGCGACCACGGCCTGCTTGGCCGCCGGCTTGAGCCGGAAGTTGATGAAGCCTGGGCCGGCGATCTCCATCGCGTCGACCCAGCGCTGCACCGCCTCGCGGCGCCCCAGCGCCTCGACCAGCGCCTGCGCCAGCTCACGCGGATTCTTCTTCAGCGGGCGGGCGAGCTGCATCGCCGCGGTGCAGGCGAGGTCGCCATGCGCCGCCTGCTTGGGGTTCTCGAACACCGGCTGGAGGGTCGCGCCTGGTACCAACTCGGCCAGCGCCTCACCCAGGGCGCGCAGCAACTCGTTCTTGGCTTCAATCATCCGGCGATTCTAAAGGGGGGGTGTCTGTCACGAACTCACTGCCGCGGGGGTCCCCTCAATTGCAACCGACCGGGAAAACGCCTGGAAAGCGCCAGGAAAACACCCTGTGGAAGGCTACGATCACAGGATGTTCGATCCCACCGTCCCCGTCCTGCCAGAGCGCATCGGCAAGTACCGCGTCGTGCGCAGGCTGGGTGAGGGCACGACGGCCGAGGTCTTCCTCTGCCACGACGAATTCCACGACCGCTCGGTGGCCGTCAAGCGCGTGCGCGCCCAGGCGCTGGCCGACACCGTGGACGGCCACGTCTTCGCGCGCTTCTTCGCCTCCGAGGCGGCCCTGGCCGGGCGGCTGCACCACCCGAACGTGGTGCAGATCTTCGACGCCGTGCCCGACCCCGTCGCCCCTTACGTGGTGATGGAGTACGTGCCCGGCACCACGCTGCGCGCCTGGTGCCAGCCAGGCCACCAGCTGGGGCTGGAGCAGATCGTCGAAATCGGCTTCAAGTGCGCGATGGCGCTGGGCTACTGCTACCGCCAGGGGCTGGTGCACCGGGACGTGAAGCCGGCCAACATCCTGGCGGTGGAAACCAACGGCGTGGTCACCGACGTCAAGATCACCGACTTCGGCAGCGCGCTGAACCTGACCTCCGACGCCACCCAGGTGCACCGGGTCGGCTCACTGGCCTACATGTCGCCCGAGCAGCTCGACGGCAGCGAGCTGGACGCGCGCGCGGACATCTACTCGCTGGGCGCGGTGCTCTACCACCTGATCGCCGGGCGCGCGCCCTTCGAGGCGGCCAACCAGGCCAGCCTGATGCACCAGATCTGCCACGCCCAGGCGCCCAGCCTGGTCGGGCTGCGCCAGGGCGTCAGCCAGGCGCTGGACGACGTGGTGCAGCGCTGCCTGGCCAAGCGCGCCGACGACCGCTACCCCTCCTGGGAGGTGCTGGGCGAGGCCCTGTCGCAGCTGGTCTCCTCGCAGCAGGTGCCGCGCGGCGCGCTGCAGGGCGTGCTCGACTCGGAGCGCTTCACGCTGCTGCGCATGCTGGAGTTCTTCACCTCCTTCGGCGACGTGGCGCTGTGGGAGGTGGTGCACCGGGCGCGCTGGCAGCGCTTCCCGGTCGGCCACAAGCTCTACAACCGCGGCGAGGAGGGGCGCACCTTCCACATCATCGCCTCGGGTGCGGTGGAGGTGTACCGCGACGGCCGGCGCGTCGCGCAGCTCGGCGCCGGCACCTCGGTGGGCGAGATGGCCTACCTGGCGCCCAACCCGGAGCTGCGCAAGCACAGCACCGACGTGGTGGTGACCGAGAAGGCCACCAACATCTCGTTCACGCCCGAGACGCTGGCGCGCCTCAGCCCGAGCTGCCGGCACCTGTTCGACGAGGCCTTCATCCGCGTGCTGGTGCGCCGCCTGCACGCCGCGCACGAGACGCTGGCGCACCCGCGGCGCATCCTCTGAGAACCTGTGAACGAACCCAGGCCACCCCGCCCTGGGGTTGATCCGCACTGCGGCTTGTCCACCACAACCGGCGCTAGCGCGTTGAGCGAAGACGCATCGCCCTTGTCGACCTGTCGTGGTCGCAGTCCAATGCGCCAGGACACTCATCCGATGCGTCCTGCTCTCACGATTCGACAACCTCTTGCTGCTGGAGTCCCTGATGAAGAAGCTGATGACCGCCGTTGCGCTCGCCCTGTTCGGCCTGGCTGGCGCCGCCCACGCCGCTGATGCCGCCTGCGAAGCCAAGGCCGTGGACAAGAACGGCAAGGCGCTGGCCGGCGCCGCCAAGAACAGCTTCATGAAGAAGTGCGAGGCGGGCTCCGGCGCCGCCGCCTGCGAAGCCAAGGCCGTGGACAAGAACGGCAAGCCGCTGGCCGGCGCCGCCAAGAACAGCTTCGTCAAGAAGTGCCAGGCCGAGGCCAAGTAAGCACGTTGGCCTGACCCCGCTGCAGCGGGGACGCCAGGCACCCCACACAGCCCGCCCGGCAGCCCTGCCCGGCGGGCTGTGTCGTTGATGGGCCACAGACCCTGGCGCTCACGATCTGAAACAGGCCGGCCTATGATCGCCGCATGAGTTCGTCCTACCTCTGGGTCAAGGCCCTGCACATCGTGTTCGTGGCGAGTTGGTTCGCCGGCCTGTTTTACCTGCCCCGCATCTTCGTCAACCTGGCGATGGTGGCACCCGACAGCCACGCCGAGCGCGAGCGGCTGCTGCTGATGGCGCGCAAGCTGGACCGTTTCGCCACCGGCCTGATGGTCATCGCGCTGGCCAGTGGCCTGTGGCTTTGGCTGGGTGTGGGCATCGGGCTGAGTGGCCCGGGCAACGGCTGGATGCATGCCAAGCTGACGCTGGTGCTCGGCGTGCTGGCCTTCCACCACGTCAACCACCGGCTGCTCGGCACCTTCGAGCGCAGCGCCAACCAGCGCACGCACACCTGGTTCCGGGTCTACAACGAGGTGTCGGTGCTGCTGTTCGCCGCCATCGTGGTGCTGGTGGTGGTCAAGCCCTTCTGATCCCTTCCAAGCCCTTCCGATCGATCGCGATCCGGCCCCGCTGCTCCGGCTTCCTGCCCCATGCGCCCCGCCGCCCCCGCACGCTCCTCGGCTTGGCCGCTGGCCTGGGTGTGGATCGGCCTGATCGTCTACGCCAGCCTGCACCCCTTCACCGGCTGGCGCTGGCCGGTGCCGCCGCCCGGGCAGCCCGCCTGGGTGCTGCTCTGGCTGCCATCGCCACACTCGTCGCGCTTCGACCTGTGGGGCAACTTCCTGGCCTACCTGCCCCTGGGCTGCCTGGTGACGATCGCCCGCCTGCGCGGCGGCGAAGCCACCGGCGCCGCCGCCGCGCGCACCCTCGCCACCGGTGCGCTGCTGTCGCTGGGCATGGAGTGGCTGCAGATCCTGTTGCCACTGCGCGCTCCCTCGCGCATCGACTGGGCGCTCAACTCCGCTGGCACCGCCTGCGGCATCGCACTGGCCTGGCTGCTGCACGGGCTTGGCGCCCTGCGGCTGTGGCAGCGGGTGCGCGAGGGCTGGCTGGTGCCGCATGGCGCCAGCGGCCTGGCGCTGCTGCTGTTCTGGCCGGTGGGGCTGCTGTTTCCGACGCCCTTGCCCTTCGCGCTGGGGCAGGGCCTGGTGCGGCTGGCCGAGCAGCTCGATGCCACCCTGGTGGGCACCGCGTTCGAGGGCTGGGCCGAGGTGCCTACGCCCGAGGGCCCGCTGGCGCCCGGCCTGGAGGTGCTGACCATCGCGCTCGGGCTGCTGGCGCCCTGCCTGGTCGGCTTCGTGATGTCGCGGCGCCTCTGGCAGCGCCTGGTCCTGCTGGCAGGCGCCATGCTGATCGGGCTGACCGCCACCACGCTGTCGACCGCGCTGAACTTCGGACCCGAGCACGCGCTGACCTGGATCGCCCCGTCGCTGCGCACCGGGCTGATGCTGGCGGTCATGCTCGGCACGGTGCTGGCCCTGCTGCCACGGCGCCTGACGGCCGCACTCGCCCTGGTGGCGCTGACCACGCTGCTGGCCCTGGTCAACCAGATCGGTGCGGACCCCTACTTCGCCGAGAGCCTGCGCGACTGGGAGCAGGGCCGCTTCATCCGCTTCCACGGCCTGGCGCAGTGGGTCGGCTGGCTGTGGCCGCTGGCGGCCATGCTCTTCCTGATCGCGCGCACGGTGGACCCTGGCGAACCCGGCACCCGGGCGCAGCGATCCGCCTCGACCCTGCGCTGAACGCCCGGGCGGCATGGGCAGTGGCACCGGCTGTGACATTGGCCAAACGGGGCGCTCCTACAATTCCGCCATGAGCTACTACGAACGGCACATCTTCTTCTGCCTGAACCAGCGTGACGGCGGCCAGGCCTGCTGTGCCGACCACGCGGCGCAGGACGCCTTCGACCACTGCAAGGCGCAGGTCAAGGCCGCCGGCCTGGCGGGGCCGGGCAAGGTGCGCGTCAACAAGGCCGGCTGCCTGGACCGCTGTGCCGGCGCGCCCGTGGCGGTGGTCTACCCGGAGGCGGTCTGGTACACCTTCGTCGACCGCAGCGACATCGACGAGATCGTCGAATCGCACCTGAAGAACGGCCAGCCAGTCGAGCGCCTGCGCCTGGCGGCCGACGTCGGCCGCTGACGTCCCGATGAACGCCCACACCCAACGCCTGGTGGTCGCCGGCCCGGCCGGGCCGATCGAGGCCGCGCTCGACCTGCCTGCGGCCAGCGTCACGCCCCGCGGCCTGGCGGTGCTCGCACACCCGCACCCGTTGTTCGGCGGCACGATGGACAACAAGGTCGTGCAGACCATGGCTCGGGCGCTGCTGCAGCTGGGCTACCGCGTGCTGCGCTTCAACTTCCGCGGCGTGGGCGGCACCGCCGGCACGCACGACGAGGGCCGCGGCGAGAGCGAGGACCTGCTCGCCGCGATCGCTGCGCAGCGCCAACCGGGCGAGACGCTGGTACTGGGTGGCTTCTCCTTCGGCGCCTACGTCACCACGCTGGCCAACGCAGCCCTGCCCGAGGACGCGAAACCGACCCGCCTGCTGCTGGTCGGCCCCTCGACCCAGCGGGCCACGCCGGCGCCGGTGCCGGTGGAACAGACGCTGGTCATCCACGGCGAGGCAGACGACGTCGTGCCACTGGCCGCCGTGTTCGACTGGGCCCGGCCGCAGCACCTGCCGGTGACCGTGATGCCCGGCGTTGGCCATTTCTTCCACGGTCAGTTACCACAATTGCGGAACCTGATCGTGCGTTCCTGGCACTGAGTCACAGGCGCGCGGACACAGGTTGTCCACGTGCGCCAGGGCGAGCAGCATCATGGCTGACGCGCCCGGGCTGGCCGGGAGCCGGCCACTCCGTCCTTGTTGGCCTGTCCTTCCGCAGGTCCTTCCTGCCCCTGCCGGCCAGGCGCGCCACCCGCCTTCGGCCCCGATGCAAGTTCCAATGACCCGATTCCTGACTTCCTTCTCCCGCGGCCTGCGCCGTGCCGCCCTGGCGCTCGGCCTGGGCCTGGGCCTGCCGCTGCTGGCCGGTGCCCAGGTGGCCGCCCCTGAGATCGCCGCGCGGGCCTACCTGTTGCTGGACGTCAACGCCAACCAGGTGCTGGCCGCACGCGACCCCGATGCCACGGTCGAGCCCGCCTCGCTGACCAAGCTGATGACGGCCTACCTGGTCTTCCAGGCGCTGCACGAGAAGAAGCTGGGCATCGACCAACTGCTCACCGTCTCCGAGCGCGCCTGGCGCACCGGCATGACCGACGCCTCGCGCATGTACATCCAGGTCGGCACGCAGGTGAAGGTCGAGGACCTCATCAAGGGCATGATCGTGCAGAGCGGCAACGACGCCACGGTGCAGCTGGCCGAGACGGTGGGCGGCTCGTTGGAAGGCTTCGTCGCGATGATGAACCGCCAGGCGCAGGCCTTCGGCCTCAAGGTCACGCAGTTCAAGAACCCCGAGGGCCTGCCCGCGCCCGGCCACGTCAGCACCGCACGCGAGCTGTCGGTCATCGCCGCAAGGCTGCTGCAGGACTTCCCGGCCGAGGCGAAGTACTACACCCTCAAGGACTTCACCTACAACAAGATCACCCAGCCCAACCGCAACCTGCTGCTGTGGCG
>Ga0073899_10002374_pt1 | contig 16968 bp, 21 predicted proteins | sample KloWWTmetaKNB5Ph_FD_88975 | JGI IMG/M metagenome (GOLD analysis project Ga0073899, IMG submission 88975) | Active sludge microbial communities from Klosterneuburg, Austria, studying microevolution and ecology of nitrifiers - Klosterneuburg... | ecosystem: Engineered > WWTP > Aerobic digester >...
GACTTCTTCCGGAACAAACGATTTGAGGTCGGCAAAGTCATACCCGGTCGGGCAACACATCTGTTCGCCGGTTGCAGCCGCCCGCGCATAGCGGTCGCTGACTTTCTGGGTGATATCGTCGATCGGCATGGTCTCCTCACGGTCAATGATTTTTTGCAGGCTGGTCTATGTACCAATCCTTCCGGCCTACGTCAATCCGGTTCTCGTGAATTGGCGGGTGGTAAATGGTAACTGTACACGACGGACGAGCATGCAACTGTAAGCTGGCTTACAGTGACTATGCACCCGTCTTTCTATCGTCGAGGCGGCAGATCTGAGTCGCTGGTTCGTGAGGATTCTTACAGGAACGCGAGACAGGAAAAAAGCTTGTACCCCCATTGACTCAGTACCATGGTACGGGGTGTAGAGTCTCATCGGAGGTCAGAAGATGACAATTGGGTGCACCATCGGGCAACTCGCAAAAGCGGTCGGGGTCAATGTCCAGACCGTGCGGTACTACGAACGGCGCAGGCTGCTCGGTCCGTCTGCGCGCCGACCGTCGGGATACCGGATCTATGGCGAAGAGGAGGAACGACGGCTTCGGTTTATCAAGAACGCCCAAGCGCTGGGCTTCACGCTGCAAGAAATCGCCGAACTGTTGAATCTTCGTGTGAGTGTGCGGGCGCGTTGTGGCGACGTGCAGCGGAAGGCAGAAGCTAAATTACATGGCGTGGAAGCGAAGCTGGCAGACCTTCAGACGTTGGCCCGCGCGCTGCGCGGATTGATCCGCACCTGTCAGGCTGGTCAGCCCATCGATCGTTGTCAGATTTTGCACCATATAGAAAAAGCACAACCTGCCTCACATCAATCACAGAAACGGAGGACATCGTGACACGTCCGAACGACACACGGTTCATGGAATTGCGTCGCCTTAGTCCGCAAGTGACAGGCGGGTTGCTTCGCATGCGCCAGGCAGCCTATCGCGATGGGGCGGTTCCCGCCAAATATAAGCTCCTCACTGCGATGGCCATCTCGATTGCCATTCGATGCGAACCCTGTATTCGCGCCTATGTTCGGATGGCGCAAGAGAAAGGCAGCACACAAGAAGAACTGATCGAATTCCTCGAGGTGGCCATGACCATGCAAGGGTGTCCCGGCGAGGAATGGGCGCTGAAGGCCTATGCTGCGTACAAGGAATCTATTGCTCCTAAGACGACTTCGGGTGCCGCAGGTTGCTGCGATCACCAAACGCCAAGCGATACCGATGAGGAGGTGGCCCCATGAAACGGCGAATTGTTCCCGTCCTGCTCATGAGCTTCACAGCACTCGCCTGGAACATTGGATTTTGGATTCAGCCAGTATCCGCAGCCAACATCCTGATCCATATGGAAACGTCGCTTGCCGTGGACGATACACAGATCTGCGCGGTGCCGAATGTCGCGTGGGCGGCGGTCATGGCGGGCCACAAGGTCACGATTCTGGTGGATGCGAGCGCCGTCACGCCAGTGACCAAGGGATTCGGGTGGTTCAGGAAGCTGACTGGGAGTAAGACCACCGCGCTTGATCGTGCCGGTTTGCCTGAGCGAGAATGGCAGAGCCTCTCCGAACAGATGGGCGTCCCGTTGGGACAGGTCCCGCACAATTACGGCGAGTATTTCGACGTTCTCAAGAGCAAGCTGGGCGTCGAGATCTATGGGAATCAGACCATGATGTCGCTCTACAAGATCGATCCGGACCGGGTCGCCGCTGCGGTCACCCCAATTCCACTAGCAGGCTGTTGACAAACTCGCCGTTTGAAACAGTTTCATTGGCACGGCGGTACTCACTCAGGTCTCTGTGTGGCGATTGGTCTGTCTGTTCTGGAGTGTGAGCCGTCCATTTTCTGTTCTCTCCTGTCCCCCCCCGCATAGCCCCAGCCCCTGTGGCTCCCTTAGGCCGGTGCCTGGAGTACGTTCGCCAGCCGTTTCAGATTCAGCAACCAGCCCATGAGATAGGCTTCGTCTCGGACCTGCAGGAGCCCTCGCCGTTGAAAGCGCCGGAAGCCGTGCCAGCATTTCGCCTCGCCCCAGAGTTCTTCGATCTTCTTCCGTGCCCGCTGCGAGAGGCGGTAGCCCACCGTCCGGCTCAGTCGTCGCACCCGCTGATGCACAGCCTCCCGGCCGGTGGTTTTGGTCGCAATGTGCGGCCAGATCCGCCGTCGCACAAGAGCCCTCAGGAATGGCTTCGCAAAATACCCCTTGTCCGCGCCCACGGTCTGAATCCGAAGATCGTGCTTCTTATGGAAAGTATCAATCAAGACCCGTCCGCCGTCCGTCTCGGAGGCCGGCCCTCGAAACGACTCGACATTGATCCCCAGCAGTAGCCGATGCCGATTCTCCATCAGGCCGTTCACGGTGTAGCCGACCATGGCCGCGGTCCCATTGCCATTGTTGGCCAACTTGGCATCGGGATCAGTCGTGGAGACATGCGTCTGGTTCGAGCGCCGTTCCCCACGAAACGTGACCGTGGGATTCCCCGAATCCGGGTCCGGCTCCGACCCCGCAGCGAGTGATCGAATCCGTTGCTTATAGTCCTCTGGCTTCAGCCATACTTCCATCGGAACAAAGCTCTTGTGCGAGGCATTGGCCTGGACCAGCGTCCCATCGAGTGTCGTATGATGCGACACTAGCTTCTGCGTGATCGCCAAGGCGACCGTCTCATCAAACAACCGTTCGAGCAGCCCACTCTCGGTAAAGCGCCGCTTCCGATTCTGTGAGAACGTCGAGTGCTCCCACGGCATCTGATCTAAATCCAGACCCACAAACCAGCGGAGCACCAGGTTCCCGCTCAGCTCGCGCATCAATGCCCGTTCCGAGGTCACGCCCAGCAGATACCCGTCCAGGAGAGCCAGGAACAGTTGCTCGGGCGGAATGGACGGCCGCCCGGTCTCGGCATAGAGCGGCTCACAGAGCTGCCGGATTCGCACCGTGTCGATCAACGGGCGGATCTTCCGCATCGGATGATCGGCGGTCACATACTGCGCTAGATTGATGTGATAGAACATCGACGGCTGCGGATCGGCTGTGCCCATCATAGGGAAGGTCCTCCTGATGGAGAATCCTCTTATCATATCTCTCGCGAATGAGGGAGAGGGTTTGTCAACAGCCTGCTAGCCAAGATGGTGCAGTTGTTCGAGGCAGCGGAACAGATCCTGATCTATTAGGCAGTGGGTTTTAGAGGCGCGCCCGGCTTCTGAAGTAGTTCCAAACATCAATCGTATCGAGCACCAAGGACATGCCCATGGAGACCGATAAGACCAGCAAATAGCGTTTGAACGACGCCTCAGCGGCAGGGATCTGTGTCACGACATAGGCCAGCAGTGGAATCCATGGGAAGTGGCCGAGCCCGAGAATCTTTGTGAATCCATATCGTGCATAAAGTCCCATCATCAGCATAGCGCTCGCGAGAAAATTCAAAAGGATGAGCTGCGTGACCGCTTCCTGCCAGAAGGCGAGACTCGCCATGTTGACGAGCATGAGAAACAGCACCCACAGCGAAACCCAGAGGGGTTGCTGCAGCAAGTCGATGAAAAATCGTAACGGGTTTCTCATGGCCTGGATTTCTTTCCGACGTGAGCGTCAACCTATTGACGCTCAGCGAAAGGGACGGGCATCCGACCGTGGTGGTAGCGCCGGCTGGATGCCCGAAGGTTCACGACATTAGAACGTGATGACCTGATACCCCTGGGATACGAGTGTTTTAAAGCTCGGATGACCGTCGTATTCTCCCGTCAGCTTCACGCCGCAGGCCACGACCTGATCCTTCACCCCGAACGCGCCCGCGCAAAAGTCGCAGGCTCCGCTGATTCGATCCTTAACCGCCACGTACAGCCCGTGGGCCATGTGATCGGGCTTTTCCAGTGCCGGAATCCACTTGGGCCCGGCGCCGTCGAAGATCAGTTGAACGTCGTCATGGCCGTCCTTGAACTCCTTGACGGCTTCTAGCGCGTTGACCACGCGTCCTAATCCTTCATGGGTGTCTGTGTCGGCTAACACGACGATCGCGACTTTAGACATGCGGCACTCCTTTCATAACGGACAGGTGAATGATGTGGAATCACTCCGCCTCATGCATGTGGCGGAAGCGGCCTCATGCCGCGATAAGCTGGCACTCTACCGCACACCTCTCCGGAGCATCTGTGGGCTGGATTACAAGTCAGCGCAGGAATATTTCGCCAACAGGTGAGGTGCTTTACAGAAGATTGGGGTTGCTAGGATCGTACGCCGGGCGCTACTCGTGGTTTCAGGAAAATGTGTCATCCGACAGTGGGCAATCGGCTGTGCAGCCCTCCTGGAGCCACTCGCCTCTCTTTCGCCGGTGGGGGAACAGTGAGCGGGGAGGCTCACGCTTCGGCCGCGATCACACTGGACCGACAGCCGCTGCGACATCCACCGGCACTGAGGCGGGCGTCGTGCCCCTCCGCTTCACGGGCCGGGGGCCCTGGTTCCTTCCTCAGGCTCTCCGCGCCACTATCGGGCCCTCATCCTGCGGTCGCCAAGCAATTCAAGTTGTTCACATGCGGAGCCTCGCTGGATTGCCGAGAGCGAGTTCCGCTAAAGCCACCAGAAGAAATTCACGCCAAGTGTCCTGAATCCAGACACTCCCAGTGATCTATTTCATGACAGAATCGCCCGTTTGACAAATGATATAAGTTATCAATATCATAATAATCGCCCACATCAAGTCTGAAGATCAGTTGGCACGGAAACTGCTCCAGCCAACGATTGGTGGCGATCACCATGGGGAAGGACTGAGTGCACGCAATGCACGACTCTACACCGGCACCCGCAGAGGTCCAGACGGAATTGTCCCAGGAGCTATCCGACTCACGTGCCACTGGACCAAAGAACCGGGCTACCCCTTCCCCCATTGGGTGGTCCTTAAAACGACGCATTCAGGCGCTGGGCATCTTGGTGGGGCTGACGTTGGTCTCAGCATCGTTCTTAGGCCTTCAAATTTTTAAGATGACGGAATCGGCGCGCATGACCGAGGCTGCGACTCAACTGAATTTGGGGCTCGAACGCATGATTCGCCAATACGAGAATGGAGAGCGTGCCAACACCGGCTCATCCCCACTGATCGAGAACGCCCAGGCGCTTCGTGCAATAGCTCTGGAGAGCCTGGCCAACCTCTCGGGCTTGGAAGGAGGGTTTTACGCCCATTCGAAAAACCAGCTCCTGGGCTATGCCTTCCCGACCTATCTGGGGTCCGGTCCGAAAACCGACATTCCGGAGGCCGAGCGTCAGGCTATTACTCAAATGGTTGGGCAGGCCATCGTGACGAACACTCAGGTCCACGACCAGGTAGAGCGTGGATTCGATGTCATCTTGTTTGGCGCGGCCCCGCTGCTTCACGACGGTCAAGCCGTTGGAGCAGTCTGGCTCATGCACCGGCTTCCGGGCATCCGCAATCCCCAATGGCGCTACTACAGCATGAACCTCATCGCCATGCTGGCGATGGCCGGCCTCGTGGCGGGAAGCGCATGGTTGATTGCCCGCCGGCTGGACAAGGCCATCGCGAAAATCGTAGCTGGAATTCGGACCCTCGATGGACCAACTTCGCCGCCGATATCGGCAACCGGGTATGCAGAGTTCGATCGCGTGGTCTCTGCGATCAATCACTTGACGAAGACTGTCCACTATCAGCAGGCACGCCGCGAACAACTCGAACGCCAGCTGCACCAAGCCGACCGTCTCGCCATCCTTGGCCGTCTGGTGGCCGGCGTGGCGCATGAAGTTCGTAACCCCTTGTCCTCCATCCGGTTGAAGCTCCAACTGGCCCGCCGTGGGACGATCGAACTTGGCAAACTGATGGGAGCCTTCGATGTCGTGGAAAAGGAAGTGTTGCGCCTTGATCGGCTTGTCGCACGGCTTCTTTCGGTTGCAAAACCCACCACGTCGACTTGTGTACCGACAGATATCGAGCAATTCGTGCAGGCTCGACTCCAGAACTGGAGCGCTCGGGGGGAGTTCAATATCATGATGGACTACGCCGGCGCAGAAGGCAGCGGTTTCTTCGCGTGGGTCGACCGAGATCGGTTGGGACAAATTCTCGACAATCTTATTGCCAATGCCGTCGATGTTTTAACCGGCGCCGGCGGAACGATTCGCATCTCTTTGGTTCGGGATGACGATCGCACGTTCTGTCTGGCCGTGAACGATTCTGGGCCAGGGGTTTCCCCGGATGCCAGGCCACATCTCTTTGAGCCCTTCTTTACGACAAGACCACAGGGTACAGGCCTGGGGCTATTTCTCTCTGCCGAAATGGCCCGTGCGTCGGGCGGCACGCTCGCCTATCTCGACGCACCAGAAGGCGGAGCCCGCTTCGAACTGCGATTTCCCTACCGACCTGTCGAAAACGATGTGGACGTTCTCAACGAACTCGTGATCGCGGGAAAGGAGAACTCATGCATTCGCTGACCGTGCTGACGGTGATCATAGGATTGGAAAAGGTGGGCATCCACATCCCGCCGCTCGGCGGTGGGAGATGACGCGCAGATACGAGTATCGATCCCCTTGGATACTCCTGAATGGAGTCCTGCATGTCCCGGCATCTGCCGATGCGGGAGGCCGAACGCCATGCTGAGTCCTCTGCCCACGGTCATGGTCGTTGATGACGAACCGCATCTCCGGGAGAGCCTCGTCGAGTTGTTCACGGCCGGAGGATATCGCGTCATCGAAGCGGGCGACGGTCTGGAGGCTCTGGAACGCCTCCAGACCGGTGGTGTCCTTCCGGATGTGATCCTCATGGATTTGAAGATGCCTCGTTCCAGCGGAATGGAGACGCTCCGCGCGCTGGCGGCACGAGATGACATGAAGGGTATTCCCGTCGTCATCATCACGGCCTTCGGCGGCAGTGAGCAGACCATTCAGGCCATGAAAGCCGGCGCCTACGATTACATTACCAAACCATTCGATGCCGACGAATTGCTCAAGATGATCCATCGGGCGGTCGACATGCGTCGTCTCAGCGTGAAGGTTCACGTGCCGTCGTTCGATCAGGCACGCCAGGAAAACCAATCGGGCGACTTTCTCGGGCATCACCCCAAAATGCGCGAGTTGTTCAAGCTCATCGGAAAGGTCGCGCCGTCCAACGCGGCCGTGCTGCTGACCGGGGAATCAGGCACGGGAAAAGAATTGGTGGCACAAGCGATCCATCGCCACAGCCTCAGAGGAGCCGGTCCCCTTGTGTCTGTCAATTGCGCGGCGATTCCTGAAGGGTTGCTCGAAAGCGAGCTGTTCGGCCATGAGCGGGGGGCGTTTACGGGCGCCGTGATCTCGAAGCCAGGCCGCTTGGAACAGGCCGAGGGCGGCACACTCTTCCTCGATGAGATCGGAGAAGTGCCGCTGAGCCTGCAAGGCAAGTTGCTCCGCGTCCTGCAGGAGAGAACCTTCGATCGCCTCGGCGGGCAGACGCCCCGACGCGTCGATTTCCGCCTGGTGGCGGCGACGAATCAGAATCTCCGCCAACTCGTCGCCGACGGTCGCTTCCGAGAAGATCTGTACTACCGCCTGCACGTCGTCGCCATCGAAGTGTCGCCGTTGCGGGCCCGGCGCAGTGATATTCCGACTCTGGCCGAACACTTTCTTGAGCGCTATCGGCCAAAGGGGACAGGCAAGCCGGTCGGCTTCAGCAAGGAAGCCCTGCATGCGCTGCTCCTGCACGACTATCCGGGCAATGTCCGGGAGCTCGAACATCTGATCCAGCAGGCGGTCGTCATCGCGCAAGGCCCGCTGGTCACGCTCGAAGATCTCCCCGGGCTCAACCCCGGCGTCGATGGGGGAGGAGCCGACCCTCGTCTTCGGGAATTGTTGGAACTGCCCTTGGAGGAGGCGACCCGGTCGCTTGAGCGCATGTTGATCACGCGTGCGCTGACTCAGAGCCACGGGAACAAGGCGGAGGCCGCACGGCTACTTGGGATTCACCGCACGGCCTTGTACACCAAACTCAAACAGCTTGGAATGGAAGAGGTCGTCATGTCGTAACAACCAAACGGGCTGACGCACACTCGAACAGACTCGGCCAGAGGGTCATGAACCCGGAGCCCAAGATACGCAGAGACGGTGTCTTGGGCTTTGTTGTGTTCTCGGGAGGATCGGAATGAGAGCGGAACAGGTACACGGGAGATGCGAACGCATGTCACGACACACAGACGCTGAGCTTCGCTGCCACTGTGGAAACATGATGGGGCGGATGACATCGCGAGGGATCGAAGTGAAATGCCGTCGATGCAAGCGGATTCATGTGATTCCCCTCTCCGTCCTCGATCAGTTTCATCGCCCGGCGAAACCCGTATCGCGATGAACGACCTCATTGAAGGCGGGTCCGCAACACAGAAGGGGGTTAGCAGTGCCAGTTCGTATTGTCGGCTGTATGGTTACGGCAGTCCTTGTCGGTATATCCATCGGTATTCCTCTGCACGCGCGCGCCGATGAACCGGAGACGGTGGCCACGGTGACAAGGCCGATCGACTGTTCTCCGGATTCAGGGCGCCGCCATGCTGAGGCGGACACCGACGGCGAGGGGCCGCGTGGGGAGCCTTGCCCGGTCACGGTCGCATCCATCCCCGTCGTCAGGACTCCGCCGGTCCTGGTCGCGCCGACGCTCGAACCGATTTCACCATCGCGGCGAGTCGTCAAAAAAGGTGTCGCGCCTGAGGTACTGGAGTTCTTGCGTCAGCTGCACGGGAAGATCTTGGAGGTTCGGGAATACCCGCTGAACGCGAGAAAACTCGGCCTTCAGGGCATCGCGATGGTCAAGTTGAATCTCATGCCGGATGGGAACGCCCAAGCCATAAAGATTCGAAAGACATCGGGCCATAGTCTATTGGATGAGGCGGCGCTGGAAGCTGTTCAGCGCGTCTTGCCATTAAAGCCTCCGCCAGAAGCGGGGGATCATCCGTTGGAGTTAAACATTCCGATCGGATTTACGCTTCGATGACCGGCCAGGGAGAACCTTCCCCCGGCATAGCGATGCGCGGGAGATTCGGATCGTGACAGCCATCAGCGCCAAGCCAGGGGATCCCGCGCCCGGACCGCCACAACGAACAACTGGGGGGCCATGGAACGATCCAGCCATGACAAACAAAGACTGATGACGGCAATCGTCGGGGCCATCCTGATCATGACCATGAACGGATGCCTGCGATCCGCAACCCCGCTGGAATCCCTCGATGAAGGCGGGAAATCCGGCTATTCGGCTGAACAAGACGCAAACGTCCGGCAACGGCAACAAGCGCTGCTGGACCGCTGGAGCAGCCCCGTAGCGAAAGTGATTGTGACACGGGACGACATTGCGCAATTCCGCGACCGTCGGGCCAGCGATATCTTGAGGCGCGTGCCGGGCGTCTTCATGGGGGTCCCCGTCGGCGGGAGAGGCCGTTCGGCGAGACTCAGAGGAATTGGCACGCAGTACACCCAGGTCCTGGTCAATGGTGAGCGGATTTCGGGGAGTGGCGAGAGGCGGCAATTCGAGCTGGATCGGATTCCCGCCGACATGATCGAGCGGATCGAAATCATCAAGAATCCATCGGCCGAATACGGCAGCGACGCCGTGGCGGGCATCGTCAACGTGATTCTTCGACAGGCTCCCGATCCGCGGGGGCAGGAGTTGATGGACGAGTTGCGCCGAGGACGAGCGCCTGTGCAACCAGACACACGATAGCAGGGGAGGCAATCATGCGGCCAGAGGCATTGGTGTCCCGAGCCCAGATGTACAACAGAGGGAGGGGGCATCTCAGATGGTACGCACAATCGGACGGCGGCGCATCGAGGCCGCTATGGTCATGGCATGGTTATTCATGGCGGTGCCGGCAGGCGCCGAGGAATCAACGGACATGACGGCAACAGAAGAATCCACCCCGACGCAATTCTCACTGGAAAAGATTGAGGCCGTCGAACAGCGGCACCAGGGGCTACAACAGCGGCACGACAGTAACATCTCGAAAGTCATCGTGACGCGGGAAGACATCGTGCAATTTCGAGATCGACGAGCGGGGGATATCTTGCGTCGGCTGCCGGGGGTCTTCATGGGAGGTTCTCCAGGCGAGAACCGGGACGTGCGGCTCCGTGGCCTCGACAAGGAGTACAACCAGATTTTGATCAACGGCGAGCGCATTTCCGGCGGCGGCGAGAAGCGCGAGTTCGAGCTGGATCGGATTCCCGCCGACATGATCGAGCGGATCGAAATCATCAAGAATCCATCGGCCGAATACGGCAGCGACGCCGTGGCGGGCGTCATCAATATTGTGCTTCGCGGAGCCCCCAACAAGTTCTCGTTTGACGGCATGATCGGGGCCGGCGGGCCGACCGATGGAAGAAGATCCGATAAGTATCTGGGCGATCAGAATGCGGTGTTCAACATGGGCAATTCGTCCGGCAAGGTCGGCTGGCGCTTCGGAGGGAGCTTTTTCAGAAATCTGCGAACGACCAAAAAAGACAAGCTCAAGTCGAATCTCGACCGAGAACTCGACAACGAGTATGTGCCGACAGAATCGCTGGATACGTTCGGCGAGATGCTCTGGACCCCGACACAAAGCGACAAGTTTCGCCTCACACCCTTTCTGCTGTATCGCGAAGAAGACAAAGGACGCACCAAAGATACGTTCGGGGCCAACGGGGCCGTGAAGGCCGCCGAAAACGAACATGAGTTCAAAGTCCTGCGGGAACCCCGCATCACGGCGGCGTGGGACCATCGCTTTGCCGGCGGCGCCGTGGTGGAGCTGAACAGCACGATTAATCTCCACGAAGAAGAGAAACTGAAGACGCTGGATACCGGCACGAAGCCAGGCGGCACGTTCACCCCGACGAAACGCACGACGGAAAAAGAAATCAAGCGCGACACGGAAACCATCGTGAATCTGAACTACCGCCAGCCCTTTACGCTGTTCGACATGCGGAACTTGTTCACGACCGGCACAAAGATCCGCGTAAAAGACCGTACGAAAGACAAGTCGAAACTGGATACCACGCTGGCCACCGGCGTGACGGCAAACACGACCGGGGCGAAAGACAACTATGCAGTGGATGAACGGAACTTCGGCCTCTTCGCGTCGGATGAGATCGCGCTCACCGACAAGCTGTACTTGACGGCCGGTGTCAGAGCCGAAGTGATCGACGGGGAGTTGACCGACCGACGAACCGCGCAATCTCAGAGTACGCCGCTGACCACCGATCTCACGCCCTCGGCCCATTTGGTCTATCGTCTCTTTGAGCAGACCAACATTCGCGCATCCTATGCTCACACCGTCAGGCGTCCGCAGTTTGATCAGCTCATTCCTAGCCTGGAAGAAACGGCCACCCAATTCAAGCTCGGCAATCCCAATCTCCGACCGGAGAAGGCCAGAAACTACGAGTTGCAGGTCGAACAGTTTTGGCCGAACGGCATCCTCTCGGCCGGCACCTACTATCGCCAACTTCGGGATAAGCAGGAGGAAGTCATCATCGGGCGGTCGGGCGCCAAGGACATCGTCCAGTTCACGAACGTCGGCAACGGCTCTCTGTGGGGGGCCGAGTTCGAGGCGATGCGGCAACTGGATTTTCTGCCCTACCAATGGATGCGCTATTTCCGGCTGCGCGCCAACTACACCTGGACGATCAGTTCCAAAGTGAGCGACCCCAATCAGCTCGCCGTCCGCCGGTTCAAGGATACCCCCACACACATCGTCAATGTGATTTTGGAGTACCTGCATCCCGACACCGGCATCGGATTCAACATCGGCATGAATCAGATCAGCGAGCGGATCGATCCCAAAACGGACAGCACGACCAAGATCGAAGATACGTTGCGGACGCTGGACGTGTCCGTGACGAAGACATTGGGGAAGAATGTCTCACTCTTTTTCGATGCCAGGAACGTGACGTTTGCGGAAAGTCGAAAGATCGACAAGGGCGAGTTCGAACGGACATCCCTGCCGACTCGTTTTTTCTTCGGCCTCAAGTGGTTCTACTAAACACAGGAGGAGCCTATGTCATCCATCGTGAGTTCGCTCAGCAAGATGAAATTCATCACCCTCAACCGGGAAGTTCATAAATGGGCCGGCATCGTGCTGTCCGTCGGCGTGCTGGTGATCACCGTCACCGGATTCGCACTGTTGCACGACAAAAGCTGGAAGTGGCTGAAGCGGACCGAGGTGCCAGCATTCTTCGTTCCGGCTTGGAGTCTGGAGGGGGAGAAAGGGAAGGCGAAGGATGTGAAGGCGCTGGCGACCACAACCGGTGGAGGAGCAGTCGGCCCTCTCGTGGTGGCAACGAAGGCAGGGCTCTATCAAGGGGCCGGCGCCGGCGTGAAGCCCATGGCGCTCCCGGCCGGTCAAACAGAGGTGACGGCACTCTTGCTCGGCGACGAACGCTGGCTGGTCGGAACGCCGCGAGGATTGCTCTACAGCACCGACCGCGGCAGTAACTGGGACGTCATGTCGGAAGGTCCGTGGGGCCAATCTACGCGCACAAAAGTCAACACGTTGGCCGTCGATCCTGTGTCTCAGCAGACGATCTACGCCGGGACGAAGATGGGGCTCTATCGGTCGACCAACGGGGGTGTCAACTGGGAGAACGTGAGCGATCGTACGGAGGCCGTGGCAGCGGAGACCGGAGAGGCCGAAGACATGGAGAAAGCCCGGGAGGTGATGACCATTGCCTTTGATCCCACTCAGCCAGCCACCCTGTTGGTCGGCACGCATCGCGGCCTCTATCGCTACGACGCACAGGCCGGCGCGTTCTCGTCGATCGAGATCGGCGCGGCGCTTATCGGGATGCCCGCCGCCCCGATGACCCTGGCGAAGTATCTCAACGATCTGCATACGGGGAAACTGTTCGCGCACAAGCTATGGATCGTCTACGACCTCATCGCGTTGGGATTGGTGCTGTTCGTCGCGACCGGTCTGTACATTTGGGTCTATCCCAAGTCGGTGAAATGGAAGAAAGAGCGTGAACAGGCGCGCGCCCGCGAGACGCGTTCTGTCGCTCCTGCAACCGTGGCGGGAGACAGGCCCCTCCCCCACAGAGGGTAAACATGGGCCGACTATCACTTACTACTGTTTTCTCTAAGAGGAGGTGTGCGATGAAGAAAATCAGTTTCGTGACCCTGTTCATGGTGGGGATTGTGCTGGCACTTGGCGGTCTGGCCCGGAGTGCGCCAGGCCCCAAGGGTCCGAAAGGAGCCGAACTGGTGAAGGAGGCCACGGTCACCATCGACCAGGCTATCAAGACGGCACGAGAGAAGGTCTCGGGTCCCGTGGGCGAAGCCGAGTTGAAGCACAAGGACGGGAAAACCGTGTGGGAAGTCGAGATCGCCAGCGCAGACAGCAAGATCATGAAGGTGTTGCTCGATGCGCAAAGCGGCGCGGTGATGAGCACCGAAGAGAAGAAGCCTCACAACGAGCATGATGAGCACCGGAAAGAAGGCCAGGGTAAAGGCAAAGCCCAGTAATTGATGTGGCAGATGGAGAGCACCTGCAACATGGATAGGCATAGATGGGACTCTGGTAGGACGACTCGCTCACAAGGGCGGTGCCATACCATCCTTGGCTGGTCCTGCTCCCTGTTCGTGCATAGTCTTGTGCTGGCAGGGGCGATAGCGCTGAGCGGGAGGGTGCACCTGCAGCCTCCCGCTGAACCCTTCCGCTGGGATGTGGCGCTGGTGCGGTCTGCCGGAGGAGAGACACCGGAGTTGCAGCCGCAGGCCAAGGCAGGGCGCGCTTCGCCGGCGCACCTATCACCATCGAGTCGCTCAGCCATGAAATCGGCCCGTTCCCAAACCACGACGCTTCCGTCGACACCGGCACAGGACACGATGCAGGCGGTCGCGCAGCTTGTCCACCATATCGTGCAACAGCGAGTGGAAACGGTGACCACGAATGTGGCCGTTCGTCAAGGGCCCTCACAGGCCATGGTAAGTAAGGCAGTGATATCTCAAACCACGCCGATCACATCAGCGTCTCTGCAAGAGACAACCCCGGCTGTCGATCAGTCGGTCCAGCATGCTGTCCAGCAGCGCGTTCAAGCGGCGACCACGAATGTAATCGTTCGTCAAGAGTCCCAGCAGGCCATAGTCAGTCAGGCAGTCCTACGCGAGACCGCCGAACCGATTTCCCGCTTCGAACAAGGGGTGCCGGGCCGGCCGATACAGGCGCCCGAAGGAGATCCGTCGCATGAAGGAGCCACGTCGCTTCGTGGCCATGCCGTCGCAGGCTCCATCGTCTCACGGGTCGCGACGGCCTCAGCTCCCCAGCAGGGATCGAGAGCGTTGGACTACGGCTGGCTGGCGGAGACGTTATGGAAACGCGTGCAAGCGCTCAAGCGCTATCCTTTGAAAGCCGCAGCGGACCGAGTAACGGGGCAAGTCCTCGTGGCCGCCGTGGTGCAAGCCGATGGCGCCATCGCAGAGGTTCGAATCACGGAAAGTTCAGGATTTCCGCTCCTGGATGAGGCGGCGGTCGAAGCCGTTCGGAATGCGTCTCCGCTGGCCTTGCTTCGATCGCTGGACCATGCCCAGGTGTCGGTGGAGATTCCCATCACCTATCACGGTCACAACTGATTTCATGTTCACTGGGAGGGACAGTCATATGAGCGAGGTACGAGGTTCATCGAAGCAGGTGCTCTGCTTGGTCGTCGGCCTTCTTGTATTCATCCTGGCCGGCCCATCACGTCCGGCGTTCGGTCAGAACAAGAGCGAAAAAGCCGTGACCGTCATCATTACGGACGGTCAGGGGCTAGAGACGGAGCTACGAAACGCCGTGTTCTATTGGGAAGAGAAAGTCAGCGAGACGGCGTTCGTCCCGCACGAATTGAAGCATGTGCCCGTGAAGCGCGGCAGCGCCACAATCAATGTGAAATTCGACGCCATCAAAACCATCGACGTGAAGTCAGGCGCGGAGAACACTCTCCCGTTGCTCGTGATCGCGCTGGTCAATGGAAACAGCGCAGAGTTTTCGTTGGCCCTTCCAGGGAGCTTTAAAGGCCTATCGGACTTCGGAGAAACAGAGTTGCCGGTCACGGCGATCCGCAAGATCCTGTTTAAGTAGAACAGTGTTCCTGGATGAGCGGAGAGGTAGTGTGACGTGGGGGGACGCGAACTGGATCGTCTCAGCGAACACTGGGAAGCACCTGTTTTGAAAATCGAGTCGTCGGTCTAGCCGCCATCCGCCAGGGCGTCCCGCTCTTCAGTATGGCATTCAGAATCGTAAGCAACTTCAACATGCTCGCCTTCAACGCCCGCTTCTTCGTCCCTCCGCCTGAGAGAACCGCTGAGAGACCGCCCGGAACCCCGGGTTCCGACGGGTAGCGGCCCGGGCGCGAGGTAACAGGCTGCCCACACATGCGGGCTAGGACGTGGGTCGGCCTGTGTGGCGCCATCTCCGCCTCAGGCTTCCGGCGGCGGCATCCTGTCGCCAGGATGTCACACGCTACAGAAGATTGGCGAGGCCGCGCGTAGGATCGCGCTCAGGGTGCGAACACACCTATCGTTCACAAGGAGGCGCGCCATGACCTGCCAACGATGCGATGGTCTGATGGTGAGCGAGCGGATTTGCGACCTTCAAGGAATGAACAGCGATCTGTGTGGAGACGGCTATCGCTGTCTGCTCTGCGGAGACTTGGTAGACGCCGTCATTCTCGACAATAGGAAGCGCTCGATCGATGCGGATGGAATCCCGGCATTGACCAGTCTGCGCATGCCACGGTTGGTGGGAGCGTAAGTCGCGTGACCCCGATCATGGCCTGGTTCAGGCGGGTAAGTGTAAGGCGGCTGACAGATTCACTGTTGGAAAGGGCCTATGTTCAGTCCTGATACATGGAGACATGCACATGTATTGGTAGTGTCGCCTTGATAGGAGCGAGACAACACCTGGCCGTTGCGTGATCCCATTTAGAAAAAGGAGGGACGATCATGTCGATGATGTGCGGGATGGAAGGATGTACTCGGAAGCCGGGGATGTGCGGACACGAGAGAATGATGCTCGTCATGATGGCGATGCTGATGATCGGCGGAGCGGCCTACTGGCTGCTGGGGTAAGGCAGTGGCGCAATGGCTTGACCGAGCGAGCGAACCACGGTTTGGCAGACCCCTGCCTGGCTTGGATCAACGGGCGGCGAGAGGAACGGTGTTCGTCGGAATTGTAAGAAACCAAAGCAACGGTTGGAAGCCAGCAGATGATTGTAAGCTGCCTCACAGCGGCTCTGCTGCACAACCGGTAGGATGTGGTCGTACTGTCCGGTCGCCGACATGCCTTGTGATGAAGACATAATGTTCTTCAAGTCGAGAAAGGAGGTGTACCGATGAGTGAGGCGTGACGTGCGATCGGACGGAAACATATGCAGCATGCTGGCAAGAGAGGTCCGTAACTACACACACCTAAAAGGAGCATCAGAATGAACACGAAGACGAACAAGAATGTCATGATCCATTCCGCACTGCTGGTGGCATTAAGTGTGGCAGGCGCTCAGGTGGCGAACGCCGCCCCGAAGATGGCCGAAATGCCAGCCGGCTGGGAGGCTTGCGGGGGCGTGGCCAAGGCGGGCATGAACGATTGTGCGGTCAAGACCAGCCTCCATTCCTGTGTGGGCCAGTCCAAGACCGACAATGAGGCCGATTCCTATGTGTTCCTGCCGAAGGGGCTCTGCGGGAAGATCGCCAAGGGTACCGTCCTCGCCATCACGAAAGATGATCTGGCGAAGATGAAAGAGATGATGATGAAAAAGATGTAGGACGATCAGCGATGTCTGTTCAACATCCCGCCCCGATCCCGGCACAAGCCGGGATCGGACTGCGGGTCCATCATTTTCGCGAGATCCTGGATGCGCCCCCGCCGGTCGCCTGGATGGAGACCCATCCGGAGAACTATTTCGGCAACGGGGGCGCGCCGTTGCGCATTCTTGAACGCATTAGAGCCCAGTACCCGCTGAGCCTTCACGGCGTCGGCCTGTCGCTAGGCTCCACCGACCCGATCGATCA
>Ga0073899_10002378_pt1 | contig 16957 bp, 7 predicted proteins | sample KloWWTmetaKNB5Ph_FD_88975 | JGI IMG/M metagenome (GOLD analysis project Ga0073899, IMG submission 88975) | Active sludge microbial communities from Klosterneuburg, Austria, studying microevolution and ecology of nitrifiers - Klosterneuburg... | ecosystem: Engineered > WWTP > Aerobic digester >...
ATAGCGACGACCGGTCTGCTGCGACAACCAGCGCGCATAGGCGCGCGCGTCCTCGTGGGTGACGCAGACCACCGGATGCTGCGCGTTCTGCGCGAAGCCGGGTTCGCGCCAGGTTCGCGGGCGCACCAGACTGAGCGGCTTGCCGATCTCGCGACAGGCGTGCGCCACGCGGCCGCTGCTGGCGGCGAAACGGGCGTATTCGCCCCGCGTCACCTCGGTTTCGGCGAAGGCCAACCAGGCATCGCCGCTGCGCAGAATGCGCAATGGCGGGCCGCCGATGTCGCGCAACGGTTGTCCCGCGTGCCGCTTCGCGTTCAGCGCTTTCCAGCGTTGCGCGAGTTGCGGCTGCTCGGCCAGCAACCCGGCCAGCAGTTCGACGACCAGCGGATCGCCACCTGCTTCGGCGCTGGTCAGGCGCGCGCCGAGCGCACCCGCCAGTGCCGCATCGAACTGCGTGGCCGCTTCGCGTTGCTGCAGTCGCTGGCTGGCGACAAAGCCGCGCAGCGCCGAGACCAGCGGCAGCGCATCGCCATCGCGCGACTCGTCGATCGCGCGCAACAGTCCACCCTGCACCGCGAGCACGAAGGCATCGGCCGCGGCCAGCGTGGCTTCGTCGCGATGCTGCCGCAGCGCGAGCGCGAGCAGTTCCGCGGCACTGCCGGCCTTGGGCTCGAACCAGCGCCCGGCCGCGATCCGGTCCGCGATCAGCGTCAACTCGGCCTGCGCGCGCGTCTGCGCCGCGGTCGCTGACGGCGGCGGCGCGACCATGCGCAGGCCGATCCACGCGACCACGATCGCCAGCAAACCGCCGGCCGCGAGCCACAGCCAGGGACGCGTGCGCGGGCGCAGCGCTGGTGGCGGCGCAAACCCCGCAATGGCCTTGGTGGACTGCGGATCGACTGGCGGCTGGATGCGATCGAGCGTCGCGATGAACCCTGCCGCGGACGCGAAGCGGTCCTCGGGTCGCTTGGCCAGCGCGCGGTCGATCAGCGGCTGCCAGGTCGCGTAGCGCGCCGGTAGCCGCGGCACCGGATCGGCATGATGCGCGAGCGCCATCGCAACCGCGTCCTCGCCGCGGAACGGCAAGGTACCGGTGAGCAGTTCGAAGGCGACCACGCCGAGGCTGTACAGGTCGGAGCGCGCGTCCACTTCCTGCCCGCGTGCCTGCTCCGGGCTCATGTACGCGGCCGAACCGAGCGCGTCGCCCTGCTGCGTCAGGCGCACGCTGCCGAGGCTGCGCGAGATGCCGAAGTCGGCCAGGCGCGCGCGTTGTTCGCGGTCGAACAGCACGTTCTCTGGCTTGACGTCGCGATGCACCACGCCCTGCGCATGCGCGAAGCCGAGCGCCTGCGCGACCGCGCGCAGCACGGCGGCGATCTGCACCGGATCGCCCAGCAATTGCGCCTGCGCCAGGTCGCCATTCGGCAGGTAGGCCATGGCGTAGTACGGCAGCCCGGCGCGGGTGCGCCCGACTTCGTAGACGCCGACGATGTGCGGATGCTCAAGCCGCGCCAGCGTGCGCGCCTCGTGCTCGAAGCGCGCCGCCATCTGGTCGCTGTCGTGGCCGCGGAAATGCAACACCTTGATCGCCACCGGACGATCCAGCGACAACTGCGTCGCCAGATACACCGACGCCATGCCGCCCTCGCCGAGGCGGCGTTCGATGCGATATCCGGGGATCTCGGGAAATGCGTTCATGCCATGACTGCGCCGGGTCCGCAGTTATATCGCAGCCGATCGCGGCTGCGCACGATCCGTGTCACGACTCAGCGCCGCGTGCCGATCTCCACCCAGCGTTCCTCGGCGCGGCCATGGTCGTCGACCACGCGCAGCCGGTAGCGGCCGACGCTGCGCGGCCGCCATTCGAGCTTCGCCGTGGCAGCGACGCTGCCGATCAGGGCATCGTCGGCGAACCAGAACAGCGTGCGCACGTCGGCGTCGACCGTGGCCTGCAGCACCAGTGCCTGGCGCTCGCCGGGATCGGCCGCGAGCAGATAGGTGGCGTCGCGCCGCGGCGACAGGATCAGCGGCGCACTGCCCTCGCCCTGCATGCCCATGCGGCAGTGCGCGTCGCTCGGCGGCTGCGCGCGCGCGAGCCCGGCCTGGCGGAACACATCGGCGAGATCGCTCGGCCAGTACTCAAACACCACGCGCCGCGCCGGCACGTTCGCATCCGGCGCGCACAGCACCTTGCCGCTGCGCGCATCGAGCAGCAGTTCGCGATGCAGGGTGCTGAGCCTGATCGGCGACTTGCCGGGAATGAACCAGGTCTGCGCGCGGCTCGGGCAATGCACGTTGGGCAGGTCGCCGCTGGCGGTGCAGACCTCGACGCGCGCCAGGTTCAGCGGCCAGCGTCGCGGCGGCTCGCGCAATCGTGGGTCATCCGCGGCGATGGCATCGATGATGCGGAAGAACAGCGGCGCCGCGGCTTCGATGCCGATCAGCGCCGGCTCGGGACGGTTGTCGAAGTTGCCGAGCCACACGATCAGCACATAGGGCCCGTAGATGCCGGCGGTCCAGGCATCGTGGAAGCCCCACGAGGTACCGGTCTTCCACGCCAACGGCAGTGGCGTGCGACCGCCGTCCGGGCGCGGATTCTGGCTCAGCATGTCGCGCACCATGAAGCTGGCTTCCGCACTCAGCAGCGCGGCGCCGTTCTCCTCGCGATCGTCCGCGCGATGGCGCAGCGAACGCATCACGCCGTCGTTCGACAACATCGCATACAGCCGCGCCAGTTCGACCATGCGGATCTCGCCGCCGCCGAGCACCAGCGCAAGCCCGTAGTGCTGCTCGCTGGCCAGCTCGCGCACGCCGGCGCGCTTGAGGAACTGGTACAGGTTCGGCTGACTGAGTCGCGACGCGACGCTGACCGCCGGGATGTTGCGGCTGCGGATCAATGCCTGCGTCGCCGTCACCGGGCCGACGAAGCGCCCGTCGAAGTTTTCCGGCGTGAAGCTGCCGAAGGCGGTCGGCACGTCGCGCAGCACCGAGGCCGGATGCAACCGCCCCTGCTCGATCGCGAGCGCGTACAGGAATGGCTTCAAGGTCGAACCCGGGCTGCGCCGGGCGAGCGTGCCATCGACCTGGCCGTGGATCGTGGCATCGGCGAAATTGCGCGAGCCGACCAGCGCGCGCACGCCCATGTCGCGGGTATCGACCAGGATCGCGGCGGCATTGCGCAGGCCGCGCTCGGAGTGCGCAACCAGGTACGACTCGATGCGCTCCTCCAGCAGCCGCTGCAGCCGCGGATCGAGCGTGCTGTCGATGCGCGTCGTCGGCGCTCCGCGCAGGCGCGCATCCGCCAGGACCTGCGTGGCGAAGTGCGGGGCACGGCTCGGCAGTTGCGACGCCCGCCGCAGCCGCACCGGAGCATCGACCAGCGCCTGCCAGCGCGCATCCTGCGGGTGGCGCCGCAGCCATTGCCGGAACAGGTGCGCACGCGCCGCGCGCAACGGCGCATCGAGGCATTCGCCGTGCGCGTCGCAACGCAGGCGCGGGCGCTGCGGCAATACCGCCAGCGTCAGGATTTCGGGCAAGTTCAACTTCGCCGCCGGCTTGCCGAAGTAGATCCAGCTCGCGGCGCCGACTCCCTCGATGTTGCCGCCGTAGGGCGCGTAGTTCAGGTACGCCGCAAGCACCTCGTGCTTCGCATGGCGCGCGCTGAGCCACAGCGCCGAGCCGATCTGGCGCAGCTTTCCGCCGATGCTGCGGGTGTCGGCACGATCGCGCAGGCGCACCAGCTGCATGGTCAGCGTCGAACCGCCGGAACGGTCTCCGCCGCCGCTGATCTCGCGCCAGGCGCCGCGCACCAGACTGAACGGATTGACGCCGGGATGCCAGGCGAACCAGCGATCCTCCTTGAGCTGCACCGCCTCGACCAGCGCCGGCGGCATCTGCGCCAGCGGCAGCCACAGTCGATAGCGCTCGTCGCTGGCGAGTGCGAGCTTGAGCAGCGAGCCATCGACCGCATGCACCGCGACCGACTGCGGCCGCATGCGCTCAAGCGGCGCATGCGCCTGTTGCCGAATCGCCCACAGCGCCAGCACAAACAGGCCACAGCCCAGCATCGCGCGCCCGAGAAAGCGCACGATGCCACGCATCAATGCGGCTCCACCGTGATGCTCGCGCCGCCGGCACCGACGTAGCCGACGCGACGGTCATACATGCCGGCGGCGTGCAGCGGCGGAATCGCGAAGGTGCCGGCCGCGGTCGCCTTCAGCCGATAGATGAACTTCTGCGCGGTGCCGCCGACGGTCGCGTACAGCACGATGCGGTCCTCGCGCAGATCGAGGTAGGCGAGCCCGAGATCGCTGCCCGGCCGCGCCACGCGCGCGGCGACATCGACCGCCACGGTTTCGTCTTCGCTGCTGCGCGACTGCTCGACCAGCTCGAAGCCGCCCGGCAACAGTTCGACGATGGCGACGTTGTACTGGGTGCTGCCATCGGGCGTGCGCAGCCGCAGTTCGACATCGATCTCGTCGCCCTGCGCCATCGTGGTCACGCCACGCTTGGCGCCGTCGATGTATTCGCGCGACAACTCGATGCCGTTGATTACCGGCTGCAGCGGCGGCGCACGATCGAAGCCGGTGTCGACCAGCGCGTACCAGGCCGGTCCGGAGACGATGTTGCCGATGCGCACGCTGCGCGCGTCGACGCCGAACTGGCCGCGCTTCCACCAGCCCTGCACGGTGCCGAATGCCTTGGCCTGGTCCTTCGCATCCACTGCCTCCAGCGTGATCGCCGCCAGCTGGTCCTCGGCGCCGGAAGAATCCGCGATCTGCGCCAGCGACAACACCGTCATCGCCGAGGACAGGGTATTGGTCATGCCGGCCTCGACCGCACCGACCAGGCGTTCCTGCGCGCTCGGCGGCAGCGCCTTCAGCGTCTTCGGGAAGTGACGCGCGATCAGGTACATGCTGAGCGCGTCCTGGATCGCCGGGTCGTCGTACCAGCCGTTCCACCAGTTCTCCAGCGTGAACGGCGTGCGCAGGCGCGCGAGCACGTCCTGCATGCGCTCGTCGGCCGCCTTCGACTGCTTCATCTGCGCGTAGGTCGCGGCGATCAGCGTCGCGGTCACGTCCTTCTTCCAGGTGTCGGCGAAGTTCGTCTCCAGCGCGTCTTCGAGCCCGGCGAGGTAATTCGTGGTCACCTGGCCGCGCCGCGTCAGCACGTAGGTCGCCAGCGCACGCGCGCGCAGTTCGTACAGCTCATGCGTGTCGAGGTCGGCGGCCAGCGTCGCCAGATAGCGCGTGTTGGCCTGCACCAGCTCGTTCGGCACCGCGATGCCGCGCTCGGCGGCCTCGATGAAGAACAGGCCGGCATAGGCGCTGACGAACTCGTCGGCCTCTGGTGTAGCCATCCACAGTCCGAGCCCGCCAGCGCTGTTCTGCCGACTGGCGAGCGTCTGGTAGAGCGCGTCGAAGTCGGCGTCGCGCGGCGGCGTGGTGAACATCTCCGGATGCTCGCGCGCGATCAGCGCCGGGATCGCCTTGCTGATCAACTGCTCGCTGCACAGGTGCGGGAAATCGCCGAGCCAGGCATTCAGGCCTCGCGCCAGCACCAGCGGCGTCTGCGCCACCGCGAGATCGCGCTTGATCAGGTCCGGCCACAGCTTGCGCAGTGGGCCGAAACTCTGCGCCTTGCCCTGCACGCGCCCCGCCTGCAGGTGCGCGAGATAGGGCGTCAGCGGCCGCACCGACAGCTCCACGCGCCGGATTGCGGACTTGTCGCCGCTGCCGGCCTGGAACGTGATGGCCTGTGCGCCGAGTTGCTGGCTCGCGCGCACGCGGAAAGCCAGCACCGACTCGCTGCCGGGCGCGAGCTTCAGCGTCTGCGGCTTGGCGTCGACCAGTTCCAGGCCCTTGCCGACTTCGGCGCGCACCTGCACTTCGGCGCTGGCCGGCTGCGTTTCTCCATCCACCGGCGGGAACGCGACGCCGACGCTGGCGATGAACTCGTCCCCGGGCGCGACCGCGGTCGGCAGGCTCGGGCTGAGCACGAAGTCGCCGCGCACCAGCGCCGCGCCCTCGGCGATGCCGATGCGCTCCTGGTTCACCGCCACCGCCATCAACCGCAGCTTGCCGTTGAACGAATCGGGCGTGGCGAAACGGAAGGTGTGTTCGCCATCGACCACGGTCAGCCCCGACCAGTACACGCCGGGCTTGTCGGCCTTGCGCTTGAACGGATTGAGATTGCGCGCGAGCGCGGCCTCGCCATCGCCGCCGGGCGCCGCGGCACTCAGGAAGCGACTGAACTCGGGCAGCATCAGGTCGAGGATCTGCGCGGTATCGACCTGCAGGCTCTTCTTGGCCAGGAAGGTGTCGAGCGGATCGGCGAGGCGATAGTTCGCGACCTGCAGGATGCCCTCGTCAATGGCGAACACCGCGACCGTGGCACGGCCTTCGGTGCGCAGCGTGATTGGCAGTTCCTGCCCCGGCTTCACCCGCGCCGGGGCGCTCAGCGCTAGCTCTTGGCGATGCGCGGCGCGATCGACGCGGAACGGCACCACGCCGTAACTGAGCGGGCTCATGAACACTTCCGCCGACTGCGGGTCGCGCAGGAACTGCACGTTGACATAGGCGTTGCCGGACACGTCGGCAGGCACGCGGATGCGCTGCACCGAGGACAAGGTGTCGGCCTGGAACCACTGGTGCGCGTAGACGCGATCGCGCTCGATGGTGATCAGGCCGCTGCCGGTGTAGGGCGCGACCACGCTGATTTCGATCTCGTCGCCGTTGCGGTATTCGTCGGCATCGAGCTTGAGCGCGAGCTCGGCGTTGCGATCGAGCGAGCGCGTGACGTTGCCGTCGCCGGCGACGGTGTAGGCGATCGAGTTCAGCGTGTTGCCGTCGCGATCGCGCACGAAAAACACGAAGCTGCCGGGATTGGCCGTCGGCAGCGCCACCACCGCTTCGCCCTTGGGCAGGGCGACTGGCGCGGCCTGTACCGGCAGTTCCTTCAACACCGACTGGTAGCGGTACAGGCCGGAAGACTGGCGCGTCAGCACCGACACGTAGCGGCGTTCGATGACCACGCCATTCAGCCCGTCGGCTGCGGTCGGGCGGCCGTTGCCGGCGAGCGCGAGCACGTCCAGCTCACGCTTGGCGCCGCGCTTGACGTAGCCGAGCGCATCGACGCTGCGCAGGCCGATCAGGTAGGGCTGGCGCGACACCAGGCTCTGCACCGTGGTGGTCACCGAGCGTCCGCCATCGGCCTCGAACACTTCGCTCAGCAGATTCATGCTGAAGGTCGGCGCCGACACGTTGCGCAAGCCGAGGTCGAAGCTGGCCTGGCCCTTCTCGTCGGTCTCCTGGTCGCCGAGTTCGAGCTCCTGCGCGCCGCTGTCGTTGCGCTGGTCGAAGAACACGTAGTCGGGATAGCGCGCGAAGCTCGGCACCGTCGGCGTCAGCCAAAGCTTGCCGGTGGCACGTCGTTGCTGCGCCGGCGTGCCGATCAGATTGTCGGCCTGCAGCTGCACCGCGAGCTCGTCCGGATGCACCCAACCTTCCGGCGAACTGCTCGACAGCGTTGCCTTCAGCTTCATGCGGTCGGGCAGGAATTCCTTGACACGGATGCTGGTCTGGCTGATCGGGTAGTAACGCGGCTCGCGCTCCGGATATTCCTCGATGCGCTCCAGCACGATCGTCCAGACACCGGTCGGCGCGACGTCGCCGATGGCGATGTCGAGTTCCATGAAACCGTTGGCGTCGAGCGCGTAGCGCTGCGTCTTGACCATGCCACCGCGGGCGTCGCTGACGCGCGCGCGCAGCGGCAGTCCCGGCGTCAGTGCGCGCCAGTCGGCGCTGCGCATGATCATGCCGATGTGCGCGCTATCACCAGGGCGGTACATGCCACGATCGGAGAACAGGTGCGCGCGCAGCGCCGCGCCGGAGTTCGATTCGGACTCGCCGCCGATGTCGAAGCGCGAATAGTCGAGCTGGCGCTCGCCGTCGTTCAGCGGCAGGAAGGTGGCGTCGTCGCCGCTCTCGGCCAGCAGCAGCACCGGCGCCTGTTCGTTGCGGAAGTCGCCGATGTCGGGAATGAGCGCGTGCCCGCTCGCATCCGCCGCTGCACTGACCAGGGTGCTGCCGTTGCGCGCGATCACGCTGACTTTCGCGTTCGCGGCCGCCGTGCCGGCGAGCAGTTGTTGCACATAGACATCGCGGCCGCGATCGAGCGAGCGCTTGGCGATCATGCCGAGGTCGGTCAGCACCACCATGCGCTGGTCGCTGAGCACGTCGCTGCCTTGCTCCGAGTCGTCGTAGTAGTCGTAGTCGTAGCTGTCCTCGAATTGTTCCGGTGGCTTCGAACCGAGATTCTCGCCATGCGCGATCTCGCGCACGCTGAGCAGGAACACGCCCTTGGCGGCATCGCTCCAGTGCTTGCCGAGATCGACGCCCTCGTAGTGCACTTCGCCCGCCGCCATCTCCGGAACCAGGATGCGCTCGCGGAAGCGTTCGCTGAGATCGTCCGCGGTCATCTCGCCGAGCTTCGGCGATTTCATGCCGGAGCGATTGAACTGCACCAGGTGATGCAGTTCGTCGAGCGGCACCCGCGCCACTGTCAATTCCACCTCGCGCACATTGCGCAGCGCCAGCGTCACCCGCTGTTCGCCACGCAGCGACAGCAACGCGCCGTCGCCGACGAAGCGCACCAGCTTGGGGTAGTCGGGTGCAGGGACCACGTTGGCGTAGTCCTCGCCCGAGCGGAAACCGCCGAACGAGGTCAGGCCCTTCTTCGCCCGCACGTACAGGCGCCGCCCGGGCTCGACCTGGAAGCGGAAGCTGTGCGCACCGGCAACGTCGCGCTCGCCCGCGACCAGCGTCAACGCCACCGGCGTGGCGCTGGCGAGCAATGCCTCGGACACTTCGCCCAGGTCCCATTCGTAGGGCAGATACTCGCCATAGCGCTTGTGGTTGCGCTTCATTTCCGGATGCAGCTTCGGCAACAGCACGGCGTCGAGCACATCGGCCAGATCGGCGTCGCGCACGTCCTGGTTCATCTCGATCAGCAGCATCTGCTCGGGCGTGCCGGCGGCATTGTCGACGATGAACGCGCTGGCGCTGGACACCGCCAGGCTGAAGCGCGCCGGCAGATCGACCGTGCTGCTGACGGCGCCGGCAGTGCCGACGCCACCGAGCATCGACTGCACGCCTTCGGCGATGGTCAGTCCGACGTGGCCGCCGTTGTCCGGCAGGCTCAGTGCCGAGGACTGCAGCGTGATCTGCAGTCGCTTCTCGTCATAGCTGGCGACGAAGGTGGGTGGTGCCAGTTCCTGCGAGACCATGTCGCGCATTGCCAGCTTGACCCGGCTTTCGAAGGTGCCGGCATCGATCGGGTGGCTGGCGCGCAGTTCGAACACCGCCTTCTTCAAGGCCGGGTCGATCGGGTCCTGGTAGAACTCCTGGCTGGCGATGCTGAGCGCGAACGGCGCGGTCTTGAAATCGAACTCGTACTGCTGCAGCTGCGCCTGCTTGGCGAAGGTGAACTTGCGGCTGAAGCGCACGTGGACATCGGTCGCCACCGGCCAGTCGCCGGCCGGCATGAACTTCAACTCGCGGTCGCCGAGCCAGGTCCACTCGCCTTCGATCTTGGGTTCCATGCTGATGCTGCGCGCGGGTCCGTCGAGCGCCTTGAGCGGCGCCACCGACTGGTCGAAGCTCACGGTCAGCGGCGAGACCTTGGGCGGTGTCTCCGCATAGTCGGTCAGGCTCGGGGTCTCGAACGAGAACGTCGCCTTCGGCGGCGTGTACGGCTGCGGTCGATGCGCCCACCACCAACCAAACGCGGCCATCGCGACAATCGCCACGACGTATTTCAGCGTGCGCCGCGGATTCGCGAGCAACGCCTGCTGCGTGCGCTGCATCCACGCTGGCGCCGCGTAGTCCCACTCGCCGAGAAGCGCGCGCAGCATGCGCCCGATCCCTTGCCATGCCCCACCAATCAGCCCCAACGCCCGCCGCCCGACCGACCGCTTCGTATCCATACCGCCTCGCTCGCAAGTGCCGGCATTATGGCCGCAGCCGCACCCACAAGGCGGCGCCAATGCGGCGCAATTCGGCGTTTGTGCGGGTGGCGCTCCCCGGCTTGCGGTAGGCACGCACGCTATGGCGGCGGCGTTACCATCCGCCGTCGATGCCTGGACACCCCATGCCCCAGCCCGCAGCCCGGAGACCCGATGACACGCATCCTGAAGTGGCTCCTTGCGGCCTTCGTGCTGCTGCTTGTGGTGATGGGGTTCAATGCTTGGCGCGTTACGGCGCCGGTGGCGCAGGTCGAACCATCCCGGCCTGATCTCGATGGCGAAGCGATGGCGCGAAGGCTTGCCGCCGCGCTGGCCATTCCGACCTTGAATCCCACCCCCGAGGCGCCCGGTCTCGAGCGCTTCCACGAGCTGCATGCGCTGCTGCAGGCGCAGTTCCCGCGCGTGCATGCGGAGCTTGGGCGCGAGCTGATCGGCGGTGCCAGCCTGCTCTACCGCTGGCGCGGGCGCGAAGCCTGCCCGGCGCTGCTGCTGGCAGCGCACCAGGACGTGGTGCCGGTCGAGGCCGGCACCGAGTCGCGCTGGACGCATCCGCCGTTCGCTGGCGTGATCGCTGACGGCGCCATCTGGGGACGCGGCGCGATCGACGACAAGAGCGCGCTGCTCGCGATCCTGGAGGCGGTCGAACTGCAACTCGCGGCGGGACTCGCGCCACGCTGCGATGTCTACCTCGCCTTCGGTCACGACGAGGAAGTCAGCGGGCTGCAGGGCGCCGCCGCGATTGCGAAGTTGCTGGCACAGCGCGACGTGGATCTCGACTACGTGCTCGATGAGGGCGGCGCCATCACCATCGGTGCCATCCCCGGCACGCACCTGCCGCTTGCGACCATTGGCGTCGCCGAGAAGGGGTACCTGAGTGTGCGCCTGAGCACGCAGGACGCAGGCGGACACTCGTCGATGCCACCACGCCACAGCGCGATCGGTCGGCTGGCGGCAGCGGTGGCGCGACTCGAAGCCGAACGACCGGATGCGGCGCTCACCGCGGTGCAACGCGAACTGTTGCGGCGCATCGCGCCGCACGTCGATCCGCTGCAGCGACTGGTGCTCGCGAACCTGTGGCTGACCGCGCCGCTGGTCAGCGGCCAGTTCGCGAAATCGCCGGTCAGCGACGCCACCCAGCGCACGACCACGGCACCGACCCTGTTCCGCGCCGGCATCAAGGACAACGTGCTCGCGCAGCAGGCCGAGGCCGTGGTCAATTTCCGCATCCGCATGGGCGACAGCGTCGAAGGAGTACTCGAGCACGTGCGCCGCACCGTGGCCGATGATGAAGTCGCGATCGAGGCACTCGATGACTTCCACAGCGAACCGACGGCGCAGGCCGCGCCTTGGACCGATGCCGCATTCGCGCAGATCGAGTCGGTGCTGCGCCGGGTATCGCCCGAGCCCGACCTGGTGGTCGCGCCCTTCGTCACCTCGGGCGGCACCGACGCCCGCCACTACGCCGAGCTGACTCCGAAACTGTATCGCCTGCTCCCGGCCACCCTCACCCCCGAGCTGATCGCGAGTTTCCACGGCAACAACGAGCGCATCCCGCTCGCCGAATACCTGCGCATGGTGCGCTTCTACGCGTTGCTGCTCGGAGAGCGCGGATGAGCGGCTCCGCGTCTGACCCACGGCCAGTGCCTCGACGCCATCTGCTGCGGCGCGCCCTGGTCGGCCTGATCGCCGCATGGCTGGCGCTGGTCGCCGCATTCCGTCCGTCCAACGAGCGCGACTGGGCGCCGGACCAGGCCCGGCTCGCAGCTGCGCGCATCGATGGCGAGATCGTGCGCATCCACAACGTGCGCAACGCCCACTACCGCTCGACCAGCGACTTCGACGTGCGCTGGGAGGAACGGCGCTACGACCTGGCCCAGCTCGAATCGGTGTGGTTCATCGTCGAGCCCTTCGCCGACTGGCGCGGACCGGCGCACACCTTCCTCAGCTTCGGATTCGCCGGCGGCGAGTACGTCGCCATCTCGGTCGAGATCCGCAAGGAGCGTGGCGAGTCGTTCTCGCCCTGGCTCGGTCTACTGCGCCAGTACGAACTGATGTACGTGATCGGCGACGAGCGCGACCTGATCGGCCTGCGCGCCAATCATCGCCGCGACCAGGTCTTTCTGTACCCGATCCGCACCACACGCGAGAAGATGCGCGAATTGCTGGTGTCCATGCTTGAGCGCGCCAACGCGCTCGCTGCCGAACCCGAGTTCTACAACTCGCTGACCAGCACCTGCACCAGCAACATCGTCGACCACATCGAATCGATCGCGCCCGGGCGCGTGCCTTTCAGCTTCAAGACCTTGCTGCCCGCCTACAGCGACGACCTCGCCTACGACCTCGGCCTGATCGCCACCGACCTGCCGCGCGAGCAGTACCGCGCCGCGCACCGCATCAACCAACTCGCCGCCGCCCACGCCGACCAACCCGACTTCTCGACCGCGATCCGGACACGAACACCTGGCGACTGATCCGGCTCGCGCGGAATCCGTGCCGCGAGCAGGCAGCGACCGCGCGTACAGGCGAAACCTGCAGTCGATGAGCGTTTTCGGCGCCAAAGCGTGTTTCGCATGGTGAAGCCAGCCGAAGCGTGCAGCCTGTGCGCGGCATGCCGGCGAGCACTCGGCTCTTGCCGCAACCAGGGGAACCCCGCATGTCCGCATCGACGATGACTGTTTCAGCCGCGAGTTCAGGCACTCCCAGGCGACGCCGTTGGTGCGTCAGCGTAATCGTTGGCGTCGCCCTGCTGGCGGCAGGGCCGATCGCGGCCGCAGCGGTCGGTGCAGCCGAGCGCGCGCGCGTGCTCGACGCCTACGGCAAGCTGCCGATCGCCTTTGTCGAAAACCACGGCCAGACCGACGCCGGCGTTGCCTACTACCTGCATGCGCGCGGCCACAGCGTTTACTTCTCGGCCTCCGGCCACGCATTGCGGCTGACCCAGGGGCATGGCGAGCAGGCACGCGCGCACGTGGTCAAAGTGGACCTGGTCGACGCCCAAGCCGGAGCCATCCAGGGCGGCAACCGCACCGCCGGCAGCGTCAGCTATTTTCGCGGCGCGCGCAGCGAATGGCACAGCGCACTGCCGATGTTCTCGAGCATCCGCTATCGCGAACCCTGGCCGGGCATTGCGCTCGACTACCGCAGCGCCGGCGGCAAGCTGGAATCGGTGTACACGGTGGCGCCGCATGCCGATCCGGCGCGCATCCAGTTGCGCTACTCGGGTCACCAGTCCTTGCGTATCGACGCGGTCGGAAATCTGGTCTACGACACCTCGGTCGGGCCGGTGCAGGAATCAGCGCCGGTCGTCTATCAGGAGATCGACGGTGAACGGATCATGGTCAGCGCGAGCTACGCCTTGCGCGACGCCAACACGGTGGCGTTCGAAGTCGCGAGCTACGACCGCGAACACGCACTGGTCATCGACCCGACCCTGACCTATTCCGGCTTCATCGGTGGCATCGGCGACGACGAAGGTTTCGACGTCGACATCGACAGCGCCGGTAATGCCTACGTGGTCGGCTACTCGTCATCGACCGAGACCACGTTTCCCGTGCTGGTCGGGCCCGACCTCACGCACAACGCGGGCTCGACCGACGCGTTCATTGCCAAGGTGAGTGCCGATGGCACCGCGTTGGTCTACGCCGGCTACATCGGTGGCAACGGCCAGGACATCGCTCGCGGCGTCGCCGTCGACGCGGCCGGGAACGCTTACATCGCGGGCTACTGCACTTCCGCGCAGTGGAGCTTTCCGGTGTTGGTCGGCCCTGGCCTCAGCCACAGCGGCGGCAGCTTCGACGCCTGGGTGGCCAAGGTCAATCCGGAAGGCACGGCACTGCTCTACGCCGGGTACATCGGTGGCAGTGGCAGCGACCTCGCGTTCGCGATCGATGTCGATGCCGACGGCAACGCCTACGTCGCCGGCAACACCGATTCCCCCTCGGCGACATTTCCGGAAGTGGTCGGACCGGACCTGGGGAGCAACGGCGGTCAGGACGGCTTCGTTGCCAAAGTCAGCGCCGATGGCGCGACGCTGGTCTACGCCGGATTCATCGGTGGCAGTGGGCTGGATCGCGCCAATGCCATCGCCGTTGACGGTCAGGGCTTTGCCTATGTGACCGGACCCACCGCTTCCACGGAGGCGACCTTTCCCGAACTGGTCGGCCCAGATCTCACCCACAACGGCCTCGACGATGCCTACGTCGCCAAGATCAGCGCCGATGGCAGCGCCTTGATTTACGCCGGCTACATCGGCGGCAGCGGCAACGACCGCGGCAACGGCATCGCCGTCGACAGTCTCGGCAATGCTTACGTGACCGGCTCCGCCGCTTCCACCGAAGCGACCTTTCCGGTACTGGAAGGCCCCGATCTGACGCACAACGGCGGCGGCGACGATGCCTTCATCACCAAGATCGGCGCGGATGGCAGCACATTGATCTACTCCGGCTACATCGGCGGGAGTTCCGGCGATTCCGGCAATGCCGTCGCGGTCAATGCGGCCGGCGCTGCCTATGTGGCGGGCAGCACCTTTTCGACCCAGGCCAGTTTCCCCGTACTCGAAGGGCCGGACCTGACCCACAACGGCGCCACCGACATCTTCGTCGCCAAGGTCAATGTCGCCGGCACCGCGCTGAACTACGCCGGCTACATCGGCGGCAATGGCGGCGATCCCGGCCGCGGCATCGCCGTCGACAACGATGGCAATGCCTTCGTCACCGGCACGGCGGCGTCTTCAGGCGGCAGCTTTCCGGCCGTCGTCGGGCCCGATCTCACGTCGAATGGTTACATCGACGCTTTCGTATCACGGGTGACCGAGCCTTCCGATACCGTCTTTCGGGATGGATTCGAGTGATTGCCTGGATCGGGGCAAGTGCCGACCATCGGTGTGCGCAGCCATGAGCTTTACCATCGCAAAAGCGTGCGTGATGTCGTAACACCCGCCACCACCGGAGATCCCCGTCATGCCCGACACGAATTTCGTCGCGACTCCCAACCCCCGCCCGACCTTGCACTGCAGCCGCATGTCGGCACCGCTGTTGATATTGACGGGCCTGTGCGTCGGCAGTGCCGTGCTTGCCGGCGGGCCGCCACCGCCCTCGGTCTACCCGAGCGCCGCACACGTCGCTGGCGGCAGCACCGTAGTGATCTTCGGCACCGACATCGGCACCGATATCGCCAACACCACGGTGAGCATCGGCGGTGTGGCCGCGACCATCCTCGCCAATGCGCAGCACGACATCGAAGTGACGGTACCGGCGCGCGCGCGCTCGGGTGCAGTCGATGTGGTGGTGAACAAGCCGGGCGGCCCGATCCTGGTCAGCGACGCCTTCCTGTACCGCCACGACCATCAGGCCGGTCGCGACTTCGCCCACACCAGCAACCCGAACGGCCCCTGGCAGATCGGCTGGGCGGCTTCGCGCACCAGTGCCTTCAACCTGATCACGCAGCCGCCGGTGCGCAGCGGCGGCGGCACCGGCTGCCTGCACGTCTGGTTGCGCAATGGCAATGATGTGCCGGCAGTCGGGCGCAACCGCAACTACGCCACGTGCTACGAGTCCACCTGGATCTGGCCGGCGGGCGCCATCGGCGGCCATCCGTCGAACGACGGCTCCAACGCCGTGGTCCGGTTCGTGGTCCCGGCGACAACCGCGTATCACGTGTACGGCGATTTCACCGGCTCCGATCCGCAGCCGACCACTTCCGACGGCGCCGTGCTGCACAACGGCAGCGAAGTCTTCTCCGCAAACGTCGGCTACAACGTGCCGCAGGCCTTCGACCTGCACCTCGACCTCAGCGCCGGCGACACCCTCGATTTCACCGTCGGCAATGGCGGCAACGGCTACGCCTACGACCAGACCGCGATGCAGATCCACATCGTCGGCGACCTGCTGCACGTCGATGGCTTCGAGTAGTGTGGCGATGCAGTCGATCCCGGAGCACGCGGGCGCGTACTATGCGCGAGCGACAGCGACGTCGCTCGCTGCGGGAAACGCCATTCGTGTCCGGACCTTCCGAATTCACCCGGCAATTCCATGCCGCGCGCAGCGGCGACCCAACGGCGCTGAACGCGCTGTTGCCGGTGGTCTACGAAGAACTCAAGCGCATCGCCCGCGCGCAACTCGCGCGCGAGCGCCCGGGGCACACGCTGCAGGCGACCGCGCTGGTGCACGAGGCCTACCTGCGCCTGCTCGGCGCTCAGGCGATCGACCCCAGCGATCGCGCCTGGTTCATGGGCCTCGCCGCGACCACGATGCGCCACATCCTGGTCAACCATGCGCGTGATCGCCATGCCGAGAAGCGCGGTGCCGGCGCCGAACACGTCGAGCTGTCGCAAGCCGCAGCGCTGGCACAACCGGTGTTCGACGTGCTCGGCCTGCACGATGCGCTCGACGCATTGGCCCTGCTCGACCCGCGCCAGGCGCGGGTGGTCGAACTCAAGTACTTCGCCGGCATGGAAGTCGACGAGATCGCCGAGGTGCTCGCCGTGTCTTCGGCCACGGTGCGGCGCGACTGGACCGTGGCCAAGCTCTGGCTGGCACGCGAACTGAAGCACTGACCGCGATGGATGCCGCCACCTGGTCGAAGGTCCACGCGCTGCTGACGGCAGTGCTCGATGTCGCCGCGACCGAGCGACCAGCCCTGCTCGATGCGCTGTGCGGCGACGACCCGCAGTTGCGCCACGAAGTCGAGTCACTGCTTGCCTGCGAGGGTGAGCTGACCGAGCAATTGCCCGAAGCGCTGTGGGCGACGCTGGCCAGCGGCAGCGAAGAACACGCCCGCATCGGCGAGCGTATCGGTGCCTTCGAGATCGAGTCCTGCCTCGGCGAAGGTGGATCGAGCGTCGTCTATGCCGCGCACCGCGTGCACGACTTCACCCAGCGCGTCGCCATCAAGCTGCTGCGCAGCCATGTCGGCACTTCGGTCGCGCGCCGCTTC
>Ga0073899_10002379_pt1 | contig 16955 bp, 12 predicted proteins | sample KloWWTmetaKNB5Ph_FD_88975 | JGI IMG/M metagenome (GOLD analysis project Ga0073899, IMG submission 88975) | Active sludge microbial communities from Klosterneuburg, Austria, studying microevolution and ecology of nitrifiers - Klosterneuburg... | ecosystem: Engineered > WWTP > Aerobic digester >...
CGCCCGATCTGCCGCGCGCCATCGCCACCGGCGCCCTGCCCTCGGCCCCGCGCCTCGACCCGCTGGCCGCCAAGGCGCCCGAGCGCCCGGTCGACAGCGCCCCGGCGCCCGTCACCGGCGACGGCCCGCGCCTGCTGCGCTGAACTCCACGCGAGACGCCCGGCGCGCGGACCGTTGCTCGTCCGAACAACTGACAAGCTCTGAGCGGTCAGCGATACGGGCCGTCGGCGCGCACGGCGGCGGGCTCGGCCAGGCGCGCGACCAGCCCGATCGCCGGCGCGAGCCGCGCGCGGCTGCCGACCAGGCCGTCGAGCACCAGCACGACGTCGCCACCGGCGAGCACGATCGGCGGCGCCCCCAGGTCACGGACCGCTGCGGCCGCCGCAGCGAGCCGCCGCGCGAGCGTCGCCGCGTCGATCGACGTCGCGGCGCGGATCCGGGTGCGCAGGCGCGCCTGCTTCGCGGGCTCGTCCGGCACGCGGCGGACGAAGTCGGCGATCACGGTCGCGGCGTCGCGCTCGAAGCGCATCGCGAAGCGCTCACCCAGATCGAAGGCGGCGGCCGTGACCGTGCCGCCGAGCGCCGCCGCGACCGCCGCCAGCTCGGCCCCGAGCCGCGCCGGTCGGCTGGCGAGCAGCACGCCGATCTCGATCACCGCGGCCAGGTGCGCGGGGTGGCTGGCGACCGGGGCCATCAGCACCTCGCCGTTGCCGACCCCGATGCGCGCGCCGTCGATCAGGGTGCGGCCCCGAAATTCCCGCACAAGCCGCGGCCAGCGCGTCCTGGATCGGCGCGTCGAGCCAAGCCGCGGCCAGCGCCGGATCGTCGGTCTCGACGCGGAGGTCCTGGATGTCGAGCGCGGCGGCGATGTCCGCGGGCTCGCCGGTCGCCTGGCGCGCGCGCGGCAGCACGCGCAGCGCGACGCCGTGGAGGTCGATCGTCGGTGCGACCAGGCGGACGCCGTCGCGATCGCGTCGGACCGCGACGCGCACGGCGCCGCCGTCGGCCTCGACACGCAGCCCGACCGTCGCGTCGGCGGCGGTCTCGATCGCGCTGCCCGGCACCCGCGCGACCAGCGCGGCCAGATCGAGCTCCGCGGCGGGATCGAGGGCAACGAGGCCGAGGACCATGCGCCCACTGTAACCGGGCTGCGCGCGCGCCGCGCTCGATCGCGACGCGCGCTACCGCGGCGTCAGCTCGCCGACGATCATCTCGGCCAGCCGCTCGATCTGCTCCCGGCCCTCGGCGGCGGTGGCGGCGGCGGGGTCGCCGGCGTAGGCGTCGTGCATGCCCATCGCGGCGAAGGTGGTGACGCCCTTGCCGAGCTGCTCGGACAGGCTGATCGGCACCGGCGGCAGCGGCGCGCGCGCCGCCTCGTCGACCAGCGCCGGCTCGGCGGCCAGCACGATCGACGTCTCGTAGCGCCCGGCGTGGCAGGCGCCGCTCTTGAACTCGGCCGACAGCGTCCGCGCCCAGCGGCGGGTCAGCGGGCACGCGACGACGACGCCGTCGCGGCCGACCGCCGCCGCGCGGATCGCCGCGTCGTGGGCCGGCTCGAGGTGGTTGTTGACCAGCGCCACCTGGGCGAAGCCCTGGGCGCGCAGCCCGTCGCACACGGCGCCGACGAACGCGGTCAGCGCCGCGGGCGGCACGCTCACCGCGCCGGCGAACCCCGCCGCGCACTCGGTGACGCCGTACGGCACCGCGGGCGCGATCACCGCGTCGCGCCCCGCCGCGGCCAGCAGCGCGATCGCGCGCACGCAGGCGGCGCGCGAGATCGCGACGTCGGTGCCCAGCCCGAGGTGCGGGCCGTGGGGCTCGGTCGAGCCCACCGGCACCAGCGCGATCACCGGGCCCGCGGCCAGCCGCGCCGCCAGCTGCGCGCTCGTCATCGCGTGCAGCTCGTGGGTGGACGGCGCGCCGCTCATCGGTTGACCTCGGCGGCCAGCCGCCGCTTGTCGACCTTGCCGCGATCGTTCTTGGGCAGCTCGTCGACGAACACCACCCAGCGCGGGTACTTGTACTTCGATAGGCGCGCCTTGACGTGATCCTGCAGCTCGGCGGCCAGCGCGTCGGCGTCGGCGCCGAGCCGGGCCCGGGCCTCGGGCCGCACGACCACCACCGCCTTGGGCTTGATCAGGCCGGCGTCGTCGGCGCCGATCACCGCGACCGCGCTGACCGCCGGGTGCGCCAGCAGGCAGTCCTCGACCTCGGCCGGCGCGACGAACACGCCGCCGACCTTGAGCAGATCGTCGGCCCGCCCCGAGAAGTACAGGTAGCCGTCGGCGTCGACCCGGAACAGATCGCCGGTGCGGCACCAGTGGCCGTGGAAGGTCAGCCAGCTCTTGTCGCGATCCTGGAAGTAGCCCTGGGCCACGCTGTCGCCGCGCACCCACAGGACGCCGATCTCGCCGACCGGCACCGGCGGCGCGTCGGCGCCGCGGGCCTCCTCGGGCAGCACCCGCAGCTGGTAGCCGTCGACCACCCGGCCCAGCGAGCCCAGCCGCACGTCGCCCGGGCGGTTGGTGCAGTAGATGTGGAACATCTCGGCCGAGCCGATGCCGTCGTAGATCGCGCCGCCGAAGCGGTCGAGGAACCGCTGGTACAGCGCCGCCGGCAGCGCCTCGCCGGCCGACAGGTGGAAGCGCACGCTGCCGAGATCGAGGCCGGGGCCGCCGGCGGCGCGCAGCTCGTCGTCGTGATCGAGCAGCTTGCCGAGCATCGTCGGCACGTTGGTGACGATCGTCGGCCGGTAGCGGGCGATCGCGGCGGCCAGGCTCTCGGCGGTGGGCCGCTCGCTGAACAGGCAGGTGGTGGCGCCGACCGCGAACGGGAACCACAGGTTGGTGCCGGTGGCGTAGCCGAAGAACAGCCGCGGCACGCTGACGGTGACGTCGTCGGCGCGGTAGCCCATCGTCGCCTTGGCGTAGACCTCGGTGTTGAACGCGAAGTCGCGGTGGCAGTGCATCGCCGCCTTGGGGCGGCCGGTCGAGCCCGAGGTGAACAGCCAGATCGCCGGGTCGTCGCGGTAGGTCCGCGGCAGCGGCCGGTCGGCGGCGGCGCCGGCGGCGATCGCGGCGGTCATCGCCACCCACGGCCGGCCGCTGGCGAGCAGCGCCGGCCCCGCGGTCACCGCGGCCTCGGGATCGTCGTCGGTGGCGGCGTCGGCGGTCAGCACGAAGCCGCCGCGCGGCGCGCCGGCCAGGTGCGGGGTCAGCGCGTCGGCCACCGCCGGCGTGGTCACGACGATCGACGCCTTGACGTAGTCGATCACCGTCGCCAGGTCGGCGGCCGGGGTCGCCGGGTTGCCCATCGTCACCACGCCGCCGGCCGCGAGCGTCGCGAAGATCGCCCAGGCGAACGGCGGCACGTCGGGCAGCACGATGTAGACGCGCTCCTCGGGGCGCAGCCCGGCGGCGACGAAGGCCTGGGCCAGCGCCCGGGCCCGGGCCGCGACCTCGGCGTAGCTCCACGCGCGCTCGCCGAAGCGGATCGCCGGGTGGTCGCCCCGGCCCGCGCGCACCCGCGCGAACAGCCAGTAGTCGGCCAGGTTGAACTCGTCCGGAAAGCGGACGTCGGTCATGGGCTGCCTCCGGTGGCGATCGCGCGGCCGATGATGCCGCGCTGGATCTCGCTGGTGCCTTCGTAGATGCGCAGCGGGCGGATCGCCCGGTACAGGTGCTCGACCATCGCGCCGACCACCACCCCGCGCCCGCCCAGCAGCTGCACCGCGCGATCGATCACGTCCTGGGCGGCCTCGGTGGCGTGCAGCTTGGCCATCGACACCTCGACGGTGCCGCGGGCGCCGGCGTCCTTGACCGCGGCGGCGCGCCAGGTCATCAGCCGCGCGCTGTCGATCTGCGTGGCCATGTCGGCCAGGTGCGCCTGCACCAGCGGCTGCTCGGCCAGCGGCTTGCCGAACTGCACGCGGGCGCGGACGTGGCGGGCCGCCTCGTCGAGCGCGCGCCGCGCCATGCCGACCGCGGCCGCCGCGACCGACACCCGGAAGGTGTCGAGCGTGCGCATCGCCAGGCCGAAGCCGGCGCCGACCTCGCCGATCCGCGTCGCGCGGGCGCCGTCGAGGATCAGCCGGCCCAGCGGGTGCGGCGCGATCGGCGCCTGCGGCACCACCGTCACGCCGGGGGCGTCGAGCGGCAGCCAGAACGCGGTCAGGCCCTTGCGGCCGAGCGCCGGGTCGACCGTCGCCACCACGGTCGCGACCGACGCCAGCCCGAGGTTCGAGATGAACATCTTCTCGCCGGTCAGGCGGTAGCCGTCGCCGTCGGCGACCGCCCGGGTGCCGATCGCCGCGACGTCGCTGCCGGCCTCGGGCTCGGTCAGCGCGAACGCCGCCACCGCGCGTCCGGCGGCCAGGTCGGGGAGCCGCGCGCGCTGGGCCGCGTCGCCCGCGGCCAGCACCGCGTAGCTGCCCAGCCCCTGCACCGCGAAGATCGAGTCGGCGCGGGCGTTGACCCACCCGAGCAGCTCGCGGGCCAGGCACAGCGAGCGGGCGCGGACCTGGCCGTCGGCCGGCGCGACCAGCGCGAACAGCCCGGCCTCGGCCAGGGCCGCCACCGCCGCGCGATCGCGGGCCGGCTCGTCGGCCGCGTCCTCGGCGGCGGCCAGCGCCGGCGCGGCGGCGCGGAGCCGCGCGGCCAGCGCGCGGTCGCCGTCGTCGCAGAACCACGGCAGGTCGTCGGTCGACAGCGGGATCATGCGTCGCCCTCGGAGGCCGGCGCGCCGGCGAACCGCGGCGGTCGCTTGGCCTTGAACGCGGCGTGGGCCTCGGCGAAGTCGCCGTGTTGCATGCACAGCGCCTGGGCCTGGGCCTCGGCCTCGATCGCCTCGGCCAGCCCCATCGTGACCTCGCTCTCGATCATCTGCTTGGTCATCGCGTGGGCGAACGCCGGCCCCGCCGCCAGCCGCGCCGCCCACTCGGCCGCCAGCTTGTGGCAGTCCTCGACGGTGTCGACCACCCGGTTGACCAGGCCGATGCGCAGCGCGTCGGCGGCCAGCACCAGGTCGCCGAAGAACAGGATCTCGCTGGCGTGGCCCGCGCCGACGATCCGCGGCAGCAGGTAGGTCGCGCCCATGTCGGCGCCGCACAGCCCGACCTTGGGGAAGATGAAGCCGAACTTGGCGCTGGCCGCGGCCAGCCGGAGGTCGGCGGCGATCGCGATCACCGCGCCGGCGCCGACCACCGCGCCGTGGACCGCGGCGATCACCGGGCGCTTGCAGCGGCGGATCGCGGCGATCAGCCGGCCGGTCGCGCGGGTGAACGCCAGCAGCTGCGCGGTCGACTGCCCGAGCAGGTGGTGGATGATGTCGTCCTGGTCGCCGCCCGAGCAGAAGCCGCGGCCGTTGCCGCGGATGACCACCGCGCGCACCTCGTCGAAGCGATCGAGCTGCTCGAAGGTCTCGGCCAGCTCGCGGTAGCTCTCGAAGGTGAGCGCGTTGAGCCGCTCGGGGCGGTCCAGGGTGATGGTGGCGACGCCGCGGTCGACGACGAGGCCGAAAGTGCGGGGGGTGGGCAGCGCGCTGGGCAGCTCCATGGGCCGCGGGTGTACCACGCAGCCTCGGGGGATCGCGGCCGGCGCCGCGCCTACGGCACGAACGCGGTCGCCTGGATCTCGACCTTGGCGCGGGGCTCGACCAGCGCCGCCACCGCCACCAGCGCCATCGCCGGGAAGTGTTTGCCCAGGCGGGCCCGCCACACCGGCCCCAGCTCCTTGAGCCGCGCGCGGTAGCCCTCGATGTCGGTGACGTAGATGGTCATCGACGCGAGGTCGGTGATCGCGGCGCCGGCGGCGGTCACCACCGCGACCACGTTGGCCAGCGCCTGGTCGAACTGCCCGATCAGATCGTCGGTGTGGAACACCCCCTGGGCGTCCCAGCCGATCTGGCCGGCGACGCACAGCGTCCGGCCGGCGCCGATCATGCCGTTGGCGTAGCCCCGCGGCGCCGGCCACCCCGGCACCAGCACCGGCTCGACCCGAGCGGTCACTTCAGCACCTGCCCGCCGTCGAGGACGATGGTCTGGCCGTGGATGCCGCGGGCGTCGTGGCCGCACAGCATCGCGACCGCGTGGGCCACCTCGGCTGGCTCGATCAGCCGCCGCTGCGGGCTCATGCCGGTCAGCGCCGCGGTCGCGGACGCGGTGTCGCGCCCGGTCTTGGCGGCGATCCGCGCGATCGCCTCCTCGGCCATCCGGGTCGCGACCCAGCCCGGGCACACCGCGTTGACGGTCACGCCGGTGCGGCCCAGGTCCACCGCCAGCGCGCGGGTCATGCCCACCGCGGCGTGCTTGGCCGCGCAGTACGCGGCGGTGTAGCCGTAGCCGGTCAAGCCGGCGTTGGACGCGATCGTGATCACCCGGCCCCACCCCGCCGCCACCATCGCCGGCACGAACGCCCGGGTCAGCCGGAACGGCGCCGTGGCGTTGAGCTCCATGATGCGGTCCCACATCGCGTCGTCGGTGTCCGCCAGCGGCGCGCTCTCGGCGATGCCGGCGTTGTTGACCAGCACGTCGACGCGGCCCAGGGCGCGCACGGTCGCGACCATCGCGTCGGTGGCGGCGCGATCGGCCAGGTCGGCCACCACCGCCACGCCGTCGATGGCCGCCGCGACCTCGGCCAGCTCGGCCTGGCTGCGGCCGGTGACCACCACCTTGGCCCCGCGGGCGGCCAGGCGGCGCGCGATCGCCGCGCCGATGCCGCGTCCGCCGCCGGTGACGAGCGCCAGACGCCCGTGGAGAGTGTCGGTATCCATGGCGGCGTTGGTACCGCGCCGGCCGGCCGCTGCGAAGCCCGGGCGGCCACGAGTCGCGCCCCGGCCGATGGCACCCGCCGGCCCGCCGTGGCACCGTCGAGGTGATGCCCGCCCCGCCGCGTGCGCTGATCCTGCTGACCACCCTGGCCCTGCTCGCCGCGACCAGAGCCGCCGCCGCGGCGCCGCCGGTGTGCGACGCCCCCGACGACTGCGAGGCCAAGTGCGAGGGCGGCGCCGGCGTGCTGCCGGCGTGCACCCGGCTGGCCGACGCGCTCCTGCACGGCCGGCAGATCGCGATCGATCGGCCGCGCGCGCTGCAGCTCCTGACCAAGGCCTGCGGGGTCGACGCCGACGACTTCGACGCGCCCACCGACCCCGCCGCCTGCGTCGCGCTGGGCGATCTGCGCAAGGACGGCTGGATGTTCGAGATCGAGCGCAGCGACAACTTCCGCGCGCCGTACATGCGCGCGGCGTCGCGCGCGCGGTGCTTCGACGGCGATCAGCAGGGCTGCGCCGCCCGAGCCCGGGCCAACCTCGCGCTGGCCTACGCCAACCTCGCGCCCGGCGCGTCGCTGACGCCGGCCGCGGTCAAGACCGCGTTCGCCGACGCCGAGCTGGGCTGCGCCAAGGGCAACGACCCCGAGGCCTGCCGGTTCCTGATCAACTACGCGTACCGCGGCGCCGACGGCACCGAGGCGCAGCGGCGCGGCGCGGTCGGCAACGCCGGCCTCGTGGCCGGCTGCGTCGCCGACGATGTCGCCGCGTGCCTGGCGGTGCTCGACGCGACCGCGCCCCCGGTCAAGGCCGCGCTCGAGCGCGGCTGCCAGCGCGGCGACCCGCGGGCGTGCGGCAAGCTCCGCTACAACGACGTGCTGGCCGCGGTGCGCGACCCGGCCAAGCTCAAGCTCGCGGTCGCGGCGCTGCTGGCCACCTGCGACGGTGACGGCCACGACCAGTGCGCGCCGCTGGCCAGCGACCTGATCTACGGCCGGCCGGGGTTCGTCGACGCCGATCCCGACCGCGGGCTGGCGCTGGCCGAGCGCCGCTGCGACCTCGGCGATCCGGTCGGCTGCCAGGTGCTCGCGTCGGCGCGCGGCCAGCGCGGCCCCGCCGCGATCCAGGACGAGGCCGCCGCCCGCGGCTCCGCCGATCGGGCGTGCAAGCTGGTCGGCCACAACCAGTTCTGCCCGTGCGAGGACCCGACCGTGCCCGCGTGCGTCGTGCGCGCGCTCTACACCGATCACCTGGCGTGCGATCGCGACGAGGTCGGCGCGTGCGTCCGGGTCGCCACCCACTTCCGCGACGGCGACGGCATCGATCGCGACGTCGCGCGCTCGGCCACCTACCTGCGCCGCGGCTGCGACGCCGCCGACAAGGTCGCGTGCACGACGCTCGACGAGGTCTGCCGCGACAACCCCGAGCTGCCGGTCGAGCTGTGCCAGCAGTCGCTGATCCAGAGCGACCTGTTCTTCGAGGCCGAGTTCCAGGCCGCGGCCGGCGGCGACGTCGACATGATCAACCCCGACCTGACCGCCGGCGCGCAGCCGACCCCGGGCGCGATCACCGTCGCCGACGTCGCCGCCAGCCTGCCGACCAGCGCGCGCCGCGGCCGGCTCGACGCCGATCTGATGGTCGACGTGGTGCTCGATCGCGCCCGCCAGGCGGCGATCAAGCTGGTGGTCCACGAGCTGCTCAAGGCGCAGAAGCGCGCCGGCTACCGCTACCTCCAGGATCTGCTGGATCAGGGGGCGCGGCTGATGGCCGATCCCACGACGATGCGCCGCGAGAAGTTCCAGGACCTCGGCATGACCGTGGTCCGCGCGTTCGTCGCCGCCAACCTGATCGACGGCCTGTACCCCACCTCCGACGAGCTGCGCGCCGCGCCCGAGATCGGCGCCACGGTGATCGCCGGCGCGCGCGAGCTGGGCACCCGCCCCGGCGTCGCGCTGTCGGCCGACCTCCACGGGCACCTGGTCGACGTCGCCTACTACTGGCTGGGCCAGACCCGACTGTTCGGCCGGACCTCGAGCCAGAGCCAGGATCCGCCGCAGTGCCCGTTCGCCCGCGACCACGGCATCGCGCTGTGCGCGCAGCTGCGCGAGCGGGCGATCGCCGAGCGCGCGATCGGCGTGGCCAAGGTGCTCGACGCGGTGCGCCTGGTGAAGCTCCTGCGCGGCGGCGGCTTCGAGGACGTCCGCCGGCTGATCGAGGCCGCCAGCCGCTCGCGGACGATCGCCAACCTGCGCACGACGCCGGGGCTCAACCTGCAGGCCTGGCAGGACCAGATCATCGGCACCACCCGCGAGCGCGTCGGCAAGATGCGCGGCGGCCTGTCGGACCTGCGCCTGCTCCTGCGCGCCAGCGTCTACGCCGACAAGGGCCCGGGCATCGACGAGCTGATCGCCGCCGCCGCCAGCGCCCGCACCGCGATCGGGCCGTCGTCGATCCGCCTGGCGATCGGCACCGACAACATCGAGCAGATCTACCGGATCCTGCGGATCATCGAGCGGGCCAAGTTCGAGCTGGGCAACGCCGCCACCGCCGGGCCGCCCGCCCCCGGCGCGCCGGCCCCGCCGCCGGGCGCGCTCGACCCCCGCACGATCGCGCTGGCCAAGGTGCGCAAGGACGTGCAGGAGGCGCTGCGCAGCTGGGGCCCGCGCGCGGTCACCGAGACCAGCGCCAAGCTCGAGGCGCTGGCGGGGTCGCTCGACGGCATCGCCCCGGCGCTGACCAAGCTCGAGGCCGCGGTGGCCGACGTCCGCGGCGTCTTCGCGCGCTTCCCCGGGCCCGATCGCAAGGTGTCGCTCGACGTCGGCGACCTGCCGCTGTACGCGACCGTCGACCTGACCCGCGAGCTGCGCGCCACCGCCGCGGCGCTGGCCACGCTCGACGACGGCCTGCGCGCGGTGTTCCCCGGCGAGGTCCCGGCCCGGCTGCGCTTCGCCCGCACCTCGACCGCCCGGCTGATCGCGTTCCTCGATCTGATGCAGCGGGTGGCGCGGCAGTCGCCGCTGTCGATGCGCTCGGGCGACGTCATCGCCGCGCTGCGCACGCTGGGCACCTACCGGGTCGCGGGCTTCGACGCGCCGCTCTACGACGTGCTCGAGCCGGTGCTCGACGCGATCAAGACCCACGAGCCGATGAGCCTCGAGCTCTTGTTCGCGGTCATCGGCCGGGTCCGCCTCGACACGCTGATCGGCTCGCTGCAGGGCCGACACAACGCATGCAACGACGACACCAGCGTCGACTGCTGGGTCACCAAGCTGATCCACGCGCTGCAGGAGTCGGTCGAGAAGGACGGCTCGTCGATCCGCGTCGACGGCGGCAAGTTCGCGGCGCGCCTGGCGCAGCACGGCGACGACTTCCGCCACAAGCACACCTGGCGTGGCTACTTCCACCTGACCGTCGGCGTCGGCGGCCTGTACTCCGATCCCGCCGACGACACCGGCAGCCAGCGGCGCCCGGTGCCGCTGATCAGCGAACAGGTCGGGTTCGGGCTGGCCAGCCCGACCTTGCTGGGCGATCGGGTGACATTCAAGATCGGCGCGGCGGCGTCCGGCATCCTGTACCGCGCGCTGCTCGACTCCGAGGAGTCCAACGCGATCATGCTGCACCCGATCCTGCTGGCGCTCGACGTCGGCGACCTGGTCGAGGCCTACGTCTCGCCGGCGATGATCATGCTGTACCCGCCGCAGGGCGACGACGACGGCGCGCTGCGCTGGGGCTTCTCGGCCGGCCTGAGCGTGCCGCTGTCGGCGTACCTCGAGAAGCTGTGACGCGTCAGCGCTAGCGCGGGCTCAGGCCGCGGCCGCGGCGCTTGAGCAGCTCGGCGGCGCCGACGTAGGCCAGCGTGATCCCGACCAGCGCCGCCACCAGCCGCGCCGGTGGCGCCACGAAGCCGAGCAACGACGCGCCCGGCAGGTACGGGATGGCGCAGGTCAGCGGGATCAGCGCCAGCGTCGACCACAACAGCACCCGCCCCGGCCGGCTGCGGTACAGCGGCCGGTGGGTGCGCACCACCAGCGCGATCGCCAGCTCGGTGAGCAGCGACTCGATGAACCAGCCGGTGCGGAACAGCGCCGGGCCGGCGGCGAAGCCGTACCACAGGAGGCCGAAGGTGAACGCGTCGAACAGCGAGCTGAGCGCGCCGAACCGCAGCATGAAGCCGAGGATGAAGCCCATGTGCCAGCGCCGCGGCTGCGCCACCAGCTCGGGGTCGACCGCGTCGTCGGCCAGGCCGATCGCCGGGATGTCGGACAGCAGGTTGTTGAGCAAGATCTGCCCGGCCAGCATCGGCAGGAACGGCAAGAGCAGCGACGCCGCGGCCATGCTGATCATGTTGCCGAGGTTGGCGCTCATCGTCGTCAGCACGTACTTGAGCGTGTTGGCGAAGGTGCGCCGCCCGGCCTCGACCCCGCGGCGGATGACGTCGAGGTCGGCCTCGAGCAGCACGAAGTCGGCGGCGGCCCGCGCCACGTCGACCGCGCCCTCGACCGACAGGCTGGTGTCGGCGGCGTGCATCGCCGGCGCGTCGTTGATGCCGTCGCCGAGGAAGCCGACCACGTGGCCGGCGCGGCGCAGCGCGGCGATCACCCGCAGCTTCTGGTCGGGGTCGACCTCGGCGAACAGGTCGGCCTGCTCGACCGCGCGGGTCAGGCCGTCGGGATCGAGCGCCGCCACGTCGTGGCCGGTCAAGAGCCGGCGCGGGTCGAGCCCGACCGCGCCGGCGACGTGGCGCGTGACCAGCGCGCTGTCGCCGCTGATGATCTTGACCGTCACGCCCAGCGCGACCAGCGCCGCGATCGCCGGCGCCGCCCCCGGCTTGGGGTGATCGGTGAAGGTCAAGAACCCGGCGAAGGTCAGCTCGGCCTCGGCGGCGCGATCGATGGGCGCGCCGGCCGGCAGGTCGCGGGTGGCCACCGCGATCACCCGGGTGCCCACCGCGGCCCAGGCCTGGTAACGCCCGCGCAGCGCGGCCCGGGCGGCGTCGTCGAGCGCCGCGCCGTCGGCGCCGCGCGTGCAGCACGCCAGCACCGCGTCGAACGCACCCTTGCAGATCAGCCGCACGCCGCCGGCGGTCGCGACCGCGACGCTCAGCCGCTTGCGCGCGAAGTCGTACGGGAGCTCGGTGACCTTGGCCGGCTGATCGGCGGCGCCGCCGCCGGCCAGGATCGCCGCGTCGAGGGGGTTGGTGAAGCCGGCCTGCAGCGCGGCGTTGGTGTACGCCAGGGCGCCGACGGCCGGGGCCGGCGCCCCGTCGGCGTCGAACGCGCCGGCCAGCGCCACGTCGCCGGCGGTGAGCGTGCCGGTCTTGTCGGTGCACAGCACGTCCATGCTGCCGAGGTTCTCGATCGCCTCGAGGCGCCGCACCAGCACGCCGTGCCGGGCCATCAGCTGCGCGCCGCGCGCCAGGTTGATGCTGACGATCGCCGGCAGCAGCTCGGGGCTCAGGCCGACCGCCAGCGCGATCGCGAACAGGAGCGTGGTGATCGGCGGGCGGCCCAGGATCACGTTGATCGCGAACACCGCGAGCGCCACCACCAGCATCGTCGTCGTCAGCAGGTAGCCGAAGTGGCGCAGCGAGCGCTGGAACTCGGTCTCGGGTCGGGCCTCGGCCAGCCGGTGGGCGATCGCGCCCAGCTCCGACGCGGTGCCGGTGGCGACCACCAGCCCGGTCGCCGACCCGCTGCGCACGTCGCAGCCGCGGTACGCCGCGCTCGCGCGATCGGCCAGGCGCGCCTCGGCGGCCACCGGCGCCGGCCGCTTCTCGGCCGGGAAGCTCTCGCCGGTCAGCGCCGCCTCGTTGACGAAGCAGTCGCTGGCGCTGACCACCCGCAGGTCGGCCGGCACGATGCTGCCGGCCGACAGCACCACCAGATCGCCGGGCACCAGCGCGTGGGTCGGCACCGGCCGCGGCGCGCCGTCGCGGATCGCGGTGGCGTGCAGCTGGACGCGGGCGCTCAGCACCTCGGCCGATCGCTCGGCGGCGTACTCGCGCGCGTAGCCGAACGCGGTCGACGCGCCGAAGATCACGGTGACGATCGCCGCGTCGATCCACGCCGCGGTGGCCAGCGACGCCGCGGCGGCGAACACCAGCAACAGCAACAGCGGGTTGCGCAGCTGCCGCCACAACACCGCGCGCCGGGTGACCGCCGCCTTGGCCTGGAGCGTGTTCGGGCCATAGCGCCGCAGCCGGGCCTCGGCCTCGGCGGCGGTCAGCCCCGCGCCGTCGGTGTCGAGGCCGCGCGCGACCTCGGCGACCTCGATCGCCCACCACGCGACGCCCAGCGGCGGCCGGCGGCGCGGCGGCGGCGCGCGCATCGAGATCGGGGGGGCGAGGCGATGCACGCCTGGTTGCGAAGCATCGGCCGTGCCCGCGCGGCGCTAGCGCCTCGCGCACCGTCGGCGCAGGACCTGCGCGTTCGCTGCGTGCGCTCACGCTCGGTGCGCGAACCGCGCGTGGCGCGACGGTTGCAGAAGTGCGGGGCATGTCTGCCAAGCGACGTGCACGCTGGCGAACCTGGACGGTGATCGCGCTCGTGCTCGCGGCGGTAGGCGGGTACGCGGCGTATGCGCGGCTGCGCCCGGTGACCGTGACGACGGCGCTCGTCGTGCGCGGGCGCGCGGTCGAGGCGGTCTACGCCACCGGCACGGTCGAGCCGATCGAGCGGGTGGTCGTGAAGGCGCGCCTGAGCGAGCACGTCGCGCGGATCCTGGTGAAGGAAGGCGACGCGGTGACCGCCGGGCAGCTGCTCGCCGAGCTCGACAACCCGGTGCGCGCCTTCGCGCTGCGCCAGGGCCAGGCCCAGCTCGGGCGCGCCCAGGCCCAGGCCGGCGCGCGGTCGCCGCAGCTCGCGGGGCTGGCGGCCCAGGTGCGCGGCCTCGAGGCCCAGCTCGATCAGGCCCGCCTCGAGCTCGATCGCACCGCCCGGCTAGCCCGCACCGCCGCGGTGCCCCAGGCCGAGCTCGACGCGGCGCGCGCCAAGGTCGCGCTGCTCGACGCCCAGGTCCAGGCCGCCGCCGAGCAGCTGCGATCGGCCAAGGTCGACCTGGCCGCCACCCGCGAGCAGCTGGCCGCGCAGGTCGGCTCGCTGGCCGCCGAGCTCGGCGAGGGCGCGGTCACGTCGCCCCTGGCCGGCGTGGTGCTGCGGCGCGACGTCGAGCCGGGCGAGGTGGTCGCGCAGAACCAGGCGATGTTCGAGGTGGCCGACACGCGCACGCTGTTGATCGAGCTGCACGTCGACGAGGCCGACATCGCGCGGATCAGCGACGGCCCCACCCCCACCGCCGCCGCGCTGTCGTTCTACGCGTTCCCCGGCCAGGCGTTCGCCGGCACCGTCGCCGAGATCCTGCCCGAGCCCGATCGGATCCGTCGCGCCTACACCGTGCGGGTCCGGCTCGATCAGCCGATCGCCGGGCTGCGGGTCGGCATGACCACCGAGGCCAACCTGATCGTCACCCGCAAGGACGACGTCGTGCTGGTGCCGATCGAGGCGCTCGACGGCGACCACGCCTGGTTCGCGGTCGACGGCCGCGCGGTGCGCCGCCCGGTCACCGTCGGCATCCGCGGCCTGACCGACGCCGAGATCACCGCCGGCGCCGCCGCCGGCGAACAGGCGATCGTCGACGCCGTGGCGCGCGGCGTCGCGGCCGGCGACCGGGTGCGCGGCTCGCCGCGAGCGCGGCCATGAGGGCCGAGCTGTTCATCGCGTGGCGCCAGCTGTGGCACCGCAAGCTGCTCAACGGCATCGCCGTGCTGGGCGTGACGCTGGGCGTGCTGACGCTGATCGCGATCACCGGGATCATGCGCGGCTTCCAGACCAAGTTCCTCGACACCGTGCTGCAGATCAGCCCGCACGTCGTGATGTTCGACACCAGCCTCGGTCAGCCCGCACCGGTGGTCGACCAGCTGCTCGGCGGCGACCGCCGCGCCACCCGGATCGTCCGCCAGACCAGCACCGATCGCCAGCGGCGGATCGCCCGCCCCGGCGAGACCGTCGCCGCCATCCGCGCCCTGCCCGGCGTGATCGCCGCGGCGCCGCTGGTGGTCGGCAGCGCGGTGGCGTCGGCCGGCAGCAAGACCTTGCCGGTCGAGCTGCGCGGCATCGACCCCGCGGTCCAGGACGCGGTCACGCCGCTGCGCCGGTTCGTGGTCGCCGGCGGCTTCGCCGAGCTCGGCGGCGCGGTCGACGGCGCGATGATCGGCTACCAGCTCGCCGCGCAGCTCGGCGTCGGCGTCGGCGACTCGCTGGGCTGCGTCGCCGGCCAGGGCGAGCGGTTCAACCTGCGCGTGGTCGCGCTGTTCGACACCGGCGTGGCCGGCCTCGACAAAGGCCGGGTCTACGTGCCGACCCGCCTGGCCCAGACCATCCTCGGGCGCCCCGACGTGATCGATCGCATCGAGCTGCGGCTGGTCGACCCCGACCGCGCGCCCGGCACCAGCGCGCAGCTCGAGGCGCTGTTCGGCTACGACGCCGAGAGCTGGCAGGAGACCAACGCCAGCATGCTCGGCGTGTTCGATCAGCAGAACCTGATCACCGGGCTCATCATCGGCGCGGTGCTGGTGGTCGGCGGTTTCGGCATCCTTTCGATCCAGATCATGATCGTGCTCGAGAAGCGCCGCGACATCGCGCTGCTCAAGAGCGTCGGCTACTCGTCGCGGAGCGTGCTGGCGGTGTTCTTGCTCGAGGGCGGCGTGGTCGCGGTGGTCGGCGCGGCGATCGGCGCCGGGCTGGGCCACCTGGTGCTGACCGCGATGCGCTCGCTCGAGAGCGCGTCGGGCATGGGCTACTCCAAGCCGTCGACCTTCGCGATCTACGAGCGGCCCAGCGTCTACCTGATGGCGTTCGGGTTCGCGGTCGGGGTCGGCCTGCTGGCCAGCCTGATCCCGGCCTGGCGCGCGTCGCGGGTGGAGCCGGTCGACGTGCTGCGAGGCGCGTCGTGACCGCGGCGATCGTGCCGGCGCTCGAGGCCCGCGGCCTGGTGCGCGACCTCGGCGAGGAGGTCAAGACCCGCATCCTGCACGGCATCGACCTGGCGATCGCGCCGGGCGAGTTCGTCAGCGTCACCGGCGCCAGCGGCTCGGGCAAGTCGACGCTGCTGTACCTGCTGGGCGCGCTCGATCGCCCGACCGAGGGCGAGGTGCTGATCGAGGGCCAGCCCACCGCCGCGCTCGACGACCGCGCCCGCGGCGCGCTGCGGGCCGAGCGGCTCGGCTTCGTCTTCCAGTTCCACTTCCTCCTGCCCGAGTTCACCAGCGTCGAGAATGTCGCGATCCCGATGCTGCGCCGCAAGGACATCGCCCCGGCCGAGGCCCAGCGCCGGGCGGTCGCCGCGCTGACCTCGCTCGGCATCGGCGAGCTCGCCGATCGCCGCCCGACCCAGCTGTCGGGCGGCCAGCAGCAGCGGGTCTCGATCGCCCGCGCGATCGCCCACCAGCCGCGCATCCTCCTCGCCGACGAGCCCACCGGCAACCTCGACACCACGTCGGGCGCCGCCGTGCTCGACATCTTCGAGCGCCTGGCGCGTGACGGCATGACCATCGCGATGGTCACCCACGAGCCGTCCTACGCCGCCCGGGCCCAGCGCGAGGTCCGGCTGCGCGACGGCCGGATCGTCGACGTGATCGCCCGGGCCGGCGCGGCGGCGGTCGTCCCGGCGGGGTGACGTCGCGCGATCCCCGCGGCGCTCGCTAGCAGCTGCTCGCGCTCGCGCAGGCCCGCGTGGTCTGCAGCGTGCCGTTGGCGCCAGTGGCGCCGTCGTTGCCGTCGCGCTCGGCGCTCGGCGCGTTGGGCGCGTGGGCGCCGCCGCTGCCGCCGCCGCCCAGGGCGCCGCCGGTGATCGCGCAGTCGTGGGTGACGGTGGAGCCCGGCGTCCAGCCGAGGCCGACCGAGCGGCCGCCCTGGCCGCCGCCGCCGCCGCCGCCGTGACCGCCGTGGGCGCCGTCCCCACCATTGCCTGGCTGCGCGCCGCCCGGGAATGCGCCACCGGAGTTGCCGGTGCCGCCGCTCTGGCCGCGTCCGCCGGTGCCACCATCGCCACCGCGACCGCCGTTTCCACGCGTGAGCGCGCAGCCGGCGATCGTCACGCTGGCGTTGCCGACCGCAAACACGCCGAACGTGCTGCCGCCGGCGCCGCCGCCACCGCCACCGCTCCGGGCTGCGCATCCTCCGGCACCGCCACCGCCA
>Ga0073899_10002380_pt1 | contig 16953 bp, 12 predicted proteins | sample KloWWTmetaKNB5Ph_FD_88975 | JGI IMG/M metagenome (GOLD analysis project Ga0073899, IMG submission 88975) | Active sludge microbial communities from Klosterneuburg, Austria, studying microevolution and ecology of nitrifiers - Klosterneuburg... | ecosystem: Engineered > WWTP > Aerobic digester >...
GAGGGTCGAGCTCGTCGCCCCTGACGGCACGACGTGGGAGTGGGGCGACAACGATGCCATCGACAGAGTCACCGGGCCGGCGCTCGACTTCTGCCTCGTGGTGACTCAACGGCGTCATCGCGCCGACACGGCCCTTCACATCGAGGGCGACCGAGCCCGGCAATGGATGTCGATCGCCCAGGCCTTCGCCGGTCCACCCACCGATAGCCGCCCAGAGGGAGGATCACCGTGACCGACGAGTTCCGTGAAGAGCTGAGGGCGTGGCTGGAGGCCAACTCCACAACGAGGCCGCCGGATCGCGGAGCGATCTCGATCATGACCGAGCTGCGCGACAGCCCCGAGTTCATCGCCGAGGCCCGCCGCAAGCAGGCTGAGCTAGCCGCTGGCGGCTGGGGCGCCATTATGTGGCCGAAGGAGTACGGCGGCCGCGAGGCGGGCCCCCTCGACGTGATGGCCTTCAGTGAAGAAGTTGCCCGCTACGACCTGGCGACCGGTGTGTTCATGATCGGCATCGGGATGATCGGCCCGACGATCATCGCCCACGGTACGCAGGAACAGAAGAGTCGCTACCTTCCGCCAATGCTGCGCGGTGAGGAGATCTGGTGCCAGCTGTGGAGCGAACCCGATGCAGGGTCGGATCTCGCCGGCCTGAGGGCCAGTGCCGATCGCGACGGTGACGAGTTCGTACTCAACGGGCAGAAGGTCTGGACCAGCGGCGCGCACTACTGCGATTTCGGGCTCGGCATCTTCCGTAGCGACCCTGAGTTGCCAAAGCACAAGGGCATCTCCTGCTTCATCGTGCCCATCGACTCGCCGGGCGTCACGATCCGCCCCCTCAAGCAGATGACCGGTGATGCCCACTTCAACGAGGTCTACTTCGACGACGTCCGCATCCCCGCGGCCAACCTCGTTGGTGACCTCAACGACGGCTGGCGTGTGGCCCGCACCACCTTGATGAACGAGCGCATGTCGGCAGGCTCATCGATCGCCTGTACGGAGGCTTTCGAGGTGCTGGCCACCCTGGCGAAGACTCCCCGCGGCGACGGGGGCCGCGCCGCAGACGATGAGGTACTCCGTCAGGCGCTGGCCAAGGTCTATACGCGCGGGTTTCTCTTCGATCTAACCACGGCCCGGGTGCGCGGGGCGCTCGCCACGGGCGGCGTCCCCGGAGCCGAGGCGTCGATCCTCAAGCTCGCCGCCACCCTGTTCTTCACCGAGCTGGCTGTCGTCGGCACCAACATCCTCGGCGCGGCGGGTTCCCTAGCCGGTGGCGACGCTCCGGATGACGGACGGTGGACCGATGCGTTGCTCGGCAGCTTTGCGATGCACATCGGTGGCGGAACCGACGAGATCCAGCGCAACATCATCGGTGAGACCGTGCTCGGTCTGCCACGCGAACCGGCGGTGGATCGCGATCTGCCCTTCAAGGAACTGCTCATGAGCGACAGGGCGGGCCGCAGAACCGTCGACTGAAGGACGAGTCAGGTGCCGTTCTCACCGCGGTTCGCTGGCCCGACGTCTCGGCGGGTGTGGAGAATTCGCCAGACATCCACGACCCCATCGCCGACGACATAGAACACCAGATACGGGAAACGAGCCAAGGGACGGACGCGAAGACCAGGAATCTCGAGCTCGTAGGCGAACCGCAGGCTGCCCGATTGAGGGGAGCGCCCAATCTGGCCGAAGGCGCCCTCGACGGCGTCGACGAAACGCAGGGCAACCTCGGCGTCCGCCTCGTCCAGGTAGAAGTCGACCGCCTCATCGATGTCGACAGCAGCTCGCTCGCGAAGTCGAACCGAGCGAGTCGGCACGGCAATCAGGATTCGGAACGGATTCGGTCGCGCACCGACGTGAAGTACGAAGCATCTGCGACGGGGCCCGGCGAGGATGCCGCTCCGTCGAGGAGGACGCGTCGAAGCTGTTGACGGTCCTTGTCGCGGCGGATGAGCTCGCGGACGTACTCGCTCGTGGACCCGTAGCCGCCATCGCCGACCTGCTCATCGACGTAGGCCTTGAGTTCGTCCGGAAGCGACACATTCATCGTCGACATGTTCTCAGCCTACCGAACCTTGGCAAAGCTTGCCAAGACTCCTGACCCGCTCGGCGCTATGCCGTCTGGGCGTGAAAGGAGTCGAGAGCGTCGGCCGGGATACCGAGCGTTCCGTCTTCGAGCTTCACTCGCGGCAGTCGCTTCTCGTACATCGCCTGTACGACTACACGGGTCGCGACACCCAGCCGTTGCGAGGCTTCGGCGGGCAGAAGTACCTCTTGCTCGGACATTGCACGCCCCCTTCGTCGAAGCCCAACCCACCTTGGAGCATACGGATGACGGTGGCCAGCTCGTCCTGCAACCCAGGACCAGCACCGCGTTCCCATAGCGCCAACCGAGCGTCCTCGATCACCTCCAACACCCGCAGTGGCTCAGGTAGCGCCGAACACCCGCCTGGGACCCTTCACGCAGGGCGCTCTGCCTCACAGATCGTCCGCTCCTCGTGCGCACCAACAGCTGCTAGTTCACGTTTCGCGTGCGGCCTTCCCAGTACGGGGCACGCAGGTCCTTCTTCAGGATCTTGCCGCTCGGGTTGCGGGGCAGGGCGTCGGTGAACTCGACCGACGTGGGGCACTTGTAGCCGGCCAGGTTCTCCTTCGAGTAGGCGATGATCTCCTGCTCGGTGACTTCGGCCCCGGCCGCCTTGACGACGATCGCTTTGGGGGTCTCGCCCCACCTCTCGCTGGGCACCCCGATCACGGCCACGTCGACGATCGCCGGGTGTGACATGAGCGCGTTCTCGACCTCGGCGGGGTAGATGTTCTCGCCGCCGGAGATGATCATGTCCTTCACCCGGTCGTGGATGTAGAGGTAGCCGTCGGCGTCGAGGTAACCGGCGTCGCCGGTACGAAGGAAGCCGTTGGAAAGGATCGTCTCCGCCGTTGCCGAGGGCAGCTTCCAGTAGCCCTTCATGTTCTGAGCACTGCGGATCAGGATCTCGCCCACCGTGCCGACCGGAACCTCCTCGAGTGTCACCGCATCGACGACCTTGACCTCGGCGTTCGGCGCGGCCTTACCGGCTGCGCGTAAGCGGTGCCGGTTGGGTCCGTCGGGATCGTGATCGGACGCTGGCAGCATCACCACCCCGCCGGCGGTCTCGGTCATTCCGTAGGACTGAACGAAGTCGCAGCCGAAGGTGCGGATCGCCCCCGTGAGCACCTCGTCGGAGATCGGTGAAGCGCCGTAGACGATGAGTTCGAGGCTGGTGAAGTCGGCGTCCTTCGTGTCCGGGTGCATCAGCACGAACTGGATCACCGCGGGGACCATCACGGTGTGGGTGATGCGATGGGTGCCGATGTCGCTCACGATCTGACCCGGGTCGACATCGCGCATGAGTATGTTCGGCACCCCGTTGTAGAGGCCCATCAGCCCCCATAGGCCACCGCCCACGTGGAAAGTCGGCATGACTACGTGGTTGATCGACGCCCTGCTGAACCTCAGCACGGCGTTGTTGGTGAGGATGTTGGAGAAGCAGTTGGCATTGGTGAGCATCACCCCCTTCGGTCGGCCGGTGGTACCCGACGAGTAGAACTGGAGGGCCACATCGTCGGCGCCCGATCGCACACCAGGATCGGAAGCTTCGTGCCCGGCGATGAAGTCCTCGAAGGTCTCATGGTCGTCGGACTCGCCGATCACCACGACCTTGCGCACGCTCGACAGGTCGGGCAGGATCGCCTCGAGCACCGGTGCAAAGGTTTCGCCGACGATGAGCACAGTTGCGTCGGTGTCGTTGATCACGAAGGCCGCCTCTGGTGCGGCCAGGCGCCAGTTGACCGCACAGCCCACCGCGTTGATCTTCCCTGCGGCGAGGGTGAGCTCGAAGTACTCGGGAGTGTTCTTGTCGAGGAACGCCACCCTGTCCTGGGGTTTGACTCCTGCGGCCAGCATTGCGTTGGCCAAACGGCTCGAACGCTCGTCCAGCTGCCCATAGGTGAGGGTGCGATTGCCGTAGACGATGGCGGGGGCAGCGGGACTCTCGGCCGCGTTGACCCGGACGATGTCCGCGATGCTCTCGATGCTCATCTTCCCCTCCCAAGGGCTTCTCATTGAAGTTAACGCCCGATCACTTTATGCTCAGAATCGTGAGCGCACCCACGAGCGACGTCGTTGCCCTGGTCCAGCAGATGATCCGCAACGAGTGTGTCAACGACGGCCGACCGGAGTCCGGTAACGAGATTCGTAATGCCGACATCATTCGAACGTATGTCGAGGGGAGCGGTCTCGAGGTCGAGCGGTTCGACTCGGCACCCGGCCGTTCGAACCTGGTGGTGCGGATCGAGGGCAGCGACCCGACCGCACCGTCTCTGTGTCTGATGGGCCACACCGACGTGGTGCCCGCCAACCCGAGCCGTTGGAGCCATGATCCATACGGCGGGGAGATCATCGACGGGGTCATCTGGGGTCGCGGCGCCATCGACATGTACAACATGACGGCGTCGATGGCGGTTGCAATGAGGAGGCTGGCCGGGGCCGACTTCCGCCCCCGGGGCACCCTGTTGTACGTCGCCGTGGCCGACGAGGAGGCCGGCGGGACGTACGGCGCAGAGCACCTGGCGCTACAGGAAGCAGACTCCGTTCGTTGCGACTACCTGGTCACCGAATCGGGTGGCTTCCCCCTGCTGACTCCCGCCGGTGTACGCCTGCCCTACCTCCGCGAGGAGAAGGGCCCGATGTGGGCCAAGCTCACCGTGCACGGTGCACCCGGGCACGGCTCGATGCCCTTCGGCACCGACAACGCGCTGGTGAAGGCGGCCGAGGTGGTGAGGCGCATCAGCGCCTACCGGCCACCCACCCGTATCGACGATGCCTGGACGACCTTCGTGCGGGGCATGGGCATGCCCGACGACCTGGCGAAGTTGCTGCTGCAGGAGGACGGTTTCGTCGAAGCTCTCCAGTTCCTGCCGACGGGGATCGCGAAGATGGCCTACTCGTGCACCCACACCACGATCACCCCGACGATGCTCGACAGTGGCAGCAAGACCAACATCATCCCCGAGGAAGCCACCATCGCCCTCGACATCCGGGTGCTTCCCGGCGACGACGAGGCGGCCGTACGCGAGATGATCGCTCGCGCCCTCGGCGACGCGGCCGAGGGTGTACACGTCCACTTCAACAAGGGTTCGGAAGTGGCCACTGAGTCGCCGGCCGAATCACCTCTCGTCGACTCCCTGCACAAGGTGGCGCAGGGCTTCTACCCGGACTCACAACTGGTGCCGATGCGCATGGTCGGCAGCACCGACGCGCGACATTTCCGACGGATCTTCGACACGGCGGCCTACGGGTTCGGGATGTGGAGCCAGCGCCTCGGGATGGACGACATCGCCTCCATGGCCCACGGCGACAACGAACGCATCGACATCGAGTCGCTCGACATGTCCGTCGATCTGTGGGAGGCGCTGGCCCGCGACTTCCTCGGTTGACCGGCGAAGGCCGGCCGTTCGCGGCAGGGCTCAGATGATGCGAGTGTCGCGCCCGGTCCAGTAGACCTCGCGCAGGAGACGCTTGTAGAGCTTGCCGGTCTCCTGACGCGGAAGCTCTCGTTCGAAGTCGACCGTCCGGGGGCACTTGTAGTGGGCCAGATGATCACGGCAGAAGGCCAGCAGTTCGCTCTCCAACTCCGGTCCGACATCTGACCAGTCGACGGGCTGGACGACGGCCTTCACGGCCTCGCCCATCTCCTCGTCGGGCACACCGAACACGGCACAGTCCATCACCTTGGGGTGGGTGATGAGGAGGTTCTCGCTCTCCTGCGGGTAGATGTTCACCCCTCCGGAGATGATCATGAAGTCGGACCTGTCGGTGAGGTACAGGTAGCCGTCACCGTCCAAATACCCGACGTCGCCCACAGTCGCCCAGCCGGGCCCGAGGCGCGCCGCTTCAGTCTTGGCGGGGTCGTTGTGATACTCGAAGCGGATGAACTCGGGGGGCTCGAAGAAGACCCGACCGGTCTGGCCGGCCGGCAACTCCCGGCCGTCGTCGTCGACGATGTGGAGTGCCCCGAGCATCGACTTGCCCACCGAACCCTTGTGCTCGAGCCATTCCTCGCTGCCGATCAGGGTGAGCCCGATGCCCTCGGTAGCGGCGTAGTACTCGAGGATGATCGGGCCCCACCACTCGATCATCTGTTCCTTGACCGGGATGGGGCACGGAGCGGCCACATGGATGGCGCCCCGGAGCGACGAGACGTCGTAGCGATCGCGGACAGCCTGGGGGAGCTTCAGCATGCGCACGAACATCGTCGGCACCCACTGGGCTTGTGTGACCCGGTACGTCTCGATTGCGTCGAGAGCGGCTTCGGGGTCGAACCTCTCCATGACGACGACGGTGGCGCCGATCCGGGTGAGCATCATCGTGAACTGGAGTGAGGCCGAGTGATACATCGGCGCCGGGGTCAAGAAGACGTCGTCCTCGGCAAGTCGGTACAACGCCATGAACATGTCGACCGCGAACGGAGAGCTGCCGATCGGCTGGCGCGTCAGCTCGTAGCGGATCCCCTTGGGACGGCCCGTGGTTCCCGAGGAGTAGAGCATCGCGTGACCTTCGAGTTCCTCCGCGATCGGGATCGGTGGAAAGGCGGCGATCGATGCCTCGTAAGACTCGTAGCCGTCGATCACGCCATCGACCATCAGCCACTGACCCACTCCGTCGCCACGGCCGAGGAGGCCAGCAGCAACATCCGCCTTGGCGCGAGACGTGATCAGCGTCTTCGCGCCGCAATCGGCGAGGATGTAGGCGACCTCGTCGGCGTTGAAGTGGGAGTTGATCGCGGTGTAGTAGAGCCCGGATCGCTGGGCTGCCCAGAGCACCTCGAGGTACCTGATGTTGTTCTCCATGTAGACGGCGACATGGTCGCCGAAGCCCAACCCCGAGGCGGCGAACAGCTGGGCGAGCCGGTTGCTGCGATCGTCGAGCTCGCCGTAGGTGAGTGACTCACCGCCGGCCGCCATGATCAGGGCTGTCTTGTCAGGGTTCTTGGCTGAGTGGTAACCGGGCCACATGGTAGGTTCCTCCTTTGGACTGAGGGCAGGACGCGCCTATCCGCGCCCTGCCGGGTGGGGAGCGATCTTGGGCCACGGACGCACCCGCTCGAACGAGTGGGCCACCGCCAACGCCAGCGAGTCTTCGTGGCGGCGGGCGACTATCTGCATGCCCACCGGGGCGCCGTCGACGAAGCCCATCGGCACCGACACCACCGGGTGTCCCGAGAGGTTGAAAGGAGAGGTGAACAAGGCGCACGCAGCCGGCCCGATCTCGCGCCCGTCGACCCACGTGGGCAGGGGACCAGCACAGCCGAACGCCGGCACCGGAGAGGTCGGGAGGAGGATCAGGTCCACCTGGTCGAAGAGCGCTGCCAGCCTCTGATTGAGGACATGACGAGTCTGGTTGGCGAGGGCCACGGCCTCGAGGCTGAGGTCGGCACCGACGAAGGCCGTCTCCATCAGAGGGCCTGCGCCCTCAGTGCTGAAGAGGTTGGCCATGATCACACCCATGGCATCGGCCGTCGCCGGGTCGGAGTCGGCGAAGAGCAGCGCGGCCGCGCCGAGCATGACGTCGGGGAACTCGAGACTTGCGTCGCGAACCTCCTCAAGGACAGCGGCGGAAATCAGGGCATCCGCAGCCTCTCTCAGGATGGCCCTCACGTCGGGATGGCTCGGCGAAGTGCCCAGGTCGTGCAGAACCGCCACCCGGCAGCCGGTAATCGGCAGTTGGCCGCAGCTCTGCTCGAAGGGGACATGAGGCGGCGGCAGCGACATCTGGTCGCGCTGGTCCACCCCGGCGGCACAGTCGAGGAAGCGGGCAGCATCACCCACCGAGCGGGCAAGCGGGCCGTAGTGGATCATGTTGGCGTTGCCCAGGTACCCCGGCCCGCGAGGAATACGGCCAAGGGTTCCTTTCACTCCGACGACCCCGGACCAACCCGCCGGCAAACGGATCGACCCCCCCATATCGCTGCCCGTGGCCAGATGAACCAGCCCGGCCGCCAGCGCCGCAGCAGAGCCACCACTCGATCCGCCAGGCGTGCGGTCGCGAGCCCACGGGTTGCGCGTGGGACCGTGAAGGATCGAGTTGGTGAACGGAAGGTGCCCGATCTCGGGTGACGCCGTGAGCCCCACGGGCACCGCTCCCGCTGCGATGAGGCGAGCGGACATGATCGAGTTGGTGGTCGCGACCCGGTCGCGGAAGTAGGTGCTCGCCCTGGTGTCGGGCCATCCTTCGACCGATTCCAACTCCTTGATCCCGAGCGGCACGCCGGCGAGGGGGCCAGGGTCTTCGCCGGCGGCAACCCGCGCGTCCACGGAGGCAGCCGTCCTCAGCGCCCTCTCAGCGTCGAGGAAGACCATGGCGTTCAACTCGGGGTTGATCCGCTCGATCCGTTCCAGGCTGTGCTCGAGCACTTCGGTCGCCCTGATCCGACCGGAACGAACACCGTCGGCGATCACTCGCGCGTCCAATTCGTGAAGCTCTAGGTCGCGTGCGGGTCGGCTCATCACTCTCCCCCATCAATGATTAACTGCGGTTCACGCTACTCTGCCACGGTGGCCGGTACACCTCCGACAACAACTCGTCATGGATGGCGGGTCAGCTCAGCTGCCCCGCTCGGGCTGTTGCCCGCACTGGCCCTTGTCGCGGTGAACCTCGTCGATGGAATCGAATCGAGCTTGTTGATCGGGGTACTGCCCCTGTTGCAGGACGAATGGGGGTTCAGCGACACCCTCGCCGGCGCTCTACCCACCGCAGCAGCGATGACCGGACTGCTGATGATCATCCCCGCCGGCTATCTGGCCGACCACTTCGAGCGCACCCGCTTGCTGGCTTACGTGGTGGGCTCGTGGGCTCTCCTCACTGTTGCCTCGTCACTCGCCACCGGCTTCTGGGTCTTCTTCCTCATCCGGGCTGTCCTCGGATCGGCCAACAGCCTCGACAACCCATCCTCGTCCAGCCTCGTCACGGACTTCTACCCTCCGGGGTCGCGGAGCCGGGTCTTTGCCTTCCAACGCACATCGTGGACGGTCGGGTCATCAATCGGCGTGGCAATGGGCGGCGTCCTCGGCGAGACCTTCGGTTGGCGAGTCCCCTTCCTGGTGATGGTCGGCCCAGGTCTGCTCGTTGCCTGGTGGTGCTGGACCCTCGCCGAGCCGGCCCGCGGCGGGATGGAGCCCGGCGACATCGGCGGTGCACGTGAGACAGCGGGCCAGCCCGAGGTAGAGCACCATGTCCGCCAGCGCAGGATGCACGGCTTGGGCTCCGACCTGGCGGCACTTTGGCGGATCCCGACACTGCGCGCGGTGTATACCGGAGCTGCCGTCGCCTACCTCGGATTCAACGGTATCGCCTACTGGCTACCCACCTTCTGGGAGCGCGAATTCGACCTAGGCGAGGGCAAGGCGGCCGCTCTGACCGGCGTCATCGGGCTGGTCGCAGCCATCGGCGGGTCGGTCCTCGGCGGGGTTCTCGGCGACCGCTGGGCGGCGCGGCACGCCAACGCTCGCGTAGTCGTCGCCGGTGGTGGACTCATGCTGGGCGGCGTATTCGTGGTCGCCGGTATGGCAAGTCCCGCGCTGGCAGTCCAGGCCTCTCTCCTGCTCGTGGGGGCCGCACTCATCGTCAGCGCCGCCCCCAACTTCGCCGCGATCATCGCCGACGTCCTCCCACCTTCGAGCCGAGGCATCGGCTACGCCACCTTCACCTTCGTGATCGTGAGCGGAGGCGCCTTGGGACCACTGGCCATCGGCGGCGTGTCCGACCTCATCGGGTCGTTGCAGGGAGCCTTCATCGTCGGGCTCATCCCTGTGGCCCCCGGCGGTCTGATCGTGCTCCGCGCAGCCCGGCTCCACGCAGCGGTCGACTCGGCCACCCGCGCAGGCCCGGTTTCCTGAGGCGGGGCTATCGAATGCCGGGTCTTTCAAATGCAAACTGCCGTTCACTACAATGAAGCGATGCCGACTGAAGCGGGGCTGGTGCAGACAAGGGTCGATCAGTTGCTGCGCAGCCATCCACCCGCCACCACCGAACCCTCAGTGTTCTGGGGTGCCCAGTTCGACCTCGGCCTTGCCTGGGTGCACTTCCCGGTGGGCCAGGGTGGCCTCGGTGTCAGCGCCGGGATGCAGGAGCTCGTCAATCGGACCCTCGACCTTGCCGGGGCGCCGTCGAACTTCTCCACGAACGGCATCGGCGTCGGCATGGCTGGTCCGGTCATCCAGCAGTACGGCAGCGACGAGCACAGGACCCGCTTCCTTCGCAAGATCTGGACGTGCGCCGAGATTTGGTGCCAGTTGTTCAGCGAGCCAGGTGCAGGATCCGACGTGGCCGCGCTCTCGACGAGGGCGGTTCGCGACGGCGACGAGTGGATCGTCGACGGCCAGAAGGTGTGGACCACGTTGGCTCACCTGGCGAGCTGGGGCCTCCTCCTCACCCGAACCGATCCCGAGGCGACGAAGCACAAGGGGATGACCTACTTCATCGTCGACATGCGCGCCGCCGGAGTCGAAGTGCGTCCCATGAGGCAGATGACCGGTTCCGCCGAGTTCAACGAGGTCTTCTTCACCAACGTCCGCGTGAAGGACTCCGACCGCCTCGGTGACATCGGCGACGGCTGGCGCATCGCCATATCCACGCTGATGAACGAGCGCAACGCGATCAGCGCCATGGGTGCCACCCCCCAGGGCGCCGGAGTGATCGGGGACGCAGTCGGCCTCTGGCAGAGCCGTCCACGGCGCATGCCCGACGACAGAGCCCTTCGGGATCGTGTCACCCGACTCTGGATCGAGAGCGAGGTGATGCGCCTCTCCAGCATCCGCTCGCGGCAGTGTGCCGAGGCAGGCACGCCGGGGCCAGAGCAGTCCATCGGCAAGCTGGCCGCCACCGAGAACATGAAGCGAGTCAACGAACTCTGCGTCGACCTTCTCGGGGCCGGCGGGATGCTCATCGACAATTACGCGTTGACCCGGCCCGATCACATCGGCGAGGCCGGTCGCGACATCGTCAAGTCGTTCCTGCGATCCAGGGCAAGCACGATCGAAGGGGGCACTTCCGAGGTGATGCGCAACATCCTCGGCGAGCGCGTGCTCGGCCTCCCCGGTGATGTGCGCGTCGATAAGGACCTTCCCTGGTCCAAGGTCCCGAGGAGCTGATCTCAATGTCCGAGAACGACACCGACGCCAGCCGCGTCAACGAAGCCATCGACCGGCTCCTGTCCGAACACCCGCCTGCCACCACCGACAACCGGACATTCTGGGAGGCTCAGTTCGACGCCGGCCTCGCCTGGGTGCACTTCCCGAAGGACTGCGGTGGGCTTGGCGTCGACCCCAAGCTGCAGGAACACGTCGACGAGCGCCTCTTGGCTGAGGGTGCGCCGAGCAATGTCAACGTCAACTTCATGCTCGTCGGCATGGCCGGTCCGACAATCGTCGCCCTTGGTTCGCAGGAGCACAAGCAGAGGTTCTTGCGGCGAGGGTTCGCATGCGAAGAGATCTGGTGCCAGCTGTTCTCCGAGCCGGGCGCGGGATCCGATCTCGCGGCCCTGTCGACGCGGGCCGAACGCGACGGTGACGAGTGGGTCCTCAATGGCCAGAAGGTGTGGACGACTCTGGCCCATGTGGCCGACTGGGCCATGATCCTGGCCCGCACCGACTCGGAGCAGCCCAAGCACCGGGGTTTGACCTACTTCCTGATCGACATGCGACAGCCCGGCATCGAGGTGCGACCCCTACGCCAGATCAACGGTGAAGCCGAGTTCAACGAGGTCTACCTGACGGACGCCCGTACCCCCGATTCGATGCGCATCGGCCAGGTCGGCGACGGGTGGCGGGTGGCAATCACGACTCTGATGAACGAGCGCACGGCCTTCGGTCACCTCGCCAAGGCTCCTCGCGGTTCTGGAGCAGCTGGCCGCATGGTCGAACTCTTCCGCCTCAAGGGCGGCAGCGCAGCTGTACGCGACCAGGTCGTGCGCAAGTGGATCGAGAACGAGTTGGTCCGGCTCACCACCTTGCGCGCCCAGGAGGCCCGCGATCGTGGCACCCCCGGACCTGAAGGCTCGATCATCAAGCTCGCCTATACGTGGGCGTCCCACACCACCTATGAACTGTGCGTGGATCTGCTCGGTGCAGACGCGCTGCTGATCGACAACTACGACATGATCCGCCCGACGACCATGGGCGGATCGTCGCTGGGTGACGGCACAGGCGCGAACGTCCAAAAGGCGTGGCTCACATCTCTCGGCGGAACCATCGGGGGTGGCACTTCGGCGATCGGCAAGAACGTGCTCGCCGAGCGGGTCCTCGGCCTGCCCGCCGATGTTCGCGTCGACAAGGTCCTCCCATGGTCGCAGGTCCCCCGGAGCTGACGCTTCGGAGAGGTACGCGGGGGCACCAGCGCTGAGGAAATCGGCCTGTGTCGCCAGGCCTTGCATTTTCGTGAACAGCGACTAACATTCGGTCGAAGATTGACTCGAGGGGGAGAGATGATGATCCGATCACGACTGGGCCGGTCGGCGGCCATGCTGGTGGCACTGACTTTCGTGGCCGCGTCCTGCGGTGACGACGAAGACGAAGCCGGCAGCACCACTACCGCCGCAGCCGAAGAGTCCACCACCACGGCTGCGGCCGAAGAGTCCACGACAACGGCCGCAGCCGAGGAGTCCACCACCACGACTGTGGCTCCCCCCACAGGCGAGCCGATCAAGCTGATGACGATCTTCGAAGCCGGAGGTGCGGGAGCCACACCCGAGATCAGTGACGGCGTGCAGGCCGCCGCCGAGGCGATCAACCGGAACGGTGGCATCAACAACCGCCCCATCGAGATCATCGAATGCGACGCCGGTAACGATCCGAACACCGCTGCCGAGTGTGGTCGCCAGGCGGTTGCGGAAGGCGTGGTCGCAGTCGTGGGAGCCTTGACCTCCAATGCCGGCGAGTACATGCCGATCCTCGAAGAGAACAAGATCCCCGCCATCGGTAATGTGCCGGCCGCTACGGCCGACTTCCTGTCAGCTGCCTCCTTCCCCATCTACGGCGGCCTGCCGGCGGCATCAGCAGCCCTCGCGGCCGGACTCGTGGAGAAGGGCGCGACGAACATCAGCGTGGCTCGTGTTGACCTGGCAGCGGCATCAGCGATCGCCGTCTTCGCCAACACCGCCCTGGCCACCAAGGGTCTAGCGGTCGGCAAGGACGTGTCGGTCCCGGCAAGCGCACCCGACATGGCCACCTATGTGGCCCTGGCCACCGACGGCGGCACAGACGGCGTGGTCGTCGGCCTGTTCGGCCAGGACGCCACCAACTTCATCATCCAACTCCGCCAGACGGCCCCCGACGTACAGATTGCCGCCACCACGACGGACTTCGCGGCGGTCGTAGAGGCTCTCGGCGATGGAGCGGATGGGATCGTCGTCACCCAGTTCTTCGAGTCGGTCGAGGGAGACTCTCCGGCCGCCAAGCAGTTCATGGACGACCTCGTGGCAATCGGAGTCGACGAGCCAGCCGGCTTCCGTGCCAACTCCTACGCCTCGGTCATGGTCTTCGCCCAGATCGTCAGTGAGATGGCCGACATCTCGGCCGCCGCCTTGTGGGATCTCTTGCCCACCCTCGAGAACATCGACGTCGGGATGATGCCGCCGGTGCAGTTCAAGACCGGTGGCGCCGGAGGCATACCCCGCCTGTTCAACGTCTGCGTCCAGTACGCAGAGATGCAGGACGGCAAGTCGACGGTCTTCTCGGATGGCTTCTTGAACCCGTTCACGGGCGAAGCCTGCTGACCCAGAGATGACCCAATCTCGTCGGCGGGCCAGCGGAGCAGCCCCGGCATGATCCGCTTCGCCCTGCTCGGGCTCGGCGCAGGTGCCGTTTACGCACTGACAGCACAGGGAATCGTCGTCGTCTACCGCGGCTCGGGCGTGCTCAATTTCGCTCACGGCGCGGTCGGTATGATCGGTGCCTTCGCCTTCTACTCGTGGAGGGCCGACGGTATGGCGGTGCCTCTCGCCCTGGCGCTCGCCCTGCTGCTCGGTGCCGCGATCGGCGTCGCGATCCATGTCGTCGTGATGCGACCCCTGCGCCGAGCACCACCGTTGGCCCGTCTGATTGCCACACTGGGCCTGCTCACTCTGCTGCTCGCGTTCGGCACCGAGAGATGGGGAGACACCGCCCGGATCGTGCCCAAGCTGCTGCCCATCGATGGGATCAAGGTCTTTTCGGGAACGATCATCGGCCGTGACCGGTTGATGCTCGCCGCGATTGCCCTTGGCCTCACCCTCGTTCTGCAGGCCGTCTACCGCTTCTCCCAGTTCGGTAGAGCCACGACGGCAGTTGCCGAGAGTCGAATGGTGACCGCCAGTCTCGCGGTGTCGCCCGATCTCATCGCCGCCGCCAACTGGGCGGTCGGCACCGCATTGGCGGTTTTCGGTGCAATCCTCATCGTCAACGTGACGGGTCTCCAGGTCGTCGGCTTGACCCTGCTGGTGATCCCAGCACTTGCAGCCGCGCTGGTCGGTGGCTTTCGCTCCTTCCCCCTGACTCTCATCGGCGGCTTGGCAATCGGCATCCTCGAGTCCGAGGTGGCGTACCTGCAGACGAAGGTCTCGGACCCTGCGTCTGTCGCCGGGCTTGGTCGAGCGGTGCCGTTCTTGGTGATCATCTCGGTGCTGGTCGTGAGGGGCCGCGCCCTGCCCTTGCGCAGCGAGGTAGCCGAACGACCACCTGAGGTCGGCAGCGGCAAGGTGAGACCGATTGCCTTCCCTCTGGTTGTCCTCTCCGGTGTGCTGCTCGTCGGGCTCGGCCTGCCGGACAACCTGGTCGAGGCGGCCACGTCGACTGCCGCTGTGGCCATCGTCGCCCTGTCGTTGACGGTCGTGACGGGCTTCGCCGGTCAACTGTCCCTGGCCCAGTTCGCCCTCGCCGGCATGGGCGCGTGGATGGCTGCTCGCCTCGTCGTCAACTGGGACCTGCCTTTCGAGTTGGCGGCGATTGTGGGCATCCTCGGCGCGATCCCCCTGGGCGTCGTCATCGGACTGCCTGCTCTGCGCACCCGGGGGGTGAACCTCGCGGTCGTCACATTGGGTCTGGCGCTCGTCATCGAGAGTCTCGTGCTGAACAACTCGACAAGAACCGGCGGGATCACAGGCACCCACATCGGCGTGGCCAGCTTCCTCGGCATCGACCTCAACACCGCAGTCCACCCCGAGCGCTACGCCGTACTGGCCATCCTGTGTCTCGCCGGTGTGGCCCTCGTCGTCGCCAACCTTCGCCGCGGTCGTACGGGTCGGCGGCTCATCGCCGTACGCACCAACGAACGCGCTGCGGCGGCCCTTGGTATCAGCGTCTTCGGCGCCAAGTTGTATGCCTTCGGACTGGCCGCCGGTATCGCCGCCGTCGGTGGCATCCTCATCGCGTTCCGCAGGCCGAATGTGGTCTTCTTCCCGACCTTCGCGATCTTCGAGTCGATCCTCGTGGTCGTCTACTCGGTCATCGGCGGTGTCGGCTTCGTCACCGGAGCTGTTGTCGGCTCAGCCCTCGCGCCTCGTGCTCTGGTGGCCACCATGGCGCGTGACATCTTCTCCAGTGACACGATGGTCCGCCTCTTCCTGGGCGTTCTGGTGATCGTCGTCCTCATGAGAGTGCCGAACGGTCTGGCGAGCATCCGCCCTGGGCGGTGGCTCCGCGGTCGCAAGCCGGCCGGAGATCCCCTCGAGCTCGGCGACATCACCCGGGTCGAACCCTTGACGCTCGAGGCGCTTGACGTGTCGGTGCGTTTCGGAGCGGTCACGGCCGTCAACTGTGTGTCGCTGGCCATCCGCCCCGGTGAAGTGATCGGGCTGATCGGCCCCAACGGGGCCGGCAAGACCACCCTCATCGACGCCCTCAGCGGCTTCGCCCGAGTGTCGCAGGGAGAGGTGAGGCTGAACGGCCGCTCCCTCTCCCGAGGCTCGGCTCATCGGCGTGCCGTCCTCGGCATCGGCCGTTCCTTCCAGAGCCTGGAGCTCTTCGAGAGCATGACGGTGCGCGAGAACCTCCAAACGGCTTGCGATCGGCGCGACCGGCTCGCCTACCTGACGGATCTCGTTCGACCCGGGCGGGCGCCGCTCGGTCCGGCCGCTGTCGCTGCCGTGCGCGAGTTCGGCCTCGAAGCCGACCTCGATCGGCGACCGGAAGAGCTGCCCTACGGCAAGCGCCGCCTGGTCGCGATCGCCCGCGCGGTGGCTGCCCGCCCATCCGTGCTGCTTCTCGACGAACCCGCTGCCGGACTGGGCGAGTCCGAGACAGCCGAGCTGGGTCTCCTCGTCCGCCGTCTCGCTGAGGAATGGGGCATGGCCATCCTGCTCGTGGAACACGACGTGATGCTCGTTCTCGGTGTGTGCGATCGTGTCGCCGTCCTCGACTTCGGACGAAAGATCGCCGAGGGCACGCCGGACGTGGTTCGCGACGACTCGGCGGTGATCGACGCCTATCTCGGTGGCACTCACGCCGTGGCCGGGCCGTCCGTCGCCGTCGCGATGGCCGCGGACGCCCAGCCATCGGGACTTGCGACCACGATGGTGACCACAGGTGCCACGCCCCTGATCGCCTGCCGCGGTCTGGCCGCGGGTTACGGCGACCTGGCCGCCGTGCGCGATCTGGATCTCGAGGTGAGGGCGGGTGAGGTTGTGGCCCTGCTCGGCGCCAACGGGGCCGGCAAGACCACCACCCTGCTCACGCTCGCCGGCGAACTGGCTCCGCTCGCCGGCGAAATGGACTGGAAGGGCTCGACCGGCACCTCCACACTCCATCGTCGGGCCCGCGAGGGCCTCGCGTTCGTCCCCGAGGAGAGAGCGGTCGTGCGCGACCTCTCCGTGGCCGACAACCTGAAGTTGGCCCGAGCAGACCAGTCCCTGGCCTTCGAGTTGTTCCCCGAGCTTGCAGGGTTGGCAAGCC
>Ga0073899_10002381_pt1 | contig 16951 bp, 13 predicted proteins | sample KloWWTmetaKNB5Ph_FD_88975 | JGI IMG/M metagenome (GOLD analysis project Ga0073899, IMG submission 88975) | Active sludge microbial communities from Klosterneuburg, Austria, studying microevolution and ecology of nitrifiers - Klosterneuburg... | ecosystem: Engineered > WWTP > Aerobic digester >...
CCAAATCACACCGTCATGAAGCTTGACCTTCCAAATCAGGCCGTCAGCCGAGATGCCGCCATTTTCGACCGACGGCACCTCGGTAGCGAGCATCGGGAAATACTGACCCTTTTCGTCAACACCCCAAAGCGGATCAAACAGGTTGAAATAGACGCCGTCATCGACCTCAATGTGCGCCATCAGTGGATTAAAGACCGTCGGCTCCTGTGACAAACCGACGATGACCTGTCCCTTCGGCGTCGCTGTGCCAGGCGCAACAGGTGGCTCGGTAGCCTTGCCGGCCGTCGGTGTCTGCCCTGTAGCAGGTGTTTGCCCGGCAGGAACAGTGGCTCCCGGTGTTTGCGCGGTGGCCCCGCTTGTCGCCGTCGGCCCCGAACTCAGGCTGCCGCCACCACCGCCGCAGGCCGCCAGCAGCGTGCCGGTGAGGCCTGTAGCTCCGGCGGCAAGGGCCAACGACAGGAGCCGTCGGCGGGTGAACTTGCCGGCCCGACCGACGCCGGCCACATGCTCAATCAGATACTGCCGCGTAGAATCGTCCACCGCTGTCCCCTTCCTCCGGAAACCGAACCCACCTAGCTACTCAAGTAGTGCAAAAACGTGGACACAGGCACTGCAGCAAGCCACGCCATCACGATCATTGGTCGGTTCAAGAGCGCCACAGTATCGCCAGATGGACGAACCTGGCAGCCATCTTGGCCTGACAGCCGTGTGTGCCGAACTCAAACGATTCCACTGCGTTGTGGTCTGTAAGGTGAACCTATCACGCCGTATCAACTACGTCAAGCGAGATACTCTGCGCCTCTGCACGACCCTGCACTCTGCTTCTCGCTGTGTCGCTCCAATGTCTGCCGGCCTGACTCGCGTGACGGCGCTGAGTTCGTGCTGCGTAACACCCGAGGTACTAGCCCTGCCTCCGATCCCAGCGGTAAGTGGCTAGTAGCGCGAGACACCTTGTAGGAAGTCCGTATCCTTGCCGCACCATTGCGCATCAAGCAATTCAGTGCCATTCTGACATCGCTAACTGTGCATTTGTTCCGCACACGCAGCCCGTTCTTCAGTTCGATGATGACCAGAGACTGGCTCTCATCGTCAATAGCGATCAGTTGCTGACACGCTCTCGGGGGCGCTAACCTAGCCCCGGGGTCAACATGTGAAGGTGGTGTTCCAGTGCTAATAGGGGCCTCATACTTCAGTGATGCGTCGATAGTCATCATTGGCGCCGGGGCGGTCGGGTCGGCGACGGCGTACCGGCTGGCGCAGGCCGGCGCGGCGGTGACCGTCGTCGAGCGACGCTTCCCGGGGGCCGGCACGTCCGGTAGCTCCTTTGCCTGGCTGAACTCGTTCGGCAAGACCCCGCGCGATTACCACCGGCTCAACCTGCGCTCGATCGGCGAGCATCAGGACCTCGCCCGCGAGCTGGGCGGCGACTGGGTCCACATCGGCGGCGGCATCACCTGGGCGCACCACGACGACCGCGACCACGCCGAGCCGCTGCGCGAGCGTGTGCGCAGCCTGCGTCAGTGGGGCTACCGGGTCGAGACGCTCAGCCCCGAGCAGGTGATGCGCGAGCTGGAGCCAGATCTGTTCATTGACCCGGACCGCGTCGAGGAGGTCTACGTCGCCCCGCATGAGGGCTGGCTGAATGGCGTCGGCTTGTGCCACGGCGCGCTCAGCGCGGCAGTCCGTCGCTACGGAGCGCAGATCGTCCGCGACGAGATCGTCGGGATTACGGTCCAGTCTGGCACGGTCGAGGGGGTGGTGCTGGCCAGCGGGGAGCGCCTGCCGGCCGACGCGGTGATCAACGCGGCCGGCCCCGACGCAAAACGCGTGGCCGCGTTAGCCGGAATCGATCTGCCCGTAGAGCGCCAGTCGGGGCTATTGATTGTCACCGAACCGGCGCCGGTGTCGCTACGCAGCGTCATCAACGCCCCCGAGACCTCCATGCGCGCCGACGGTGGCTGGCGGTTACTACTATCTCGCTATGACTACGATGTATTAGTTGAATCGGAAGTGCCGCTAGAGAGTGGTCACCCATTCCCGCAGCAGGCAGTTCAGAATGCGACGGCGATCATCCCCGGTATTGCTGGCGTCAGGGTGGAGGGGGTTCGCCTCGGAATCTTGGCGATGCCAAAGGACGGCCACCCAATTATCGGTTTTGATCCAGACATCGCAGGCCTCTACCATCTCGTCATGCATAGCGGCATGACCCTGTCAGCGATCGTTTCAAACCTCGTGCGCGAGGATCTTCTCGGCGCCGAAGTCCCCGAATTGACTCCCTACCGACCTGAACGTTTCCGGGACCCTTCTCACCGGTCGATCAACGTAAAACGCGAGTGAGATCGAGAACGTTTGTCGTAAGACATAGTTGTACTCCGCCCAATCCCCTAACGCTGGGCGCAGCCGAGACGCCAGGCACAGGCTTGTACCGATCTGGCCGCTGAACCGTATGGCGCCACCGATGCACGCAGATACTCTCTGCGAGATCACTGTCAGATTGATTATCACTCGCCGTAATGTCCAACCGATTACCCTCGTTCGGGGGCGAATGTCAACACCATTGGTTGATCGCGTATGAGTAGTTAGTACGGTGTATTGACAGCAACTTCCTGCATCGCCTAGCATCGTGACAGTCTCCCAGATGAGAAGTCGCCTTGGGTCGATACCGTTCAATTCTTACGGTGGCGTCACTTTGTGTGTCGTATCGTTATGTAATCGCCGAACAGCTTGAAACCGCCGCTGCGTAACGAATCGATCTTCGAGAGGCAGGAGAGGTCCAATATGGAAACCGCGGACGTCATCATCATCGGGGCCGGCGTCGTGGGCGCCAGCACCGCCTTCAGCCTCGCGCGACGAGGTGTGACCAACGTGCTCGTCCTCGAACGCCGGCAGGTCGCTAGCGGCGCGACGGGGAAGTCGAGCGGACTGGTGCGGATGCACTACACGAACCCGATTGAAACGCAACTCGCCTTTCGGGCGTTTCAGTGGTTCAAGCACTGGGACGAGATCGTCGGCGGCGACTGCGGGTTCGTTCAGACTGGCGTCCTCCGGCTGGCAACGCCCGAGGTGATGTCCAAACTACGCGCCAACGTGCGGATGCAGCAGGACATCGGTGTCAACACGCAGGTCATCTCCCGAGCCGACATCGACGAGATCCAGCCGGGTCTCTGGCTGGACGATATCGAGGCCGCGGCCTACGAGCCAGAATCCGGCTATGCGGATCCGTCATCAACCGCATCCTCGCTGATGAGCGCTGCCCGGGACCGCGGCGTCAGGCTCCGCACCAACACTGCGGTGACAGGGATTCTGACTGAGAACGGCCGCGTGACGGGCGTCGATACCAGTCAGGGTCAGTTCGCAGCGCCGATCGTGCTCATCGCCGCGAATGCGTGGTCTCGTCCGCTCCTGCAGTCGGTTGGTCAGGATCTCCCGATCTATGGCGAACGGCACGAGGTGGCAGTGGCCGAGCGGCCGCCAGCGCTCGCCAATGGTCACATGACGATCCTCGACGGGGCGATGGATCTGTATTTTCGCCCCGAGGGGTCGAATCTCACCCTGATCGGCACCGGCACCGGCACGCCTGATGACCCCGACACGTATAGCGAGACGACGTCCCCGGCGCACATCGAGCGCGTGGGTGAGCGGATCTCAAAGCGATTCCCGGCCATGCACGACGCGGGAGTCCGGCGGAGTCTCGCCGGGATCTATGACATGACGCCCGACGACCTGCCGGTGCTGGACCGCGTGCCGGAGACCGATGGGCTCTTCTGCGCGGTCGGCTTCTGTGGCCACGGCTTCAAGATCTCGCCGGCCGTCGGCGCAGTGATGGCCGAGCTAATGACGACGGGCGGATCGCTCGCGCTGGACCTGAGCCTGGTGCGCTACACCCGTTTCGCGGAAGGGAAGCACTCGATCAGCCCGACCGACTATCTCGACCCGATGACGCCACAAGCCCGACAAGGCTGACGCCGCTTCTCCCGCGCGTCGCCCGTTGTCATTCATGGCAAGAACCTCTACTCTGCACGCGTCTTGAGCGCGGCAGACGACGGGGAGGTCAGCAATGGTCGAGGTTAGCCGCCACGAGGAGGCGTTCCTCGCGCCCGGCTCGCAGGCCGGTGAGCTCTACGAGCGGGCACGCAAGGTCATGCCCGGCGGGAACAGCCGGACAACGGTCTATCAATCGCCATACCCGCCTTATGCCGCCGAGGGGCGCGGCGCGGTACTCATCGATGTCGATGGCCAGGCGCGGTACGACTTCCTGAACAACTACACGTCGCTGATCCACGGCCACGCCGACCCGGACATCACCGCGGCGGTGGTCGCCCAGCTGCCGCGTGGCGTCGCCTTCGCGATGCCGACCGAGCAGGAAGTGCGGTTGGCCGAGTTGCTGACGAGCCGCGTGCCGTCGGTCGAGCAGATCCGCTTCACCAACTCCGGCTCCGAGGCGGTGATGATCGCGATCAAGGGGGCGAGGGCGCACACTGTCCGGGGCAAGATTATGAAGTTCGAGGGCTGTTACCACGGCTCCTACGACTTCGCCGAGATGTCGATGACTCCGCCGGCCGACACCTGGAACCTCGCGGAACCGCCGTCGCTGCCCTACTCGGCCGGCACACCACAGGGGGTGCTCGACAACGTAGTCATCTCGCGAATGAACGACCTGGCGCTAACCGAACGGTTGATTGACCGGCATTGGCACGACCTGGCCGCTGTGCTGATCGACCCGATGCCGATGCGGGCCGGCCTCGTCCCCGCCGACCTGTCGTTCCTGATGGCGCTGCGCGAGATGACCCGCGCACGGGGGATCGTGCTGATCTTCGACGAGGTCATCGCGCTGCGCTCAGCCTGGGGCGGCGCGCAGTCGATACTCGGCATCACGCCAGACATGACAACGATGGGCAAGATCATCGGCGGGGGATTCCCGGTTGGCGCGGTCGGTGGCTCGGCCGAGGTGATGAGCGCGTTTGACCCCCGCCACGGCCCATCGAAAGCGCCACACGGCGGCACGTTCAACGCAAACCCGATCACGATGGCCGCCGGGTTGGCGGCGATGGAGAAGATGACGCCGGCCGAGTACGACAGGTTGGCCACTCTCGGCGCGCATCTCCGTGAGGCATTGGCCGAGGCGCTGGATGGCGCGCGCATCCCGGGCCAGGTAACCGGGGCCGGCTCGCTCTTCCAGATTCATCTCCACGACCGGCCGATCCGCGACTATCGCGGCAGCGTGCCGGCCGGCGAGGAACGCACCCGCGTCGCAACGCTACACCGCGGGCTGATGGCGCATGGCATTATCACCGCGCCGTCGCTGATGGGCTGCCTCTCGACACCGATGGGCACGATGGAGATCGACGCCTTCGTCAATGCCTTCACCGAGGCGGCGCTCGATGTACAGGGTGGGGGATGACGGATGACTGACGAACGGTCGCACCGCTCGATCCTGCGAAGCGAGGCGGCGCTGGACCTGACCAGCGACCTCTGGATGCATAGCCACTTCCGGGCTATGGCCGAGGTCTATCACTCGCTGCTGAATCAGGCAGAGCTATTGCCGGGAGATCGGGTTCTCGATCTTGGCTGTGGCAGCGGCACGCACTTCGGCTGGATCGCCGCGATCGTCGGGCCAGAGGGTCGGATTGTCGGCGTCGATGCGGACGCCGAGAACCTGGAGATCGCCCGCAGCCGGATCGCCGGCCAGCCGTGGGCGGGGCAGATCGAGCTGCACACGGGGCCGATGTCGTCGCTGCCGTTCGAAGACACCGCGTTCGACGCCGTCTGGTGCGCCGGATCGCTCCAGTATGTCGCAGACCCGGTCTCCGCCATCCGCGAGATGGTCCGCGTCGTTCGCCCGGGGGGCAAGGTTGCCGTCCAGGACGTCGAAATGCACCCGATGATGCTCGGCCCGATGCCGGACGAGCTGCTGATCGCGCTGAAGGATTGCCTGCCGCGCGGCGACACCGGGACTGACGAGGGGTTTGTCGACTGGTTCACCGGCCACAAGCTGCGTGGCTATCTGCTGGAGGCCGGCCTGCGCGAGGTGCGCGGATACCTGCGGATGCGGGATTATGTCCATCCACTGACCGACGACGAGCGACGCTTCCTGGATGTCGCGATCCCATACCTGTGTTCCACATCGCCAGGCATCCAGACACTCCGGCCCGAACAGCAGGCCGCGCTTGCCGCGCTCGTCGAGCCAGCCGGGGACGCGCCGATCCTCAACCGTCCCGACTTTCAATTCGTCGAAGGTCGCGCGTTGGCAGTCGGCGTGCGGTAATCGTGACGCAGGACGCAAGGACATGGGTTCGTTTGGGCGAACACGAGGTTCGCCCACGTTGACAGGAGCTGGGTCAGAGTGAGTGGGAAAGTTGTCGGAGTGAGCCGGAGCGCGACGCATACGCTGAGCAAGCCGAGCGAGCCGGAGATCACGTTGGTGGAAGGGCTGGGGGTCGAGGGAGACGCCCACGCGGGAGTCATGGTCAAGCATCGCGCGCGAGTGGCGCGCAATCCAGACCAGCCGAATCTGCGTCAGGTTCACCTGATCCACGCCGAGCTGTTCGACGAGCTGCGGGCCGGAGGCTTCACAGCCATCCCGGGCCGTCTCGGCGAGAACGTGACGACAAGCGGCATCGATCTGCTGGGGCTGCCGACCGGCACACGGCTGCGGCTCGGCGCCGAAGCGGTTGTCGAGGTCACCGGGCTTCGGAATCCCTGCGCGCTCCTCGACGAGATCGAGCAGGGGTTAATGAAGGCGACACTCGACCGCGACGCCGAGGGCAACCTCGTCCGCAAGGCAGGCGTGATGGCCATCGTCATCACCGGCGGTATCGTCCGTGAGGAGGACACCGTCGAGGTCATGCTGCCGGCCGAGCCACACACCCCGCTCGTGCCTGTCTGATCGGCGCGGTGGCTCGCGTCACGCCACCGGGGGAGGAATTCCACGATGCTTCCAGCCCATGACCGCATTCTCCGCCAACTGCTGGAACAACGGGTTCCGTATCGGCTGATCCACCGCGATCTGGCGCCACAGACCCGCCAGCTCTGGCTGACCACCGTCGCTTTTCACACCGGGCGCGGGCAGTGGACGCTGGCGGTGATTCGCCTGGGAGACACGATCGACCTGGACCGGCTGGCGCGCGTCGTCGGTGTCCGGCCGGCCGATCTCTCGCCTGCATCGGCCGACGATGCGCGCTGGGCGCTCGGCTGCGATCCGGAGGGCCTCGCGCCGATCGCGCCGGTCGTCCGCGCCCGCGTCATCTTCGATGAGGCCGTCACGCAGATCGACATCGCCTGGTGCGGATCCGGGCGCGATGACCGCATGTTGGAGATTCGCGTTCGCGACCTGCTCGATCTGACTGGCGGGCGCGTGGTCCAGTTGGTCAAGGCGTAAGGATCCTACCCCGCGACCGTCACTTTCCCGACCATCCCCTCGGTGGCGTGATCCAGACAGGCATAGGTGTAGACGCCGGGAACAGTCAGGCGGACACTGAAGCGTTGGCCGGGCAGGAGCGGGCCGGAATCCCAGATGGCGGCGAGCTCGGGGAGTGCCGCAATATCGGGCAGCCGGGCCGGATCGCAGGTCGTCGTGTGCGGCTCGTTCCCGGCCGAGACAAAGGTAACGGTGTCGCCGGCCGCGATCGTGAGCTCGGCCGGGTCGAACGCTGGCGCATCGGTCATGCTGACCACATGCGTTCGTGGGCCCGTCGTCGTCGGCGAGGCGGATGGCGTCGTATCACCCTTGCCGCCACAGGCTGCAGCGAGCGGCATGGCTATCGCGCCGGCCAGAATTCTAAGGAATCGACGCCGATCCAGCGCAACACTGACCCGCGCGGCATCACTCCACATCCAACTACTCCTCGTCATCCGTCGTCCGACTGATCCTGGCAAGCATTGTGCTATGGAATATGTGGCCGGCCACGCGCATGCGACGTGTTTCGCATTGCGATTGCCGCTATGGTTGGCTATTCTAGACGGTAGCCGTGTGGCGCCTGTGGTTCTGGCGCCGCTGCCACCCGACGGCACGGCCAAACGGTTCATCGCGATAGTCACAGGGAGGGTTCAACGTATGGCATTTGATCTTCCGAAACTGCCGTATGCAGAAGATGCGCTCGAGCCGAATATCGACCAGCAGACGATGAGTATCCACCACGATAAGCATCATGCTGCTTATGTCAACAACCTCAACGCCGCGGTCGACGGCACCGAGTTCGCCGACATGGCGATCGAGGATCTGCTCCGGAATATTGACAAAGTCCCCGAAGCCAAGCGCACAGCAGTCCGTAACAATGGCGGCGGGCACGCTAATCACACCATGTTCTGGGAGATTATGGGCCCGAATGGCGGCGGCGAGCCAACCGGCGCGCTGGCCGACGCGATCAAGAGCACGTTCGGCAGTCTTGACGAGCTCAAGGCGAAGATGAACGCGGCCGGCGCTGGCCGGTTCGGCTCCGGCTGGGCCTGGCTGATCGCGAATGGCAGCGGTGGCCTGGAGGTCATCAGCACCGCCAATCAGGACAGCCCGTTCATGGACGGCAACTATCCGATCATGGGCGTCGATGTCTGGGAGCACGCCTACTACCTCAAATACCAGAACCGCCGGCCAGACTATCTGGCCGCCTGGTGGAATACCATCAACTGGGACGCCGTCAACGAGCGTTACGTCAAGTCCAAGGGGTAACCTCGGATACCCTCGCACCCCACCAACAGGCCCACGAGCCGGGAGGGCAATCGCCCTCCCGGTTCGTATCTCGCTCATTCATCATCCAGCGTTGCGATCGTCATCTCGATCTCAGCTGTCAGCGCCTCCGGGCGGTGAACCGGGATGTTGTGGGCCGTCTCCGAGAACCAGACCACCCGACGGTCGGGTGAGCGTCGCAGTCCCATCAGCGCCGCGTCGGCCCCCTGCTGCTTGAGCGCGAGGAATGCGCGCGCCCGCTCATCGGCGGTCGAGCTATCGGCCAGCACGATCGTCACCGGGCAGGCAACCGCCTCGAAGTAGTCGGCCGGCCGGTACTCCCGGACCGAGCGAAGAATCTTGCGCTGGCTTTCGTGCGTGAGTCGAGGCGAGATTGCGCCATCCTCACGCACACACACGGTGCTGAGGGCGATCTCATCCAGCTCGGGCCGCCACGGCAGATCGCGCCGCGATCGTGTCCGCGCCAGGAACTCATCTCGCGAGAGCCCACTCACATCCGGGGACTGCAGGTCGTGCTCGATGTCCGCCCAGCTCGCGTCGGACAACGACCGCATATCAACGACTCCGCCATCGACCAGGACGACAGCGCTGACGCCATAGGGAAAGAGCGATGCGTAGGCCAGCGCGACGTCGGCCCCCCACGAATGGCCGACGACGACCGGCAGCCGCAGACCAAGCGCCTCCGCCAGCGCGCGATCGTCGCGGACGATCTGCTCGATGTCGTAGCCGTCATCCCGCTTGTCGCTCTCGCCATGGCCCCGTTGATCGAGAGCGATAACGCGCCGCTCTCGCCCGAGGATCGGCCCGACCAGATCCCAGACACGCTTCGATGACCCCAGCCCGTGGATCAACAGGACCGGTGGCCGCGCGTCGCCGCCAACCCATTCCTGCCAGGCCAGTCGGAGCCCGTTGATCTCGGTCAAACCATCTCGCACGAGAACCTCGTTCATGCGTCGGCCACCCCCAACTCCCACATCCAGACGCTTCCGCTGTCCAGGGCGGCTGCGCCAGAATACGCCGGGCGCAGTCATTCGAACAACCGCAGGAACAACAACGCCCCCGAACCAGCGGGGGCGTTGTCAGCTTCGGTGTGGACAGATATTACGGTGTCGGCGTCGCGCCGAGTGGCTTGGCTGTCGGGAGGGCGGGCATGAGTACCTTCACCGTCTCGATGATCGCAACGATGTCCTGCTCGGTCAGCTTCGCGATCCGTTCGTCGACCAGCGCAGTAATCTGTTCGTTCGTGAGCGTTCTGAAGCGCTCTTCCACCAGACGTTTGTAATCACCCTGGGTCAGTGCGGTGATCTGCTCTGGCGTCATGCCGTCGACCGCGATCCGTCGCTTGACCGCCTCGGTCGTCAGCGTCGCCAGGTCGTTCCGCGAGAGTGCGGTGAATGCAGGCTCGCGTTCGACCAGATAGGTAGCAAGCTCGTCAACGGTCTTGAACGTCGGCACGACCGGCGTCGGGCTCGGCTGTGGAGTAGCCGTCGGCTCGGTCGGCGGCGCCGGTTCCGGCGACGGCGTCGGCGTCACGGCCGGCGGTGTTGGCTCGGCCGGCGGGGTCGGTTCCGGCGTTGGTGTTGGCGTTGCGGTCGGCTCCGCCGGCGCCGGAACCGGGCTGGGCTCGACGGCGACTGCCGGCGGCTCCGGAGTTGGCGTCGGCTCGGTCGGCGGGACAGGCGGCACCGCGGGAACCGGATCGCTGCCGAGGTGGTAGACCTCAACGGAGTTATTGCGATCCAGGCCGAGCGCCGTGAATGTCTCCCAGTTCATCTCAATGACCCAGTGGGCCAGCCAGCTTCCCAGGTGTGGATCCGCGACCATGTCACCGACGGTGCAGTCGATCGTCACACCATTGGCAACGAGTCGCAGCTTGTAGCCGGGGATGTAGCCCGGCCGCACGCAGTAGTAACCGTTCGGATCGTCCTTCCAGCCAGGGGCGACCAGATTCCAGCTCTCGTAGAGCCGCAATGTCCGCTCCCACCATGCGCGGTCGTAGCTGGGCGAGTAGTAGGCCGAGTGGCCAGCGCCAAGAAGCTGGCCGACCTCCGAGCCAGGGGCTGGAGTGATCGGCGCCGACGGGTACTTTGCCAGCAGCTCATCGCGCGTCTTGACGACCTGCTCGACGAACGCCTTCTGGGCCGGATCGTTGTCATCCGGTTTCCCGCCCGAGTAGTAGTCGGCAACGATGTCAGCGAAGTTGAGCGACTGGGAGTTCCAGCGCGCCACGTCTCGGGCGGCATAAGCCGCGTTCAGCCCCGGATCTGCCATGACCGTCCGGACGGTGACCTCCTCGTCGGAGACCTGGAGTCGGGTCATCGATCCGTCGGCGGAGGCAACCTCCGCGTTGATCGAAGTGCTCGTCGTTGGCGTCTGGCCGGCTGTGGGCGTCGCGCTCGCAACGGATGTCGGCGACGCGGACACAGTCATCGGCTTCGTCTTCGTGCCCGTCTGTGTCGTCGGCTTCGTGCCGGAGGCCTTCGCGACAGCCTCGGCCTTTGCCTTCTCCTCGGCGAGCTTCTCGGCCTGCGTCTTCTCGGGAACGCCCAGCTCGATCGCTGCCTCCGGCCGAAGGCCGAGGATGCCCTTGCCGCCATTCTTCAACGTCGCGGCAGGGTTGCCGTTCGAGGCCACCAGCTCGATCGCGGCCAGCAGATGTGGGTCGATCAGGTTGGCTGTCGCGGCGGCGACGATCTCCTCGCCAAACGGGACGCTGCCGGCCAGCGGCGCCAGTGATGGATTGGTCGGCTGCGAAAGGTTGCGCCAGAGCCGGTAATGTCGACCGACGTCGGTCGATTCGACTCGCGCGCCCTCAGGATTGGCCGGCCGGTAGACAAGAATACGGCGCTCGAATGCCTGGATCAGCACGCGCTCTGGCTGGCCGCCGAAGGTCGTATCGACCCAGTACGGCTCAGTCAGCGGATGACCGAGGAGGTAGAAATCGGGATACGGCTGAGCCGCCACCCAGTCGGCAAACGGCTCGGCGACGTTGTGCGCAGTGACCGCGTCGAACGTGCTGATTCTGACTCCAGCGTCGGTGACGACGCCCAGTGTCACGCCCCCCTGCGCGCTCACCAACGATGTCACCAACACACCCGGCGTCGCGGCGCGAGGCGTGACAGCATCGTGCTCGACAAGGCCGAGCCCTGTGCGCGCACTCGGAGCAGCCTCGAGAGAGGCCAGCGGCGCCAGCGTCGCATACGTCAGCGCCTGCGGCTGGGCTGCGTCGCCGACGACCGGGATCGTTGCCTTGCCGCGCTGCACCTCGACGTTGTCGCCGAACGGAATCTCCCCGGTCAGCATCTCGCGGACGAGCGATGCTGGCACGACATACCATGGATTGGATTGATCCTTCGAGGGATCGGGGATATCGAGCCGGCCCTTGTCGTAATACACCATCGAGCGGAGACCGGTCGGGCTATCGTGCTGGTACTCCACCGCGATCGCCAATGGTTTCTCGCCCCACAGCCACGCCCGCGCAGTCGCGGCGGCATCGCCGTCGCCGGCCTGCCAGACCGACTGGATCGCCGGCGCGACCTCCAGCGGCGTCGCAACCACCTGTGCCGGCGGGAGCGATTCTTCCGCGCGAGCAACTAAGGGGGCTTGCAGCGGCGCGACCAGGGTGAGGACGAGCGCAAACGACAGAAGCGCCGTTCGCAGCCTCGTCGGCAGATGGAGCGTCACAATGATCCTTCCCGCCACGGAATCCGGCGCGGCCGCGCCATCTCCCGCGGTTGAGCGTCAATATTGACAGCATACCGGCATCAGCGACCGTCGTCACCCCCTCCGGACATGACGAAATCGCATTCCCCGATGCCGGGCAACCTGTCGATTGTACCGACAGCCGTCCACCCAGCCAAATCAACGGGGCAGACAACCGCTCCCAGCGGGCATACTTCCGACCGGGAGCGATGCTTCTATGAGTATGAACGAATGAAAGCTGAATAGGATACGCGATGCCACGGTTCATCACAGTCGCACGCGCGGCGGACATCCCGGCAGGAACACCGAAGCAGGTGTTTGTCGACGATCAACCGATCGCCGTCTGCAACGTGGGCGGCGAATTCTTCGCCATCAGCGACATCTGCACCCACGACGCCTACTATCTCTCCGGCGGGCTGCTGGAGGGGGACGAGATCGAGTGTCCGATGCATCGCGCGGTCTTCAATGTGCGGACCGGCGAGGTCGAAATCCCGCCGGCCGAGAAGCCACTGCGCACGTACTCCTGCCGCGTCATCGACGGTGAGGTGCAGGTCGAGGTTTAGCCGGCCAATTCTTTGGGCGGAACCTCGTCTTTCGCCCTCCGACCGAACCGGCCAAGCCAGACCGGCAGCAAGACACCCATCGCCATCCAGGCAAACGCCTCGATCGTGAGGCTCAGGCGCGTCTCGTCGGGGCCTGGATCACCGTACTTGCCGAGCACAAGCATCGCGACCCACTGAACGACGACAGCGCCGAGCCAGACCAGCCAGACACGACGTGGCTGCAGAAAGTACCCGACCGCGAGCGCCACGATCGGCAGCGGAAGCATCGGCATGGCGGTGGACGCATCCGAGTTCCAGACCACCCAGAAGATCGGCACTGCCAGAGCCAGCAGCGGCAGCCAGTGCTCGCGGGCGGCTGTCTTCATCCATGCTGTGAGATTCATGCTGCCCTCCTCGTCTATTGCGTAACGCGACTACGCCCGTCTGCGTATCAGGCGCATGAAACCCGATCCTCCAGCATCTCAACTTCGTGACATTCGCCGCCGGAAACCCGCCGGCACTGGCGTCAGATGATGGCAAGCCACTCACGGACGACCTCGGCAATGCCGGGGGCGTCAAGGCGGTAGTGGGCGTAGAGGGCGGCCGGCGGGCCGATCACTGCGAACTCGTCGTAGATACCGTGACGCTTGAACGGGATAGCGATGCCCTCCTCAGCCAGTACCTCAGCCACCGCCGAGCCGATACCGCCGGTGATGTTGTGCTCCTCGACGGTGATGATCCGGCCCGTCTCGCGCGCCGCCCGCACGATCGCATCGCGGTCCAGCGGCCGCACCGTGTGCAGGTCGATCAGCCGGCAGTCGAGTCCTTCGCCGGCCAGCGTCTCGACTGCGGCAACCACCGCCGCCATCGTCAACCCGTTGGTGATCACGGTCAGGTCGGAACCGTCGCGGTAGGTGATCGCCTTGCCGAAGGCAAAGTTCGGCAGGCCATCGTGATAGACGACCGGCTCGCGGCCGCGGCCCAGCCGGAAGTAGATCGGCCCCGGCCAGTCGAGCGACGCTTCGATGCCGGCCCGGATCGACGGCGCGTCAGCCGGGCAGAAGACGGTCAGATTCGCCATCGTCCTGGTGATCGACAGATCCTCCAGCGCGTGGTGGTTGGTCCCGTAGTAGCCCATCGTGATCCCGGCATGGTGGGCCAGGATGCGCACCGGCAGGTTGTTGTAGGCAAGGTCGGTGCGGATGTGCTCCGCGCAGAGCAGCGCAACGAACGCGGCGAAGGTGCCAACGAACGGCATCTTGCCCGCGGCGGCCATGCCGGCCGCAAGCGAGACCATGTTCTGCTCGGCGATGCCGACATTGACGAAACGCTCCGGCCACTCCTCGGCGAAGTCGCTGAGCCGATTCGAGTATTTCAGGTCGGCGGTCAAACCAACGATCTCAGGGTGCTGGCCCGCCAGACCCGCCAGTACCCGACCGGAGACGGCCTCCGTCGTCTGGCTCGCCGAGGTCGTCAGGCTCCAGGACCGCTTGTCGTGTAGTTCGGTTGGTGGCGCAGCGGTGGGTGGCGTGACGATCGAGACGGGCGCTGTGACACTGGAGCGCTCGGTGGCCGGCTTGGCGCGCGCAATGGTCGAGCGCTCGGCGCGGTGCTCGCGCGCCCACTCGGAGTAACTCCCGTAGGCCGGGGCCGGTTCATCGCCGACCAGCTCAGCCATCGCCCGGTCGTAGTCCTCCCCCAGCAACAGCCCGAGGTGCCACTCGCGCGAGAGGTCCATGAACGACAGGCCGTAACCCTTGCGCGTGTGGGCAATGATGCAGAGCGGTCGCGGGTCGGTCCGCTGATCGAGCGCGTCGAACGTGTCGACCAACGCGCCGAGGTCGTGGCCGTCAATCTCCCAGACCTCCCAGTTGAAGGCGCGGAACTTGTCGGCCAGCGGCTCGATCGGCATGACCTCCTCGGTGAAACCATCCAGCGACATCTGGTTGCGGTCGACGATGGCGATGAGGTTGGAGAGCTGGAAGTTACCGGCCGCCATCATCGCCTCGTAGTTCTGGCCCTCGTTCATCTCGCCATCACCCAGCAGACAGAAGACGCGGTAGTCCAGCCCATCCATCCGGCCGGCCAGCGCCATGCCGGCCGAGACGGAGAGGTTATGGCCCAGCGAGCCGGACGAGAAGTCCGCGCCGGGGATCAGCTTCATATCCGGGTGATCGCCGAAAGCGCTGCCGACGCGGGTGTAGGTGTCGAGCAACGACGGCTCGAAGTAGCCGAGATCGGCCAGCAGCGGATATTGCCCGACCGCGACGTGGCCCTTGCCCAGCACGAGGCGGTCGCGATTCTCCCACTGCGGCGCGTCGGGCCGGATGCGGAGCGTGTGGTAATAGAGCGCGGCGAAGATCTCGGCGCAGGAGAAGACGCTGGTATAGTGCCCGCTCTTCGCGATCGCGATCAGCCGCAGCGTCTCGGTCCGCACGAACTTCGCCCGGTCGGCCAGAACGGCGAGAAGTTGCTCACGATCTGATCTCTCGATCGTCGACTCTGGCATGTCCGCCTCCTCCGCTCTCTCGCTGCGATGCCATGTTCCTTTATTATGATGCTCCGACGGTCAGGACGAACGAAACGAGCGAGGTACACCATGGCAGGCACGCACTCCATCCCCAGCGATATCGACATCCTGATCTGTGGCGGCGGGACGGCTGGGGCGGCGCTGGCCGGGATCATCGCGCGGGACACGGACCTGCAGGTCGTGCTGCTGGAGGCCGGGCCGGACTACGGCCCGCTCGCGACTGGGCAATGGCCGGCCGACGCCTTGAACGCCATCGAGATCTGCCGTAGCCACCAGTGGGCCTACTATGGCATGGCTCACCCCTCGCACACCCAGCCAACTGGCTACGACCGGGCGAGGATCATCGGCGGCTGCTCGTCCCACAACGGTTGCGTCGCGCTGTCCGGCGCCCGCGCCGACTACGACGCATGGCCGGGGCTCGGCGCGCCCGGGTGGGACTGGGCGTCGGTGACACCCGCATTCGAGCGCGCGAAGCGGCAGCTCCGCGTCCGCTCCGTCGCCGACAACGAGATCACACCCTGGCAACGGGTCTTTGTCGATGGCTGCATCGCCCACGGCATCCCCTGGACCGACGACCTCGACAATCCAGACGAGAATGTCGGTGTCGGCGCGTCGCCAGTCAATATCGTCGATGGCATGCGCTGGAACACCGCGCTCGCCTACATCGATCCGGTCCGCGAGCGGCCGAACCTCCGCGTCGTTGGTGACTGCCTCGTCGATCGGGTTGTCATGGAGAACGGCCGCGCCGTCGCGGTCGACGCGCTGATCGACGACACGTCAGTCCGGATCGCGGCCCGGCGGATCGTGCTGTCGGCCGGCGCCTACGGATCTCCGGCCGTCCTGCTGCGATCGGGTATCGGCCCGACCGACGAGCTGGAACGGCTCGGGATCGCGGTAACGCATCCACTCGCGGGGGTTGGGCAAGCGCTCGCCGATCACCCTGCCGTCAATCTGCGGCTGGATCGATCGGATTCGCTGCAGACGCGGATGACGGACGCAAGCTCGCGCGGATGGTTGCCCGACGAACAGACGCTGGTCAAGACGCGCAGCAGCCGCTGCGCCGAGGCGTTCGACCTGCATCTCTACGCCGTCTCGGGTCGGTCGCCGGCGACCGGGATCTGGGACTGCATGGTCTGCGTCGCCTGCGTCGAGCCCTGGTCGCATGGCTCGGTCACGCTCGCCTCGACGAACCCCAAGGACGCGCCGGTCATCGACCATGGATTCCTCTCCGACCCTGACGATCACGATCTCGACGTTCTGGCCGACGGTGTCGAGCTGGCCGCCGGGCTGCTGGCGACCGCGCCATTCAGCGGGAGCTTCGGCCCCTCGCTGGAGACACTCTCTCGCGAGGAGATCGTCGAGTTCGTCCGTGCCGCGGTCGGCATCTACTACCACCCCGCTGGTAGCTGCCGGATGGGCAGCGCCGACGACCCACTCGCCGTCGTCGGGCCAGATGGCCGCGTCCACGGGCTGGATAATCTCTGGGTCTGTGAC
>Ga0073899_10002383_pt1 | contig 16947 bp, 15 predicted proteins | sample KloWWTmetaKNB5Ph_FD_88975 | JGI IMG/M metagenome (GOLD analysis project Ga0073899, IMG submission 88975) | Active sludge microbial communities from Klosterneuburg, Austria, studying microevolution and ecology of nitrifiers - Klosterneuburg... | ecosystem: Engineered > WWTP > Aerobic digester >...
ATCTGGCACAACATTGCCCACCGTGCCCGCGTGAATGGCGCCGATGGTCACCACCGCCGTATCCACCGGGTCTACCTGGCGCGAGACAATGCTTTGCAGCGCGGTGATGATTTGCGCGGCGGCATAGATGGGGTCTGCGCCCAAGTGCGGCGATGCGCCGTGTGTGCCGCGCCCGCGCACGGTGATGGAGAACGCATCGGCCGCGGCCATCATTGGGCCATCGGGCATGATGATTTTGCCCACTTCCAAATTGGAGGCCACGTGCATGGAGAGCGAGCGGGTGGGTTTTGGCCCTTCCAGCACGCCATCTTTGATCATGGCGAGCGCGCCGCCCACAATTTCTTCTGCGGGTTGAAAAACAAATTTGGCCGTGCCCGCCCACGAGTTGCGGTGCTTGGCCAGCAGTTCCGCCACGCCCAAGCCAATGGCGGTGTGCGCATCGTGACCGCAGGCGTGCATTTTTCCTGGCGTTTGCGATTTGAACGGCACATCCACTTCCTCGTTCACGGGCAGGGCATCCATGTCAAAACGGATGAGCAGCACCTGATCGCCGGGCTGGCCGCCTTCCATCAGGCCAACCACGCCGGTTTTGCCCACGCCCTGCTGAACTTCGTAGCCCAGCTCGCCCAGAGCCTGCGCCACAATGCCAGCGGTGCGCACTTCTTCAAAAGCCAGTTCGGGGTGTTCGTGAAAATCTCTGCGCCGCGCAATCACTTTGTCTTTGATCGCCTCGGCGTCTTGTTTAATTTGTTCGGTTGTCGTCATGGATCAACTTTTTCCTTTAATTTGAGGTTAATTGAGATTATACGGCTGGCAAAAGCGCGGGCGGCTTCAACTTTTTCTCTTTCGTCTTTAGCCGTTTCATATTCAGCGTTTATCATTGCTACCTGCAAGCATGAGCGAACAAAAAACACGCGCCGAGTATTACCCCGCCCTGGATGGCCTGCGCGCCATCGCGGTGATTGGCGTTATTTTGTATCACGCCGGAATGCCGTGGATGCGCGGTGGTTTTCTGGGGGTGGAGTCGTTTTTCGTCATCAGCGGGTTTCTCATCACCAGCCTGCTTTTGACCGATTGGGCCGCGAATGGGCGAATTAACCTGAAGAAATTTTGGCAGCGCCGCGCCCGCCGCCTGCTGCCTGCGTTTTACACCGCCATTCTTGGCGTTTTGGCTTTTGTGGTGTTGTTTCTGCCCGATGAAATCACGCGCCTGCGGCCAGACCTGCTGCCCGCGCTCACCTTCCTTACCAACTGGCAATACATCTTCACCAACCAGTCGTATTTTGAGGCGGCGGGCCGCCCGCCGCTGCTGCGCCATCTTTGGTCGCTGGCCATTGAGTGGCAGTTTTACATGGTCTGGCCGCTGGTTTGCATGGCGCTGTTCCGCCTGCGCAAACCGCTCGCCATCGCCCTCGCGCTGGCGGGCGCGGCGGCTTCTTCGCTTTGGATGGCCGCGCAATTTGTGCCCGATGCCGACCCATCGCGCATTTATTACGGCACAGACACCCGCGCCACCGGCCTGCTTATTGGCGCAGCGCTGGCGTTGTTCCTCAGCGCCCGGAGCGCGTCCCAACAAGTTGGGCAGAGCGCTCCGGGCGCTAAAAGCAAAATTTTAGATGTAGCTGGCCTCATCGCTTTGGCTGTTTTGGTGATGGCCTACGCGCAGTTGGATGAGCTGAACACCGCCTTGTATCGCGGTGGATTTTTTGCCATCTCCACGCTCACGGCAGTATGCGTGGCCGCCTCAACCCAAAACGCAACCGGCTGGATGGCGCGGCTGCTGGGCGCATCGCCTTTGCGCTGGGTGGGTCTGCGCTCGTATGGGTTGTATTTGTGGCACTGGCCGGTGTTTGCGCTCACCCGCCCGCTGGTAGATGTGCCACTGGAAGGGCTGCCGCTCTTCGCGCTCCGCATCGCCATCACGCTGGCGCTGACTGAGCTGAGCTACCGCTTCATTGAAACGCCGGTGCGCAAAGGCGCGTTGGGCCGCGCGTGGGCGGCTTTGCGGGCGGCGCAGGGCGGGGCAAAACTGCGCTTCATCGCCCCGGTTGTGGTTGGGGTGATGGCGCTTGCGGCGCTCGGCGCGGCCACTGTTCTGGCCCAGCCCCCAACCGGCAAGCCCTCCATCGCCGATGACCAGGCCGCTGTGGCCGGGCTGCTGGACACGCCCGAACCAGAAAGCACGCCAATGACGGAAGACGGTGGGCGGGTGACGGAAACGCCGATTTTCACCGAAACCCCAACTCAAATACCAACGGCCACCCCAACGCCTCTGCCAACCGCCAACAACCAACAACCAGCTACCCAATACCCAATATCCAACACCACAAATACGCCAACGCCAACGCCCATCTCTGTGCCCGTCACGCCCACGCGCACCACCGCGCCCACGCCCACGTTCAACGTCATCACCCGCACGGTAGATGGCCGCGTGCAAATTGATTACGTAACGCCGTTTACCCAAACCAAACGGCGCATTTTTGCCATTGGCGATTCGGTGATGGTGGCTGCGGCCAAGAGTTTGTGGCAGGTGTTTGGCGAGGATATTGACATTGACGCGCGGACCGCCCGCCCGCTCAAAGATGGCATAAAAATGCTGCAAGACCGCCGCGATAAAAATTTGCTGGGGCCGGTGGTGGTGGTGCATTTGGGCAGCAACGGCCCCATGAACGCCGCGCAAATGACCGAGCTTTTGACCATCCTAAAAGATGTGCCACGTGTGGTTGTGCTCAACCTGCGCGAGCCGCGCACCTGGGAGCAGACCAACAACGCCATCATCAAAGATGTGTCTTCGCGCTACCCAAATGTGGTGTTTGTAGACTGGGGCGCGCTCAGCATTTCTCAGCCCAACCTGCTGGAAGGCGATGGCATTCACCTCAAGGCGGCTGGCGTAAAAGTGTATGTGCAGGCAATTGTGGCCGCGACAAAAAATTAACCCCATCTGTCCCCCCAAATGTTGAGCGTGGTTAAAAAGTTGGAATAAGCTGAGAACCATTGGCGCGACTCAGAAAGGTGATGCACAATCGCTATCCGTTTTCTGTTTTATTTTTTCGTTGGTCTTGTCATGGTTGCAGTCAGCAAATCAATTGCGTATTTAGGAATTGAATGGCACGTGCAAATGGATGAAGGGGCAACCCCGCGCGAACGCGCAGTTGTGTCTCGCGTGATTCCAGATAGCCCTGCCGCAAAAGCCGGCCTCAAGGTCGGTGATTCAATCTACAAAGTGGATGACGTTCCGCTGGGCGGGCGCATCACCTTGTCTAAAATTGTGCAAACGCGCAAACCCGGCGCGCACATCAATCTCACCCTCAAACGCGCCAAAAAAAACGTGACCGCCAAGGTCACCCTGGGCGAGCGGCAACTGCCCGCCTTCAAGTTCAAACCAGTGAAAGAAAATGCGGAATAAGCATTCTTAACTAACGTGAGTTTTGAATAAGCATCACAAATCCGCAACGGGATATAAGGCTAAAAACACAACTTAAATCTGTCATTCCGAACGCCGAAGGCGGCGGAATCTGCGAGTAAGTCAGGCGTGGTGCGTGCCTTTTTCGCAGATTTCTTGCTCGTTTCTCGCTCAAAAACCTGCCCGCAAGCGCGCCAAATTTCTCATTGAATATGTCTACGCTCGTCATCTCCCCTCAAATTGCCCGCCAATTTATTTTGGGAAAACAGGGGTTATGGCCTGGCCGCCGCTGGAAAGGCCCAAGCGGAACAGAGAAGGCCATGCGCGCCATTGAGCATTTGCAGCTCGACCCGCTCATCGTCATCGCCCGCAGCCAGGATATTACCCTGCACAGCCGCGTTGAAAATTACAAGCCCGATGACTGGGCCACGCTGACCTACGCCAAGCGCAAATTTTTTGATTGGGGCGGATGGCTGGCCGTTCGCCCAATGGAAGAGCTGCCCTACTGGCGCACCGTGATGCGCCGCGAGAGCAACTATCGCTGGTGGAAAGAATTTGTGGCCGAGCACGCGGAGGCGATTGTCGAAATGCGCCAGGTGCTGCGCGACCGCGAGACCGTGAGCAACCGCGATTTTGAAATGCACACCCGCAAACGCACCCAAAATTATCGCGGCAGAAAAGACAGCGCGGTGGCTTTGTATTACCTCTGGCGCATCGGCGAGGCGATGGTGCATCACCGCGAGCGGTTTGAGCGCGTGTATACGCTGGCAGAAAATGTCGCGCCCGCGCATTTGCTCACGTTTGCCGATGAGGCCGAGACCGACGATTTTATGATTCGCAAAGATGTGGCGTTTTATGGCCTGCGGGCAGAGCAGCTCCAAACAGGCCATATTCATCATCGGCCAGAAGACGCGCACGAAAAAATTTGGCTGCGGCGCATGGCAGAAAATGGCGAACTTTTGCGGGTGCAGGTGGATGGCTGGAAGGGCGTGTTTTACGCGCTGGCTGGCGATGCCCCGCTCTTGAATGACCTCATCGCCGGGCGCGTTCCAAAAGCCTGGAAACCCATCGGCCCAACCACCGAGGAAGAAACCACCTTGCTGGCCCCGCTGGATATTGTGAGCGCCCGCAGCCGCGCCAAACAAGTGTTTAATTTTGAATACAAGTGGGAGGTTTACACGCCAGAGCCTCAGCGCAAATATGGCTATTACGTGTTGCCCATTTTGTGGAAAGATTATTTGCCCGCGCGGGTTGACCTGAAATTTGACCGGCCAAACAACACGCTGGTGGTCAAGGGTCTTTGGTTTGAGGAGGCCAGCACCGGCAAGGATGAAGCCTTTGCCCACGCGCTGGCAAAAGGTTTGCATCACTTCACCCAGTTTGTGGGCGCAGAAAAGTTGGACGCAAAAGCCATCAAGCCGGTGGCGTTGCGAAAAGTGGTGAGCAGTTATAGTGAGAAGTGATAGTTGATAGTGATAGCGGATGGTGCGCAGCTATAACTATCACTATCAACTATCACTTTCCGGGCTAACCCAAATACGCCTTGCGCACGCGCTCGTCGCTCATCAACTCTTTGCCTGTGCCGCTGGTGATGAGCCGCCCGGCTTCCAGCACATAGCCTCGGTCGGCGTGTTCCAGCGCGAGGCGGGCGTTTTGCTCCACCAGCAAAATGGTGATGCCCCTGGCGCGGAGTTCCTCAATGATCCTAAAAATTTCGCGCACAATGAGCGGGGCAAGACCAAGACTTGGCTCATCCATGAGCAAAAGGCGCGGGCGGCTCATGAGGGCGCGGGCAATGGCGAGCATTTGCTGCTCCCCCCCGCTGAGTGTGCCAGCCAACTGTTTGCGCCGCTCCGCCAGGCGCGGAAAACGCGCAAATTGTTCATCCATGCTGGCAACAATCTCGGCGCGGTTGGCGCGGGTGTACGCGCCCAACTCTAAATTGTCTTGAATGGTTTGCCGCGCCAGCATGCGGCGGCCCTCTGGCACATGCGCCACGCCCATGCGCACCAGTTCATCTGGGCGCAGGCGGGCAATGTCTTGGCCCTCAAACAAAATTTTCCCGGCAGATGGGCTGACCAGCCGCGAGATGACGCGGAGCGTGGTGCTTTTGCCCGCGCCATTCGCGCCAATCAGCGTAACCACCTCGCCCGCGTTCACGGCCAGGTTAACGCCCTCCAGCGCCTTGATGCCGCCGTATTGGACGGAGACGTCTTTTAGCTCTAGCATTGTTTTCTCAACGTTAGTTTTGGATAAGAGTAAGCCTTCAGGACAGGTTTTCGAGCGAGAACGAACAAAAAATCCGCGAAAAGGCACACATCAGACCTCATTCACTCGCAGATTCCTCCGCCTTCGGCGTTCGGAATGACAGCATTACTTTTCTTGTTCGCACAAAGTTCGCTCCAACCAAATACTGCCATGACAATTCAAACAAAGAGGAGTTGTCTGCAAGCACATCAAGCGCCTTGTAGTCAAAGTTGCAAATTCCTCGCCTTGCTCGGAATGAGATTGTTACTGTGATTGGTCCGACCATCACTCACTCCTAGTTTCAATATCCAGCCAATCAGGATTCAATGAATTGATAAGCGCATCTTTCTTTTCTCTGCGCAAGCTCTTGATTTGTTTTTCTCTGGCAATTGCAACTGCAACATCGGTTATATGCTCAAAGTAAACCAGTTTATCAACGTTATATTTTTTGGTAAAACCATCAACCAGCTTGTTTTTGTGCTCATACATTCGCCGGTGCAAATTATTTGTTACGCCCACATAAACAACTTCGTTATTCCAATTCGCGGTGATGTAGACGTAAAAGTTGTATTGGCTCATAAGAAATCATGAAATACTGGGCTTGCGCGAAATACGCGCAAGATGAACACCTCAACTCCGACTTAACGTCTGTTTTGGATAAGAGTAAGCCTGTCATTTCGAGCGAGGAACGAGCGAGAAATCTGCGAATAAGGCATGCACCATGCGTGACTTACTCGCAGATTCCTCCGCCTTTGGCGTTCGGAATAACAGGGCAATTTTTTATCTTTGGCACACTTTGTTTTATATCAATTTCCCAAATACGCCTCAATCACCGCCGGGTTGTTTTGCACCTGCGCAGGGGCGCCCAGCGCAATAAGCTGCCCAAAGTTCAGCACCGCCACGCGGTCGCACAAGCCCATCACCAACGGGACATGATGCTCAATCACCAGCACGGTCAGCTTGAACTGGTCGTGAATGCGGCGGATGAAATCGCTCAACGCGTTTCTTTCGTTGGGGTTCATGCCCGCCGCTGGTTCATCCAACAAAAGCAGCCGGGGCCGCAAGGCCAGCGCGCGGGCAATCTCCAGCCGCCGCTGGTCGCCATACGAGAAATTTTTGGCCTTCTCCTCGCCGCGCGTTTCCAACCCAACCAAATGAAGCATCTCGCGGGCGCGTTCGCGGGTGCGGCGCTCCTCTGCGGGCGCGGGCGGCAAACCCAAAATGCCGGTGATGAGGCCGCTGCGGGTGTGGATGTGCTCGGCGATCATCACGTTTTGCAAAGCCGACAAATTGCCAAACAAGCGGATGTTCTGGAATGTGCGGGCGATGCCCAGCGCCGCCACGCGATGCGGCGCAAAACCGGTGATGGATTTGCCCTCAAAAATTAACGCGCCAGCGCTGGGCGGGGCGAGACCAGTCATCACGTTAAACAGCGTGGTTTTACCCGCGCCGTTTGGGCCGATGAGGCCAAAAATCTCGCCGCGCTCAACCTCAAACGAGACATCGTTCACCGCGACCAGGCCGCCAAACCGCCGCGTTAAATGCTGGGCTTGCAAAAATGCGCTCATGGCTTGCGCCTCCGCCTCAACCGCTCCAAAAATTCTGGGGTGATGAGGCCGTGCGGAAATTTGATCGTGCCGATGACGATGAGCAAGCCAAAGATGATCAGGCGGCCATCTTTTAGAAATTGGGCCAGCCAGGCGGGCAAGCCATCAATGGCCGCAACGGCGCGAAGGATTTCTGGGAGCGCGGTGAGCGCCATCCCCCCAACGATGGGGCCAAGAAATGTGCGCGACCCGCCAATGAGCGTGTAGGCCAAAATGTTGATGCTGGCGTCAAATGTGCCTTGCCGCGCATTCCAGGTGTTGAGGAAATGCGCGCTCACCGCGCCCACCATCCCCGCCAAAATCGCGCCCAGCGCAAACGCCATCACCTTGTGCCGCGTTGGGCCAATGCCCACCGCGTCGGCGGCCAGCTCGTCCTCGCGGATGGCGGTGAAGGCGCGGCCAATGCGAATTTGTTCCAGCCGGTACACAAACAACGCAGACAAAATGAGCATGGGGATGACCAGCAGCAAATACGACGTTGTATTTGGGAACGGCTGGGGAATGCCAAAAATGCCCACCGCGCCGCCGGTGATTTCTAAATTAAGCGAGAGCACGCGCAAAATTTCCACCAGCGCAATGGTTGCCAGCGCCAGATAAATGCCGCGCAGGCGCAAGGCCGGAATGCCCACCAGCACAGCCAGCAGGCCGCACGCCACGCCTGCCAAAGCCATCTCCAAAAACAGCAAAGGCAGGGGGAAGGCCGACCCGGCGGGCACGCCAAAGACTTTGGTGGAAAGAATCGCCGCGATGTAGCCGCCAATGGCGTAAAACGCGGGGCTGGCAAGCGAAAGCTGGCCCGCCATGAGCGGCAAATACAGCGAGAGCGCCAGCATGGCGGCGGTGCACATTGTGACCAGCAACGCGCCGTATGTTGAAAAAAAATCGGCCATCATGTTTTAATTTCTCGCCAGGGCGCAAAGAATTCTTGGCGAGAAATTTTTGTTTTGGAATATGCGCGTTTTGATGACACGATGTGAGCTACGTTTTTTGAACAAGGTTTTGCCCCAGCAAGCCTTGTGGGCGAATGAGCAGCACAATAAACAAAAACAAAAAGGCGATGGCCTCTTTGTAGGCGATGGCGCTGGCGGGGACAAACGCTTCGGCAATGCCAATGAGCAACCCGCCCAGCACCGCGCCGGGAACACTCCCCAGCCCGCCAAGAATAATCACGGCCAGCCCTTTTAGGCCAAACGCAATGCCAAAATACGGGCCAGCGATGCTCACGCTCAAGCCAATGAGCGTGCCAGCCACGCCGCCCAAAAACCCGCTGATAAAAAACGTGAGCCGCACCAGCGCATCGGTGTTGATGCCCAGCAAGCTGGCGGTGGTCGCGTCTTCGGAGATGGCGCGAAGGGCCTTGCCCGTGCGGGTAAAGTTCATCCAAATCGTCAGACCCATCACCATGAGCATGGACACGCCAAATATCAAAATTTGTATCGTGCGGATGGGTATGGCGCGGTCGGCGGTTCCAAAATTTACCGCGGCGGGCAGCCCCGCGGTTGCGCTGGATGGGTAGGTGTAAATCTCTGCGCCAACAAGATATTGGATGAGATTGACGATGACGATGGCGACGCCCAGCGATGAAACCAGCGTGAGCAATGGGTCGGCATTTCTGTTTCGCAAGGGGCGGAAGGCGATCCGTTCAATCAACACGGCAACGCCGCCAGCCAGAACCGCGCCCGCCACAAGCGCCATCACAAAAGGCAAACCGCCGTTTGGCAACAAGGCCATGTTTGCCAGCGCCCCGTTAAAGCCAAACCGCCCGCCCGCCAAAACATACGCAAAATAGGCGCCCAGCGTGAACACCGCGCCATGCCCAAAGTTGATGATGCGCAGGATGGAGAAGATCAGCGTGTAGCCCAGCGCGAACATGGCGTATACGCTGCCAACGGCCAGCCCATTGAGCAGGTGTTGCAAATTTGGCGCAAGGTCTATCATGCTAAAAGATAAGAAGATACGTGGCGCAAGTTTTTCTATTTACAAATTCACACAAATCCCAACGCGCGCGCACAAGCCAATTGTCATTCTGAGCGCGCCAGCCAAACTTGATTGCGCAAAAATGTTCTGCGCGCGAAGAATCTCTGCAAAATGCCGGCTCAGAAAAAGTTAGCCAGAGATGCTCACGTTTCGAGCGCCAATTACGGAAAATTTTGCGTAAATCCAGTAAATAAGAGATGAGAAATAAGAAAATGCGCAGCGCAGGGTTTCTTATTTCTCATCTCTTATTTCTTTTCATTTCATTACTTCAAAAACACAAACTTGCCCGCTGTGTCGCTGTCCATCTTGATCTGCGCCACATACACATTGTTTTGCAGAATTTCGCCATCTTTGTCAAGGCCAATCTCGCCCAGCGGAGAGTTGTATTTTGCGCCGCTGGTGATGATTTGCGCGTTGAGCGCCTGGCGAATTTGATCAAGCGACATCCCGCTCAGCTTGGTTTTGGCGTCCACCGTCTTGAGGGCTTCTACAAACACCTGCACGCCCGCAAACGCCTGCGCGCTGAACTGCGGCGGGGTTTTCTTTTGGTCGGCGGTGTAAGCGGCCACGAACTGTTTGTTCATCTCGGTGTCGGCCTCTGGGCTATACGCTTGCGCCACCAAAATGCCATCGCAGGCCATTTTGCACACGGGGAACATGTTGGGCGTGTTCAACCCGTTGCCGCCCGCCAGCAAACCCTTGTAACCCAGATCGCGCAACTGCTTGATGAGGTTGCCGCTATCTGCCGCCAACCCAGAGATGATGACCAAATCGGGCTTGGCGTTCATCAAGTTGGTGGCCTGGCTGGTGAAGTCGGTATCGGTGGTTTGGAATTGCTGAACCGTGACCAGCTCCAGCCCAGATGTTTCGGTCACTGTTTTTTGGAAGATGACCGTCTCCGACTTGCTAAACGCATCGTTTTGGGCAAAGGCCACCGCCACGCGTTTGACGGCCGGGTTTTGCTTGAGGGCGGCCTTCACCACGCTGGGCGCAACCACCGAGACCGGCGCAGACACGCGAGAAATATACTCGCCAATTTGCGGAATGCCCACCGCCGTGTTGGATGGCCCAATCACCGGCACTTTGGCTTTATCCGCGATGGGGTCGGCGGCAAACGCCTGCTGAGAAAGCGTTGGGCCAACGATGCCCACAACTTTGTCTTTGGTCATGCACGCATTAAACGCGTTGATGGCGCCCGCTTCGTCGCCCGCGGTATCCTCCACGATGACTTTGACCGGCGTTCCATTCACCCCGCCTTTGTCATTAAAATACTTTTCAGCCAGCCGGCCGCCAATCGCCTGTTCTTGGCCAAACAACGCCACATTGCTGGTGGTGGCAATTGCCAAACAAATGGGGATGGGTTCTTTGGCCGCCGCGGGCGCGCTGGTGGATGGGGCTGCGGTCGGTTGCGGCGCCGCGCCGCTTCCCCCGCACGCCGCAAGCAGCGCCGCCCCTGCGATCAAAACAATGCTCTTACCTCGAAACTTAAATTCTGTTTTCATCTAAATTCCTCCTTATGGCTTAGCAAAAACAAAAACTCAAATCACATTCTACGCGCAAAACGACAATAGTGATAGCTGGTAGTGAGAGTTATAGTGGATTGCTCTTTACTATAACTCTCACTGCCAGCTATCACTATCAGCTATCACTGTCCGCTATCACTCAAATCTTCACCCAGCGGCGGCTCTTGGCGCTCTTAAAAATGGCCTCGCCCAAAACCATTTCTTCATGCCCATCCTCAAAGGTGGGGAAATCTGGCGCGGCGGCAAAATCGCCCTTCTCGATGTAGCGATACACGGCGGTGTAAAGCTGCTTGAAGGTGTCCGGGTAGCCCTCGGCGTGGCCGCCGGGGTACGAGGCAACTTGCCTCGCGCTGGTATCCATCAGCGAGGGGTCTTTGAGCAGTATTTCGTTTGGCCGGTCGCGGTGCCCAATCCACAAATCGTTGGGGTGTTCGCCATCCCACGCAATTGAGCTTTTGCTCCCGTTAATCTCGTAAAACAGGCGGTTTTTGCGCCCGGCGCTCACCTGAGAGACCGTGACCGAGCCACGCGCCCCACCCTTGAACTTGAGCAAAATGGTGGCGTAATCCTCGGTTTCAATTTTGCGGTCAACCGTGTCTGCGCTCGCGCCATCTTTGCCGGTGAAGGTGGCCCCGGCCTGCTTTGGCTTTTTGCGCACCGGCAGAAATGTGGCGAAATCGGCAAAAACACTTTCAATTTTCAGCCCGGTGATAAAACTCACCAGGTCCAGCCAATGCGAGCCGATGTCGGCCACGGCGCGCATTGGGCCGCCCAGCTCTGGCTCCAGCCGCCAGTTCCAATCGGTTGGGTAAAGCAGCCAATCTTGCAAATACGACCCCTGACAAATAAACACATCGCCAATGCCGCCGCTTTGCACAATGGCTTTGGCCTGATGGTTCATGGGGTAAAAACGCAGGTTAAAGTTGATGGCGGCCACAAGCCCCTTCGCCTTTGCCAGCGCGGCCAGCTTTGCGCTTTCCGCGGCGTTCATGGCCATGGGTTTCTCGCACACCACATGTTTGCCCGCCTCCAGCGCGGCTTGGGAATGGGCGAAGTGCAAGTGGTTGGGCGTGGCAACATGCACCACGCGAATCTCCGGGTCGGCCAGCATGTCCTCATACGAGGCATATGCCTTGCGCAGCCGCAACGCGCCCGCGCGAACCTTGGCGCGTTCGGCGCTCACATCTGCCAGACCTTTTACATCCAGCCCCAGCCGCCGCAACCCTTCAATGTGCGCCGGGCCAATGAAACCTGTGCCAATAACGCCAATGCTTATTTTGTTTTGCCTGGGCATTTTTTTAGTGTGAATGACAAATTAGAGATTAAGGCTCCCCAATTCGTAATTGTTAACCGAGATTCTTGCCGCGCCAGCATCGCGCAATGTCTGCTCGTCATACATTTTCAAAATGCCTTGCGCCGCTTTAATTTGAATGCGCGGGTCCAAGTTCGCGCGCAACAATTTTATATCTTCAATGGTCGCGCCAGCGGGGGCGTATCCGGTGCTGGTCACGGCCCAATCGGCCCCAACCGCGTTGCACATTTTGCACACCGCAATTTTTTGCTCATCGGTCAGGTAGGCAGTTTCAAAAATCACTTTTGCGCTCACGCCCAGGGCGCGAGCCACCTCGCACACCGCGCGAAGATCATCCTGCGCCTGATCCAGTTGCCCGCCGCGCACCGCGCCAATGTTGAGGACCATGTCCAACTCCACCGCCCCATCCGAGATGACCTGATACGCCTCGGCCACTTTGACCGAGGTGACATTTGCGCCGTGCGGAAAGCCCACCACCGAACACACGCTCACCCCCGTGCCGCGCAGGGCATCGGCGGCCAGCCGGACATGGCACGGCTTGACGCACACCGCGGCGAGATGATGACGCGCCGCCAACGCGCAGCCAGCCAGCACATCGGCCTCGGTTTGCTCTGGGCGAAGGAGGGTGTGCTCAAGCTGCATCTGAATTACTAATTACTAATTACGAATTACGAATTACGAAGGACAAGCGCTTTCGCAATTGGTAATTCGTAATTTACAAAAGTCCCGTCTGCGAATAATCGCCGATGAGCAGGCGATACCCTTGCGGCTTCATGCTGGCATGGGTCACCACCGAGCGGCGGCCAATCAAGCTATCGTGAATGCGGGATGGGATATCTTTGATTTGGCAGCCCTCCAGCAAAATGCTGCGGTCAATCTCGGCGTTTTCAATCACGCAATCGCGGTCAACGCTGGTGAACGGGCCGATGTAGCTGTTCACGATGCGGGCGTTCTCGCCAATGATGGTTGGCCCGTGAATGACGCTGTTCACAATTTGTGCGCCTTTCTCAATCGTCACCCGCGAATCCACCATGGATTTGTCGTCCACGCTGCCATCCATACGGCGCTCCAGCTCTTCCAGCACCATGCTATTGGCCTCCAGCATGTCCTCGCGTTTGCCAGTGTCTACCCACCAACCTTTATGCACATACGGGAAGACGCGGTAGCCGTTTGTGACCAGCCATTGAATCGCGTCGGTAATTTCCAGTTCGTTGCGCCAGCTTGGCTTGATGGATTCCACCGCCTTAAAAATGTTGTGGTCGAACATGTAAATCCCGACCAGAGCAAGGTCGCTGGGGGGTTCCTTTGGCTTTTCAATCAGGCGTTGCACTTTGCCTTCGCCATCCAGCACAGCCACGCCATACGAACGCGCGTCTGGCACCTGCTTGAGCACAATCTGGCTGTTGTAATCGGATTGCGCGTATTGCTGGATGAGTTTGTGAATGCCGCCCTGGATGCAGTTGTCGCCCAGGAACATCACAAAGCGATCATCCCCCACAAAATTGCGGCTGATGCGAACCGCATGGGCCAAACCCTTTGGCTCATCTTGCGGGATGTAGGTGATCTTCACGCCCCAGCGCGAGCCATCGCCCACCTGGGCGCGAATTTCGTCGCCGGTCTCCGGCGCAATCACCACCCCAATGTCGGTCACGTCCGCGTCGCGGATGGCTTCAATCACCCGGAACAGCACCGGCTTGTTTGCCAGCGGGATGAGTTGTTTGGCGCTGGTGAAGGTGAGCGGGCGCAGCCGCGTGCCTTTTCCGCCAGAGAGGATCAATCCTTTCATGTCTTAATTTACATGGCCGAACGGGATGGACAAGATTTTGATTTCAACGTGTCCATCCCATTCAGCCATGTTAAAAATTCTACTTTCCAAAAATCTGCTGAAAGCGCATCATCAAGCCCAAATCGCCGGTGATCTTGAGCTTGCCCATCATAAAAGCCATGGTCGGATCCATCTCGCCGCTCATGATTTTGACCCAGTCATCGGCCTTCACTTCAATCGTCACATTGGGGTTTTCCGCCGCGCCTTCGGTGAAGTTGGCTTTTTCATCGGCCAGCGCAACGGCGTATTGCCCGCCGCCCTCGCCGGTTGCGTTCAACTGCACAACCGCGTTCACGCCCTTCGCTTTTGCCGGGTTAAACTCCCGGCTCATTTGGTCAATTGCTGCTTTAAGTTCGCCTGGTGCTGCCATGTTTTTTCCTCTTTTTCAAATGTGTAACACGCAAAATAGCAAGCGCAAAACAAAACCAAGATTTCCGCCTTGCGCCTTGCAGTTTAGACTTTCTACTCTGAACGGAGAGTATATCCCATGCCTGCGCTATACTGGTTTGCAGTGAGACGAGGATTATCTCCAAAAGACGCGCTGCAAGTTGGCCTGGCAGCGCTGGTTTTCGCGCTGGTTGTGTTTGTCGTTGCCAATCTGGTTTCGTTCGCCACCTCGCGCGGGCAGTTGCCATCCAGCGCCTATTTGGGCGATGTGAACGTGAGCGGCATGACAACCGAGCAGGCCATCAACGCGGCCAGCGCAGCTTTGCGCCAGCCTGTTTTGGCGCGTTACCAGACCGAGGTCATCCCGGTGGCCCCCGCCGAAGCCGAGTTCAAACTAAACGACGCGGTGGCGCGGGCGCAACTGGAACAAATCATCCGCAAAAACGCGGGATGGGACAAGCTGCCCGCCTACGCCCTGCGCCAAATCACAACGACGCGGCTCTCCATGCCCTACACCTACGACGAGCAAAAATTACTGGGCATTCTTGGCGGCATCTCCAAACAATACGATCACGCCCCCGCCCCGCCCGCCCCCGACGCGTCTGGCGCGGGCATAAACCCCGGCTCCGAGGGGCGCATTCTGAACATCCCCGCCGCGCGGGATCAATTAATTTCAGCGCTGGCGTCATCCATCACCCGCACCATTACCTTGCCAGTAGAGACGGCCTCGGCGGGCGCGGTTGGCCTAACCCCGCTCAAACAAGCCATCCAAATGCAGCTCAAACCGCTTACAGATGGCGGCAACGTGGCGGGCGTGTATGTCAAAGACCTGCAAACCGGCCAGGAGTTGAGCGTAAACGCCGATGTGGCCTTTAGCGCAAAAGGCTGGCTGCGGCTGGCGGTTGCGCTGGCTGGGCTGGCCGATGGGCGGCCCGAAGTGACATCGGCCACATTTTTGCGCGAAGTTTTGGTCACTGCAAACGACGCCCGGCTGAACGAGCTTGTCAAACAAATTGGAAATGGCGATTTAACCGCCGGAATTCAAAACATCAACGCGGTGTTGAAGAAGCTGGGGCTGACCAGCACGTTTATCGCCCAGCCATTTGGCGCAACCGGCCGCGTCAGCGTCATCACCACACCCGGCAACACCCGCGCCGATGTGGTCACCAACCCAGACCCCAACATGCAATCTGCGCCCGCAGAGGTTGGCTTGATGCTGGAGATGTTCAATCAATGCAGCAAAACGGGCGGCCCGTTGCGCATCGCGTATCCGGGCAAATTCACCCAAACGCAATGCGCCGATGCGTTGCGCGCCCTGGGCGACAACAAGTTCAACGGGCTGATCGAGGCATCCATCCCAGAAGCGACCATTCAGCGCCGCCAAAGCTGGGACGATGTCAATCACGGCGATGCCGCGCTGGTGACAAACAACAACCGGGCATATATTCTGGTTGTGGTTTTGAACAGCCAAAACAAACTGGATTGGGCGGTCACTTCCCCGCTGATTAACAACATCGCCCGCGTGGTGGCCGGGTACTTTAACAACGGCGTTTTGCCGCCGCCCGCGCCCGCGCTCGCCGCGCCACCGCCGCCCTGACATTCCGGGCAGGTTTGCGATTCTCCAAACCTTCTTCTTGCTGGGTTTACGCACAAATCAAAGCCGCCATTTTTGGGGTCATTTGGCTTGCATGTTGCGCAAGTCCAGTTATCCAAAACTCGCGCTATGATTAAACCCTCTCAAAAATGACCGCAACCCAAGCGCCGGTAAAACCTGCCCGCCTAATCTGGCAGATGTTGATGTATCGCAAGTGGCTCTATTTTGCGGATGTGGCCGCATGGGCGGCGATACACACCTTCCCCCTGATACCGGGCTTTATCTTGCGCGAGTTTTTTAACACGCTCGCCGGCGCATCCTCGCTGGGGTTGAGCGTAAACGCGTTGATTGCGCTGGTGCTTGCCAGCGCCCTGGCCCAGGTGATGTTGCGCGTGGCGGGCGCGCTGGCCGATATTCCACATCGCTTCATCATGTCGGCGTTGCTGCGCCGAAACACATTTGCCCACATCCTAAATCTGCCGGGCGCGGCCAGCGTGCATGGCGCGGTTGGCGATGTCTTCAACGTCATGCGCGATGACGCCCGCTCGGTTGAAGATTTTATTAGCTGGACATGCGATCTGGTCGGCCAGTCGTTCTTTTTGCCCATCGCGCTGATCATTTTGGTCAGCATCAACGCGCCAATGGCCCTGCTGGTGTTTTTGCCAATGGTGGCGGTTGTCACCATCTCGCAATTGGCGTGGCGCAAAATTGCCCGCCTGCGCGAGGCCCGCCGCAACGCCGATGGCGACGTGGCCGATTGCCTGAATGAGATGTTCGAGTCGGTCAACGCCATTCAAGTGGCAACCGCCGAGGAACGGTTTGTGGATCACTTTCGCAAGCTGAGCGAGGCGCGCCGCGAGGCCGCGGTGAAGGACAGCGTATTTACCCAGCTCGTGCAATCCATCTACGAGAACGCCGTGCAGCTTGGCACGGGTCTCATCTTGCTGGTGGCGGCTGGCGCGATGCAGCCCGGGCAGGCGCGCCCGTTCACGGTCGGCGATTTTGCGCTGTTCGTGTATTACCTCACCTTCGTCTCGGATATGACCGTGTTTTATGGGCGCGTCATTTCCAC
>Ga0073899_10002384_pt1 | contig 16944 bp, 13 predicted proteins | sample KloWWTmetaKNB5Ph_FD_88975 | JGI IMG/M metagenome (GOLD analysis project Ga0073899, IMG submission 88975) | Active sludge microbial communities from Klosterneuburg, Austria, studying microevolution and ecology of nitrifiers - Klosterneuburg... | ecosystem: Engineered > WWTP > Aerobic digester >...
CAAGACCGGCGACGTCGGGCGCTTCACCGAGGACGGCTTCTTGCAGATCGTCGATCGCAAGAAGGAGATCCTGGTGACGGCCGGCGGCAAGAACGTGCCGCCCGCGAACATCGAGCTCCGCTTCGCCGACGATCCGATCGTGAGCCACGCCATCGTGTACGGCGACGGCAAGAAGTACCTGGTCGCCGGGATCTGGCTCAACCCCGAGGCCACGGACGCCAGGCTCGCGGCCCTGGGCGTGGGGCCCGAAGGGCGCGCTGCCGCCATCGACGAGCTGGTGAAGGCGAGCGTGGCGCGCGTGAACGAGCACCTGGCGAGCTTCGAGCAGATCAAACGCCATCGCGTCATGGACGCCCCGCTCACCGTGGCGGGCGGCCTGCTCACCTCCACGCTGAAGCCGCGCCGAAAGCAGATCTACGCGGCGTTTTCCCGGGATTTCGAGGCGCTCTACGCATGATCCCGCTGGCGTCGCTGTTCGGTCGCCCGCCGCCGGCGGTGGGGCAGACGCCGTCGGACGTGGTGTTCGCCGAGAACAAGTGGCGCCTGCTCCGCTACCGCGCGCGGCCCGAGGGCACCGCCTGGGCCACGCCGGTCTTGCTGGTGCCGTCGCTGATCAACCGCCACTACGTGCTCGATCTGCTCCCGGGCAAGAGCTTCGTCGAGTGGTTCGTGGCGCGCGGGCACGACGTGTTCTGCATCGACTGGGGCACCCCGGGCGACGAAGATCGGTATCTGACTTTCGACGACGTGTGCGACCGCTATCTGGGGCGGGCGCTCGAGCGCACCCGGCGCATCGCGGGTGCCCCGAAGGCCCACGTGCTCGGCTATTGCCTGGGCGGCACGCTGGCGGCGATCCACGCCAGCGTTCATCCCGAGCGCTTTGCCTCGCTCACCGCGCTGGCGGCGCCCATCGGTTTTCACGACAGCGGCCTGCTGAGCGCGTGGACGCGTTCCAAGGGCTTCGACGTGCAGGCGGTGGTGGCGGCCACCGGCAACGTGCCGTGGCAGCTGATGCAGTCGGCGTTTCACCTGCTCAGGCCGACGCTCACCCTGTCCAAGGCCGTGCACATGGCCGACAAGCTCTGGGCCGACGAATTCATGAACGGCTTCCTGGCGCTCGAGACCTGGGGCAGCGACAACGTGTCGTTCCCTGGCGCGTGCTACCAGCGCTACGTCGACGAGCTGTACCGGAACGACGCGCTGGTGGCCGGGACGTTCACCCTATCGGGCAAGCCGGCGCGGCTCGAGGCCATCACCTGCCCCACGCTGGCGGTCACCTTCCAGCACGACAACATCGTGCCGCCCGAGAGCGCGGCGGTGCTGCTCGAGCGCATCGGCGCCGAGGACAAGCACCGCATCCACCTACCGGGCGGCCATGTGGGCGCGGTGGTCTCGAAGAAGGCCGCCCAGGGGCTCTGGCCGGCGATCGCGAAATTCTGGGCAGATCGCGACTGAGAGCGTGCGTAAATGGGAGTATGTTCCCATTTGCATGCGAGTGAATGGGAGTACACTCCCAGATGTGCCTCAGTCGCGCTATCTGCGAACGGCCCTCTCGAAGGTCCTCTCGGACCGCAAGATGGCCTTCATCGGCGGCCCGCGGCAGGTGGGCAAGACCACGCTGGCGCTCGGCTTCCTCGGGACGCGCGCCACCGCGAAGCACCCCGCGTACTTCAACTGGGACGACCCCCGGGCAGCGGCGCGGCTTCGGCGGGTCGAGCTCCCCGCGGGCGAGCCGGTGCTGGTGCTCGACGAGATCCACAAGTACGCGCGGTGGCGTGGTCTGGTGAAGGGGATCTACGACGTCGAGAAGTCGGAGCGGAAGATCGTGGTGACCGGCTCCGCGCGCCTGGACTACTACCGAAAAGGCGGTGACTCGCTGGTCGGCCGGTATCGGTACTTCCGGCTGCACCCGTTCTCGCTGCCGGAGCTCGGACCAAGAGCGTCCGCGGCCGACCTGGCGGCGCTGCTCCGCTTCGGGGGCTTCCCGGAACCGTTCCTTCGCCAGAACGCGGCCGAGCACCGGATCTGGCAACGCGACCGACTCTCCCGGGTCCTGCGCGAGGACCTGCGCGATCTCGAGCACGTCCGCGAGGTGTCGCTGGTGGAGCAGCTGGTGGACCTCTTGCCGCAGCGGGTGGGGTCGCCGCTGTCGGTGGCGAACCTGGCCGGCGATCTCCAGGTGGATCACAAGACGGTGGAGCGCTGGCTTCAGATCCTGGAGAATCTGTACGTCTGCTTCCGCGCAGCCCCGCTGGGCTTTTCTCGCATCCGTGCGGTCAAGAAGGAGAGAAAGCTCTACCTCTGGGACTGGTCGGCGATCCCCGAGCCGGGCCCGCGCTTCGAGAACCTGGTCGCGTGCCAGCTTCTCAAGTACTGCCACTTCGTCGAAGACACCCAAGGGCATCGCATGGAGCTTCGGTTTCTGCGTGACACCTCCCGCCGCGAGGTCGACTTCGTGGTGCTCCGCGACGAACGGCCCCTGTTCGCCGTGGAGTGCAAGGTCAGCGGCAAGCAGGCCGATCCGGCGCTGGGCTACTTCGCCGAGCGGGTCGGCGTGCCTCGCTTCTATCAGACCCACCTGGGCGACGAGCACCATGAACGCGGGCGCGTCACCGTGATCCCGTTCGCTCGCCTGTGTCAGGAGTTGGAATTGCCATGATCCACCGTGTCGCCCTGCTCCTCGCGCTCTCGACCGTCGCCTGCGCGGGCGACGACGCGACCGACCCGCCGGAAACCAACGCGCCCTGCGGGCGGCCCGCGCGGAAGGGCAGCCCCTTGGGTGAGCACTGCGGTCAGCTGATCGACGAGGCCGGGCGCGTGGTGCTGCTGCGCGGCGTGAACGCCCGGGTGGAGGGCCTGTTCGACGTCAGCTTCGACGACGGGCGGACCGCGCTGGAAGAGATCCCGTCGTACAGCGCCGAAGACACCCAGGCGATGCGCGACTGGGGCTTCGATTCGCTGCGCCTGCCCATCAACTGGAGCGGCATCGAGCCGACGAAGGACGGCGGATTCGATTCGAACTACCTGGATCGCGTGGAGCAGGTGCTCGACCTTTCCCACGCCGCCGGGCTGCGCGTGCTGCTCGACCTCCATCAAGACGCGTACAGCAAGGAGATCGGCGAAGACGGCGCGCCACTCTGGGCCATTGTCCCGCCCCCGACGAAGCTGCTCGAAGGCCCGCTGACGGATCTGGAAGACCGGCGGCTGAGCAAGCAGGTGCTGGACGCGTTCGACACCTTCTTCGGCGAGGGTGCCGACGGCACGTTCCTGCGCGAGCGGTTCACCCAGATGGCGGCCCACGTGATGCAGCGCTTCGGCGATCACCCGGCGGTGATCGGGCTCGAGATCTTCAACGAGCCCATCGCCACCATCGAGGGCATCGACCGGCTGAACGCCGCCGCCTACGCGGCGATCCGCGGTGCGGCGCCGAAAAAGCTGTACCTGTTCGAGCCGTCGTCCACCCGCAACGTGCTGGACACCGCGCCCCTGCCCGAAGTGCCGCTCGGCCCGATGAGCGGGTACGCGCCGCACGTCTACACGCTGGCGTTCGTCAGCACCGACGCGCAGAAGCAGGCGATGACCAAGGCGACGCTGCGCACCTCGAACGAGAACGCGCGGCTCGAGGCCGACGCCTGGCAAGCGCCGCTGGTGATCACCGAGTGGGGCTTCGATCCGAACGCCATCAAGGCCAGCGAATACTTCACCTGGCAGAGCGAGCTACAGGAAGAGCACGCGGCGTCGGCGTTCTTCTGGGTGTGGAAGGAGCGGTCGCAGGGCAACTGGGGCTGCTTCGACTTCGATCCCGCCACGCAGAAGTTCAGCGAGCGCACGGCGCTGAAGCAGACGCTGGCGCGCGTGCGGCCGATGGCGGTGGCGGGCTGGCCGACCCGCATCGCCTTCGATCGCAAGAGCGGGGTGTTCGAGCTCGAGCTCGACGGCAACCCCAGCGTGCGTGAGCCTCACCGGATCGCGGTGGCGCCCGCGCTTGGCGCGCCCAGCGCCGTCGAGTGCGACGACCAGGTGGCCCCGCACCAGAGCGCGGAGCACGGAGAAATCACGGTGCACTGCGGGCACGGGAGCCGCGGCCATCACCTGCTTCGCGTGCGGGTGCCGCCGGCGCCTTGATTTCAGCTAAGCTAGGTGGCTCGGAATGAATCGCCACGGCTACCTCGCACTCGGCTTCGCCGCGCTGTGGCTCCAGTGGACCAGCTGTACGGTCGACGAAATCGACCTGTCGGGGAAAGAGTGCCCCTGCGCTGACGGTTGGGTGTGCGATCCCGACACGGACCGCTGCGTGCAGCCTTCCGCGGACAGCGGAAGCGGGGGCAGTGGCGGTGGCGGCGGCAGCGGGGGCGACGCCCAGGCCGATGGGGACGCGGCGGCTCCGGTGGTGCTCGGCCGGGCGTGCATCGGATCGCAGCGCTCGAACCCGATGGCGGCGAATCGCAAGCGCGTCAGCAAGTTCTCGCTGTTCGCCGCCGAGACCTTCGACGCCATCTTGATCTACCTCGAGCCCCAGGGGTCGGCGCAGACTCAGGCCTTGCGCGGCATCATCTACACCGCCGATGGCAACGGTCAGCCCGATGCGTTCGTGGCGACCACGGCCGAGGCTTCGATTCCAGGCACCCTGGCGCCCGGCTGGGTGTCGATGGCGTTCGCCGAGCCGTTGAAGCTGGCACCCGGTGAGTACTGGGTGGGCAGCCACGTCGGCCTCTCGGGCTCGGTGGCGAAGTATGCGTTCGAGCCGGCGCCGGCTGCGATGCGCTACTCCGACGAGCCGTATGCCGACGGATCGAGCGCGAAGTTCGGACCCGCGACCAACGGGGACAGCCTGATGAGCGTGTACGTGCGCCCGAGCGGCGCCGTGATCGACGACTCGCAGCCTTGCCCGGTGGGCACGGGTGGCACGGGCGGTGCGGGTGGCACCGGTGCGACCGGGGGCGGCGGCGGAACGGGCGCAAAGGGTGGCACGGGCGGCACCGTGGGCGGTGGCGGCGCCGGAGGCGCGGGCGGTGGTGGTGGCACCGGAGCGAAGGGTGGCACGGGCGGCACCGTGGGCGGCGGCGGCACCGTGGGCGGCGGCGGCACCGTGGGCGGCGGCGGCGCCGTGGGCGGCGGCGGCACCGTGGGCGGCGGCGGAACGGGCGGGAAGGGCGGCACCGGCGGCACCGTGGGCGGCGGCGGAGCGCCCGGCGGCGGCGGTGGCACGGGCGGAATCCAGGACGCCGGCTTCGGCTGAGCTCGGCGCCCTGCGATCAGCCTTGCCTCAGGCAGCCCAGCGCTTGGGGCGCTCGGCCTGGAAGCGGTTCCACGAAGCTTCGACCTCGGCGAAGCACATGCCGCGACGAAGGAAGATGTCGCTGGTCAAGTCCAGGATGGTCGAGGCCAGCTTGTCGCTCGACGAGTACGGCGCGCGGCCGTAGTCGAACACGACGTCCGCCGCCGCGCGCATGCACTCGGGCACCTCGTCGAGCGAGTAGTTGTTGCCCGTGCCCGCGAGGTTGGCGCTCGAACCGACGATCAGCTGCCCCTCTGCTCGCGCCAGCTCGGCGGCCCGCGCGATCAGATCTCCCACACCGTAGAAGGTCGCGATCGTTCCTGCCTTGGTGCACTGTCCGAACAAGTACGGGTCGAAGCTCGAGAGCAGGCGCGACGCGGGGTTGATGCGTGCGACCACGGCCATGGGCCAGGTGGCGGAGGCCTGCGCCAGCCAACCGCGTGTGGCGGGATCGATCTCCATTGCCACGTCGTCCAGCACCGGCATCGAGCCGACGGTCACGCACGGCTTCTCGGCAGGGCGACCCTTCAGCTCGTAGATCCGACGCACGGCCTCGGGGCGCAGCGCCACCAGACCGTACCCAGTCTGTGTGCGCGCAAGTGCGAGTCCGCCGTGCAGTAGAGTCTCGTACATGCGGGCAGCGTCCAGATCGATGTCGTAGTTGTTCATTGCTCGTTGCTCCCTCGTTCCCCGCCCTGATGTGGGACAGAGGGCTACAACGGCGTTTGTGCGCGTCAAATTCGGCCTGGATGATCCGTTCAGTGTCAGTTTTTTGACCGCAGACGATCCAGCAGAAATCAAAGCCCGGGACGACTCACCACGCGCGCATTACACTTCGCCGATTCCCACCGACCCGAACGAGCTGTCGGCTGTGCGGCCACCCGATGCCCCGGGCTGGGGCGCGCTGGGCTCTGCCCTGGCAGAGCATTGCAGCGACTTCATCGGGCTGATGAAGTCGCTGCGGCGTCGCGCTCTTCCTGAACCGCAGCGTGCGGGGCGCACCCAAGGAGCAGGTCGAAGGCAAGCTGCTGGAAGAGTTCCTGGCGCCCGAGCGGGCGCGGGCCGTCCGCGCGCTCCTCGGCGAAGCCAAGCGGACCGGAAAACCGGCGCTCAACCCCGACGCCCACGTGATCGCCCTGGACGGCAGCGACCGGTGGTTCGCGGAGAAATGCGTCCCAATCGAGGGCGGCAAGACCTTCATGCTGGTGCGCACCGAGACCACGCACCAGCGCCAAACGCGCGAGGCGCTCTTGGCCGCCGAGGAGCGCTATCGGGTGCTGTTCGAGTCGAATCCCGATCCGGTGCTGGTCTACGCGCCCGGGTCGCTGGAGCTCTTGGCGGCGAACGCCGCGGCCGAACGGCTCTACGGCTGGAGTCGCGACGATCTGGCCGGGCAGACGATGCTCGACTTCTACCCGCTCGAAGCGCGGGACGAAGCCCGACTCGAGCTGGAGGCGATGAGCGGAACGCCGATCGGTGGCCGGCGTGGCGTGATCACCCAGATCCGCTCTGACGGCCAGCGACTGCGTTGCGAGGTCGTCGACAACCCCATCGAGTTCCACGGGAAGGCGGCGCGGATCTGCGTGATGCGCGACGTGACGGAGCGCGAGCAGCTGGAAGACCAGCTCCGGCACTCCCAGAAGATGGAAGCGATCGGCGTGTTCGCCGGCGGCGTGGCGCACGACTTCAACAACCTGCTCAGCGTGATCATGAACACGGGTGACGCCCTGGCGGAGAAGGCCCCCTTGGGCACACCGCTGTCCGACGACCTGTCGATGATCATGAACGCCGCCCGGCGCGGTGCCGATCTGACGCAGAAGCTGTTGCTGTTCTCGAAGAAGCAGATCGTCAGCAAACAGACCGTCGATCTGGCCGAAATCGTGGTCGACTTCGCAGCGCTGCTGCGGCGTCTGGTCGAGCCGAACGTGGTGCTCGAGATCGTGCAGGCGCACGCGCCGCTTCCGCTGTTCGCCGACCGCACCCTGCTCGAGCAGGTCATCCTGAATCTGGTGATGAACGCCCATCAGGCAATGGCCGACGGTGGGCGCATCACGGTCTCGGTCCGCCGTCGCGAGATCGGGCCAGCGGAAGCCACGCATTCGCGAGTGGGCCCCGGAAGCTACGCCGAGCTCCGCGTCACCGACGACGGCGTCGGCATGGACGCCGCCACCGCCCGCCGGATCTTCGACCCATTCTTCACCACCAAGCGCGAGGGCACGGGGCTCGGGCTCGCCGTGGTCCACGGCATCGTGCAGCGGCACCAAGGCGCGATCACCGTGGACTCGGAGCCGGGCATCGGAACGACGTTCAGTGCGTTGTTTCCCCTCACTTCGCGCGTGTATCAGCTGGACACCGCTCAGCTTCGTCTGCGCGCGCCGCGCGGCACCGAGCGCCTGCTGGTGGCGGAAGACGAGCCTCAGCTCAGGTACCTGGCCGAACGCAGCTTGAGCCGCCTGGGCTATCACGTGGTGGCGGCACGCAACGGGCAGGAAGCGGTGACCGAGTTCGAGCAGACCCCAGACGCGTTCGACCTGGTGGTGCTCGACGTGATGATGCCGAGCCTGGGCGGTCGCGAGGCCTGGGAGCGGATGCGTGCGCGGCGCCCGAACCTGCGCGCGCTGTTCGTCACCGGCTATGCGCCGGAGTCGAGCGGAGTGGTCGAGGTCCTGGATCAGCCGGGGGCCGCGCTGCTCAGGAAGCCGTTCACCGCCATCGAGCTGGCCGCGCGCGTGCGCCAGCTGCTCGACGCCTGAGCGTCACGTGCCCCGGCGCCCGTCCCAGCGCTCGACATGCAAGCGCGGCGAGACGCCGACGCCGCGCGCCCGGGCGGCGTTCTCGACGAACGGAGCCCGGAGCGCGAGCTCGCGCCGCGTTCGCGCCTGGGGCATGAACAGCACTCGGGCCTTCGGCCAGGCCAGCTCACCGATCAGCTGCTCGGCCTCGAGCACGTCGCCCTCGTCGGCGACCACCAGCTTGAGCCACGCTCGGCCCGTGGCCGCCAGCGCCGCCAGCGCCCGCGGGCGAATGCGAAGTCCGGGACGGTTGCCGCTGCCCGATAGCTTCGGCGACACGTTCCACTGATCCACGCGGCGCGCGAGCTCGGGCTTCGGCTCGAGCGTGCCGTTGGTCTCGACCTCGACGAAATGGTCGGTCGAGAGCTGATGAAGGAGCTGCGCCAATCCGGCTTGCTGCAGCAGCGGCTCACCGCCCGTCACCACCAAGCGCCGGGCCGCTGCGGCCTGGATCTGTCGCACGACGTCGTCGACCAGGCGTGTGGTGACCTCGGTTTCGTAGGCATGGTTGTTGAAGTCCCAGGTGTACTTCGTATCGCACCACGAGCAGTGCAGGTTGCAGGTCGCGAGCCGCAAGAACACCGCCGGCTCGCCCGCGCTTGCACCCTCGCCCTGGATGCTCTCGAACACCTCGGACACTTTCAGCGATCGGGTCACGGCCAGGCGGAAGGATTGAGCAAGGCCGTTTCGGCGTCCACCCGGGCCGTGGTAGGTGCAGTGCCATGGCCGACAAACGCCAAGGCTTGCCCCTGCGCTCGATCCGCCCGGTCGAGGTGCTCCCCGGTTTTCACCGCTTCGCGGAGGGGTCGGTGCTGTACCGCGCGGGCGGAACGCGGTTGCTCCTCACGGCCAGCATCGACGACGGCGTGCCAGACTTCATGAAGGGTCGCGGCAAGGGCTGGATCACGGCCGAGTACCAGATGCACCCGCGCGCCAACCCGAAGCGGCGTGAGAACCGTGATGGCCGCGACAAGCCGCTCTCGGGCCGCTCGCGCGAGATCCAGCGGCTGATCGGCCGCGCACTGCGCGCTGCCGTGGATCTCGACCGGCTGGGCGAGCGCAGCATCGTGATCGACGCAGACGTGATCGAGGCGGATGGTGGCACGCGAACCGCCGCCATCACCGGGGGCTTCATCGCCCTGGCCATGGCCATCGAGAAGCTGCGCCTGGATCGCAAGGTGTTGCGCGATCAGGTGGCGGCCGTGAGCGTGGGCCACGTGGACGGGCAGTACGCCCTGGATCTTTGCTATGCCGAGGACAGCACGGCTCGAGTCGATCTGAACGTGGTGGCCACGGCCAAGGGCTGCATGGTCGAGCTTCAAGGCACCGCCGAGGGTGAGCCCGTGCCGCGCTCGGACGTGGACGCCATGGTCGACCTGGCGCTGATCGGCGTCGCCGAGCTGTGCGTGGTCCAACGCAAGGCCCTGGAAACCGTGGGCGTCGATCTCACGCGCCTGATGCCGGGGTGAGCCATGGGACGCATCCGAGAGGTGGCTGATGCGCTCTGGTCCGGAAGCCCGAGCACCGACGGCCTGCAACCGGTTTCGCTCATCCTTGGCCTGGAAGAAATGCAGCCGGGCCTGGCCTTCGTCTCGAGCTTCGGCAACGTGATCGCGTTTCGCTCGTCCGAGGGCATGGCGCTGATCGACACCGGCGGCTTCTTCATGGCCGGGCAGAACCACGCCACGCTCCGCGAGTGGTGCGACGCGCCGCTCAGCACCGCGATCTACACCCACGGTCACGTGGACCACGCCTTCGGCGTGCCGCCTTTCGAGGCGGAAGGGCGCGGGCGCGTCGAGGTGATCGCCCACGAGGCGGTGAAAGACCGCTTCGATCGTTACCAGCTCACCGCAGGCTACAATCGCGTGATCAACGGCCGGCAGTTCGGCGTGGCGGCCTGGCCCGCGGAGTACCGCTACCCGGATCGCACCTACCGCGATCGGCTGGATCTGCAGGTGGGCGGCGAGGCGGTCGAGCTTCATCACGCGCGGGGCGAGACCGACGACCACACCTGGGTGTGGTTGCCGCAGCGCAAGGTGCTGTGCACCGGCGACCTGTTCATCTGGGCCTCGCCCAACTGTGGCAACCCGCAGAAGGTGCAGCGCTTCCCCCGCGAGTGGGCGGCCGCGCTCAGAACCATGTCGGCGCTGGGCGCCGAGTTGCTCTTGCCCGGGCACGGCCCGCCCATCGAGGGCAAAGACCGGGTCGAGCAGGCGCTGTCCGAAACCGCCGAGCTTCTGGAATTCCTGGTCGATGCCACCCTTCAGCGCATGAACGCCGGCAAGCGTCTGAACGCCATCTTGGCCGAGGTGAAGGCGCCGGCGCACCTCTTGGCGCGGCCCTACTTGCGACCGGTCTACGACGAACCCGAGTTCATCGTGCGGAACCTGTGGCGGCTGTACGGTGGGTGGTGGGACGGCAACCCAGCCCAGCTGAAGCCCGCCCCCGAGGCGGCCGTGGCCGGCGAGATCGCCGCGCTGGCCGGCGGCGCCCACGCATTGGTTTCGCGGGCCGCGGCACTGGCCGATGGCGGAGAGCTGGCCCTTGCCACGCACCTGATCGAGCTCGCGTTCGCCGCCGCCCCCGACGACCCCGAGGCCCGCCGGGTGCGCGCGCGCATCTATTCGGCTCGCTCCGAGGCCGAGTCGAGCTTGATGGCCAAGAACATCTTTCGCGCCGCCGCCGACGAGAGCTGAGCTGGCGCCGAGCGCCGTGGGCCTTAACTTGGCCAGGCCATGACCTCGACCCTCGGACCGAGCCACGTGCGCGGGCGCTGGCAGCACCCGCTGGGCGACGGTCGCATCCAGTGCGACCTGTGCCCGCGATTCTGTCGCTTGCACGACGGGCAGCGCGCGTTCTGCTTCGTCCGCGAGCGGGTCGGTGACGCCATCTACCTGTCGAGTTACGGTCGGGCCACCGGCTTCTGCATCGACCCCATCGAGAAGAAGCCGCTCCACCACTTCTACCCCGGCACCAGCGTCCTGAGCTTCGGCACCGCCGGCTGCAACCTGGGCTGCAAGTTCTGCCAGAACTGGGACATCTCGAAGGCGAAAGAGATCGAGAAGCTCTCGGACCGCGCCAGCCCCGCCCAGGTCGCCGAGACCGCGGAGCGCCAGGGCTGCAAGAGCGTGGCGTTCACCTACAACGATCCGGTCATCTTCGCGGAATACGCCATCGATTGCGCCCTCGAGTGCCGCGCGCGCGGCATCGAGACCGTGGCCGTGACGGCGGGGTACATCGCGCCCGAGGCGCGCCGCGACTTCTTCGGGGTGATGAGCGCGGCCAACGTCGACCTCAAGGCGTTCGAGCCCGACTTCTATCGCAAGCTGTGCAACGCCGAGCTCGAGCCGGTGCTCGACACGCTGAAGTGGTTGCGGCACGAGACCAACGTCTGGGTCGAGGTCACGACGTTGCTCATTCCGGGCCACAACGACTCGGCGGAAGAGGTCGACCGGCTGTGCGCCTGGTTCGTGAAGGAGCTGGGGGCCGACGTCCCCCTGCACTTCAGCGCGTTCCACCCCGACTTCAAGATGCTCGACCTGCCGCCGACGCCCCCCGCCACCTGCCAGCGCGCCCGCGAGCAAGCCATGGCGCACGGCATTCGCTACGTGTACTCGGGCAACATCCACGACGTCGCCGGGGGGTCCACGTGCTGCCCGGCGTGTCAGGCTCTGCTGATCGAGCGCGACTGGTACGAGCTCGGCGCCTATCGACTGAAGGGCAGTCGCTGCGGCGCGTGTGGCGTCGAAATCGCCGGGCGATTCTCGACCGAAGGCGTCCACAGGGCCTGGGGGCGACGGCGCCAGCGGGTGGTGATCGGCTGAGCTTGCATCGGCCCGGGCTCTCTGGCGTCATGGCAAGGTGAGCGACCAGGGTGATGCGGCGAGCGGCGAATCGAGCGCCGTCGACACCCTCGCGCGCCTGCAACTGGCAGCGCTGGACGCCGTGGCCAACGCGGTGGTCTTCACGGACCGCCGCGGCACCATCCTGTGGGTCAACGCGGCCTGGCAGAAGATGACCGGGTACTCGCCCGACGAGGTGCTCGGACAGAACCCCCGCATTCTGAAGTCGGGGCACCAGAGCAAGGAGTTCTACGCCGATCTCTGGCGCACCATTCTCGCAGGCCGCGTGTGGCGGGGTGAGCTGGTCAACAAGCGCAAAGACGGCAGCCTGTACACCGAAGAAGAGACCATCACGCCGCTGTGTGACGCCGGCGGGGCGGTCAACCACTTCATCGCCATCAAGCAGGACATCTCGGACCGCAAGCTGGCCGAGCTGGCCCTGCGCGAGAGCGAGGAACGCGCCCGCAAAGCGGCCAGCGAGCTGGCGATCGCGAAAGAGCGCGCCGAGTCGGCCGACCGCCTAAAGAGCGCGTTTCTGGCGACCATGTCCCACGAGCTTCGCACTCCGCTCAATTCGATCATCGGCTTCACGGGCATTCTGCTGCAAGAGCTGCCGGGGCCCATCAACGCCGAGCAGAGGAAGCAGCTCGAGATGGTGCGAGGCAGCTCGCGCCACCTCTTGGCGCTGATCAACGACGTGCTGGACATCTCGAAGATCGAGGCGGGGCAGCTCGAGGTGCGGCGCGAGCCGTTCGACCTCGAGGCCTGCATCGAGCGTGCCGCGGGCGCGGTGCGGCCGCTGGCGGAGAAGAAGGGCCTGGCCCTCGCATCGAGCGTGCCCGTGGGGATTGGCCAGGTGGTCGGCGACTCTCGGCGCGTCGAGCAGGTGCTTCTGAACCTGCTCACCAACGCCGTGAAGTTCACCGACCGCGGGCGCGTGAACCTCGAGGTCGCCAGCGACGACGACAGCGTCCGGATGACGGTCCGCGACACCGGGGTCGGGATCCAGAGCGCGGATCTGGCCACGCTGTTCCAGCCGTTCCGGCAGGTCGGTTCGGGGCTGGCGCGCAACCACGAGGGCACCGGGCTCGGGCTGGCGATCTGTCGCCGCCTGGCCGGTCTGATGGGGGGCGACGTGGGTGTCGAGAGTGAATGGGGCAGCGGCAGCGCGTTCACTTTCGCGCTGCCCCGACAGTGGGGAAATCGATGACACGCCACGTGCTCTTGATCGAGGACAACGAGCAGAACCGTTACCTCACCACCTTCTTGCTCGAGAAGAGCGGTTACCGAGTGACTTCCGCGGTCACCGGCCCCGACGGCATCGAGCTGGCCCGCGGAGGTGCGTTCGATCTCATTCTGCTCGACATCCAGCTGCCGGCGATGGACGGCTATGCGGTGGCCGCAGCGCTCAAGGCGGACCCGCGCACGCGCGGTGTTCCAATCGTAGCCGTCACCTCCCACGCGATGGTCGGCGATCGCGAGAAGGCTCTGGCGTCCGGGGCCCAGGGCTACATCGAAAAACCCATCGACCCCGAGACGTTCGTCACCGAGGTCGAACGGTTCTTCCCATCCCGAGGCGTGCAGTGACCCGCGTGCTGGTGGTCGACGACCTGGAGCCGAATCGCTACCTGCTGCGCGCGCTGCTCGGCGCGTCGGGCTTCGAGGTCGAGGAAGCGGCGAACGGCGACGAGGCGCTGGCGAAGGCCCGGGCGAACCCACCCGAGCTTTGCATCTCGGATCTGTTGATGCCGGTCAAAGACGGCTTCGAGCTCTTGCGAGAGTGGAAGGGCGATCCGGCTCTCTGCGGCGTGCCCTTCGTGGTGTACACCGCCACCTACACCGACGAGGCCGACGAACGAGTGGTTCGGGACCTGGGCGCGGATGCATTCATCATCAAGCCCGCGGAGCCCGAGCAGTTCATCGCGCGGCTGAAAGAGGTGCTGGCCGCCGTGCCTTCGGCGCTGCCAGCGCGCGCCGCGGTGCTGGGGGGCCATGGCGCGCGCGAGGCCCACCGGCTGGTCTTGGCTCGCAAGCTGGAGCAGAAGGTGATGGCGCTCGAGTCGGCGAACCTCGAGCTCTCGATCCGGAACGCGCAGCTCGAGACCGTGCTGCGCACCGAACCGGAGGCGGTGCTGGTGCTGTCGGGTGAAGGCCGCATCATCCAGGTCAACGACGCGGGGCTGCGGCTGCTCGAGGCCTCGGACATCCAGACGCTGTCCGGGCGAGAGCTGGCCGCGCTGGTGTTCACGGACGACCGCGATCGCTTTCGAGAGACGCTGAGCGCGGTGCTGGCGGGCGAGTCCCGGCGGATCGAGCACCGGGTGACTGGCCTGGGGGGGTCGCTGCGCTGGCTCGAGACCCACGCCAACCTGCTCAGCGACGGGCAGCAAGCATCGGTGCTGTGCGTGGCCCGAGACATGACCGAGCGCTTGCTGGTCACCGAGGCTCAAGAGCGCGAGCGGGCGCTGTCCACCGCCATTCTCCGGGGCCTGCCCGGGATCTTCTACATGTTCGACGACAGCGGGCGCTTCGTGCGCTGGAACGAGCGCTTCGAAGTCGTCACCGGTTACAGCGGGGACGAGATCTACCGACTGCATCCGGTGGAGCTCTTCGAGGGTGCCGACCGTGAGCACATCGCCGGGCGAATCGCCGAGGGGTTCACCCGCGGCGAGAGCGACGCCGAGGCGACGCTGGTGTCCAAGACCGGTACGCGCACGCCCTTCTACTTCACCGGTGTGCGTACCGAGATCGGCGGCAAGGTCTATCTCGCGGGTACCGGCGTCGATCTCTCGGCACGCCGCAAGGCAGAGGGCGAGCTTGCCCGCGTGGCCGCGTGGCAGCGCGCCATCCTGGACACGGCCGACCTGGCTGTCATCTCCACCGACGTCGAGGGCGTGGTGCAGTCGTTCAATCGGGCGTCGGAGCGGACCTTCGGCTACCGCGCCGAGGAATGCGTCGGCAAGCTGAGCCCTGCGGTCTTGCACCTGCCGGAAGAGATCGCGGCACGCGCAGCCGAGCTGACCCGCGCCACCGGCCAGCTCGTCGAGCCGGGGTTCGAGGTGTTCGTCCACGAAGCGCGGGCGGGCAAGCCTGCCGAGCACGAGTGGACCTGCGTCCGCAAGGACGGCACCCGCTTCCCCGCGCGGGTTTCGATCAGCGCCATGGTCGACGCGCAGGGCGCCTGCATGGGGTTTCTGGGCATTGCCACCGATCTGACCGAGCTGCGCGCTCAAGAAGCCACTCGCCGGCTGCAGTCGGCCGCGCTCGACGCCGCCGCGAATGCCATGGTGATCACCGATCGGCACGGCACCATCCAGTGGGTGAACCCGGCGTTCTGCGCGCTCACGGGCTACTCGGCAAGCGAAGCAGTCGGCAAGAAGCCGAGCATTCTCAAGTCGGGGCTGCACCCCGCAGCGTTCTACTCTGCGCTCTGGGAGACCGTTCTCGACGGGCGCGTGTGGCGGGCGGAGCTGGTCAATCGCCGCAAGGACGGCACGCTGTATCACGAAGAAGAGACCATCACGCCCCTGCTCGACCCGGGACGAAACGTCACCCACTTCGTCGCCATCAAGCAAGACATCTCGGAGCGCAAGCGCGCCGAGATGGAACAGTGGAAGCTGGAAGAGCAGCTGCGCGTGTCCGAGAAGCTCAGGGCCGTGGGCAGCCTGGCCGGTGGCATCGCGCACGACTTCAACAACCTGCTCGCGGTCATCTTGACGTATGCCGAGGTCGCGATGGACGCCTTGCCGCAGGGCGAGCCGGCGCGCGACGACATTCTCGAGATCAAGAACGCGGGGGAGCGCGCGGCCGAGCTGACCCGGCAGCTTCTGGCCTTCAGCCGGCGTCAGGTGATGCGGGTCGAGCCCGTCAGCCTGAACGCCATCGCTGGCGGGCTCGAGAAGATGCTGCGGCGCCTCTTGGGCGAGCACATCGAGCTCGAGCTCACGCTCTTGCCTTCGCTGGGCCTGACGCGGGCCGACCCCGGCCAGATCGAGCAGGTGATCGTGAACCTGGCGGTCAACGCGCGCGACGCGATGCCCGAAGGTGGCAAGCTGACCATCGAGACCGCCGAGATCACCCTCGACTCCGACTACGTCGCGATGCACCCCGGCGTGGAGCCGGGCCAGTACGTGGTGCTGGCCGTGACCGACTCGGGCATCGGGATGGACGACTCGGTGCGGCAGCGGATCTTCGAGCCGTTCTTCACCACCAAGCCCCAGGGCAAGGGCACGGGCCTCGGGCTGGCGACGGTCCACGGGATCGTCGAGCAGAGCGGCGGGCGGGTGTGGGTCTACAGCGAGCTGGGCGTGGGGACCACGTTCAAGATCTATCTGCCGCGGCTGCACGAGGGGCAAGAGGCGGCGCGCGGCCCGGCTGCTGCGACGGCGCGGGTCGGCGGGACCGAGACCGTCCTGGTGGTCGAGGACGAGCAGCCGGTGCGCAACATCGTGGAGCGCGTGCTCCGGGCCGTCGGCTACAAGGTGCTGACGGCGCAGAACGGCCAGGTGGCGCTCGGGGTGGCCGAGCGCTACGCCGGCCAGATCCACCTGGTGCTGACCGACGTGGCCATGCCCAAGCTGGGCGGTCGCGGGCTGGTCGAACAGCTGACGCAGGCCCGACCGGGCATCAAGGCGCTGTTCATGTCCGGCTACGCCGACGACGCCATCGTGAACCACGGCGTGCTCGACGCCGGCCTCCAGTTCATCGGCAAGCCCTTCGGCGTCGGCGAGCTGCTCGAGAAGGTGCGCGAGGTGCTGGACGATCAATCGTCGCCGAAGGCGTAGCGATAGAACATGTCGGCCAGGGCCGCGCGGATGGCCTGCGCCTCGCGCGGTGAGGGGACCGGGCCGCGTAGCCCCGCGGTGACCAGCGCCACGTCTTGTGCCGCCACCGAGATGACGCGCGCGGCGGCGTCTGCGTCGGGGATGCGACCGGCCGGCAGGTTCGCGCGGATCAGCGCGGCGATGGCCTGGCGGCCTCGCTCTTCGTACTCGTCGCGCAGATGCGCAAGCTCGGCGTCGCGCATGGCCAC
>Ga0073899_10002386_pt1 | contig 16927 bp, 12 predicted proteins | sample KloWWTmetaKNB5Ph_FD_88975 | JGI IMG/M metagenome (GOLD analysis project Ga0073899, IMG submission 88975) | Active sludge microbial communities from Klosterneuburg, Austria, studying microevolution and ecology of nitrifiers - Klosterneuburg... | ecosystem: Engineered > WWTP > Aerobic digester >...
CGTGGCCGTGTAACCGGCATCGCGCACCGCCGCAATCAGCGACTCGACCGCGACCGACGCATCAGTCTGCACCTGCGCCGACTCGGTCGCCAGATTCACGCTCGCCGCCACCACCCCCGGCACCCGCAGCAACGCGCGCTCGACCCGCCCCACGCAGGAGGCGCAGCTCATGCCCTGCACCGAGAACCGCCAGGTGGATGTCGCGCTCATGTCAGCTCCGAAGCGTGTGCAGGCTAGCGCAGAAGTCGCCGGATCCGGCTAAGGCTCGCCGAGTCGATCCTCGCGTTGCGGTGCATGGCGCTACCCTTGCGCCATCGCGCGAGGAGGCAGGCATGGCCAGCGGCGTCGTGGGGTGGCAACGATGAAGCCGACGCGGACGCCGTCACCGGCGGAGCAGGGGCTGCTGTCGGCGGCGATCGGCGGCCATGTCGCGGCCTTGCGCGAGTTGTTGCAGCAAGGCGTGTCGCCCGATTGCTACGACAGCTACGGCGAGCCGGCCGCACATCTGGCGGCGCGCTTCGGGCAGGCCGAGGCGTTGCAGGTGTTGCTCGCGAGCGGCGCGAACGTGCGCGATATCGGACCGATCGGGCAGAGGCTATTGCACTGCATGGCGCCGTATCCGGCGGTGCATGGCGTGATCGACGATGCCATACATCGCGGCGCCGACATCGAAGCGCGCAACGATGCCGGACAGACGCCGCTGATGACGGCCACCCTCAACAGCTGTGTTGCTGGCCTCGATGCCTTGCTCGCGCGCGGCGCCGCGGTCGATGTTCGCGACCACGAAGGCAGCAACGTGTTGCTGCTGTTCGTGCGCGGCTGCGGCGCGCACTGGCCGCCGCGCGAGGCAGTGTCGCGCCTGCGGCTGCTGCGCGATCTGGTCGTGCTCGGCGTCGATCCGCTGCAGCACGGTGTGCAAGGCGACAACGCCGTGACTGCGGCCGCGCGCGGCGGACTGGATGCGGTGTTGTCCCTGTTCGCGGACCAGGTCGGCGCGCAATCGGTGGTGGCGGCACGCACTGCGCCGGGCGAGTCGGCGGTCGATGTGGCCGCGTTTCATGGCCACGCGACGACGGTCCAGCTGTTGCTGCAGCTCGGCAGCGCGCACGACCTGCTTTGTGCCGCCAGCCTCGGCGACGTGGCTGCGATGCGTCGTCTGGTCGAGGCGGATCGGACCAGTCCGCGCCGCGTCTTCGGCAGCAGCTGGTATCGCAGCACCGCGCTCGCCGCGGCGATCCGCAATGGTCGTGCCGACGCGGCACTGTGGCTGCTCGCCGAAGGAGCCGATGCAAATGGCGGCTGCCCCGAGATCTCGATGCTGCACGCCGCCATGCGCCACTGCCCCGACGACGCCCTGGTGCGCGCCCTGATCGCGAGCGGCGCCGACCTGGAGGCCAGTGATGGCGACGGCAACACCCCGCTCAACTTCGCCGCCCGCCACGATCGCCTCTCCGCTGCACAACTGCTGCTCGACGCCGGTGCCAATCCCAACGCCGAAACCGAACGCGGCTACACCCCGGACCAGTTCGCGGTTTCGGACGCGATGCGGAACCTGCTGGCGAGGCACGGCTGCAAGCGTCAATGAGCTTGTGCGCGATGGTTCCGCTCTCGGTCCCTGAACAGTGGCGCAGGTGTGCATTGCCTCGGATACTTGCCGCGGGTGACCAAGCGCGGGAGCGGACATGTTCGATCTCATCGTGGTGGGTGCCGGCACTGCCGGCTGTGTGCTTGCGGAACGCTTGACTCGTTCCGGTGCGCTGAAGGTCTTGCTGGTCGAAGCGGGCGAAACGCCCTCGACCCAGTTCGTGAAGATCCCGGCGGGGTTCACCCGCCTTTTCAAGGGCAAGCATGACTGGGCTTTCGAGAGCGAACCGCAGCTGTCGGCGCGCGGGCGGCGTGTATTCATGCCGTGCGGGAAGATGCTCGGCGGTTCGGCGAACATGAACGCGCAGATCCATCAGTGGTGCCATCCGCAGGATTATGCGGAGTGGGTTGCCGCCGGAGCCAGCGGCTGGAGCTGGGACGATGTCGCGCCGGTGCTGCGCGCGCAGGAATGGCTGAGGGGCCCGGGTGACGATGCCTCGCGCGGGCGCAATGGCGTGATGCCGGTGACGTTGAATCGCGAAGCGCACCGACTCTCGCACGCCTTCGTTGCGGCGGCGCGCGGGGCCGGCCTCGGCGACCAGCAGCATTACAACGGCGGAGCCTACGAAGGTGCGTGGATTCCGGAAATCGCGCATCTCGACGGGCGCCGCCACAGTGTCTACGACGCCTGCCTGGTGCCGACGCGCGCGCGTACCAACCTGCAGGTGGTCACCGCAGCGCAGGTGACGCGCGTCGATCTCGGCGACGGACGCGCGACCGGCGTGACGGTGCACTGCGGTGCGTCGGAGCAGTCGTACCGCGCGCGTGGCGTGGTGCTTGCCGCCGGCGCCCTCGGCTCCCCGAAGACGTTGCTGCTGTCCGGCATCGGACCCGCGGCCGAGCTCTCCGCGTTCGGTATCCGCGTGCGGAAGGATGCGCCCGAGGTGGGCGCAAACCTGCAGGACCACCCGCTTGCTGCGATGGTGTTCCGTACCCGGGGTACCAGCACCCTGCGCAAGGCCGGCTCCTTGCCGAGCTTCCTGCGCTACTTGTTGTTCAAGAGCGGCATGTTGGCCTCGAATGGCATCGAAGGCATCGCGTTCGCGCGCTCATCGCCCGAACTGCCTGCCCCCGACATCGAGTTGCTGGTCACGCCGCTCGAATGGCGCAACCAGGCGCTCGAGCCGCCGCAGGTCGACGCGATCAGCATTGCCGCCGCGGTGGTCGCGCCGCGCTCGCGCGGCCGCTTGAGTTTGCGCTCGGTCGATCCGCTCGCTGCGCCCCGCATCGATCTCGGTTTGCTGAGTGATCCCGAGGGTGTCGACCGACGAGTCATGCTCGCCGCGATGCGCTTGTCGCGTCGCATCGTCGCAAGTGCGCCGCTGTCCGAGTTCATCGCCGAAGAACTGAAGCCGGGCGCGTCCTGTCAGTCGGACGAGGAGCTGTTCGCGCGCGCTTGCGATGACTTGCAGACGGTCTACCACCCATCCAGCACGTGTCGCATGGGTTCGGATCCACGCTCGGTGGTGGATCCTGAATTGCGTGTGCGCGGTGTCGCCGGCTTGTGGGTGGCCGATGCCTCGGTGATGCCCTCGGTGCCGCGTGGCCATCCCAATGCCGTGGTCGCAATGATCGCGCACCGGGCCGGCGACTGGATTGAGCGCGACTTGCGTCGCGCGATGTAATCACGAGCGCTTGCGCGGCGTGACCCACATGGTGATGTCGGCCTCGAACACGCGGGTGCCGTCGGGATCGGTGGCGACGACCGGGATGACGCAGTCGTGGCCGGCGCCGATGTCGTCGGGCAGGGTGATGCTGGCTTCGAGGCGCGCTTCGCGCGTGGCCTTGGCCAGGTAGCGCACGGTCATGCCTTTCGGGATCCAGCGCCAGGCGTCGGGGATGGTGGCTTCGATGCCGACGCCGGCGGCGAGTTCGGCGCCGTTGCACAGCGCGATCGCGTGGATGGTGCCGATGTGGTTCTGGATGCTGCGGCGCTGGCGGATGCGCACCACCATGCGACCGGCTTCGAGCGACTCGATGCGCGGGTGGATCGAACCGAAGTACGGTGCCTGCCAGCAGACGATGCGCGCGAACAGCCAGCGGCCGAAGGGTTTGTCCTTCAGCCGCTGCCAGTGCGCGAGCACCTTGGTCATCAGGCTGCGGCCCTGAGTGCGGTCTTCTTCGCGGCGCTGGCGGCTTCGAGTTCGGCGTGGTCGAAATCATCGACGGCGATGAACTCGTTGGTGAGCACGCGCACTTCGGCGAGCAGGTCGCGTTCGGCAACGCTGATGACGTTCTTCTGCACCGCTTCTTCCAGTTGCGCGGCGGCTTCCAGCGCCACGATCTGGCCGGCCTTCACCGCCTTGATCACCTTGCGCTCCACCGGCTCCGAGGCGATGACCTTGTCGAGCGCGTGGTGCATGCGTCCCGGCACGTTGTTCGCATTCGGGGTCAGGTAGACGCCCTCGACCAGACGGTTGCGCGCTTCGCTCGGCGCCAACAGCAGGGTGCAGACACGATGCCCGAGACGGTCGGACGGCGCGTGTTCGCGCAGGCCGATGGGGAATACCAGCGCGCGCAGCAGCCAGGCCACCGGGCGGATCGGGAAGTTGCGCAGCACGCCGTCGAGCGCGTTCTGCATCTTGTACACGGCGTCGTGCATCGCCCACGCCAGCAGCGGATAGTCGGCGATCGGGCGACCCTGGTCTTCCCAGCGCTTGAGCATCGAACTCATGATGTAGAGCTGGCTGAGCACATCGCCAAGACGCGCCGACAGCTTCTCCTTGACCTTGAGCTTGCCGCCGAGCGTGGCCATCGCGGTGTCGGCCACCAGCGCCAGGTTGGCGGAGTAGCGCGTGATTTTCTTGTAGAACTTTGCGGTCGTGGCATCGCCGATCGGCGCCTTGGCCAGGCGCGAATGGGTCAGGCCAAGCAGCAGCGAACGCACGCCGTTGCTGATCGCGAAGCCGATATGGCCCATGAGGTGCTTGTCGAACTCGGTCAGGCGCTGGCCCGGATCGGCGAGCTGCGCCGCCTGCATCTCCTTGAGCACGAACGGGTGGCAGCGCACCGCGCCCTGGCCGAAGATGATCATGCTGCGCGTCAGGATGTTGGCGCCTTCGACGGTGATGCTGATCGGCGCCGCCTGGTAGGCGCGGCCGAGATAGTTGCGCGGGCCGAGGATGATGCCCTTGCCGCCGTGGATGTCCATCGCGTCCTTGACCACGATCGCGCCGGTCTCGGTGGCGTGGTACTTCGCGATCGCGCTCGGCACCGAGGGCTTCTCGCCCATGTCCACCGCGGCCGCGGTCATGCGCGACAGGGCGGTCATCGCGTAGGTCAGGCCACCGATGCGCGCGAGCGCTTCCTCGACGCCCTCGAAGCGGCCGATCGGCATCTGGAACTGCTTGCGGATGCGCGCGTAGGCGCCGGTTGCCGCGACGCCCATGCGGCAGCCGCCGGCAGCGGTCGAGGGCAGCGAGATGGCGCGGCCGACCGACAGGCATTCGACCAGCATGCGCCAGCCCTGGCCGATCATCTTCTCGCCGCCGATCAGATAGCTCATCGGGATGAACACGTCCTTGCCGCGCACCGGGCCGTTCTGGAACGGCACGTTCAGCGGCATGTGACGGCGGCCGATTTCTAGCCCGGGGGTATTGCGCGGAATCAGCGCGAGTGTGATGCCGCGATCCTTGTCGCCACCGAGCAGCGCATCCGGATCATGCAGGCGAAAGGCAAGGCCGACGATGGTCGCGATCGGCGCGAGCGTGATGTAGCGCTTGTCAAAAGTGAGCCGGATGCCGACGACTTCCTCGCCATTGTGCTGGCCCCTGCAGACCACGCCGAAGTCGGGGATCGAGGTGGCGTCGGAGCCGGCATGCGGATTGGTCAGCGCGAAGCAGGGAATTTCCTCGCCGCGCGCCAGCCGCGGCAGGTAGTGGCTCTTCTGTTCATCGGTGCCGTAGTGCAAGAGCAGTTCGCCCGGGCCGAGCGAGTTCGGCACGCACACGGTCGAGGACAGGGTGCCGGAGACGCTGGCGCACTTCGCCACCACCGCGCTGTGCGCGAGTGCCGAGAAGCCGAGGCCGCCGTAGGACTTGGGGATGATCATGCCGAAGAAGCGGTTCTTCTTCAGGAACTCCCAGACCTGCGGGCTCAGGTCGGCGCGCACGTGTGTCGCTTCCCACTCGTCGTGCAGCTTGCAGACTTCATCGACCGGGCCATCGAGGAAGGCCTGTTCTTCCGTGGTCAGTGCCGGCTTCGGTTGCGCCGCCAGCTTGCGCCAGTCGGGGCGGCCGGAGAACAGTTCGCCTTCCCAACCGACGGTGCCGGCTTCGAGCGCGGTCTTCTCGGTCTCCGACAATTGCGGCGTGATGCGCTGGTACAGCTTCAGGAACGGGCCCGAGAAGATGGCGCGGCGCAGTGGCCCGAGGTTGAACGGGATCGCGACCAGCGCGAACACGCCCCAAGCGATGCCAAGCGCGATCGGATGCGCTCCGGCAAACGCGGTGGACGCCGCGAGGCCGAGACCGGCAAGCAGGGTCCAGGCGAGCAGGCCGAGGCGCAAGTGCGCGACCAGGACAGTACCGAGCAGAAGAACGAGGAAGGGGATCGTGCTGTTCATCGGAGTCTCCGGTGGATCAGGCGGTGCGTGCAGCCAGCCGTTGCAGGTAGCGGGCGATGGTGGATACGAAAATGTCGTTTGCATCGCCGACGACCATGTGCGTGGCCTCGTCGATGCGTTCGTGTTCGGCGTGCGGGACGAGCTTGCGGAACTCGTCGATGGTGTGGTCCGAGACGACGTCGCTGCGTCCGCCCGAGACCAGCAGCACCGGCAGTCGCAGCGCGCTGGCGGCGGCGGTGAGTCCGGCGACGTAGCGCGCGCCATTGTCGCCGGCGACGGTATCGAGCAGGCGCGGGTCCCAATGCCAGCGCAGGCGGCCGTTGGCCATCGGCACCAGCATCTTCTGCAGTCGACCGGGATCGTTGCGTTGCGCGCGATGCGGCAGATAGGCTGCGACTGCGGCGCTGGCTTCCTCGACCGAGGCGAAGCCGTGGGGGTGTGCACGCATGAACTCGAGGATGCGGTTGACGCCGGAGGTTTCCCAGCGTGGCGTCACGTCGACCAGCACCAGCGCCTCGAACAGGCCCGGCTGTGCGGCTTCGGCCATCATGCCGATCAGCCCGCCCATCGAAGCGCCAACCCAGACCGGCGGGCGCGGCAGCGAGCGAGCGATGGCCACCGCATCATCGACGAAGCGTTCCAGTTCATAGGCGTCGCCGTCATCCCAATCGCTCTCGCCGTGGCCGCGGCCATCCAGTGCGAGGCAGTGGAAGCCCTGTTGCGCCAAGTGTTCTGCGGCGACCGTCCAGGCCAACCGCGACTGGCCGAAGCCATGCGCGAACACCAATGGCGGGTTTGCAGGCGAACCGAAGTGCTCGATCGCCAGTGCAAGCCCGCCCGGTCGCGGGAAGCGGCGCAGTTCGCGATGCACGCGAACAGTCGGGGCAGCGGCGGGGCAGCTGGCAGGGGTCATGGCGGCGAGTGTGTCAAACACTCGTTTGAGTTGTCAATACGCATGCGTATGGTGATACCCTGCGGGCCCGAATTCCGAGTGTTCCCGCCCATGCCTTCGACGCGCACGGCCGAGCTCCGCGGCGAACGCACCCGCCTCTCCAGCGCCGACTGGGAAGCCGGAGCGCTCGACCTGCTCACCGAGCAGGGCGTGGCCGCGGTGGCGGTTGAGCCGCTGGCGCGCCGGCTCGGCGTCACCAAGGGCAGTTTCTACTGGCATTTCCCGTCGCGCGAGGCGCTGTTGAAGGCAGCGCTGGAACGCTGGGAACGACTGGACGAAACCACGGTGTTCGCGCCGCTTGAGGAAATCGCCGATGCGCGTGCGCGCCTGCGCGAGCTGTTCGTCAGCACCAGCCGCGAGATGCGCTCGCATCGTCTGTACAGCGAGCTGCTCAAGGCGCTCGACCACCCGGTGGTGCAGCCGGTAATGGCGCGGGTGTCGCAGCGGCGCATCCATTTTCTGATGCAGGCCTATCGCGCGCTCAACTTCTCGCGCCGCGACGCCATGGACCGCGCGCGACTGGTCTATTCCGCCTACGTCGGGTATCTGCAGCTGATGCTGCAACTCAAGCTCACCCGCATGAGCGCCGAAGAGTTCGACGCCTACGTGTTGCACGTGGTCGAGACTTTCATTCCGGCGGGGGATTGAATCGCGCCGTTGTGGCGCGACCCGATGATGCGCCGGGATGTGATCGCGCCGTTGCCGGCGCGACCCGATGTGGCGCAGGGATGTGATCGCGCCGTTGCCGGCGCTCCTACAGACGGCGTCGACGCCGCGCGGTTTGTAGGAGCGCCGGCAACGGCGCGACCCTCCACGGGGTCCATCAAAGCGCCACTTCAATCCCGAAGTAGCCCTGGCGACCGGCTGCCGGTTCGATGCCATCGCTGCGCACGCGCGAGGTGTAGATCTCGTCGGTCACATTGTTGACGCCACCGAGCACGCTGAAGTGTTCGTTGATGCGCCATTCGCCGGTCAGGTCGAGCACGTGGTAGGCGGGGATTTCGGCGGCAACGAAGGTGACGACGTTGCCGGTGGCGGTGTTGGCGTCGCGCCAGAATTGTTCATCGACACGGGTGCCGGTGAGGCCGAGCTTCACGCGCTCGTCGAAGCCGCGCCAGATCAGGCCGAGCTTGGCGATGTGGTCGGGCGCATAGGCCGGGGCGTTGCCGACCAGATCGGCGGTCAGCGAATCGGTGATCTCGGCATCGAGCAGGGCGATGGAGCCGAACAGGGTCAGGTGGCGACCGGCGCTGCCGGCGAAGAAGTCGTACTCACCGGCGAACTCGATGCCCTGGTGGCGAGCATCGCCCGAGTTCACGCGCTCGATCTCGGTCGGCGACACCTGCAGCGTCTCGATCTTGTTGCGGAAGTCGATGCGGAACAGGCTCACATCGAAAAACAGGCCATCGACCGGAGCGCCGCGCAGGCCGATTTCGGCGCTGAAGGTCTTCGACGGGTCCGGGTCGTTGCCGGTGATGAGGTTCGAGGTCGGATTGCCGACGTCGTCGTAGCGCATCGGTCGATAACCCTGCGACAGGTTGCCGTAGGCCTGAAGGCCCTGCTCGACGAAGTCATAAGTGGCGCCAAGGCCCGCCAGCGGCACGCGGTGCTGGAAGCTGTCGTCGATCGGATCGCGCACCACGGTCGAGGAGCGCTGGGTTTCCTCGATGTCCAGCGTCAGCGATTCGAGGCGCAGTGCCGGGATCAGGCTCCAGCGGTCGAAGCGGAAGATCGATTCGGCGAACAGCGCGGCGTAGTCGGTGCCGCGCAGTTGGGCGTAACGCAGCACGTTGCCGGCGTCGGCGTCGAGCACGATGTTGGAACGCTGCCAGCGGTCGCTGTCCTCGTGGTAGGCGGTGAGGCCGAAGGTCAGCGTGTGGTTGCTGCCGAAGTCATGCGTGATGCGCGCATCGAGGCCGGTGCTGGTGAAATCCTGATGGTCGAAGTTCGAGCGCAGGTTGGCCGGCAGTTGTCCGGGCAGGAACACGGCATTGGCGCGACGGCTGTCGCGGTCGAGCTCGGCATGCCATAGGCGCGCGTCCAGGGTGTAGCCGTCGGCGAGCGCGCGCTCGGTGCTCAGGACCAGCGACTGCCGTTCGATCGCGATGCGATTGAACGGCGTCGTCGTCAGTTCGGGCTGGGTCTCGAACAGTGGTGTCGGCAGGCGCCCGGCTTCACCGGATTCGCTCTGGTAGTGGTTCAGATCGAGGCGCCAGTTGGCCAGATCGCTCTCGCGCCAGAACAGCGCGATCGCGGCGCCGTCCACTTCGCTGTCGGCGTTGACGCGGGTGCCGTCGAACTCGCGATGGTCGAGCTCGACGCGGTAGCCGAAGTCGCCGCCGCCGCCGCTGATCTGGTTGTAGGTCGCATACAAGCCATCGCCGCCGCCGATATGGCGCGAGCTCGCGGAAAACTCCGCCTCCGGCAGCGGATCGCGGGTCACCAGGTTCACCGCCGGACCGGGCTGCGGCCCATACAGCAAGGCCGAGCCGCCGCGAACGAACTGCACGCGCTCCAGGCGTTCGGTCGGCGGCAGGTAGTACATGGTCGGATAGCCGAACCAGCTGCTCGCGAGCGGCACGCCGTCTTCAAAGAACATCACGAACTCGGACTCGTGCGGATCGCCGAGGCCGCGGTAATTGATGTTGAAGTGGCTTGGCACCTGCTGCTCGGAAACCAGCAGCCCGGGCACGCGCACGAAGGTCTGGCGCAGCTCGTTGTTCGCGACCGCCGGTTGTTCGGCCAGGTTCACGTCGGTGGTCTTCTTGCCGGCCAGTACCTGGCCATCCTCGATCTCCTTACTGATCTGCGGGAAGCGCGGATCGGGCTGGGCATCAGCCTCCACCTCGGTGCGGTCGAGACGGTGCGGACGGTGGTCGCCGGCATCGGCGGGTTCGGCCAGGGCGAAGGCCGGAAGGGCCGCGGCCAAGGCCAGGGCGAGCAGTTGGGGGCGGTGGGAATTCATGGGTTTGCCTCGAACAGAATGGGGTCGACGGGCGACTGTAATGCGAATGGCTCGCATTTACAACCGAGAATGGCTCTCATTGCCTTGCGCTCCTTGATATCGACGGATAGCCTGCGCGCCTCCCCCAGTTTCCCCTTTCTGGCCCGCCCGGGCACGGAGCTTTCGATGACTTCCCAACTCGCGACCCTGAACGCATGGGTCCAAGACGTGGCTGCATTGACGCGGCCCGACCGCATCCACTGGTGCGATGGCAGCGAGGCCGAACTGCAGCAGCTGACGCAGCTCATGCTCGACAGCGGCGATCTGCTGGCGTTGAACCCGAATACCCATCCCGACTGCTATCTGCACCGCTCCCACCCGTCCGATGTCGCCCGTGTCGAACACTTGACCTTCGTCTGCACCAAGCATCAGGAGGACGCCGGGCCGAACAATCACTGGATGCATCCGAGCGAGGCGCACGCCGAGATCGACGCGCTGTTCCAAGGCTGCATGCAGGGCCGCACGCTGTACGTGATCCCGTATTGCATGGGCCCGATCGACTCGCCGATCGCTCGCTGCGGCGTGGAAATCACCGACTCGCCTTACGTCGTCGCGAACATGCGCCTGATGACGCGCATGGGCAGCGCCGCGCTGGCGCGCATCGAGCGCGAGGGCAAGTTCGTCAAGGGCCTGCATTCGACCGGCGACCTGGACCCGACGCGTCGCTTCATCATGCATTTCCCCGAGGAGCTGACGATCAAGTCGATCGGCTCCGGCTATGGCGGCAACGCCCTGCTCGGCAAGAAGTGCCACGCCTTGCGCATCGGCTCGTGGCAGGCGCGCAGCGAAGGCTGGCTGGCGGAGCACATGCTGATCGTCGGCATCGAGAATCCGCAAGGCGAGACGCACTACGTCGCGGCCGCATTCCCCTCGGCCTGCGGCAAGACCAACCTCGCCATGCTGATTCCGCCCGACGGCTATCGCGAGGCTGGCTGGAAGGTGTGGACCATTGGCGACGACATCTGCTGGATGTCGCCGGGCGAGGACGGCCGGCTGTGGGCGATCAATCCCGAGGCCGGCTTCTTCGGCGTCGCGCCCGGCACCGGCGCCAAGACCAACGCCAATGCGCTGGCGATGCTCAACCGCGAGGCGATCTTCACCAATGTCGCGGTGACGGACGACAACCAGCCGTGGTGGGAAGGACTCGACAGCCGCGTGCCGGCGAAGGACTGGAAGGGCAACGACTACACGCCTGGTCACGGTCCGGCGGCACATCCGAATTCCCGCTTCACGGTGTCGGCCAAGCGCTGCCCGAGCTGGACGCCGAAGGCGGAAGATGCGCGCGGCGTGCCGATCTCGGCGATCGTCTTCGGCGGTCGCCGCGAATCGCTGGTGCCGCTGGTGTTCGAGGCGCGCAACTGGACCCACGGCGTGCTGGTCGGTGCGGCGATGGCCTCCGAGACCACGGCTGCCGCGACCGGCGCGGTCGGCGTGGTGCGCCGTGATTCGATGGCGATGAAGCCCTTCTGCGGCTACAACTTCGGCGACTACTTCGCACATTGGCTGAGCTTCGACAAGTCAGGCGCGAACCTGCCGAAGATCTTCCACGTCAACTGGTTCCGCAAGGGCGCCGACGGCAAGTTCCTGTGGCCGGGCTTCGGCGACAACCTGCGCGTGCTCGAGTGGATGCTGAAGCGCTGCGAGGGCCGGGCCGGCGCGGTCGAGACCGCGATCGGTCACCTGCCGAAGCCCGCCGACTTGAACGTCGATGGCCTCAAGCTCGGCGAGCAGGGCGTCGCGCAACTGCTGCACATCGACGAGAGCGGCTGGGCGCGCGAGTTCGAGGCGATCAGCGAGTACCTCGACGAGTTCGGCGCACGCGCGCCGGCGGCACTGCGCGATGAAGCGGCGCGCATTGCTGCACGCCTGCCGCAGCGGGAGATGCAGTCGGCCTGAGGGCCAGCCGTTCAGTACCCGGCGGCGAGACCGGTTCCGCGGCGCGGGTCGTTCGCGCCGTGGAAGCGCATGCCCGGGATCGGCGCCGCATCGCGTGCCGGGGCGCCGATCAGGATCGCGGCCACGTGGTTCTCCGGCTGCGGTCCGCCGAAGCGGTGGCCCATCGCCTCGAGCAGGCGGCGCGTGTCCGGACTCAACGCGAACGGCTCGACGTTGGTCTCCGGCGGTTGCCATTGCTGGTGGAAGCGCGGTGCGTCCACCGCCTGCTGGATGTCCATGCCGTGGTCGATGACGTTGACCAGGGTGTGCAACACCGCGGTGATGATGCGGCTGCCGCCGGGCGTGCCGACCACCATGAACGGCTTGCCGCCGCGGTTCACCAGCGTTGGCGTCATCGAGCTGAGCGGGCGCTTGCCGGCCGCCACGGCGTTGGCCTTGCCCTCGACCAGCCCGTACAGGTTCGGCGTGCCCGGGGCGGTGGCGAAATCGTCCATCTCGTTGTTGAGCAGCACGCCGGTGCCGGTCGCGGTGACCTTGGCGCCGAACCAGTCGTTGAGGGTGTAGGTGACCGCGACGACATTGCCGTCGGCGTCGGCGATCGAGTAGTGCGTGGTGTGGCTGCCCTCGTGCGGCGGCTTTCCGGGTGAGAGCGCCGCGGAATCGCCGGCCTTGCGGTCGTCGATCGCAGCGCGGATGGCCGCGGCGTGCTCAGGCGCGATCAGCGCGGCCACCGGGTTGGACACGAACTCGGGATCGCCGAGGTAGTGGTTGCGATCGACGTAGGCGTGGCGCATCGCCTCGATCATCCAGTGCGTCGCCTGGGCCGAACCGAAGCCGTGCTCGGCCAGCGGGTAGCCTTCGAGGATCGCCAGCAGTTCGCACAGGATCACGCCGCCCGAGCTCGGCGGCGGGGCCGAGACGATCTCGTAGCCGCGGTAGCGACAGCGCACCGGCTCGCGCTCGATGGCGCGGTAGCTCGCGAGGTCGGCGGTGCTGATCCAGCCGCCGCCAGCCTGGCTGGCGCGCGCCAGTGCCTCCGCAATCGGGCCGCGATAGAAGCCCTCCTGGCCGTGGCGGGCGATGCGCCTGAGCGTGCGCGCGAGTTCGGGTTGGCGCAGGCGATGACCCGGGCGCGGCACGCTGCCGTCGGCGCTGAGGAAAATGCGCGCCGCTTCGGGGTCACGGCGCAGATCGTCGGCGGCATAGGCGATCATGGCGACGTCGCCGGCGTCGAGGTCGAAGCCGCGCTGCGCCAGTCGCAGCGCCGGTGCAACCAGGCGTCGGCGCGACAGTGAACCAAAGCGCTTCCGTGCGAGTTCGAGCCCGGCGACGGTCCCGGGGACCGCGACGGCACGGTGACCGAGCGTGCTGGCGCCGGCGATCGGCTTGCCCTCGGCGTCAAGGAAACTCTGCGCATGCACGGCCGCCGGCGCAGTCTCGCGGAAGTCGATGAAGTGCGCGCTGCCGTCGGCCAGTTGCAGCGTCATGAAGCCGCCGCCGCCCAGGTTGCCGGCGGCCGGGTAGACCACGGCGAGCGCGTAGCCGACCGCCACCGCGGCATCCACCGCATTGCCGCCCTCGCGCAGCACGGCGACGCCGACTTCGGTGGCGTGGTGCTGAGCGCTCACCACCATGCCGTTGGCGGCGGACACCGGGGCCGGGGAGGCGGCCTTGGCGGGCAGGCCGCAGAGGGCCAGCGTCGCCGCCAGCAGGAACGGGATCGGTCGCAGCAGGCGCATTGCAGTCTCCTTGGATGGATCCGCGATTCTGTCGTCGCGCCCCGCTGCCGGCAATGCGCTCAGTCCGGGCTCGCACCCTGCGATCTACCGTGCTCGGTGTCGCGGTCGTAGCGCTTGCTCTTGCGGCCGGCAGCGTCGAGGTGCTCGTGGCCGAGCTGGTTCGCGGTTTCCTCGAGCAGTTCGCACGAGGCCATTTCCGGCAGGTCGAGAATGTCCTGATCGACGCTTTCGGCGGCGTCCCGCGCGATTTGCGCGTGGCCGTCCTCGTGCTCGGACAGCGCCTCGCGGAAACGCGCAAAACGCTCCTGCATGGCCGGGGTGCCGCCTTCGAGTTCAGGCAGGGTGATGTCGAGGTCGAGGTGCGTGGTGACCTCGGTGATGCGGCAGCGGCCATCGGCTTCGCGCCACCAGCGGAAGTTCCAGCGCACATGCCACTTGGTGTAGCCGTGGTACAGCTTGCCCTCCTCTCGGATCGGGCTGGCGGCGTCGAGCGCCTGGCGCAGGGTCTGGCCGCGCCGTGGCGTGGCGGTGTAGTCGATGTGGTCGAGGTTCTCGATCACCTCGGCGCTGGCGGTCTGGGCCACGGCCAGCAACAACATCGAGCATGCGGCGTGTTTCATTGGTGCGGTTCCTTCAGTTCCTGGCGAATGGCAGTGCGGGTATCGAGTGCCACGCCGCGCGCGCCTCGGCGAAGTCGAGTCCTTCACTGGCGTAGAGGATGGCGCGCGAGGAATTGATCATCAGGCCGCCGGCGGCGGTGGCGCCGGCGCGCACGGTTGCATCGATGTCGCCGCCCTGGGCACCGATGCCGGGGACGAGCAGGGGCAGGTCGCCGATCAGCGCGCGCACCCGCGCCAGTTCCTCGGGGAAGGTAGCGCCGACCACGAGCGCATTCTGGCCGTGCCGATTCCATGGGCCGGCAACGAGTTCGGCGACGTGTTCGTACAGGCGCCGGCCGTTGGCAAGCTCGAGATTCTGCAGGTCCGAGCCGCCGGCGTTGCTGGTGCGGCAGAGCACGATCAGGCCGCGCTCCGGGTAGGCAAGATAGGGTTCGACCGAATCGAGGCCCATGTACGGATTCACCGTCAGCGCGTCGGCGTTGTAGCGCTCGAAGGCCTCGCGTGCGTATTGCTCGGCAGTGGCGCCGATGTCGCCGCGCTTGGCGTCGAGAATCACCGGGATGCCGGGATGGCGGCCGTGGATGTGCGCGATCAGGCGCTCCAGTTGGTCTTCGGCGCGGGCGGCATGGAAGTAGGCGATCTGCGGCTTGAACGCGCAGGCCAGATCGGCGGTGGCATCAACGATCGCGGTGCAGAAGCGCAGCACCGCATCCGGCGCGTCGCGCAACGCGCGCGGCAGGCGCCGCGGGTCGGGGTCGAGCCCGACGCAGAGCAGGGTGTCGGCATCGCGCCAGCGCGATTCGAGCTGTTGACGGAAGTTCATCGGCGAATGCGGGCCAAGGCTGGGGCGGGAACGCCGCATTATCCCGGTTTCGAGCGGTTGAATCGCGGGCGCACGGCACCATGTCGGGCTTTCCGGTTTCGAAGGACGTTTCATGCCGCACAGTCTCGCTCTCGCCGAATCGCGCCTGCTCGCGCCTGGCGGATTGTCCGTCGACCAGTTGGGCCGCGTATTTTCGCGCCTGATGTCCCCGGGCATCGACGCTGCCGACCTGTATTTCCAGCATTCGCGCCACGAGAGCTGGGTGCTGGAAGACGGCATCGTCAAGGAAGGCTCGCACAACATCGAGCAGGGCGTCGGGGTGCGCGCAATCAGTGGCGAGAAGACCGGTTTCGCCTATTCCGACGAGATCGTGTTGCCGGCGCTGCTCGAAGCCGCCGCGTCGGCGCGCGCGATCGCTCGTGCCGGGCAGGACGGCAGCGATCGTTCGCTGGCCCGGGTGCGCGGACATGCGCTGTATGCACCCGAAGACCCGATCGATTCCGTGCCGGTGGAGCGCAAGGTGTCGTTGCTGCGCGAGATCGACGCCTACACGCGGTCACTCGATCCGCGCGTCAGACAGGTGGTCTGCAGTCTGTCGGCGGCACTGGAAACGGTGCTGGTCGCGCACAGCGACGGTACCCTCGCCGCCGATGTGCGGCCGCTGGTGCGTTTCAACGTCAGCGTCATCGTCGAACACAATGGTCGCCGCGAGTCCGGCAATGCCGGTGGTGGCGGCCGCTACAGCTACGCCGAACTGCTCGGCGGCGATTTCCCGCAGACGCAGGCGCGCGAAGCGGTACGTGGTGCGCTGGTGAATCTGGAAGCGGTCGATGCGCCCGCCGGCGAAATGCCGGTGGTGCTTGGCCCTGGGTGGCCAGGCGTGTTGTTGCACGAAGCGGTCGGCCATGGGCTCGAGGGCGACTTCAATCGCAAGGGTCTTTCGGCGTATGCCGGGCGCGTCGGCGAGCGCGTGGCGTCGCCGCTGGTCACCGTGGTTGATGATGGCACGCTGCCGGGACGGCGCGGATCGTTGAACATCGATGACGAAGGCACGCCGACGCAATGCACGACCCTGATCGAAAACGGCGTGCTGAAAGGCTATCTGCAGGACAAGTTGAACGCCGGGCTGATGGGCGTGGCGCCGACCGGCAACGGCCGTCGCGAGAGCTTCGCGATGTTGCCGATGCCGCGCATGACCAATACCTACATGCTCGCCGGACAGTCCGATCCGGGCGAAATCATCGCCTCGGTCGAGCGTGGTCTGTATGCGCCGAACTTCGGTGGCGGCCAGGTCGATATCACCTCGGGCAAGTTCGTGTTTTCGGCGAGCGAGGCGTATCTGATCGAACACGGCAAGATCACGCGGCCGGTGAAGGGCGCGACCTTGATTGGCTCCGGCCCGGAAGCGATGCAGCGCATCTCGATGGTCGGCAACGACATGAAACTCGATAGCGGCGTCGGCGTCTGCGGCAAGGACGGCCAAAGCGTCCCGGTCGGCGTCGGCCAACCCACGCTCAAGATCGATGCGCTGACTGTGGGCGGGACGCGGGTGTGAGGCAAGAAGCACCCCACCCCAACCCTCCCCTCCGCGCTGCGCGCGCAAGGGAGGGGGCAAGAGCGCCGCACTTCTCCTCCCCTTGGCGCAGCCAGGGGGAGGTCGGGAGGGGGTCGCTCTTCGCCGCATC
>Ga0073899_10002387_pt1 | contig 16926 bp, 14 predicted proteins | sample KloWWTmetaKNB5Ph_FD_88975 | JGI IMG/M metagenome (GOLD analysis project Ga0073899, IMG submission 88975) | Active sludge microbial communities from Klosterneuburg, Austria, studying microevolution and ecology of nitrifiers - Klosterneuburg... | ecosystem: Engineered > WWTP > Aerobic digester >...
GCCGTAGAACTCGTAGAGGTCTTCCAGGTGCGCCTGCAGAATTGCGTGGATCTCGGTGACCTGCGCCGGCGGCAAATGCTCGCCAGTCTTCAGGAAGTGTTCGATTTCGCGGAACAGCCAGGGGCGGCCCTGGGCGGCGCGACCGATCATGATGCCGTCGGCGCCGGTGGTGTCGAGCACGAATTTGGCTTTTTCCGGGGTGGTGATGTCGCCGTTGGCGATTACCGGAATCTTGATCAGCGTTTTGACCATCGAAATGGTGTCGTACTCGGCTTCGCCGGTGTATTGCTGGCAACGGGTGCGGCCGTGGATGGCGACGGCGCGGATGCCGGCCGCTTCGGCAATGCGGGCGATGTTCGGTGCATTGCGGTTGGCCAGGTTCCAGCCGGTGCGGAATTTCAGCGTAACCGGGGTGTCGGGTACGGCGGCGACGACGGCATCGAGAATGCGGCCGACCAGGGTTTCGTCCTGCATCAGCGCCGAGCCGGCCATCACGTTGCAGATTTTCTTGGCCGGGCAGCCCATGTTGATGTCGATGATCTGGGCGCCGTTGTCCACGTTGTGGCGGGCGGCTTCGGCCATCATGGCCGGATCGGCGCCGGCGATCTGCACTGAAATCGGCGCTACTTCGCCGGTGTGATTGGCCCGGCGTAGTGTCTTGGCGCTGCCGTAGAGCAACGAGTTGGAAGTGACCATTTCGGAGACGGCCAGGCCGGCTCCCATCTTCTTGCACAACTGGCGGAAAGGGCGATCCGTGACGCCGGCCATGGGCGCGACGAACAGGTTGTTGCGAAGCGAGAAACCGACAAAATCCATGGGCGTGCAGGGAACGGGCCGATCGTTGGAAGCCGCGCATTTTACCCGAGTCGGCGCTTAAAAAATAGTCAAATTATCAGGCCGAGGGTTAACAAAGTTGCGAAAACAAGTTGCAAGCCGGCGGTGGCGGCAAGGATGTCGTTGAAGACCGGGCCGGGTGCTTCGTGATAGAAGCGGTGGATCAGTTTCAACGCCAGCGGCAGCGACAACAGCGGCAGCGCGGCCGGCCAGCCGAGACCGGCGAGCAGTGGCAAGAGGACGTAGGGGGCGAGCATTTCCGCCGTGTAAATGCGGCGGGTGGCTGGGCGGCCGAGTCTGACGGCCAGGGTGTTCTTGCCGTTTTTCGCATCGCCGTCGAGGTCGCGGTAGTTGTTGACGGTGATCACCGCAGCGGCGTGCAGGCCGACCAGTGCCGCGGCGAATAGTGCCATTGGCGTCAGGGTCAGTGTCTGCAGGTAATAGCTGCCGCCGACGGCGATCAGTCCGAAGAAGATCCAGACGAAAAGTTCGCCGAGTGGTCGATAAGCAATCGGCGCCGGGCCGCCGGTGTAGGCCCAGCCGGCGGCGAGCGAGGCGAGGCCGATCAGCACAATCGGCCAGCCGCCGTGCCAGACGAGGTAGATGCCGCACAGGAAGGCGAGCGCGAAGGCCAGCCAGGCACCGGTTTTGACCCGGTCGACGCTGAGCCAGCCCTCGGCGGTGGCACGTTTTGGACCGAGGCGGTCTGGGGTATCGGTTCCACGCAGGAAGTCGCCGACATCGTTGAACAAATTGGTGCCGATCTGGATCAGTGCGGCAGCGAGAATGGCGGCGAGTAGGGGCAGCCAGAGAGCGCGACCGGTTTCGTGCCAGGCGGCGGCGGTGCCGACGATGACTGGCGAAAGCGAAACCGACAGCGTTTTCGGGCGGCAGGCGAGGAACCAGGCGTGTAGGCGGCCGGGGCTTACGGCCAAGCGCGGGCTCCCCAGATCATGCGTTTGGCGACGAAATTGCGCGCAGGGGGGCAGATGTCCAGCGCCAGCAGTCCGAGGCCGCGGACCAGTTTGAGCGGACCGAAATCGTTGGAGAAGGCGCGGACGATCTGGTCGGTGAAGAAGGCGCTGCCCTGGCGATCGAGGCGGCGGCTGGCGGCATAGGCGGCCAGACTGCTATGGTCGACGCCGTTTTTGAGCAAAATTTCAGCCAGTTGCCAGGCGTCGCGGATGCCCAGATTGAAGCCCTGGCCGGAAACCGGGTGCAGGGTTTGGGCGGTGTTGCCGATCCAGACTTCGTTGCCTTGCACCAACTTTTCCCGCATGCGGAGGAAAAGGGGAAAACGGCTGCGCGGGCCGGGGTTGGCGAAACTCATTCGGGTGCCGAACTGGCTTTGCAGGGCGGCGGTGAAAGCGGTGTCGTCCATCGCCATGACGGCGTCGGCCTTGGCCGGGGGCAGCGTGAAGACGACGGAGTATTCGTTGCCGAGCGGTAGCAGGGCGAGCGGGCCATCTGGCGTGAAGCGTTCCCAGGCGCGATTCTGGTGCCCTGGTTGCGGGGTGATTTCAACAATCACTGCGTGCTGATGGTAGTCGCTGACCTTGACCGCCGGATCATCTTCCTGGGTGCCTTCGGCGTGGATCAGCAGCTTCGTTTGAAGCCGGCGCAAAGCTCCGGCGTGGCGTAGCGAGATGGTGAGGTGTTCTTCGGTGGATGTGATGTCGAGGATTTCGACGGCGTCGAGCCGGGCATCGGCGGATAGTTGCGCCGCCAGCGCGGTAGCGAGGTCGCGGTAGCGCACCACGTAGCCGAGCGCCGGCAAGGCGTGCTCGGTACGGTCGATCAAGGTGCGGCCAAAACCGTCTTTCTGCGAAATGTGAATGGTTTCGATCGGCGTTGCAGCATGAGCTGGCCAGGCGTTGATCTGTTCCAGCAATTGCCGGGCGCCATATGAGAGGGCCAGGGCGCGCGGATCGTTTTGTGGTGACTGCTGAGGTCGACGGTCCACCAGTAGTGATTTCTGGCCACCTGCGGCGAGCGCCAGATTTAGCGTCATGCCGACCGGGCCGGCGCCGATGATCAGGATGTCGATGTGTTCAAGCACCACATCAGTCATGGCGCATGACTTCCTCGATTTCGGCGACTGTTTTCGGGGCCGTGGTGTAAACGTGGCAGCCATTTTCAGTGACGCGGACGTCATCCTCTATACGGATGCCGATGCCGGCCAGCGCCAGCGGAATGTTATCAGCCGGACGGATGTAGAGGCCGGGTTCAACGGTCAGCGTCATGCCGGGAACCAGTTTTGCCCATTCCTCGCCGACCTTGTATTCGCCGGCGTCATGTACGTCGAGGCCGAGCCAATGGCCGGTGCGGTGCATGTAGAAGCGCTTGAAGTCGCCTTTTTCGATCAGGTTGTCGAGGTCGCCGCTGAGCAGTTTCAGGTCAATCAGACCCTGGGTCAGCACGCGCACCGCGGCGTCATGGCCTTCCATGAAATGGCGGCCGGGGGCGGTGGCGGCGACGGCGGCGCTTTGGGCGGCGAGGACGATTTCGTAAACGTCTTTTTGCGCGGCGGTGAAGCGGCCATTGACCGGGAAGGTCCGGGTGATGTCGGCGGCGTAACCGGCGACTTCGCAACCGGCGTCGATCAGCACCAGCGTGTTGTCGTTGAGCAGCTTGTTGTTTTCGACGTAGTGCAGCACGCAGGCATTGGCGCCGCCGGCGACGATCGGCGTGTAGGCGTGGGCATCGGCGCCGCGCTTGCGGAATTCATAAGTCAGCTCGGCTTCGAGTTCGTACTCGGCCAGGCCGGGACGGCAGGCGCGCATGGCGCGGGCGTGGCCGGCGCTGGCGATGTCGGCGGTGCGCTGCTGGATCTCGGCCTCGGCGGCGTCCTTGACCAGGCGCATGGCGTCGAGTTCGGCGCGCAGGTCGTGGATGGCGCGCGGGGCGCGTTTGCCGGCCCGGGTCTGGGCGCGGACGTCATTCAGCGCCTTGGCGATGCGGACATCCCACGCGGCATCGTGACCGACGGCGTGCCACAGCGTGTCGCGGTCGACGAGGAATTCGGGCAGTTTTTTGTCGAGTTGCTCGATGGAATAGGCGGCGTCGAAACCGAAGGCGGCTTTGGCAGCTTTCGGGCCGTAGCGGTAGCCGTCCCAGATTTCGCGCTCTGCATGCTTTTCGCGGCAGAAAAGAATGGATTTCGGCTTCTTGCCGCCGATCAGCACCACCACGGCTTCCGGTTCCGGGAAGCCGCTCAGGTACCAGAAGTAGCTGTCGAAGCGGTAAAGGTGGTGGGCGTCGCGGTTGCGGATGACTTCCGGTGCAGTCGGGATAATGGCGACGCCATCGCCAATGGTTTGCAGCAGGCGTTTGCGGCGAGCAATGAAGTGGGCGTGGCTCATACGTTCCTCAATTCCTGATCCAGTTCGGCAAGTCTTTGTGGCGTACCTACGTCGACCCAGCGGCCGGTGTGACGTTCCCCGGTCAGCGTGCCGGCGGCAATCGCGGCGTCGAGCAAGGGGCGCAGTTTCATGATCGAACCCGGCTTTACAGCGGCGAAGAAAGTGGGGGCGAAGACTGCGATGCCGCTGTAGGTATATGTTTGTAACCCGTTGGCGTAAATGACGCGTTCGCCGTCCAGGCTGAAATCGCCATTGTCGTGATGGGCCGGGTTCGGCACCATGACCAGATGAGCGTTTCCTGCGGTCGACCGGAAAAAACGGCCAAAATCAATATCGCAATAAACGTCGCCATTGACTACCAGAAAGGCCTCGTCACCGAGCAGCGGCAACGCCTTGGCAATACCGCCAGCAGTCTCCAGCGCCCCCGGCGGTTCGGGCGAGTATTGAATGCTCAATCCCCACGCTGAGCCATCGCCCAGCGCCGCCTCGATTTGCCCACCGAGGTGGGCATGGTTGACGACGATTTCCTTGAACCCAGCCGCCGCCAGTCGTTCCAGGTGCCAGACGATGAGTGCTTTGCCGCCGGCCTGCAGCAACGGTTTCGGCGTCTGGTCAGTGAGCGGTCGCATGCGTTCGCCGCGGCCCGCGGCGAGGATCATCGCTTTCATCGGCGGTTATTTGTGGCGATAGCCGATTTGCTCGGTATTGCCTTCCAGTGCGTCGAGCAGGTTTTGCAGCGGCTTGAGGGCGACGTAGCGACCGGCCACCTTGCGGGCGTAGCCCATGAAACGCGGCAGGTCTTCGCTGTATTTTTCCTTGCCGTCGCGGTACTTCAGGCGGCAGAAGATGCCGAGCACCTTGAGGTGGCGCTGGATGCCCATCAGTTCGTAATCTCGCCAGAAATCGCCGAAGTCGGCCCGGACCGGCAGGCCGGCAGCGCGGGCTTTTTCCCAGTAGCGGACGACCCAGTCGATTTCCTGCTCTTCGTCCCAGGAAATGAAGGCGTCGCGGAACAGTGAGACGACGTCGTAGGCAATCGGCCCCATCACCGCATCCTGGAAGTCGATGATGCCGGGAGTGAGATTGGCTGCGCTTTCGACCACCATCAGGTTGCGTGGCATGAAGTCGCGGTGGGTAAACACCTTGGGCTGGGCCAGCGCCGAGTTGATCAGGAACTTGAAGGTCCGGTCGAGCATGACTTTTTCTTCATCGCTCAACTGGTAGCCGAGGTGGCGGCCAATGAACCATTCCGGGAAAAGGTCGAGTTCGCGGCGCAGCAAAGTGGCATCGTAAGGCGGCAGGACGCCGGCCTTGGTCGATAGTTGCCACTGCACCAGGGTGTCGAGCACCGGGCGGATCAGCGTGTCGGCCAGGTTGAGATCGGCTTTGATCGCGTCGAGATAGCCGATGCGGCCGAGGTCGGTGAGGACCAGAAAACCGTTGTCGAGGTCGTGGTCAAGCACCCGTGGCGCCGCGAGGTCGGCCTTGGCGAGCAGACCGGCAACGTGGATGAAGGGTTTGCAGTCCTCCTTGTCCGGCGGCGCGTCCATCAGGATGCGCGTGCTGCCGTCCGGCCAGGTCAGCCGGAAATAGCGGCGAAAGCTGGCGTCGGCCGAGGCGGGGGTAATCTGGACGGTCTGCTCGGGAAAGCGGCCGGCAACCCAGTCTGTAACAAGTTGATCGCGTGACATCGGATGGGAGTGGGTTCGTTGTAAAATGGGCCGATTTTAACACCCGGGCACCAAGCATTCTGGTGTCGGCCCTTACCAGATCCCCTTGATGACCGGTTTTGCCCGCCGTCCGATCGCTGTCTTTATCTATTGCATGGTCACCGGAGTACAGGTGAGTCATGCTGCCGTCGATGCGGTAGGCCGGCAGTTGTCTGGGCCGGAACCGGTTGATTCTGTCTCGTTTGGACAGTCGACCGCAGCATTGCAGTTGGCCGAGGACGACACGCCGCTTCGGCTGCGCATCGAGCGCAAGTTCAATATCCTGGATAAAAAGAAGGCACCATTCTTATCCGATACCGTGCCGCGGGTGTCAGCCCAGGGAAGTAAGGACGAGAGCTATCCGCTGTTCGTCATCGCTGACCACATTGATGGCCGGATCGATGAGGTGACCGAGGCGAAAGGTAATGTCGAATTGCGCAAGGCGGCTTCCTTGATCTTCGCCGATAAAATAATTTATTGGCCGCTGGAAGATGAGGTCGATGCCAGCGGCAATGTCCGGATGCTGCAGGAGGGGGCTGAAGTAAACACGCCGCATCTGCGCATGAAGCTTACCGAGCAGATTGGCTTTGCCGAGAGCGCCGATTACTACATCGTCAAAGAAGTGCCGAGCAAGTTTTACGCGCGGCAACGGGTAGTCAGGGCCAAGGCTGCTTCCAATAACACGGAGACCAGTGGCGTGCCGATGATGTTGAACGTGTCGAATAGTTACGGTTTGACCACGGCGGCGGCGGAGCAGGCGACTCGCCCATCGGAAGGGAGCGGCCAGGCCGAGCGTATCGATTTTCAGGGCGAGAACCAGATTCACCTGACGAGTGCAACCTATTCGACCTGCAAGCCCGGGCGGCCCGACTGGTACCTGCAATCCTCGGAAATGCATCTTGACTACGACGAAGAGGTCGGCGATGCCAAACATGCATCGGTGTGGTTCAAGGATGTGCCGATCTTTTACTTTCCGGTCGCCTCTTTTGCCCTTAACAAGCAGCGCCATTCAGGATTCATCCATCCCGTTTTTGCGGCTTCAACAAAAAATGGACTGGATTTCACCACTCCCTACTACTGGAACATCGCGCCCAACTACGACGCCACGATTTACCCGCGCTATATGGATAAACGCGGCTTGCAATTGGGCGCCGAAGTGGATTATCTCGGCTACAACTACCGGGGCGAAAGCCGGGTTGAGTACATGCCGAATGACGAGGTCGAAGATCGCAAACGCTATGCTTACCGGTTCAAGCACCGACAGAACTTCGGGCGGGGCTTCTCCGGTCTGCTCAACTGGAACGGCGTCTCGGACGATCTGTATTGGCAGGACATGTCTTCCCGCCTGCTGCAGACCTCACAAACGCAACTCCCCCAGCAGGCGGTGCTCGGTTATTCGCCATTTTCCTGGCTGCAAACCAACACGCAGTTGCTGCGCTACCAGACACTGCAGACCGACCCGGCGAATCCAATCACCCCGCCGTACTTTCTCGAGCCGCAGATCAATATCGTCGGCTATAAACCGAATGTACTGAAAACCGACCTCAGTCTGATCAGCCAGTATTCCCGCTTTACGCATCCGGACAAGGTTAACGGCGAACGTTTCGTTTTTTATCCGCAGGTTTCGCTACCGGTCGTGCACCCGGCTTTCCAGATCACGCCCAAGTTCGGTTTGCATATGACCAGCTACAAGCTGGACCGGTCAGTCAGCGGCACGGAGGCGACGAGCTTTTCCCGGGTGCTGCCAACCTTCACGCTGGATTCGACCGTGGTTTTCGAGCGCGAGAGCAAATGGCTGGATGACGATTACATCCAGACGCTGGAGCCGCGTCTGTACTACGTCAATATTCCCTTCAAGGAACAGAGCAACGCCCAATACCCGATCTTCGACACTGGCCTGACCGACTTCAATTTTGCCCAGATATTTTCCGAGAACCGTTACAGCGGTTTCGACCGCGTCAATGACGCCAACCAGCTAACGGCGGCGCTGACCACTCGTTTCCTCGATGCCAGCACCGGTGTTGAACGCTTCAAGGCGATGCTCGGTCAACGTTACTACTTCAAGCCGCAGCAGATCAGCATTCCCGGTGAGACTGTTCGCCCCGTCAATTTTTCCAATCTGGTCGCATCGGCGACGGGCTTGGTTTTGCCCAAAACCTATGCCGATGTTTCCGTCGAATACAACTACAACGCCGGGACGACCGAGCGTTTCTCGGCCGGTACGCGCTTCCAGCCGGATGTCGGCAAGGTGTTGAGTGCAAGTTACCGCTATACCAGCGATCCCCTGACCCAGCAATCCACCGTCAGCCAGTTCGATCTTGCCGGTCAGTGGCCAATTTCGGCGCAGTGGTATGCCGTTGGCCGCTACAATTATTCGCTGCGTGACAAACAATTGCTTGAGGCCATTGCCGGTGTCGAATACAACGCCGGGTGCTGGGCGACGCGCGTCGTTGCCCAGCGTCTGGAGGCGGTTGCCGGGACGCCGAATACATCGATTTTTGTCCAGCTCGAACTCACCGATTTCAGTAGTATCGGATCCAACCCAATCGGCCTGCTTCGCCGTAGCGTCCCGGGCTACGGTAAAACCAACGAACTGCCGACCAGCGGCAACCTGCTCACTACCCCATGATCGCCATGCCAAAATCCCTCTTTCGCCTGCTTGCCCTGATCTGCTGTCTGAGCAGTTTTTTAAATTCTTCCCTGCTTGCCGCGCCACGGGAGCCCATCGAGGCTGACCACATTGTGGCCATTGTCGGCGACGAGGTCATTACCCAGTACGAATTGCGTACAAGGCTTGAGGACGCACTCAAGCAGCTGCAAAAGCAGGGCACGCCATTGCCGGCGCAGGATGTCCTGGAAAAACAGATGCTCGAACGCGTCATCATGGATCGCGTGCAGTTGCAGTACGCCCGGGAAACCGGCCTGCGTATCGACGACAGCCAGCTTGATCAGGCCATTGGTCGCATTGCAGCCAACAACAAGATGACCCCGCAGCAATTCCGCCAGGCGCTGGAAAAGGACGGTATCGAGTACGCCAAGTTCCGCGAAGACATTCGCGGCGAAATGACCACGGTCCGTCTGCGTGAGCGTGAGGTCGATAGCAAAATTGTCATTTCCGATGGTGAGATCGACAACTATCTGGCCAACCAGAAGGCGACTGGCGGTGGTGAGGAATACCAGTTGGCGCACATCTTGTTGCGTGCCCCGGAATCGGCCAGCCCCGAACAATTGCAAAAACTCCGCGTGCGCGGCGAGCAGGCGCTGAAGCGTGCTCAGGCCGGGGAAAACTTTGCCGAACTGAGCGCCGCTTTCTCCGATGCGCCGGATGCGCTGAAAGGCGGCGATCTCGGCTGGCGTCCCCTGGACCGCTTGCCGTCGCTTTACGCCGATGCGGCAGCGCGCCTGCAGACCGGCCAGGTGAGTGAACTGTTGCGTTCCTCGGCTGGCTTTCATGTGATCAAACTGGTAGCCAAGCGCGGCGGCAGTGCGCCGGCATCGATTCAGCAAACGCGTGCCCGCCATATTCTGGTGCGGATCAGTGAGGTGGTTTCCGAACCCGAGGCGCGCCGCAAGCTGGAAACTGTTCGCGATCGCATCGCCAATGGCGTTGATTTCGCCGAACAGGCCCGTCTCTATTCGCAGGATGGTTCGGCCGCCAAGGGTGGTGACCTGGGCTGGTTGAATCCTGGCGACACGGTGCCGGAGTTTGAACGGGCGATGGATGCGCTACAGCCGAATGAAGTCAGCCCGGTTGTCCAGTCGCCCTTCGGTATGCATCTGATTCAGCTGCAGGAACGCCGTGAGCGCGATGTCTCGGTCGATCGCCAGCGTGGTGCGGCGCGGCAGGCCCTGCGTGAACGCAAGCTCGACGAGGCCTATCAGGACTGGCTGCGTCAGATGCGTGATCGCACCTACGTCGAAAATCGTCTCGAACAACAATAATGCGCCCCGTGATCGCCGTGACGAGTGGCGAGCCGGCCGGTATTGGTCCCGAGCTTTGTCTGCGGCTGGCGAATTTTCCGGGTGAGGTGCAATTGCTTGTTCTCGGCGATCGCGATTTGCTTGCTGAGCGGGCGAAGTTGCTCGGCCTGAATATCGTAATTCGTGATTTTTGCCCAAAAAATGGCGTTGACCGCAGCATTCAGGAACTACCTCCCGGCGGCGGCACCCTCGATGTTCTGCATGTGCCGCTTGCCGTGCCGTCGAAGCCGGGCCAGCTCGATGCCGGCAACGGCGCCTATGTGCTGGCGCTGCTCGACCGGGCGCTGGCCGGTTGCCAGTCCGGCGAGTTTGCCGCAATGGTGACGGCGCCGGTGCATAAGGGCGTCATCAACGACGCGGCTGTTCATTTCACCGGTCATACCGAATATCTCGCCGAGAAAACGGCAACGCCGCTCGTCGTCATGATGCTGGCCGGCAACACCGAGCGCGGCCCGCTGCGCGTTGCGCTGGTCACGACGCATCTGCCGCTGAAGGATGTACCTGCCGCAATCACTGCCGAGGTGCTGGAAAAGACCTTGCGCATCCTGCACGCGGATCTGCGCCAAAAATATGGTTTGACCGACCCGCGCATCCTGGTCGCCGGCCTCAATCCGCATGCCGGCGAAGGTGGCTACCTCGGCCGCGAGGAAATCGAAATCATCACGCCGGTACTCGACAAGTTACGCGCCGAAGGCATGCAACTCTCCGGCCCGCACCCGGCCGACACCATGTTTACGCCGCCCGTGCTCGCCGCGGGCGACGCCGTCCTCGCCATGTGTCACGATCAGGGCCTGACCGCACTCAAGTACGCCACTTTTGGTCAGGGCATCAATGTCACCCTCGGCCTGCCGATCATCCGCACCTCGGTCGATCATGGCACAGCACTGGCTTTGGCCGGTAGCGGCCGGGCCGACCCAGGCAGCCTGTTTGAAGCGGTTGCGGAAGCGGCTCGCATGGCCGCCAGAAAGGTTCAATCCGCATGAAAGAACACGTTGCCCGTAAGCGTTTTGGGCAGAATTTCCTCGTCGACCGTGGCATTATTTCAGCGATTGTTTCGGCCATTGGGCCGCAGAAGGACCAGACGCTTGTCGAGATTGGCCCTGGCCTGGGAGCGATTACCGAGCCGCTGATGGCGCGCCTCGACCACCTGCATGTCGTCGAAATCGACCGCGACCTGATTGCCCGCCTGAAAAAACAGCACCCGCCGGAACGGATGACCATCCATGAAGGCGATGCGCTGAATTTCGACTTCGCGACAATCGGCAAAGACCTGCGTCTGGTCGGCAACCTGCCGTACAACATCTCGACACCGTTGCTTTTCCATCTCGCCAGCTTCGTCGGTATCGTCCATGACATGCACTTCATGCTGCAAAAGGAAGTGGTCGAGCGGATGGTTGCGGTGCCCGGTGAAACCGATTTCAGTCGTATCTCGGTGATGCTGCAGTACCGCTTCCACATCGAATGGCTGATTGATGTGCCGCCGGAAAGCTTCGATCCACCACCCAAGGTTCAGTCCGCGTTCGTGCGTTTGATTCCGAAGGATGCCTCGGAACTGAATGCAAAAAATCCGGAAAAGTTCGCCCAGTTGGTCCAGAAAGCTTTTTCACAACGTCGCAAGATGCTGCGCAATACGCTGAAGGGGACGCTGAGCGACGCCGGCTTTGCCGAACTCGGCATTGTGCCAACCTGTCGTGCCGAAGATGTGACGGTTGAAGACTACGTACGCATTGCCAATTACCTGACGTAAAAATGCAAAAACCCGTCGCAGCGAGTTTTTGTCTTTTTCAACAGCCTGTCCGAATGACTTACTTCTTCATCGGGCAGGTGTTCATGCCGAGCAGCGTGTAGGCCGGGCACCAGCCCATCAGGCCGGTCAGCAGCGGGACAACGCCGATGTAGCCCCAGACCGGCAACAGACCGGCGACTGTCGCGCCAATCAGGCCGGCGCCAGCAACAATACGTAAAACCTTATCAATACCGCCAACATTGCCTGCCATGATGTTCTCCGTTGAGTAGTGAATACAGGAGGCACTTTAGCGCTGGGTGATGACGGCGTATGTAACCTGAGTCACACAGCCGTCAGTTTTTGCAGGCTGGCGCGATCAATAATATGCAATTGCTCGCGGCCCAGTGTGACCAGCCCTTGCGCCGCGAAGCCCTTGAGCAGGCGGCTGACGATTTCGCGCACACTGCCCAGTTCATCGGCCAATTGCTGATGGGTAACATGCAATACGTCATCCTTGCGCGCCAACAGCAGCTTGGCCAGGCGCTGATCGAGGCGGGCAAAGGCCACTTCTTCGACCAGTTGCATCAACTCGGCAATACGCTCGGCGAACAGGTGAAAAACAAAATCGCGGAACGGTGCGTGTTCCAGCATCAGCGTCGAAAAACTGGCGACCGGCAAGGCCAGCAGGGTGGTCGGCGTTTCGGCAATGCCGCGCGCGTTGTAGTCGCTGTGCCCCAGCAGGCAACTTGAACTGATGATGCAGGAGCCGCCGGGGGTTACCCGGTAGAGCAGCAATTCGCGCCCGCTGGCGGCCAGTTTGACCACCTTGATACTGCCTTCAAGGAGCAGTGGGAAGCCGTGGCAAGGCTGGTGTTCGGCAAAGACCTGCGTCCCGGCCGGCAAGTGCATGATGGCCTGGGGTTGGAGCAGTGCAGCGAGCCGATCCGCTGCCAGCCCCGCTAGCGGCGGGTACAAATTCAGCAGTTTTTGCGGGTCGACCCCAAGGGTAGCCGTTGTTTCCATGGTCGCAGCACTCGTCATTTCAGGCCAGTGTTGCCCAGGCCGGGGCGTGATCGGACGGGCGCTCAAGTTTGCGCGGGGCGCGGTCAATCCCGGCCGCGGTACAGTTTTCGGCCAAGGCTTTCGAGAGCAGGATGTGATCAATACGCAGGCCCTGATTTTTCTGGAAGCCCAGCATCCGGTAATCCCACCAGGAGTAGGTTTTTTCCGGCTGCTCGAAAAGACGGAAGCTGTCTTCCAGGCCAAGGCCGATGAGGCGCTGAAACGCCGCACGCTCGGGTTCGGAGCAGAGAATGCTGCCGGCCCAGGCACTCGGATCGTGCACGTCGCGGTCGTCCGGGGCAATGTTGTAATCGCCACACAAGGCCAGTTTGGTATGTGTCGCCAACTCCGCGCTGACCCAAAGTGCCAGCGCATCCAGCCAGCGCAGTTTGTAATCGTACTTGTCGCTGCCCACTGCCTGGCCGTTCGGCATGTAGGCGCAAATGATCCGCGTGTCACCAAGCGTTCCGGTGATCAGGCGCTTTTGCTCGTCGGGAAAATGCGGGTTGCCACACAGCACGTCGGTGATTGGCTGGCGGGCCAGCAGGGCGACGCCGTTATAGGTTTTTTGGCCGGAGAAAGCGACTTGATAACCAGCAGCCTCGATTTCGGTACGCGGGAAATTGTGGTCTTCCTGCTTCAGTTCCTGCAGGCACAGCGCATCCGGTTGCTGCTCGGCCAGCCAGTCGAGCAGGTGGGGAAGGCGGACCTTCAGTGAATTTACATTCCAGGTGGCAATTTTCATATTCTATTAAGATCGTTGTGCTGCAAGGGTTTTACGTTTAACAGGCGTGTCTGGCGACACAAGTAAGGCATTCCTGGAGATTCATTGTGCCAGCCGACTACTAAAAAAGTAATCGCATTTCGTTGGCTTGGAGGGAAATAAAAACCACCCGATTTTGATTGGGCATTGTCGTTTTCGCCCGCTTCAGCCGAGTTAGGGTTTTCCCTACTCACGGTGCATGCCACTCTCCCTCAATACTAGGCCGTATCGGGGATGCTTATCGACTAATCGAAGCTCCCGCGTCCGAAGTCGCATTTTTGCACAGCCGTTCTTATTGAGGAGCCTGTCATGACGCTAGCGGCCAAAGTCCGTACCCACAAAATTTCATCCAATGCAGTTCTCTGCGTTTCCGGAAGTTACAACCTGATCGGTGCCGAATCGCCGGCGATTGAGGCGATGACGGATCTGGGGCGAGTCAGTGCCGCCACCATCAGCGCCGGTGCTTCGCTGGCCGAGGCCAATTCGACGATGATTGCCCGCGGTGTTCGGCTTCTGTTGGTGACCGGTAATGGTGGGCAACTGGAGGGGCTGGTGACGGCCCGCGATACGCTGGGGGAAAAACCCATGCAGTTGGCGCAGGCGCGGGGGGTGAAGCCGGGCGAATTGTCGGTGGCTAATCTGATGTGTCCGTTGAACGATATTGACATGCTGGCGCTTAATGAGGTCATGAACGCGCGGGTGGTGGATATTCTTGATGCGCTTAAATCCCTCGGCCGGCAGCATATTCTGGTTGAGGATATCGATCCGGCGAACGGCACACCTCGCGTTCGTGGCATTTTTTCGGCGACGCAGATCGGCCGCCTGCTTGGGGTGCCGGTTCAGAGCTTCGATCTGGCCCGGACTTTCGGCGAGATTGAGGCAGCTTTGGCTAATTGATGCCGGCAGATAATCTCCGCGAACTGGCCACGCGCACGCTGCTTTCGCGCTTCGCCGATATGTGCGAAGGCGCGGTAATTGTCGATGCCGAGGCACGGGTTGTCTGGATGAATGACCGTTACCCGGCGCGTCTCGGTATTGTCGATCCGGCGGCGGCGATTGGCCAGCCGATCGAGCAGGTGATACCGAACAGCCTTATGCGGCAGGTGATCGAGAGTGGTCGGCCGATCATGCTCGACATCATGGATGTTGGCGATGAGTCCTTTGTGGTGAACCGTTTGCCCCTGCGCGATGATGCGGGAGCGATCATCGGCGCGGTCGGCTTCGTCCTCTACGACGACCCGCGCCATCTGGCCCCGGTCTTTTCCCGCTATCAGCGGCTGCGCGCCGATCTGCAGGAGGCCGAACGCAAGCTGGCCGAGGCGCGCCGTACCAAATACAGCTTTTCCAGTTTTATCGGGGTTAGCCAGGGCTCCGGCGAGGTCAAGCAACTGGCCAGACGGGCAGCGCAGACGGCAGCGTCCGTGCTGATTCTTGGTGAAACGGGCACCGGCAAGGAATTGCTGGCCCAAGCGATTCACGCCGCCAGCCCGCGCGCCAGCGCGCCCTTTGTCGCGGTCAACATCGCCGCTGTGCCGGAAACCTTGCTCGAAGCCGAGTTCTTTGGCGTCGCCGCCGGGGCCTACACCGGGGCCGACAAGCGCGGGCGGGACGGCAAGTTCAAGCTGGCCGATGGCGGCACGCTGTTTCTCGATGAAATCGGCGACATGTCGCTGGCGCTTCAGGCCAAACTGCTGCGCACATTGCAGGAGCGGGAAGTCGAACCGGTTGGCTCGAATCGCCTGATCAGTGTCGATGTCCGGATCATTGCGGCGACCAGTCGTAACCTGGAAAAAATGGTCAGCGCCGGCGAATTTCGCGCCGATCTTTATTACCGCCTCAACGTCATCACCCTCAAGACGCCGCCACTGCGCGAACGGGTCGAAGACCTGCCGATACTGGCCGAGTATCTGCTCGAACACATCTGCCGGCAGCAAGGCATTCCGCTCCGCGGGATCAGTGCCGGGGCGATTGCCCGCCTGGCCTGCCATGACTGGCCAGGCAACGTGCGCGAACTGGCCAATGTGCTGGAGCGGGCATTGCTGGTTTCCGACAACGATTGCCTCGCGGCGGATGATCTTGACGGGGTGATGCCGGCGCCCAGTGTCGTTGCGACCAGCAATCGTATGGAAATTGCCGAGGTTGTGGCGCAGGCCGAGCGTGATGCGATCGCCTCCGCCTTGCGCGCCACCCGGGGCAACAAGGCGCAGGCGGCCAAAGTGTTGGGCATTTCCCGGGCAGCCCTGTACGAAAAAATTGCAGTGCTGGGGGTCAGCGCGGCGGTGACGTGAACTGTCTGCCCGGCTGGACGGAGTGTCTGGCCAGGTTGACGCATGAATGTTGCGGTCGACCAGGGAAAATGGTCGATTTCTAGTTGAATCAAAGAGTTGGCGCTTCTGGCGCAATACATGCTGCAGTTGTCCCGCAAAACTAATTTCAAGGAGACAAAACCGTGGACTTTCTGATCGTACTGGCCTCACTGGTCTTTCTGATGTTTGTAGCCTACCGCGGCTACAGCGTCATCCTCTTCGCGCCCGTTGCTGCCATGGGTGCGGTCCTGTTTATCGACCCCAACATGGTGGCGCCGATGTTTACCGGCCTCTTCATGGACAAGATGGTCGGCTTCGTCAAAAACTTCTTCCCCGTCTTCCTGCTCGGCGCGGTATTCGGCAAGGTGATCGAACTCTCCGGCTTCTCGAAGTCGATTGTCGCCGCGGTGATCAAGATCATTGGTGGCGAGCGGGCGATGCTCGCCATCATCGTCGTCTGCGCGGTGCTCACCTACGGCGGCGTCTCGCTGTTTGTCGTGGTCTTCGCGGTCTATCCGTTTGCGGCTGAAATGTTCCGTCAAGGCGGTATTCCCAAGCGCCTGATTCCCGGCACGATTGCGCTGGGCGCCTTCACCTTCACGATGGATTCCCTGCCCGGCACGCCGCAGATCCAGAACATCATCCCGACCACTTTTTTCAAGACCGACATTTACGCCGCCCCCTGGCTGGGTGTGATCGGTGCTGTCTTTATCCTGATTTGTGGTCTGAGCTACCTCGAATGGTGTCGTCGCCGCGCTGCTGCTGCCGGTGAAGGCTATGGCACCGCTCATACCAACGAGCCGGAAGCTTTCGAGCACGAAAATCTGGCGCATCCGCTGATCGCGATTCTGCCGTTGATCATGGTCGGCGTCATGAACAAGGTATTCACCACGGCGATACCGGTGCTCTATGGCGAGAAGGTTTCCTTCATTCCGGCGGTGATCGGCAAGGTCGCGCCGGTGGTGCAACAAACCAAGGCGGTTGCGGCGATCTGGGCGGTGGAAGGTGCATTGCTGGTCGGGATTGCGACGGTCTTCATTTTTGCCTGGAAAACGGTGGTCACCAAATTTGCCGAAGGCAGCAAGGGAGCGATCGGCGGCGCGCTGCTGGCGACGATGAATACCGCTTCCGAATACGGTTTCGGTGCGGTGATTGCCGCCTTGCCGGGCTTTCTGGTGGTCGC
>Ga0073899_10002389_pt1 | contig 16922 bp, 13 predicted proteins | sample KloWWTmetaKNB5Ph_FD_88975 | JGI IMG/M metagenome (GOLD analysis project Ga0073899, IMG submission 88975) | Active sludge microbial communities from Klosterneuburg, Austria, studying microevolution and ecology of nitrifiers - Klosterneuburg... | ecosystem: Engineered > WWTP > Aerobic digester >...
ATCTCGGGTCGGCTGACCGCCAGGATCGTAATGGTGCTCGACACCCAGAACGCCCCGAACAGGACGGTCCAGGTGACCAGCCACGGTCGGTCCGATCCGCTCCCGGGCTCGTCGGGGCCAGTGGGACGGCGACGCAGCAGCATCGACCACGGGACGACCGCCTCCTCGTCGACCCCGGGGGCTTCGACGGCCACGTCGGTGATCGGATCGTGCAGCGGGTCCTGCGGCTCGGGAGGGTCAACCATGGCTCGGCGACGCTACCCCCGGACGCGCCACACCGGATCGGTTGGGGTGGCCGCCACTCGCGGCGGCTGGGGAACACCACGTACGGCTGACCACCCCAACGGATCCGGTGTGTGTCGATCCGGTCTTGTTGACGCTCAACGTAAACGCACCGACGCGTCAGGTGGTGGACCCTCGGTCAGCGACGGGTGAAGATGCGCACGGGGGCGCCGCGGGGTATGGCCTCGCCGGCGGGGGGATCGGTGGCGAGCACCGCGTTGGACGGCGACCCCTCGATGCCCGACACCCCCAGGCCGACCGCCTGGATCTGCGCCGAGGCAGCGGTGCCGGCCAGGCCGACCACGTTGGGAACCGGAATGGGCGCCGGGCCCTTGGAGACGGTCAGGCCGACGGCGGTGTCACGCGGCACCGAGGTCCCCGGTGGCGTCCCCACTGCCATGACCATCCCCGCCGGGGCGGCCTCGTCGTTGACCTCGGTCACCGAGGCGCCCAGCTGCACCGCCGCCAGGCGGGCCTTGGCGTCCGCGGCGGAAAGGCCGACCAGCCCGTCGGGCACGACACGGGGAGCCGGACCGCTCGACACCACGAGAGCAAGCTCGGTTCCCCGCGGCACGGTTCCGTCCGCGGCGGGGGCCTCCTGGCCCGGCGCCGGACCAGCCGAGATGACTGCTCCGGCGGGAACCTCCTCGTCGTTGGCGGTGCTCGACGCGCCAGCGGCGAGTCCGGCGGCCTCGATCTCGGCCCGGGCCTCCGCCTCGGGTCTGCCCTTGAGGTCGGGCACGGCCACCAGGGTCGGACCGAGCGACACCGTCACGTGCAACGTGTCGCCCTCGGGCAGCGTCGAGCCGCTCCGGGGCGACTGCTCGACCACCTGGCCCGGCCGGGTGTCGTCGACCCGCACGACGGTGTCGTCGTCGAGCTCCCAGCCGTTGTGGCGGGCCAGGGCGGACACCTCGGTGAGGGGACGACCGACCAGGTCGGGGACGTCGTGGACCGGCACCCGGATCAGGAACCACCACGCGGCGGACGCTCCGAGAACCGCCAGAGCGGCCACGACCCCGAGCAGGAGACGCGGAGCCCTCCGACGCCGACGGGCGTTCGGCATCGGACCGGCCGGTGCCACCCCGGGTCCCACGGCATCCGGATCGCCACCCACCCGCGCATCGGCGACGAACGGCTCGACCCGACCGAACGACGCCGGTCGGGACGTGGCCAGGAGGTGGTGCTCCTCGGCGACCACGATCGGGGTCCGCTCCAGGACCTCGGGCTCCTCGACGGTCCGATCGACGTCCTCGGCGCGTCCGGTGACGGCATCGTCGGGAACCGGGAGCTCATCCGCGTCGAGGGCCGTGACGACGCCGAGCCCGTCGATCCCCTCGACCAGGCGCAGCTCGGCGGTGATCTCGGCCTCGTCGAGGGTGGCGACCAGCGGCAGCGGTTCGGGCCGGGGCATGGTCTCGGCCGCCGCGAGCAGGGAGATCTCGACCTCTTCGGCGTCGGGACGCCGGTCGGGATCCAGCCGGCCGGCCCGCTCCAGGGTGCCCCGCAACCCGGCGAGACCATCGGGGACCTCGAGGTCGCCCTGGGTCCGCAACGCCAACGTGCCGGTGGTCGTGTCCGCAGCGAACGGCACCTGGCAGGTGACGCACTCGATGAGCACCAGCGCCAGGCTGTAGACGTCGGAGCGGCCGTCGAGGCGACGGCCCATCGCCTGCTCCGGCGACGCGTAGCGGGCGGTGCCGAGCATGGTTCCGCTCGGTTCGGTCCACGCCGCTTCGGCGAGCGCCCGGGCCACACCGAAGTCGGCCAGCCTCAGGCGGCCCTCGGTGTCGAACAGCAGGTTCCCGGGCTTGACGTCGCGGTGCACCAGCCCGCGCCGATGCGCGTGGGCCAGGGCGCGGGCGGTGTCGAGGCCGACCATCAGCGCCTGGCTGGGGCTGAGCGGCCGACCCCGGTCGAGGATGCGTCGCAGGCTCCCGCCGCCCAGGTACTCGGTGACCAGGTAGGGCTGCATCCCCTCGTCGGTCTCGTCCTCGCCCCAGTCGAACACGGCGACGATGTTGGGGTGGTTGAGCGCCCCGGCGGCCCGAGCCTCGGCGCGGAACCGCTTGAGGAACGTGTCGTCCGCGGCCAGCGCGGCGTGGAGGAGCTTGACCGCCACCCGGCGTCGCAGCTGGGTGTCGACGGCCAGGAAGACCCGCGACGAGGTGCCCACTCCGATCGGGGCGACCAGGCGGTACCGCCCGCCCAGCTCCCGTCCGATCTCCGCGATGACGCGGTGGCTGCTCGTGGGAGGGCTCGACACGCTTCCCGATGGTATCGGCCGACCGAGCGCCACCCGGGGAGCCGCCTGAGTGACTCCTGACGGCGACGGGCTCGGGACCCTCGGCGGGGACTAGAACGAGAGCCCGCATGCACGACGATCCCCCCTCCGACGGCGATCACGCCGATGACGACCCCGCCGAGCTGAACGCTGGTCCGACCGCGGCGGCTCCCCCTGCACGCAGGGAGCGGCGCGAGCTCCCCGACCGCTGGGCGTACTCGATCATGGCGTTGCTGATCGTCGGGTCACTCGTCGGCATCGTGGTCGCCGTCATGCTGGCCAGCACCGGCGGCGACCGCACCTCCGAGGTGCTCCCCGAGTACGTCGACCGCCTGGAGCCCACCTCGGGCAGCCACATCCTCAGCCAGTCGACGGTCGGCGTCGACGTCGCCGAGGGCTACGACGCCTACCTGATCATCGACGGCAAGGAGATCCAGACGCAGGCCGACGGACTGATCCGCCAGCCCAACAAGGGGATCGTCCAGTACACCCCTGGAGAGGGTCGACCGGTCGAGTCGCTGCCCAGCGGGCGCAACTGCGTGACGGCCATGGTGTGGGAGATCACCGACGGCCCGAAGACCGCCAAGCCCACCAACTGGTGCTTCGAGGTGACCTGAGGTTCCGGAGACCTGCGCTACAGCGCGACGAGCGATCGGAGCTCGGCAAGGGCGGCGGGGACGTCGGCCCGCTGCTGGCCGATCAGCACCGCGCTCATGCCCACCGCCCGGGCGCCGTCGACGTTGCCGGGGGCGTCGTCGATGAACACCGCGTCGGCTGCGGTGACCCCGAGGCGCGACAGCGACAGCTCGTAGATGCGGGGATCGGGCTTGCGCAGGCCGACCGCGGACGAGTCGACGACGTCGTCGAACAGCTCGTCGAGCGGGAGCAGCGGTCGCCAGTAGGTCTCGAACTCCTTGGCGTTGTTGGTGAGGAGGCCCGTGCGCAGTCCCGCGCTCCGGACCTCCCGGCAGAAGGCGACCATCTCGTCGCGGACCTCACCTCCGGCGATGCCCGCGAGGACGACGAACGGGTCGACCTCGGTGCCGCCGTCGGCGACCGACGCCGCGACGATCGCGTCGCGGGCGTCCGACACCGAGATCTCACCCCGCTCGAGGCGGTGCCACGGGTGGTCGGTGTCCTGGTCGTAGGGGCCGAACACGATGTCGGAGAGGTCCTGGGGGTCGAGCCCGTGGCGGCGCGCCGCGGAGGCCACACCGTCGAAGGGCGAGTCGATGAACACCCCTCCGAAGTCGAACACCACTGCCTGCATCGTCACGATCCACCTCCGGTCGGGATCTCCCCGGTCTCCAACAGCTCCTCGAACAGCGCCGCGCCGACCATCGGCACACCCAGCGACTCGGCCTTGGTGACCTTGGACGCCCCGGGGTCGTCGCCGACGACCACCGCGAAGGTCTTCCTGGACACGCTGCCGGGCGACTTGCCCCCGCGGGCCTTGACGGCGGCCTCGGCGCTCTCTCGGCTGTGGCCGGGGACGGACCCGGTCACCACCACGCTGCGGCCGCTCAGCGTCTGGGGCAGCACCGACCGCTCCGGACCCTGGATGTTGACCCCGGCGTCGATCAGCCGCTGAACCAGCCGGCGGTTGGCGGGGTCGCCGAAGAAGTCGTGGATCGACGCCGCGACCACCGGCCCGACCCCGTCGACCGCGGCCAGGTCGTCCACCGACGCGTCCATGATCGCCGGGAGGCTCCCCAGCCCCTCGGCCAGCGCCTCTCCCCCGGCCTGGCCCAGGTGGGTGATGTTGAGCCCGAACAGCAGGTTGGCCAACGGACGGCTCTTCGACGCCTCGACCGCGGCTCTCAGGTTGCGCACCGACGTGTCGCCGTAGCGGGGCAGCTCGCGGATGCGCTCGTAGTCGAGCGAGTAGACGTCCGCGACGTCGTGCAGCAGGCCGAGCTCCAGGAACAGCTGCACCTGCTGCTCGCCCAGGCCCTCGATGTCCATGGCGCCCCGCGACCCGAAGTGGGCGATGCGGGCCAGGACCTTCTGCGGGCAGTCGGGGTTGACGCAGCGGGTCTGGGCCTCTCCCTCGGAACGCACCAGCGGTCCACCGCACGAGGGGCACTCGGTCGGGAAGGCCCACTCGGCCAGGCCGTCGGGACGGAGCTCCAACACCGGGCCGACCACCTCGGGGATGACGTCGCCGGCCTTGCGCACGATCACCGTGTCGCCGGGCCGGACGTCCTTGAGGCGGACCTGGTCCTGGTTGTGGAGGGTGGCGAGCCCGACGGTGGAGCCGCCGACGAAGACCGGCTCGAGCACCGCGAACGGCGTGGCCTTGCCGGTGCGCCCGATCGAGACCTGGATGTCGAGAAGCGTGGTGGTCCGCTCCTCGGGCGGGAGCTTGTAGGCGATGGCCCACCGCGGCGCCTTGGACGTGGTGCCGAGGGCGCTCTGCACCGACAGGTCGTCGACCTTCACCACCACGCCGTCGATCTCGTAGGGCAGGTCGTGGCGGTGCTCGACCCAGTGGTCGCAGAAGTCGTAGACCTCGTCGAGCGAGTCGAGGATGCGGGTCTCGGGGTTGACCGGCAACCCGAGGGTGCGCAGCCAGTCGAGCGCGGCCGAGTGGGTGGGGGGCGTGTCGGCGCCGACGACCTGACCGAGCTGGTAGGCCCAGAACGACAGGCCCCGCGACGCGGTGACCGTCGGATCCTTCTGGCGCAGCGAGCCGGCACCGGCGTTGCGGGGGTTGACCGGCACCGGACGACCCTTGCGCCCCGCCGCGTCGGCCGCCGCGTTGTCGGCGACGGTCTGCTCCTGGAGTCTACGGAACGCCTCGAGCGGCAGGTAGACCTCGCCGCGGACCTCGAGCACCGTCGGGGCGTGGTTCCCGAGGCGGGCGGGGATGTCGGAGATGGTCGACACGTTGGCGGTGACGTCCTCACCGGTTCGGCCGTCGCCCCGGGTGGCGGCCTGGACCAGGCTCCCGTCCTCATAGCGGAGCGACATGGCCAGGCCGTCGATCTTGAGCTCGCAGACGTAGCGCACCGTGCCGTCGAGCCCGAGCGAGGCGAGCCGACGGTCGGTCCGCTCCCCCCACGCCCGCAGCTCGTCGCGGTCCATGGCGTTGTCGAGGCTCATCATCCGCACGGCGTGGGTCACCGGCGAGAACTGGGTGAGCACGGGCCCGCCGACGATCTGGGTGGGACTGTCGGGGGTGATCAGGTCCGGGTGCTGGACCTCGAGGGAGCGAAGCTCGCGGACCAGCGCGTCGTAGTCGGCGTCGGGGATGGTCGGGGCGTCGAGCTGGTAGTAGCGACGGTCGTGGCTGCGGATCTGCTCGCGCAGGTCGTCGATGCGCCCCGCCGGGTCCATCTCGCCCTCCGCTGAGCGATCCCGATCCGGATCAGCAGCGCTCGCATCGGCGGTGCTCCCATCGGCGGTCACGGTCCGGCACCCTACCCGGGCACCCTGACCGCCAGCAGACCCGGTTCAGGCGCCGAGCGACAGCCGGGCCGCCACGGCCTGGTGGCTGACCCGTTCGGCCACCTCGGCGGTCAGCTCCATGACCAGCTCCGCCTGCGACGGCCCGAAGGCGTCGAGACCGTCAGCGGGCGAGAACGACGACCGCAGCCGCAACGCCATCGGGTCGACCCCCTCGGCCACCATCGCGGTCCACAGGGCGACCAGGCGACGCCAGTAGCGGTCGGTGGAGCGACCGAGCGGTCGGTCGACGGGCACGACGCCCCAGCAGATCCGTCCGCCGCGGTCGAGCAGGTCGCCGAACAGCGGCGCCCACCCCGAGATGGTGCGATCGACCGGGACGCACAGCAGCGACGCCCCGGAGCCGATCACCGACGGCCAGTCGCAGGGCCCGGCGACGTGCACGCCGATGAGCAGCGATCGGGAGGGTGCGGCCCGGTCCAGCGCGTCGATGACCGGATCGAGCAGGGACCGGATCTCGGCCGGGCGACGCGGGTAGGTCGGGTGCATCGATCCGACCAACCCGGGTTCCTCGAGCACCACCGACACCACCGGGGCTGCGGCAGAGCCGGACACCGCACCGGCGGCGCGGATCAGGCCCAGCAACGCCACCGCCCGGGCCGAGACGACCTCCACCGCGATCCGATCGGCGTCCTCGGCAGGGCGGCCGAGTCGGCGCAGCTCCGACGCCACGGTGACCGGGCCCAGCACCGGCACCCGGATCGCCACCGGGACGCTCGCGACATCGAGGTGTGCGAGAGCGTCCACGAAGGCGTGGGCCGCAGCGAACGCCGGGCCCGACAGGTCCGCACCGGCGGCATCGGGGCCGATCCCGTCGTCGAGCCCGCTGACGGCCTGGGCCCAGAGCGAAGCCGACGGGTCCGAGGTGACGGGGACGGTCGGGTACCGCGGCCGGCGGAGCGCGAAGGCAACCGCGTCGTCGGCCGACGCGAAGGGCACCGGGCCGACCGCTGACGCCAGCCCGAAGGGCAGATCGGCTCCTTCCGCCATGTCCACCGTTGCTAGCGGTGGGTGCTCGAAGCGCGCAAGTCTGTACGACCGTGCACGTCACCCCCCTCACCTGGATCACCCGCGCCCTGTGGGTCCTGCTCCCGTTCACCCTCGGCGCACTGCTCGGCGATGCCGCCGGGATCAGCACCGCGGGGGCCGACACAGCGCTCGGCGTCGCGGTCGCGGCCTGGGTGGTCTGGGTGCTCGGGTTGTTCGCCTTGTTCGTGATGCTTCCCGACGCCCTGGTGGTGCTTCGGGTGGTGGCGCCGCTTCCGCTCCTGGCCGGGGCCGTCGCCGCGGTGGTGCAGACCCCGGGCGCCCTGGGCTGGGTCGGCCTGGCGGTCGCCGCGGCGGTGGCGGTGCTGTCGATGTCGGCCGACGTCGGCAGCGGCTTCGTCAACGGATCGTCCTACGGCGACGAGCACCGCGTGGCGCTGCGACCGCCGACCGCCCTCCTCATCGGCCCGATCGAGGCGGTCTGGGCCGGAACCGCGGTGCCGCTGCCGGTGGCGGTGGTGCTCGGCGTCAGCCGACAGTGGGCCGGCGCCGCGGTGCTGGGGGTGGTCGGCGCCGGGCTCGCGTTCGTCGGGTTCCGGGCCCTGTCGCGCCTGACGCGCCGCTGGCTGGTGCTGGTGCCGGCTGGCATCACCGTGGTCGACCCGATGGCGCTGGCCGAGCCCATCCTCCTGCGCCGGACCTCGATCGCACGGCTCGGGCCGGCACCGGCCGACACCGACGCCCTCGACCTCACCGTGGGTGCCGGCGGACTGATCCTGCAGGTCGACCTGTCGGGACCGGTCGAGCTCGTTCCGGCCGCACCCCGACGCGGCGCGGTGGCCGAACCGCAGGAGGTCGCTGCGGTGCTCGTCGCTCCGTCACGACCCGGGGAGCTGCTGCAGCTCGCCGAGTCCCGACGGATCGCCGTCGCCCGGCGCTGAGGTCCCACCACCGAGGACGACCTCGACGCCGTCGGCGGTCTGGCCGAAGAGCACGACCGACTGACCGGGCGCCACCCGCCGCTGCGGGCTCCGCCAGCGGATCGTGGCGCTTGCGGCGCCGGCCGTGTCGACCGTCGCGGGTCGCACCTCGCCGTGGGCCGAGCACTGCACGGCCACCTCGGTCCCCGGGGCGAGCGGTCGGCCTCCGGCCCAGCGCACCTGGTCGAGCGCGACGCCGTCGCCGACGAGCCGTTCGGGCGGACCGACGGTCACGGTCCGGGCCGCGACGTCGACGTCCACCACGAACCGGCGGTCCGCTCCCCCGGCCAGGCCCAGGCCCCGCCGCTGGCCGATCGTCACCAGTTCGACGGCGTCGGTTCGCCCCAGGGTGCGACCGTCGACGTCGCGGATGTCCGCGGGGTGCAACGCCATCCGCTCGGCCAGGAACGCGGCCCGCCCCTCGGCGCGGGTGATGAAGCAGACGTCCTGGCTGTCGGGCTTGGTGGCGGTGCGCAACCCCAGCGCCGCGGCCCGGGCCCGGACCCGGTCCTTGGTCATCTCCCCGACCGGCATGAGCACCCGCCCCAGATCCGAATCGACGATCGGGTGCAGGACGTAGCTCTGGTCCTTGGCGACGTCGACGCCCCGCGCCACCAGGTGCCTCCCGTCCGCGTCCGTCACGATGCGGGCGTGATGACCGGTGGCCACCGCGTCGAAGCCCAGCACGTCGGCGCGCTGCACCAGGGCGTCGAACTTGAGGTGGCGGTTGCACTCTACGCACGGGTTGGGGGTGCGTCCGGCGGCGTGGTCCGCCACGTAGGGGTCGACGACGTGGCGGTCGAACTCCTCGGAGAAGTCGAAGACGTGGTGCTCGACGCCGAGTCGGGCCGCGGCCCGCCGGGCGTCGGCCACCTCGGTCGCCGAGCAGCACCCGGTGTCGGACGGTCCGCCCCACAGGCGCATCGTGACCCCGACGACGTCGTGGCCCCGCTCCTGCAACAGCGCCACCGCCACCGACGAGTCGACACCGCCGGACATGGCGGCCAGCACGCGCACGTCAGCCCTCCCGGTCGGGGGTCAGGCGGGGGGCCGGGGCGCGGAGCCGTTCGACGGTGGCAGCGATCACCTCGACGGCCCTCTCGACCTGGCCGTCGGTGGCGTCGTGGCCCAGGGTCAACCGCAGCGCCCCCCGGCGGCGGCCCTCCTCGGCGGTATCGGCACCGATGGCGGCGAGCACGTGCGACGCGGCCGCCGCTCCCGACGCGCAGGCGGACGCGGCCGAGGCCCTGACGCCGGCGTCGTCGAGCAGGAACAGCAACGGCTCGGAGTCGACGTCGTCGATCAACAGGTGCGCTGTCCCCGCCAGCCGCGGGGTGCTCGACACGACGGTCGGCACCACGCCGGGGACGCCGCTCAGCTCGGACTCGAGGCGGTCCCGCAACCGCGAGACGCGTCGGACCACCTCGTCACGCTCGCGGTCGAGCGCCGAGAGGGCAGCGGCCATGCCGACGATCCCGGCGACGTGGGTGGTGCCGGACCGGCGACCGAGCTCCTGTCCCCCGCCGGGTAGCAGCGCCCGCAGCGGTGTGCCCGATCGGACCACGAGCGCACCGACGCCCCTCGGGCCTCCGAACTTGTGCGCCGACACCGACACCAGCGCGGCGGGCGTCGCCACCCGGCGCAGGTCGAGCCACGCGGCGGCCTGCACGGCGTCGGTGTGCAGCACGGCTCCCGGCGCGTGCACGGCGACGACCGCGGCGACCTCGGCCAGGTCGTTGAGCGTGCCGACCTCGTTGTTGGCCGCCATGACCGACACCAGGCCCACCTTCCCCGGCGACGACAGCTCGGCGGCGAGCGCGTCGAGGTCGATCCTTCCGTCGCGGTGCACCGCCACGGTCGATCCACCCAGAGCGGTCACCGTGGCGAGCACCGCCGGGTGCTCGACCGCGGAGCACACGACACGGTCCGCCCGGGTGGGGATCCCGCCGGTGACGGCGTGCACGTCGGCCTCGGTCCCGCCCGAGGTGAACACGATCTCGCTCGGTGCGCACCCCAGCAGGTCGGCCAGCTGCTCGCGCGCCTCGTCCACCGCACGCATCGCGTCCCGGCCGAGGGCGTGCGCGGAGCTCGGGTTGCCGTAGCGGCCGGCCAGGAACGGCGCCATCGCCGCCCGGGCCTCGGGCCGCAGCGGGGTCGTCGCCGCCCGGTCCAGGTCGACGGCGGGCCCGTCGGGCACCGGGCGCGGGAGCGTCGTGTCGTCGGCCGGGATCACCCCACCACGCTACGCGCCCGGCAGCGGCCTCGTTCAGGCCCAGCCTCGTCGCAGGCCCAGGCTCGTTCAGGCCCGGGGCAGGTCGCGGAACGCCACGTCCTTGTCGACCCGGATGTCGCCGGGCAGGCCCAGCACCCGCTCCCCGATGATGTTGCGCTGCACCTGGTCGGTCCCGCCGCCGATGCGGGGCGCCCACTGACCCATGAACAGGTCCTGGAATCGACCCCCGTAGGGGGCGTCGTCGCCCATCAGCACCCCCGCCGCGCCCTCGATGTCGAGCATGAGGTCGCCGCCGACCTCGTAGCGGGCCGACACCGCCAGCTTCATCACCGAGCTCTCCGGTCCGGGGAGACGCCCGCTGGCCGCCGCGGTCCGCACCCGGTAACCGAGGAACCGCAGGATCTCGTCGCGGGTGTACATGTCGGCCAGGCGTTGGCGGATCAGCGGGTCCCCGAGCCGGCCGGACTCCCGGGCCAGCTGCACCAGCTGATCGACGCTGTACATCGAACCGCCGCCGATCGAGGCCCGCTCGTTGGTGAGCATCGTCAGCGCCACCCCCCAGCCCGAGCCGACCGGGCCGATGGTGTCGGCGACAGGGACGCGGACCTCGTCGAGGAACACCTCGTTGAAGTGGATGGTGCCGTCGATCTGACGCAGCGGTCGGACATCGACGCCCGGAGCGCGCATGTCGACGGCGATCGCGGTGATCCCCCGGTGCTTGGGCACGTCGGGGTCGGTCCGTGCCAGCAGGATGCCCAGGTCGGAGTAGTGCGCCCCGGTCGTCCACACCTTCTGGCCGGTGACCACCCACTCGTCGCCGTCGCGCAGCGCCCGGGTCGACAGCCCGGCCAGGTCCGATCCCGCACCCGGTTCGCTGAACAGCTGGCACCAGATGTCGTCGGCCCGCAGGATCCGCGGCAGGTGGCGGCGTCGCTGCTCGTCGGTGCCCCACTCGATGAGCGTCGGGCCGACCATGTCGGTGCCGACCGTGAACATGCGTCCGACGACGTCGTAGTGGACCTCCTCGGCGGCGAACACCCCGGCGAGCAGCGGTGACAGGTCCCGACCGCCGAGCTCGGCCGGCCACGACGGCGCCGCCCAACCGCTGTCGGCCTTGGTGCGCTGCCAGGCCCGCGCCTCGGCGACAAGCGCCTCGTCCTCGGCCTCGGTGCGGGTCCGGTAGGTCCGCATGCCGGCCAACGCCTCGGGATCCCGTCGCACGGCGTGCTCGTCGAGCCAGGCCCGCACCTCGGCCCGCAGCGCGATCTCCTCGGGGCTGTCGTCGAAGTCCATATCCCCGCCAGTGTGGTCCAGAACTGGAACCGGGTTCTCATCTCCCCCCGACGCCGGGGCCCGCCCATGGGGGGGCCAGTGGCGCGAGGCCGAGCGCAGCGTCGGCCAGGAGGCCGCCCTGGCGAAGCTGGAACGCCGACGCGACGCACACCAGGAACAGCTCGGGATCGATCGCCGCGGGCGGCGTGTGGGCGATCCGGACCCGTACCCCCTCGGCCAACCCGAGCGCGATCGACCGCCGGGCGCCGCCCTGCAGCTGGTCGACGCGGAGCAGGAACGAGCGGACCAGCGACAAGTCCTCCTCGTCGAGCGCACCGACGTCGAGGGTCGACACGTAGTGCTCGTAGCCGACCGGAGGGTGGAACGCGATCGGCACTGCGGTCGCCGGGTCGGTGCGGCTGCGGATGACCACCGTGCCCGCGGCCATGTCACCGGAGCGCTGCGAGGTCGTGGAGAACATGGCGGTGACCGTCGCCAGGAAGCCGAGGCTCAGGTAGAAGTCCACCAGTCCGACCACGCCGCGGACCATCGACTGGCGCGTCGTCACCGGCGATCCGTCCGCCCCGACGGCGCGCAGGCCGAACATGGCCTTGCCCACGCTGCGGCCGTTGCTCGCCACCTCCATGGCGATGGGCAGGACCAACAGCACCGCCACCATCAGCACCAGAGCCATGAGCACCGGGCTGACCCCGGTCGGGAGGACGAACCCGAGGATCGTGCCCAGGACCGACGCCACCACCAGCTGGACCGCCAGGTCGACCAGGCGGGCGAAGGCCCTCGTGGCCACACCCGCGGTCGGCAACTCCAGCAGGACCGCTTCGGGGGTGACGGTTCCGGCGTGCATCGACACCGAGGCTACGGGCCTAGCGTGGACAGCACAGCCGACCAGCACAGGCGCCCGAACAGCACAGGCACCGAACCAGCACAGCCGACCACCAGAACAGCCGACCACCAGAACATGGACATCGACCGCTACACGCAGCGAAACGACCCGACCTGGCGCCGGCTCCAGCAGCTGGCCGACCGGGCCCGATCGACGCGCCGGCGGATCGACGACGACGAGATCGCCGAGCTGGTCTCGCTGTACCAGCGGGTGTCGGCCCAGCTCAGCCACGCCCGCACCACCTACGCGGATCCCGCGCTGAACGCCCGATTGAGCCAGCTGCTCGGCGAGGCCCGGGTGGTGATCTACCGGACCCGATCGAACCCGGCGCGGGCCGTCGCCACCTTCGCGACCCGCACCTTCCCGGCCGCGGTGTGGTTCAGCCGGCGCTTCATCGCAGTCGCCGCTCTCGCGTTCCTGGTCCCTGCGTTCGCCCTGGGGATCTGGCTGGCCCACTCACCGCAGGTGCTCGACGCCAGCATCCCGCCCGAGCTGCAGCAGGTGATCGCCCAGAAGGAGTTCGCCGACTACTACCGCTCCGACGCCGCTCAGAACTTCGCCGGGCAGGTCACCGTCAACAACGCCTTCGTCGCCTTCCTCACCTTCGCTCTGGGTGTCGTGCCCGTGCTCGGTCCGGTGTCGGTCCTGTTCAACAACGGACTGAACGTCGGGGTGATGGGCGCGGTCATGCACCACGCCGGGGAGGGCCCCCAGTTCTGGGGGCTGATCCTGCCCCACGGCCTGCTCGAGATCGCGTCGATCCTCGTCGCCGGAGGCGCCGGACTGCAGCTGTCGTGGGCGATCATCGCCCCCGGTGACCGGACGCGGGCCGCGGCGCTCAAGGACGCGGGGCTGCGCTCGGTGGTCATCGTGATCGGCCTGGTGGCGTGCTTCGTCGTCGCCGGCTTCATCGAGGGGTTCGTGACCCCGTCGGACCTGCCCACCGCCATGCGGATCGGCATCGGGATCTCGGTGCTGACGCTCTTCGCGGCCTACATCGTCGGATTCGGTCGGCAGGCGGTGCGCAACGGCTCCACCGGGTTGTTCGGCGAGGAGTCCCCGGGCCGGCGCACTCCATCGCAGTTCGACACGGATCGCCCCGACCCCGCAGACTCTCCGGCGGAGCCAGGGACTGAACCGTTGAGAACCACCACAGCATGACCTTCTGGGCGCGCCTCGAGAGCCAGGGGCCGTGGCTCGAGTCCGACGTCGTCGTCCGCTCCGACACGTTCGAGGTCCACCCCCTGGTCGGAACGGTCCCGGTGCGCACGGTCGAGATCGACGGCCTGACCGGGGTCGAGGACGGCCCGGCGGTCGGCCCTGACGAACGGGTGGTCACCCTCCACTTCGACGACGGGACCCGACTCCAGATCCGTGGCAACGCCCTGGGTGTCAGCTCGCTGGTCGCGGCGATGGGCCCCTGGCCCGACGACACGACCGATGGCGACACGACCGATGGCGACGCGACCGATGGCGACGCGACCGATGGCGACCCGTCGGGTTCCCCGCCGGTCGAAGCGGGCGACCCCGTCGAACCGCTGGCTCCGACGGACCGACCAGCGGGACCCCGCTGGCGCTTCCCGGCGGTCGTGGCCGGCGCAGCGGTGTTCATCGTGGCGCTGGGGTTCTGGAACCACAGCAGCAACCAGCAGGAGCTGCGCGAGCTCGCGGCCCGGAAGCACCCGAGGACCTCCGCTCCCGCGACGTCGACGACCACGCCACGACCCCCGCCCACCGCGGCCCCGACCACGGCTCCGCTCCCGCCGCCCGAGGTGCTGGGCACCACGACGATCCGACCCCCGGCTCCCACGACGGTGCCCACCCGGCCGGCGACCACCGCCCCGCGGGTACCGACGACCACCGCACCGATCCCGACCGCGCCCGGAACCCGGCTGCTGATCGGTTCGGTGTCGTTGCGACAGGTCCAGCACTGGGGCGACACCGTCCCGGAGTGCCGCGGCGTCGGTCAGCTCTCCGACGTCGGGACCGGGACACCGGTCGTGGTCCGCAACGCCGAGGGCGCAACCATCGCGGAAGGGACTCTCGGGGGGTGTCGGTTCGTGGCGCCCGGTTCGGAGCTCAGCGCGTCCACCCCGGCTCCGCAGACCGACGGGTCGATCGGCGGTGTCCCCCGATTCGACCTGCAGATCGCCGACATCGCCGACTCGTCGCGCTACACCGTCCAGGTGGGTCGCTACGACCCGGTCGGCTTCTCCCGCAGCGAGATCGGCTCCGGCGTGTGGCGCATTCGCATGGTCATCTCGGCCGGCTAGAGCCGACCGGTCGACTTGGCCAGCAGGTACGCGTCGGTCACCTCGACGCCGAGGCGGCCCGGCGCCGCGTCGACCACCGTCGCTCCCAGGGCCCGCAACCGGGCCGTGGTCCGCCGCCGGTCCTCGAGCGCCTGCAACGCCGCGACCTGGCGGAACGCCTCCTCGGCGTCGGTCGGCCGACGGTGCGCCCAACGCAGCACCTGCGGGTCCTGGACCGCGGCGACCACCACCAGGTGGGTGCGGGTGATCAACGGCAGCGCCGGAAGCACCGAGTCGGACACGGCCTGCTCGTTGAGGTCGGTGAGCACCACCAGCATCGCCCGACGCCGGAACCGGGCGACGACCTCGGCGAAGGCGCCGGTGTAGTCCGACTCGGCCAGCTCCGGCTCGAGCCGGTACAACGCCTCGGACACCCGGCTCAGCTGATCGGAGTGCCGTGCGGGTGGGACCACGGCGCGCACCCGACGGTCGAAGGCGACCAGACCGCAGCGGTCGCCCAGCCGGGTGGACACCGCTGTCAGCATCAGCGCAGCGTCCATGGCGTGTTCGACCCGGGGCACGTCCGCCACCCGGCCCGCCATGATCCGACCGTTGTCGAGCACCACCACGACGCTCTGGTTGCGTTCCGCCCGGTAGGTGCGCACGATCGGCTTGCCCGCCCGGGCCGTCGCGGTCCAGTCGATGCGACGGAACTCGTCATCGGGGCCGTACTCGCGGAGCTGCTCGAACTCGGTCCCCCCGCCCAGCCCGCGAGCCGATCGCAGTCCCACCTCCAGGATGCGGGCCCGCCGGATCCGGATCTCGGCCTCCTCCCGCGACGGGAAGGCCGGATGGACCCGCAGGACGGTCGCCAGGGGCACCGACCGCTGCCGGGCCCCCAGGCCGAGTCGGCCGTCGATGCGGATCGTGAGCCGGTCGAGCTCGAAGCGGCCGCGACGCGTCGGGCGGATGCGGGTGGCGACGCGGGCGACGTCGCCGGCGGGGATCGACACGTCGAAGCGTCGGGCTCCGGCGCCGAGCGACGGGGCCAGCTCGTCGGCGACGGTCACCTTCAGCCGTCTCCGGGCATCGGAGCGCAGCACCCACGTCACCTGTCCCTCCCGGCCGACCTCCAGCACCGGGGGGTGGCGGCGTTCGAGCACCAGCTGGCCCGGGCGGGTCCCGATCCCGGCGTCGAGAAGTGCCAGCACGACGAGCGCCGCTGTCACCGCCGCGACCGCGGCCCACACCGGGAGGTCATCGGCGCGACCGGTCAACGGGAACGCCAGCAGAGCCGCGGCGACGGCCACCGCCAACAGGGCCAGACGACGGGTGGGCAGCAGGTTCATGCGGGAGCGGGGCCGCGTTCGCTCAGCGGGGGGCGGGGACGGTGGCCAGGATGCTGTCGAGCAGGCCGTCGGCGGTGACGCCGTCCAGCTCGAGCTCGGGCCGAACGATCAGGCGGTGGCGCAGGGTCGGCTTGGCGACGGCCTTGACCTCGTCGGGGGTGACGAAGCTCCGACCCGACAGCCACGCCCACGCCTTGGAGGCGTGCAGCAGCGCGGCCGCGCCGCGGGGCGACACGCCGAGCTCGACCGACGGCGAGTCACGGGTCGCCCGGCAGACGGCGACGATGTACTGCTGCACCGTGGGCTGCACGTCGACGAGCTCGACCTGCTCCCTCGCCCGGAGCAGATCGGTGGCGTTTGCGACCGGGCGGACCCCGGCCGCGACCACGCCGTGGGGGTCGAGGCCAGAATGGTGGCGGGCCAGGATCTCGGCCTCCTGCTCGAAGGTCGGGTAGCCGACCAGCAGCTTGAACATGAACCGGTCGAGCTGGGCCTCGGGCAGCGGGTAGGTCCCTTCGTGCTCCACCGGGTTCTCGGTGGCGATCACCACGAACGGGTCCGGCAACGCCCGGGCGACGCCCTCGGCGGTCACCTGACGCTCCTCCATGGCCTCGAGCAGGGCGCTCTGGGTCTTGGGGGGCGTTCGGTTGATCTCGTCGGCCAGGAACAGGTTGGTGAAGATCGGACCCTGCCGGAACCGCATCCCCTCCGCGGACCCCCGATCGAGGACGAGTTGGCCGGTGACGTCGGAGGGCATGAGGTCCGGGGTGAACTGGACCCTCCCGAACTCGAGGTCGAGGGCTCGGGCCAGGGTCTTGACCAGGAGGGTCTTGGCCACCCCGGGCACGCCCTCGAGCAGCACGTGGCCTCGGACGAGCAGCGCCGCGATCAGACCCGACAGCGTCCCCTCC